>Ga0160490_100069_pt1 | contig 123095 bp, 107 predicted proteins | sample DIDnMG_7_FD_108210 | JGI IMG/M metagenome (GOLD analysis project Ga0160490, IMG submission 108210) | Enriched soil microbial communities from UW Madison campus, WI, USA - DID2934_E24_Lignin MG | ecosystem: Environmental > Terrestrial > Soil > Unclassified | place: USA: Madison, Wisconsin...
CTGACGTCCGGGGTCAGGTCCTTGTAATCCTTGCACGCCAGCTCGCAGGTTTTGCACCCGGTGCAGCGGCTGGAATCAATAAAAAATCCATACTGAGTGGTCATCGGCTACTCCTTACGCCTTTTCAACCTGAACCAGGTTACTGTGTGACGGGTTACCTTTCGCCAGCGGCGACGGGCGTTGGGTGGTCAGCACGTTAATGCATCCCGCCTGATCGACACGGTTCGCGTCCGGGTTGTACCAGGCCCCTTCGCCTAACGCCACTACGCCCGGCAGGATGCGCGGCGTGACTTTGGCTTCGATATGCACTTCGCCGCGTCCGTTAAAAATGCGCACCCGGTCGCCGTTGGCAATCCCACGTCGCTGCGCATCCAGCGGGTTGATCCAGATCTCCTGACGGCAGGCCGCCTTCAGCACATCAACGTTGCCGTAGGTGGAGTGCGTTCGCGCTTTGTAGTGGAAGCCGGTCAGCTGCAGCGGGAAGTCTTTGCTCTGCGGATCGTCGTAGTTCTCAAAGCCCGGACTATAAACCGGAAGCGGATCGATCACATCGCCCTGCTCCAGCTCCCAGGTCGCGGCGATCTGCGCCAGCTCCGCGGAGTAGATCTCAATTTTGCCTGACGGCGTGGTGAGCGGATTCGCGGCCGGATCGGCGCGGAAGGCTTTATAGGCCACGTGATGCCCTTCCGGGTCACGCTGCTTGAACATGCCCTGCTGACGGAACGCATCAAACGACGGCAGCTCCGGAATAGCCTGCCGTGACTGTTCATACAGATGACGCATCCACCCTTCCTGGGTCCGGCCTTCGGTGAACTGCTGCTCAACGCCCATGCGTTTCGCCAGTGCCGAGGTCATCTCATAGATGGTTTTGCATTCAAAACGCGGTTTGATCGCCTGGTCTGCAAAAATCACGTACGACATGTTGCCGCAGGAGGCGTCCAGGGCGAAGTCCATCTGCTCAGAGGCGGTGCAGTCCGGCAGCAGGATATCGGCATATTTCGCCGAGGAGGTCATATGGCAATCCACCACCACAATCAGCTCGCATTTTTTGTCGTCCTGCAGAATGTCGTGGGTGCGGTTGATCTGTGAGTGCTGGTTGATAAGGCAGTTCCCGGCGTAGTTCCAGATCATCTTGATCGGCACGTCGAGCTTCTCTTTGCCGCGCACCCCGTCGCGGGTGGCGGTCATCTCCGGGCCGCGCTCGATGGCGTCGGTCCACATAAACATCGAGATGCTGGTCTGAACCGGGTTTTCCAGGGTCGGCATGCGCACAAACGGCAGGGAGTACGAGCCTTCACGCGCCCCGCTGTTGCCGCCGTTGATCCCCACGTTACCGGTCAAAATCGCCAGCATGGCGATAGCGCGGGAGACCAGCTCCCCGTTGGCATGACGCTGCGGGCCCCAGCCCTGGGAGATAAAGGCCGGTTTCGCCGTAGCGATTTCACGCGCCAGCTTCACGATGCGCGCCTCAGGAATACCGGTAATGGCTGCAGCCCAGGCCGGGGTTTTGGCGAGCCCGTCATTGCCCTGACCGAGAATATAGGCTTTATAGTGGCCGTTCGCCGGTGCGCCTTCCGGCAGCGTTTTCTCGTCGTAGCCGACGCAGTATTTATCGAGGAACGGCTGATCGACGAGGTTCTCTTCGATCATCACCCAGGCCAGAGCAGAGATCAGCGCCGCATCGGTTCCCGGGCGGATCGGGATCCACTCATCCTCGCGCCCTGCCCCGGTGTCGGTGTAGCGCGGATCGATAATGATCATGCGAGCGTTCGATTTTTGCCGTGCCTGTTCAACGTAGTAGGTCACCCCGCCGCCGCTCATGCGGGTTTCACCCGGGTTGTTACCGAACAGCACCACCAGCTGGCTGTTTTCGATATCCGATGGGCTGTTGCCATCGGCCCAGCCGCCGTAGGTGTAGTTGAGGCCGGCGGCAATCTGCGCGGTGGAGTAGTCACCGTAATGGTTGAGATAGCCCCCGCAGCAGTTCATCAGGCGGGCAATCAGGGTTTTGCCCGGCGGCCAGGAGCGGGTCAGGGTCCCGCCGAGGGTGCCGGTACCGTAGTTAAGGTAGATGGACTCGTTGCCGTAATCCTTAATCAGGCGCTGCATATTACTGGCGATGGTGTCGAAGGCCTCGTCCCAGCTGATGCGCTCGAATTTGCCCTCGCCGCGTTTGCCCACCCGCTTCATCGGGTATTTCAGGCGATCCGGGTTATAGACGCGACGGCGCATGGAACGGCCACGCAGGCAAGCGCGAACCTGGTGCAATCCCTCGTAGTTATCATCCCCGGTATTGTCGGTCTCGACGTATTTGATCTCACCGTCGATGACATGCATTCGCAACGGGCAGCGACTGCCGCAGTTCACCGTGCAGGCGCTCCAGACCACTTTTTCATCCGGCTTGATGGCTGCTACGGCTTCAGCCGCTGACGTCAGGCGTGAAAAAGGCAATGTTAATGCGCTACTGGCAACAGCCAGGCCGCCAATCGCGGTGGTTTTCATCAGCCCGCGACGGCTCACCTCGGCAGCCAGTAAGGCATCAGGCGTTTTTATTTTCATAGACTCTCACTTTGATTGCTCACAAAGATCCCTGTGCGGCAGCAACCGCTATATAGTTATTTATATAAGGAGTGATTGCGTTAGCAGAGGTTTATGCTACCAACTGCCAGGGGAGTATTACCCCTTTAGAGGGGGGGGGTATTGCCTGATGTCAAAAGCGGGGCATAAAAAAAGCGCCCGCAGGCGCTTTTTTACGTTAAGGCAAATTAGCCGATGTACTGCTGGCCTTTCATGTAAGGGCGCAGAACTTCAGGAATTTCGATACGACCGTCAGCCTGCTGGTAGTTTTCCAGCACCGCCACCAGGGTACGCCCCACTGCCAGGCCGGAGCCGTTCAGAGTGTGCACCAGACGGGTTTTCTTATCGGACTTGCTGCGGCAGCGTGCCTGCATACGACGCGCCTGGAAATCGCCAACGTTGGAGCAGGAGGAGATCTCACGATAGGTGCCCTGCGCCGGAACCCACACTTCCAGATCGAAGGTTTTGCAGGCGCCAAAGCCCATGTCACCGGTGCAAAGCGCCATGCGGCGGTACGGCAGCCCCAGCAGCTCCAGCACTTTTTCCGCGTGACCGGTCATCTCTTCCAGCGCATCCATGGAGGTTTCCGGACGCACGATCTGCACCATCTCAACTTTGTCGAACTGGTGCATACGGATCAGCCCGCGGGTATCACGGCCATAAGATCCTGCTTCAGAACGGAAGCACGGAGAGTGTGCAGTCAGTTTGATCGGCAGATCGTCTTCGTCGATGATCTCATCACGTACGAGGTTGGTCAGCGGTACTTCTGCGGTTGGGATCAGCGCGTAGTTGCTGCTGTCGGCTTCTTCGTCCAGCGGACGGGTATGGAACAGATCGCCGGCAAATTTCGGCAGCTGGCCGGTACCGTACAGCGTATCGTGGTTGACCAGATACGGAACGTAGGTTTCGCTGTAGCCGTGCTGCTCAGTGTGCAGATCCAACATGAACTGGGCCAGCGCACGGTGCAGATGGGCAATCTGACCTTTCATCACCACAAAACGGGAACCGGTCAGCTTAACCGCAGCCGCAAAATCGAGCCCCGCGTGCATTTCGCCCAGCGTGACGTGATCGCGAACCTCAAAATCGAACTCGCGTGGGGTGCCCCAGCGTTTCACTTCGACGTTGTCATTTTCGTCTTTGCCGACAGGTACGCTGTCGTCAGGGGTGTTCGGGATCGCCAGCGCGATATCACGAATTTCGGCCTGAAGAACGTCCAGATCGGCTTTCGCCTGATCCAGCTCTTCACCGAGTTTGTTCACTTCCAGGCGTAATGGCTCAATGTCTTCCCCGCGCGCTTTCGCCTGGCCGATGGATTTCGATCGAGAGTTACGCTCTGCCTGCAAGTTTTCGGTTTGTACCTGCAGAACTTTACGACGCTCTTCAAGAGCGCGCAGCTTATCTACATCCAGTTTAAAGCCCCGGCGTGCCAGTTTTTCAGCGACTGCGTCTGGCTCGTTACGCAGCAGATTGGGATCGAGCATGCTTATCCTGTGCTTATCGAATTAAAAAATAGGAGAAAATGACCGCAGCCTGCGGTCATTAGATACATTGCCAACATTACCGCAACGATCGCCCTAACGGTAGCGTTTTATAGGGCTATTTTGATCCTGTCCGGCAAGCCAGGTGAGCTTTTCGCCAATCTTGCCCTCAAGGCCTCTGTTTGTCGGGCGATAATAGCGAGTTTGTGCCATTTCCTGCGGGAAATACTCCTCCCCGGCGGCGTAGGCGTTGGGCTCGTCGTGGGCGTAACGGTATTGCTGACCGTAACCCAGCTCTTTCATCAGTTTGGTCGGGGCGTTGCGCAGGTGGTCAGGAACATCGTAATCAGGGCGCTCGCGGGCATCGGACATCGCCGCTTTGAAGGCGGTATAGACCGCATTGCTTTTCGGGGCGCAGGCCAGATAGACAATCGCCTGGGCAATGGCGCGCTCGCCTTCAGCGGGCCCGACGCGGGTGAAGCAGTCCCAGGCGGAAAGGGCCACCTGCATGGCGCGCGGGTCGGCGTTACCGACATCTTCTGAGGCGATCGCCAGACAGCGACGGGCCACGTACAGCGGATCGCCCCCGGCGGTGATAATGCGCGCATACCAGTAGAGCGCGGCATCGGGCGCGCTGCCGCGTACCGATTTATGCAGCGCCGAGATCAGATCGTAAAAGCGATCGCCTTTGTTATCAAAGCGCGCGCTGCGTTCGCCGGCGATTTCGGTCAGCAGTGCCGGGAGCAGCACCCGCTTGCCGCTGTCGTCGGCTTCGGCCATATCGGCCATCATTTCCAGGGTATTCAGCGCCCGGCGCGCATCCCCGTTTACCAGCTCTGCAATGGCCCGACGGGTATCGTCAGGCAGCACGATATCCTGACCGCCGTAGCCTCGGGCCTTATCATCCATCGCCTGAGTCAGCACCTGCTCAATGTCTTCGGTGGTTAACGATTTCAGCAGATAGACGCGGGCGCGGGATAGCAGTGCGGAGTTGAGTTCAAACGAAGGGTTTTCGGTGGTGGCACCGATAAAGGTGATGGTGCCGTCTTCGATGTGCGGCAGGAAGGCATCCTGCTGGCTCTTGTTAAAGCGGTGCACCTCATCAACAAACAGGATGGTGCGACGACCGGCGTTGCGGCTCTGACGGGCACGCTCGATGGCTTCGCGGATCTCTTTCACCCCGGAGGTAACGGCGGAAATGCGCTCGACGTCGGCATCGGCATAGCGGGCAATCACTTCCGCCAGCGTCGTTTTACCGGTGCCTGGCGGCCCCCAGAGGATCATCGAGTGCAGATGCCCGGCCTCAATGGCGCGCGGCAAAGGTTTGCCCGCAGCCAGCAGATGCTGCTGGCCAATATACTGCGCTAAATTTTCTGGCCGCATACGGGCGGCCAGAGGTTGAAACGCATTATCTGAAAAATCGAGCGACAGGTTGCTCACGCACGCCTCTTACTTATTACGTTGGTCATCCACCGTCACGCCCTTCGGCGGGGTAAAGGTGAATTTAGATGTATCAACCGCCCCGTTCTGCTGGGATTTCAGCTGATAGCTACTGCGCTGATCGTCCTGCTCAACCGCACCGAACTGATTGATGGTCCCGTTAGTACTCACGTTAATGGTGAACTGCTTCAGGTTGCCGTTGTTGCCTTTCGGGGTCAGCACGAAGTCATCGCCGTTCTGTTTAATGTTGTACTGCTGCCAGTCGCTGGACTGGTTACGGGCAATCAGCATAAATGGCGTGTTGCTGGCGGCATCCTTCAGCCAGGTCGCCGTAGCCTGCTCAACAAACGGGTTGAAGAACCACAGGGTTTTCCCGTCGGAAACCAGGATGCTCTCATCCGGCTGCGTCATATGCCAGTTGAACAGATTTGGACGTTTCACCCACAGGTCACCCTGACCTTCCTGCACCGCATTGCCGCTACCGTCAGTCACTTTCTGGGTGAAACTGGCGTGGAAGCTGCTGACTTTGTCCAGACGGTTTTTGAGATCGCTGGCGGCATCAGCCCAGACGCTGCTCGCCACAAAGCTGGTCAGTAATGCACAGGTGATTGCAATTTTTTTCATTGGTAGTCCTTACAAAGCGTCATCCCGAAATGGGGGTTTTCTGTCAACTATTCTGGACCTGCCCGCAGGCAGGCGACAGAAGAAAATGCTTAATTATTGCTGATTTACCCATCTTTGCAATCGACGGAGGATTACTCAAACGGCGGCGGGGCAAGCACTTCACGGTTGCCGTTGTGCCCCTGCTCGCTGACGATGCCCTGCGCTTCCATCTGCTCGATGATGCGCGCCGCGCGGTTGTAGCCGATGCGGAACTGGCGCTGAACCCCGGAGATAGAGGCTTTGCGCTTCTCGGTGACGAAGTTAACCGCCTGATCGAACAGGGGATCGAGCTCTTCACCGCTATCAGCGCCGCCACCACCGCCGCCGCCTTCGCTTTCGCTGTCAGAGGTGATGCCATCAACGTACTGTGGACGACCGCGCGCCTTCCAGTCCTGCACCACGGCATGCACTTCCTGGTCACGCACGAAGGCGCCGTGGACACGCACCGGCGAGGTGGAGTTCGGGCCGGAGTAAAGCATGTCCCCCATGCCGAGCAGCGATTCCGCGCCACCCTGGTCGAGAATGGTACGGGAGTCGATTTTGCTCGACACGGTAAAGGCGATACGGGTTGGGATGTTGGCTTTAATCAGGCCGGTGATCACATCCACCGACGGACGCTGGGTCGCCAGCACCAGGTGGATCCCCGCCGCACGCGCTTTTTGCGCCAGGCGAGCGATCAGCTCTTCCACCTTCTTACCGACGGTCATCATCAGGTCAGCGAACTCGTCCACCAGCACCACGATGTACGGCAGTTTTTCCAACACCGGATGCTCGGCATCCATGCTGTCGCCCGGCTTCCAGTACGGATCCGGGATCGGACGGCCCATCTTCGCCGCTTCGGCGATGATCTCGTTATAACCGGCGAGGTTACGCACGCCCAGCGCGGACATCAGCTTGTAGCGGCGCTCCATCTCGTTAACGCTCCAGCGCAGGGCGTTGGCGGCATCTTTCATGTCGGTCACGACTTCGGTCAGCAGGTGCGGAATACCTTCGTATACCGACAGTTCCAGCATTTTCGGGTCGATCATGATGAAGCGCACGTCTTCCGGCTGCGCCTTATACAGGATGCTGAGGATCATGGCGTTCACGCCAACAGACTTACCGGAACCGGTCGTACCCGCCACCAGCAGGTGCGGCATTTTCGCCAGATCGGCCACCACCGGTTCACCAGCGATGTCTTTACCCAGCACCACGCTCAGCGGCGAAGGATTATCGCGGAATTTGGCGTTATCCAGCACTTCGCGCAGGTAAACGGTCTGACGTTTTTTGTTCGGCAGCTCCAGGCCAACATAAGGTTTGCCCGGAATAACCTCGACCACACGCACGGCCACGGTGGACAGCGAACGCGCCAGGTCGCGGGAAAGATTGGAGATACGCGCGGCTTTCACCCCCGGAGCCAGATTCAGCTCGAAACGGGTGATCACCGGACCCGGTGAATAATTCACTACATCCGCTTTAATCCGGAAATCGGCCAGGCGGAGTTCAACCAGGCGCGCCATCTGATCGAGGGCGAAGGTATCAACCGGTTCGACTTCCGTTGGCGGCGGTGTTAACAGGTCAAATGACGGCAGCGGCGTGGTCGGTCTTTGCAGCGGACGGCTGTCACCGTTACGCATCAGCAGCGGATGGATCAGGCTCTGTTGAGACTGAGGCTGAGCCGGTGGCTGCTGCGGCTGTACGGGCTGCTGTGGCTGAGCATACTGCTGCGGCTGCGCGGGCTGCTGAGGTTGAGCATTCTGCTGCGGCTGCGCAGGCTGCTGAAGCTGAGCGTACTGCTGCGGCTGCGCAGGTTGCTGAGGCTGAGCGTACTGCTGCGGCTGCGCAGGTTGCTGCGGCTGAGCATATTGCTGCGGCTGTGCAGGCTGCGGCGGCGTAAAGGCCTGGCGCGGCGGCTCGGCTTCCGGCATCACGCCCGGCGTGAACAGCGGTTCGCTTGGCGTATCATCCACCAGATCTTTCATCGGTGAGAATTCAAAATCAGCCAGCGAGAACGGGTTCGCCCCTGTCGGCTGTTCACCGGCGTAACGCTGCTGCTGCGTGGCGGCGAACTGGCGAGCCAGCTCCGCTTCGGCGGCATCATCTTCGTCATCCTGGGCCTGATACGGCTGTGGCTCCGGCTGATATTCCTCGCCATAACGCTGCTGTTGCTGCTGGGCGAACTGGCGGGCCAGCTCATCCTGATGCATTTCGTCAGCGTCGTCTTCGTACTGGTCGTCATCGTACTGCTGACGCCCGGCTTTACGTGCTTCCTCTTCCGCCATTCGCTGAGAAGGCAGCTTGATGCCATACGAGGCCAGTTCACGACGGGTAGGAACGCGCACGCGGTTAGGACGCGGCAGCTGCGGGCCAATCCCCTCTTTCACCTGTGGACGCGGTGCGCCACTGGTCGCCAGGCTGAATAACGGTGCGGCAGCGCTGGCCGCTGCGGCACCCGCGGCCGTTGCCTGCTGGACGCTCGCCGCAACCGGAGCGACAACGGAGGCAGGCTCCACGGCCGGAACCGGTACAGACGGGATCTCAGCTGCTTTGACCGGGGCAGGCTCTTGCACTGCCTCTGGTACAGGCTGATACCACGCGGCGAGCTGTTCGCGCTCACGGGCACGTTTCTCTTCCACCTCTTCAAAGTAATAAAGCGGCGGACGGGTCGGTTTCACCTCTTCAACCGGCGGCGCTTCGACGACCGGCGGGGTTACCACCGGCTCAGGCTGATACTCGGCCTGCTGCGGTTCATACTGCTGCGGTTGCTCGTACTGAGGTTGTTGGTATTGCGGCTGCTCGTACTGCGGTTGCTGATATTGCGGCTGTTCGTACTGCGGCTGCGCGTACACCGGTTCAGGCTGATAAGGTGGCTGCCACTGCTCCTGTGGCGCGGCGGCATAAGGCTGCGGCTCCGGCGTATAGACCGGCGCTGCGGGTGCAGCAGGTTCCGCATGCCAATCAACCGCAGGCGGCTGCAGATGGGCATCCGGCATCGACGGGGTTGGAGGCGTCACCGGATCGACCGGAGCAGCAAAGGCCTGAGTGGCGGTGGTCGCAGCGGCAGCGGCGGCAAGCGGCTCAGCCACCGAGTGACCGTTGAGCAACGGATCGTACTCATCATAGTCGGAGGCCAGTGCGCGATTACCGGAGAACAGCACATCATCCGGATCGGCGGCCACGCCCCTAGCGCTGTAAGCCACCTCTTCGTCGTCCATCCGTTTCCCGGAGAACAGCGCTGCATCGGTCTTGCGGCCTAACGGATTGGCAAACTTCTCTGCCACGCGCTTACGGCGCGCCAGTGCCCCACGCATAATGCGCGCGCGGCGGGATTCGCGACGCTCTACGGCTGGCTCAGCCTCGTCGTAGTCGTCGTCTTCATACTCTTCGTCAACCCAGGTGTCATCGCGACGGGTGCGGTTGCTGGCAAAGGTCAGGACGTTGAGGATCACGCTGCCGATTTTTTCAGCAATGCTGACCCAGGACCAGCCGGTAAACAGCGTCAGCCCCGCGCCCCACACGCAGAGCAGCGCGATGGTGCCGCCGCTGCTGTGCAGCATCGGCTGTAAAGCGGTGCTCAGCAGGCTGCCGATCACCCCACCGGAGGCAAAATACCAGATGTCATCGGCGTTAATTGCCGCCAGACCGCAGGAGGTGAGGATCAGCGCCAGCGCGCCAATCAGGCGCAGCGAAACGGCAAAGTAGTCGATGTAGTCATCGTTCTGGCGATGGCGCCAGGCAAACCAACAGCCACCAATAATGATGACGGGAAGGGTGTAGGCCATCACGCCAAAGATAAAGAACAGCGTATCCGCCAGCCAGGCGCCCGGTACGCCGCCTAAATTATGAATAGGCTCGTGCCATGCTGTCTGTGACCAGCTGGGATCGGAGGGATTGAAACTGAGTAAGGCTGCCATCAACCAGACGGCAAAAAGAGCAACAAGGATCAGTAACGCCTCAAGGAGTCGGCGCCCACTGCTGAGCTTGGTTAAATTGACTTCTTTGTCTTCGGTATATTCCTGGCTCAAAACAGGCTCTCCAGGTATCAGGCAATTCCTGCCTGAGTGCTAAACGGACAACAGTGCCGGGAGGCCCGACACTGTTGCTGTATGGATTACCAGGAGTGTAATCAAAGTACGCTGATAATGCACCTGTTCCGTGTTAGCGCGTCTTAATAACCAGACGATTGCTCTGTTTGACTTCTTCCATTACCACATAGGTACGGGTGTCGTTCACGCCAGGCAGTCGCAGCAGGGTTTCGCCCAGCAGCTTACGGTATGCAGACATATCAGGTACGCGGGTTTTCAACAGGTAGTCGAAATCACCGGAAACCAGATGACACTCTTGAATTTCTTCAAGTTTTTGCACGGCGGCATTGAACTGTTCAAACACATCCGGCGCACCACGATTCAGAGTAATCTCAACAAATACCAGAAGTGAGGCATCCAGGTAATGCGGGTTCAGCAGCGCTGTATAGCCCTGAATAAAACCCTGTCTTTCCAGTCGGCGCACACGCTCAAGGCATGGCGTCGGGGAAAGTCCCACACGTTTTGAAAGCTCGACGTTGGAAATACGCCCATCCTTTTGCAATTCATTAAGAATGTTACGATCGATACGGTCGAGATCTTTGCCAGGGCGCTTCTTGCTATCTACCATTATTATTGTCTCTCTGTATTCCTTCCCTAACTCCTGCCAGGACCCTGTGCACTTCACTGTTCAGAGTCTTTCCCCGCGGTTAATCGCATCGCCTGTTTTTTAGTTTGCGCGATTCGATTGGGGTTATGTGGTATGAAGACCGTTGCCCAGAGGCGGCCATCAACATCACGAATGGCATCTGTCCACACCATGCGTAGATTTCGCTGACCCGGTAAAAATGGTGATTTTGTGCATGACTATGCGTTACACAAAGACCGTTTTTTTTCTTCCTTGAATGTTTTCGCAAAAGCGCAGGGGATTGTCAAAGCAAAACATCGATTTTTAGTACAACATGCCGGATATTCATTACGACCGGCGATTAATCCTCATTTTATCGCCGTCGTTTCGAGCGATTTGCCATGATTATTGTTATAAAATCACCTTCCCTGCTCCGCCGTTGATTGACGATTTCTATTACACACATCGTTAACAAAATCGCTACGCCCTTTTTTTACGACCGCAAATTCCCTACAATCCGGGAAAATGTCTGCCAACAACAATGGGGATCTCATGGGCACGGCCAAACACAGTAAGCTGCTAATCCTTGGTTCTGGACCTGCGGGATACACCGCAGCGGTCTACGCTGCACGCGCTAACCTGCAACCGGTACTGATTACGGGCATGGAAAAAGGCGGTCAGCTGACCACCACTACCGAAGTAGAAAACTGGCCAGGCGATCCTGAAGGCCTGACCGGGCCGCTGCTGATGGAACGCATGCACGAGCATGCCGCCAAATTTGATACCGAAATCATTTTTGACCACATCAACAAGGTCGATCTGCAGAACCGTCCGTTCCGCCTGACCGGTGACAACGCGGAATACACCTGCGATGCGCTGATTATTGCGACCGGCGCCTCTGCCCGCTATCTGGGCCTGCCGTCTGAAGAAGCCTTCAAAGGTCGCGGCGTTTCCGCCTGTGCTACCTGCGACGGTTTCTTCTATCGCAACCAGAAGGTCGCGGTCATCGGTGGCGGCAATACCGCCGTGGAAGAAGCACTGTACCTGGCGAATATCGCCTCTGAAGTGCATCTCATTCACCGCCGTGATACCTTCCGCGCGGAAAAAATTCTGATCAAGCGCCTGATGGATAAAGTGGCCAGCGGCAACATCGTGCTGCACACCCACCGCACGCTGGAAGAAGTGACCGGCGATCAGATGGGCGTAGCGGGTCTGCGCATTCGCGATACGCAGAACACCGACAACGTTGAAACGCTGGAAGTGGCAGGTCTGTTTGTTGCCATCGGCCACAGCCCGAACACTGCGATCTTCGACGGTCAGCTGGAGCTGGAGAACGGCTACATCAAAGTGCAGTCCGGGATCCACGGCAATGCCACCCAGACCAGCATCCCGGGCGTGTTCGCTGCGGGCGACGTGATGGACCACATTTATCGTCAGGCGATCACCTCTGCAGGCACCGGTTGTATGGCGGCGCTGGATGCAGAACGTTATCTCGACGGACTGGCCGATCAGAGTAAATAATTTTTACAAATCAGCAACAAACGTAAAAAAGGCGGCGATAAGTCGCCTTTATTGTCTCTGCGATGTAACATTGCCGTGCCCAATACCTAATAACATCACCTGCAAAGCACGCAATGGAAAAAACCCGTCAACAAGAGTTAACACGCTGGCTGAAACAGCAAAGCGTTCTTTCCCGCCGCTGGCTGAATATTTCCCGTCTTTTAGGGTTTATCAGCGGCGTGTTGATTGTAGGCCAGGCATGGCTGCTGGCCCGCATTCTTAACCATATGATCATGGAAAACATCCCGCGTGAGGCCCTGTTACTGCCTTTCATTGTGCTGATTCTGGTCTTTATTCTGCGTGCCTGGGTGGTCTGGTTGCGTGAGCGCGTGGGTTTTCACGCCGGACAGAACATCCGCTACGAAATTCGCCGCCAGGTGCTCGACAGGCTGCAGGAAGCCGGTCCCGCCTGGATCCAGGGCAAGCCCGCCGGTAGCTGGGCGACGCTTATCCTCGAGCAAATCGACGATATGCATGACTACTACGCCCGCTATCTGCCGCAGATGGCGCTGGCCGTTTTTGTTCCCCTGCTGATTGTGCTGGCGATCTTCCCGTATAACTGGGTCGCGGCGCTGATCCTGCTGGGTACCGCTCCGCTGATCCCGCTGTTTATGGCAATGGTCGGCATGGGCGCCGCCGATGCCAACCGCCGCAACTTCCTGGCGCTGGGTCGCCTCAGCGGCCACTTCCTTGACCGCCTGCGCGGCATGGAGACGCTGCGCATTTTTGGGCGCGGTGAAGCCGAAACCGACAATATTCGCCACGCCTCTCAGGACTTCCGTCAGCGCACCATGGAGGTGTTACGCCTGGCGTTCTTATCCTCCGGGGTGCTGGAGTTCTTTACCTCTCTGTCGATTGCCCTGGTCGCCGTCTATTTTGGTTTCTCCTATCTGGGCGCCCTCGATTTTGGTCACTACGGCACTGCCGTGACCCTCTCAGCAGGCTTCCTGGCATTGATTCTGGCCCCGGAGTTCTTCCAGCCGCTGCGCGATCTGGGCACCTTCTATCATGCGAAGGCCCAGGCCGTGGGCGCAGCCGACAGCCTGAAAACCTTCCTCGAAACGCCGCTGGCCCATCCGCAGCGTGGCGATGTGACCCTGAGCACCAGCAAACCGGTCAGCATTGAAGCAGAGAATTTCTGCGTGCTGTCGCCCGAGGGCAAAGTGCTGGCGGGGCCATTAAACTTTACACTCGCGGCAGGCCAGCGCGTGGTGCTGGTCGGTACCAGCGGCTCGGGCAAGAGCTCGCTGTTGAATGCGCTCTCCGGCTTTATGGCCTACAGCGGGTCGCTGCGCATAAATCAGGCCGAACTCTCCGCGCTCGATCCTGACGAATGGCGCACCCATTTAAGCTGGGTGGGTCAGAACCCGCAGCTTCCGGCAGCCACGCTGCGGGAAAACGTGCTGCTGGCGCGCCCGGATGCCAGCGACGAAGAGCTGCAGTCGGTGCTCGATCGCGCCTGGGTGAGTGAATTCCTGCCCCTGCTGCCGAACGGGGTAGATACGATTGTCGGCGATCAGTCGGCTGGGCTTTCCGTCGGACAGGCGCAGCGTATCGCCGTGGCCCGCGCCCTGCTTAATCCCTGCCAGCTTTTACTGCTGGATGAGCCCGCTGCCAGCCTGGACGCGCACAGCGAACAGCGCGTAATGCTGGCCCTGGATGCCGCCTCGCAGCAGCAAACCACGCTGATGGTGACCCACCAGCTGGAGGGCATTGCTCACTGGGATCAGGTCTGGGTGATGGACAACGGACAGCTTGTCGAGCAGGGCGATTATGCCACGCTCGCGACAGCACAGGGGCCGTTTGCGGCCCTGCTGGCGAACCGTCAGGAGGATATCTGATGCGCGCTTTACTGCCTTATCTGGCGCTCTATATGCGCCACAAATGGATGCTGACCCTCGGCGTGGTGCTGGCGATCCTCACCCTGCTGGCCAGTATCGGCCTGTTAACGCTCTCCGGCTGGTTCCTTTCTGCCTCGGCGGTGGCCGGGTTTGCCGGACTGTACAGCTTCAACTATATGCTCCCCGCCGCAGGTGTTCGCGGCACCGCCATTGCCCGCACCGCCGGGCGCTACTTCGAACGTCTGGTCAGCCATGACGCCACCTTCCGCGTGCTGCAGCACCTGCGCGTGACCACCTTCAGCAAGCTGCTGCCCCTCTCCCCTGCCGGGCTGGCGCGCTATCGCCAGGGCGAACTGCTGAACCGCGTGGTCGCGGATGTTGATACGCTCGATCACCTCTACCTGCGCGTTATCTCCCCGCTGGTGGGTGCTCTGGTGGTGATTGTGGTTGTTACTCTCGGCCTGTGCCTGCTTGACGTCAACATCGCGCTGGTGCTCGGCGGGATCATGCTCCTGACGCTGTTTCTGCTGCCGCCGCTGTTTTACCGCGCCGGGAAACCGACCGGTGAAAACCTGACCCGTCTGCGCGGCGAGTATCGCCAGCAGCTGACGGGCTGGCTGCAGGGGCAGGCAGAGTTGACTATTTTTGGCGCCAGCCGTCGTTACCGCGCGCAGATGGAAAACACCGAGCTGAACTGGCACGAAGCCCAGCGCAAGCAGTCAGAACTCACGGCCCTGTCACAGGCGCTGATGCTGTTGATTGGCGGTGTTGCGGTGATGGCGATGCTGTGGATGGCCTCCGGCGGCGTGGGCGATAATTCCCAGCCGGGTCCGCTCATTGCGCTGTTTGTCTTCTGTGCGCTGGCGGCGTTTGAAGCGCTGGCCCCGGTGACCGGGGCCTTTCAGCACCTGGGCCAGGTGGTGGCCTCCGCGCTGCGTATCACCCAGATCACCGGCCAACAGCCGGAAGTGCAGTTCAGCACCGCCGCGTCCGACGTGCCTGAGCAGCTCGCCCTCCGCCTGGCGGATGTCAGCTTTGCCTACGATGGCCAGGCGCAACCGGCGCTGGACCATATAAACCTGACTATTCCTGCAGGCGCTCACGTTGCGGTGCTGGGGCGTACAGGCTGCGGGAAGTCGACGCTGCTGCAGCTCCTGACCCGGGCCTGGGATCCGGCTCAGGGCCAGATCCTGTTCAACGATACGCCGCTGACAGCGATGAGCGAGCCAGCCCTGCGTAAAACCGTAAGCGTGGTGCCGCAGCGGGTCCATCTTTTCAGCGCCACTCTGCGGGATAACCTGCTGTTAGCCGCCCCCGGTGCCGCCGATGACGCGTTAAGCGCGATGCTGGAAAAAGTGGGTCTGCATAAGCTGCTGAACGACGAGGGTCTGAACAGCTGGCTCGGTGAAGGGGGTCGTCAGCTCTCCGGAGGCGAGCTGCGTCGCCTGGCGATTGCCCGCGCGCTGCTGCACGATGCGCCGCTGATGCTGCTGGACGAACCCACCGAGGGTCTCGACGCAACCACAGAGCGACAAATTCTTGATTTACTGGAAAAAGAGATGCAGGGCAAAACGGTGCTGATGGTGACGCACCGCCTGCGCGGACTGGCGGATTTCGATCAAATTATTGTGATGGACAACGGACAGATTATTGAGCAAGGTAGTCACGCAGAGCTGTTAGCAAAACAGGGTCGCTACTACCAGTTTAAACAACGTCTGTAGTCTATATTTGAACCGATCCCCACTTCGCGTACTGGAGTTTTGTTGTCATGCGCCTGGTCCAGCTCTCTCGTCATTCTCTTGCGTTCCCTTCTCCGGAAGGGGCGCTGCGTGAACCTAATGGTTTGCTGGCCCTCGGCGGCGATCTGAGCCCGTCGCGTTTATTAATGGCGTACCAGCGCGGAATTTTTCCGTGGTTTTCTCCCGGCGATCCGATCTTATGGTGGTCGCCCGACCCCCGCGCCGTTCTCTGGCCCGCACAGTTTCATATCAGCCGCAGCATGAAGCGCTTTCACGCTCATTCTCCCTATCGCGTCACTCTTAATCACGCGTTTGGTCAGGTGATCGAGGGATGCGCCGACGATCGCTTCGAAGGAACCTGGATCACCCCCGAGGTGATCACCGCCTATCACCGCCTGCACGAACTGGGTTACGCCCACTCGATTGAGGTATGGGATAAGGATGAACTGGTGGGCGGGATGTACGGCGTGGCGCAGGGCACCTTGTTTTGCGGCGAGTCGATGTTCAGCCGCGCGGTGAATGCCTCGAAAACTGCCCTGCTGGTTTTCTGCGAGCGTTTTACCCGCAGCGGCGGCCAGTTGATTGATTGCCAGGTGCTGAACGAGCATACCGCCTCGCTGGGTGCGGTTGAGATCTCCCGCCATGAATATCTGCATCAACTGGCGACGCTGCGAATGCAGAAATTACCGCAGAATTTCTGGGTCCCCGGGACGTTATTTATGCCCCAAAGATAAATGTTTTCCGCATATTTTTCCTCAAGGTGCTATAATTCTGCCGCAGAGTAGGTTCTGCCTGTTGCCCCGCCGCCGTTTGGGAATAGTTCGCATCCGATAACGCCCTATCGTTTATCCTGCCACCTCCCCTTTACGTATGCGCTTTTCGTACGGTTCATCCGTGACGTCCGGGTAATACGCTGAAACTGCTTTGCTGCGTTTTAAACGCGCAAATCTTTACTTAATTGATGAATTTCGGCATTATCTTGCCGGTTCAAAACTTGGTAGTGATACCCCAGAGGATTAGATGGCCAAAGAAGACAATATTGAAATGCAGGGTACCGTTCTTGAAACGTTGCCTAACACCATGTTTCGCGTAGAACTGGAAAACGGTCACGTTGTTACCGCGCATATCTCCGGTAAAATGCGTAAGAACTATATCCGTATTCTGACGGGCGACAAAGTGACTGTTGAGCTGACCCCGTACGACCTGAGCAAAGGCCGCATTGTCTTCCGTAGTCGCTAAGAGTTTTTCGCCGCGAATGGCGTAGAGAGAATACTAAAGGCCGGGTTATCCCGGCCTTTTTGTTTTCTGTTACGCAGCGTTAAAACCAGATTTCGGTCTGCACGCCAAAGTTCCATGTCCCGCCCGCAGTGAACCCTGCACTGCCAAAGTCGTCGTTGATGGCATAGCGATCCAGCTCTCTGTCCCAGTTCATATAAGTGGCAAAAAGACGGATTTCCGGACGCGCTTTGATATCAAACACGTTGCCCACTTTGAATGTCGGGGCAAAGGTCAGCTTGTAAAAATCCCCTTTTACCGCCTGGTACTGGTTCACGTTACCGTCCGACCGGTAGGTGCGCCCGTTAGGATCCAGATCCATATACTGCCAGGATGCCTCATACAGCAGGGCAAAATGCGGAGTCAATGCCTGTGAGGCGCGAAGGTTAAAGGTCGCCCAGTCATAGCGGTCGCCCTCACGATAACGATCTTCGCTGTGCTGGGCGATCACCGACGGCGCAATTTCCCAGTTTTTCGCCACCGGCAAAATGCCGTAAGAGGCAAAGCGCAGAGAGGTGGCATTGTCCGTCAGATCACCGTCGCTGCCCGGCTGACGCGCTTCGGCCCCCAGCCCGCCGCCAAATTGTAACGCGGTTTCCGATACTCCCTTCGTCAGGCCATAAAACTGCTGTTTATCATGATAAGCAAGCATCGCGTAGTAGCCGTTTTGCGCGGTGTTGTCGCTGCGCAGGGCATAGCTTCCGGTCGAGGAGGTGTTGTCCTTAAGATCGTCATTGCCCTGGGCCGTCATCCCGGTCAGCATCAGTTGCCAGTTACCGTAGAAGTGGTTGGCGGTGAGCATCAGGTTCTGGATGTCGTTGTCTTCATAGTGCGAGCTGCCAAGATCGCCGAAATTGCGGCCATACAGGGAGTAGTCGCCTTTCAGGTTATTGGTCCACTGCACGTCGTAGATCCCGGCCCCGGTGCCGCCGAGGAACATGATGTCGCTGTCGGTAAAGTGAATATCAAAGTTATCGCGGTCGAAACGCTTCCCGGCCCACAGATAAGCATTTTTCGCCGGGCCGGAAAACTCGGCGAAGTTGCCCATCTCGACGTACATCTGGCGCACGTTGATATGGTGGCTGTCGTTATCCTGCACCCAGGGATCGGGGTTGGTGGCGCCATCGGCAATCATGGTTTTGAAGTGCGCCCAGGAACCGTCATCGAAGGTCATGCGCTTGCCGAAGCTGAGCTCGATGTAGTTATCCTCCTCGTTACCCAGACGCCCGACGTGCGCATCGCCATTCAGGGAACTGGCCGGTGAGACACCCGGACCACCGCGCGCACCTTTGCCGTGATTATTGATCAACAGCCCTGAGCGAGCATAAGCATTAAATTCAAACCCGTCGCTGAGCGCGTTTTGCTTCTGTTTCTGGCTGACGGTTTCTATTTTCTTTTCGGTGGCCTGAGATTGCTGGCTCAGGGTGGCTAATTTTGCCTCCGCCTGCGAGGCGCGCCGTTCTGCCTCGGTAGTTCGTTGTTCCGCTGCGTTCAGCCGCTGCTCCAGCAGAGCCAGGCGTTGTTCCACACTTTGCGCGTCGGCAAAGACATATGAGGGCGAAAAAAGGGCGCAGCAAACCGCTGCGCTAATCACAGAGATACGCATAGATGTCCTGTTATCAGAAAGAGGTCAGATTAAATAGCGGCGGATTTTTTGAGTTCTGGCGCGCCGTCCGGGGCGTAGATACCGGCATCCAGATCGGCGCGGATCGTCGCAAAGCTATCATCAAGCCGGTAGAAACGCCCGATCCAGATCATCGACGCCACGATTAAACCGGCGGGGATCCACAGGTAGCAGGCCTGGATGGCCAGCAGGGCTGACGGGGTTTGCACCGCGTTTGCCACGTAGCCGCCCGACGAGAGCAGGAAACCGGTGATCGCTCCGGCCCCCGCCATCGCCACCTTGCCAAGGAAGCCGTTAATGGAGGTCAGAATGCCTGCCGTGTTAATCCCGGTTTTCCAGACCCCATAATCCACCGGATCGGCCTGCATGGAGAAGTAGATTGCGGTGCGCTGCCCGGCGCCGAGCGACAGGACGATAGCCCCGATGACCAGTCCCCAGTAGTTAACGCCGGCGACCATCATGATCCCCATCCCGACAAGGTTCACGGTGCTGGCAACGAGGTAGACATGGCGTTTTTTCATTAATCCCGCAAGGAACGGCACCGTCAGCGTCCCGAGCAGCGGCACGAAGGAGGAGATCCCGGCCACCAGGGCGGTCAGCTCGCTGCTGCCCACGTAGTAGTGGAAGAAATAGACCAGCGCCCCGGTCTGGAAGAAGAATGCCCCCCACATCAGGAAGATATTCAGCGCGAACACCTTCCACGGGGTATTGGATTTCAGGCCGGTCCAGGCCCGTTTCAACGTCATACGCTCCTGGGTAATACTGATCTTCTCCTCCACGTTGCGGAAGCTGATCAGCAGGAAGAAGGTGGCGATCACCCCGAACACCACGGCGGTATAGAGGAAACCCTGGGCCTGATTGCCCTGCCCTAACGCCCCAACTAGCGGCAGCGTGGCAACCGCTACAATGGTGGATCCCAGCGAGCCGAGAAGGATACGTACCGCGGATAAGGTGGTGCGTTCCTGAGAATCCGCCGTCAGGAACGGCAGCATCGCGCAAAAAGGAATATTGACGATGGTGTAAAGGAACGAGAGGCACAGGTAGGTGATAAAGGCATACACCAGCTTGCCGGTGGTGCCAAAATCAGGCACGTAAAACGCCAGGATACACATCAGGCCGAAGGGTATCGCGCCAAACAGCAGCCACGGACGGCAACGTCCCCAGCGGGTGGTGGTGTTGTCGATCATCAGCCCCATCAGCACATCCGCCACGCCGTCCACCAGCCGCGTCACCAGGAACATGATCCCCACCCAGTAGGCCGGGAGGTTCATCACGTCGGTGTAGAAGAACATCAGGTACAGCGAGATTAACTGCCAGACCAGGTTACAGGAGAGATCGGCAATCCCGTAGCCTAACCGTTGCCGCCATAGGGTAAAGAAGGTTTTAGCCATGTTGTTCACTTTATTGTTGTGTTATCAGAGGCCGAACTGGCGGATAAACCAGGCCGGGGTACAGCTCCAGGCATGGCAGTAACTGTTGATGAGCTTACTGCCATACGGGGAGAAGTCAGGTCTTTGCGGATCAAATAATTCCCAGAAGGTGTCCGCCCCGTCATCCACCATCGCCCCCCAGTAGGCTTTGATCTCGGCCACGGCACGCTCACGCAAGCCGCATTTCAGCAGCGCGGCGATAAAGTGGTGGCGCAGATAGGGGGTGTTCATGCCGATGGACGGCGGCGACTGAAGTAAATTTGTCATAACATTTAGCTGGTGTGCAGCATCGCCCACGTCGGCCAGCACCAGCCAGATTTGCGAGGCGGCGCTGATCTGGCGCGCTGAACCGCTGACGTAGAACCCGCTCGCTTCATCCCACAGCTGATGCGCTGCGCGTTTCACCCGTGCCAGCTTTTCGTGCAGGAATGCAACCTGTTCAGGGGCACAGACTTCCGCCAGCCGCACGGCTTTGTCGATGCAGTAGATCAGCACGCCCTGAGAGGCTGCCTGCTTATTGAGCCGATCGTGCCAGTCGATAAATGACCACCAGTCATCGCTGTCGGTGACCAGGCCCGTTTCACACCGCGCTAACGCCAGCTCGACCTGTCGGAAGGCAATCGGCCACAGCTCGCGGGCGGTGAACATATCCCCGGTTGCCTGCAGGTAGTTGTAAAGCGTATCGACAAAAAAGAGCGAGTAATCAAACAGGAAAGTGTCATCCGCCATCACCTCGGGGCGGACAAAGATATTAGCCGAGACCATACCGTCCTCCCGGCGATGACCGGCAAAGAGGTACAGACAGCGGCGCACCAGAGCGTGATTCGCAAAGGTGACGTCATTCACCAGGGCCTGCAGTCTGAGGTCGCCCAGCCATAACCGGCGATCCCGCTTCGGCCCGTCCTCAAACACCTCCTGCATGCAGTTGCGCAGGGTTCTGACCGCCACTTCATCAATCTTTCGCAGCTGCGGATCGGTGGCGTTGCAGGGTGGATATTGGTCCGGCGCCGAGCTGACGCTATTTAACGTGATATGGTTAAACCGCAGCTGATATTTTGGCGAGAGTGCCACAACGCGTACCTTCAGATAACGAAAACAGTAGCGACGTGCGAGGGTAATATCCGCGGGCAGGACGTCAATATACTCATGATGTTGTTGCAACCAGCTGCTGCTTAACCATCCCTGATAATCGCTGAAAGGCTCTGCCATTTCGCATAACGTTTCGCCAAAAATAAACTCCAGATGGGCGGGCGCATCCGGCGGACTGCCTGCGGCTTCGCAGCTGAAATTTAACCAGCCGACACCGTGGGTGCCAAAATCCAGAATAAAGGAATCACCGGGGGAAAAAGATTGCTTCAGCCAGGCGCTGGCATCGGCCACTTTTTCCGCACGCCAGCCGTGGAGGGCGTGACTGTCGGGAACGGTAGTGATCGCGCTGACGGGTAAGATCGCCTGCGAATAGAGCGTTGGCATCAATGCGCTGGCGGTGGCCAGAAGCTGTTCGTCACGATGCATAGTGAGATTATGGTGTTGCTGAAGTGCCTGAGACATACTGCGCCCTCTGTAAGATTTCAGGCAGAATAGAGGTGATGAGGAGTTGAGAGCCACTCTCAGATTGCCAACCCCCGAGGCAGGTTGGCAGTGTCAGTGAGGTCGGCCCGGGTATGTTCACATTTTGAAAAACAGGGCTTCTTAAGCGGAGGTAAATCAATTATCGTGCTCGCAGCTTTTCACGTTGCAGGATAATTTATGAACACCTTAACCGTTGCGCATTATTTCAAATCCACAGACGATAAACTCGCCCTTTATAAAAGTGACCCGGAAGATAACAGCTGCGAACATTGTCATGAATTTGATGAACTAGTTATTGTTGAGCAAGGACATGGCCTGCATATTATTAACGGACGCCCTCTCTATATTCAGCAAGGGGATATTTTTTACGTCCAGCGTGGCGACCACCATTTTTATGACGAGCTGGGCACACTCAAGCTGATTAATATCCTGATTAACCCTGTGGCTGAATTTGTATTTTTACAGCATACCGGCTCCCTGCTGCAACGCTTCTCGGTGCGGGATGCCAGCTGCTACACCTGGCTGGCACCGGAGATCCGCATGCAGTGCAACTCCCTGATCGATACGATATTCAGCGCCCAGCCGCTGCAGGTTGAACAGCGGGAGTCGCTCTTTTTCCAGCTGGTGAATACGCTGCTGCAGGCGCAGTCTGACGTTAATCACAACAACACCCGCTATAAACTGCATAAGCTGCTCAATCATCTGCAGGAAAACTGTTTTGAAGAGTATGACTGGAACGATCTGGCTAAGCAGTTTCATTTAACCCCGCGCACGGCATTCCGCCATATTAAAGCCGCGACGGGCATGACGCCGGAAAATTATATTAAGCACCTGCGGCTGGTCTCCGCCCGGGTCAAAGTGCGCGAAACCGACATGACCATTACCGAGATTGCCTTCCTGTGCGGTTTCGCTAACAGCAGCCATTTCAGCACCCTGTATAAAAAGGTCTTTTCAATTACCCCGAGCGAAGAGCGTAAACGGGCTGAAATGGCCGGTTAATGCGCCCGGATTCGCCAGGCGCAGGCGACGACTCAGTGAACATGCACCACGGTCAGATCGGCCAGCATCGCATGGCTAATCTCGTGCAGCAGACCGGTGAGATGCGGCAGCATATCGCGGTCGAAGTGCGACACCAGCAGCACATGGTTTAACGCCCGGCAGTAATCGCACTGGGCTTCGGTGCTGTCCAGCAGCCACTCCTGTTTGTGCGAGGGCGGGATTTCATCGTCCTCCAGCACGCGAAAATCGCTCATTGATTTTTCCAGCTCACTTCTGAATGCGTCCAGATATGCCGCAAGGCAGCGGCAGACGGGCTGCGTTTGCGGCAGCGAATTGCAATCGACCAGGATTTCGGTGAGCAGGTTGCAACGCGCGGCGAGCGTGGAGAGATCGGGAGTGCTGAGTTCGAGTTCGCTATAAAGCTGCGGGATGTTGTAATTATCCATAATCATAATCTCCGTAAATAGTTTACATTGACCACCCGAACGCCAACTCAGGCGGTGGACTGAACCAGGTTGGCGTACCGACCAACATCCCAGAAAAATCGGCGCTTCAAAGAAGCCCAGGCCCAGCCCACCATAATCTGAACGTACGGATTATATCCGCAGCTTTCAAAAGAGTGAACGAAACCGCTGATAGTTGCGTATGCAACATCATTTCTGGAGTTTGTTCAGGACGCCAATCCTGGCACCTGATTTTGCAGGTGCATCGCCATTCTATTACTGTGATTTTATCCAGCAATACTCACATTTACATTCTGGATAACGCCTCGCAAAATTTTGGCGATAGTGCGCGCGCTTCCCCCTCACCCTAACCCTCTCCCTCAAGGGAGAGGGAACCGATCGAGCTTGCAGCGAAAAGAGTGCTCGATAGATACTCAGCACCTATAGCGATGCCCTGGTCCGGCTGAAAATCGCTGAGGCGTTGACCGCAGGCCGGGGCGAGGCGCATGGATGCGCCGAGAGGGGGCGACCTACATGGATGTAGGATCGCCCCCGACCCGAAAGCCGAAGGGAATAAGCCGAAGGGACCGCGCAGCGGCGATTTTCTTTGCCGGAAGCCGGGATTGTTAAGGGAGCGGCGATAGCCCCCTTAACACGTTCACCGGTGACGTGGTTTACAGAGAAGCAGCGAACGTGAGGTGAACGGAACCCCCACAGCCGCCACATGTTACCACCGTGCATTGCCCGGCGGCGCTACGCTTGCACGGGCCTACAAACGACATATCTCCCACCAAACCCAGACATAAAAAAACCGGGCAAATGCCCGGTTTTTTAACATCGCACAATCAAAGTCAGTGAGCCGCTTCCGGCTTGTGCTTCGCCGCACTCTGGAAATCGTACGTCAGCTCGTTCTTCGCCTGATCCAGCGCCACGGTCACCTGTCCGCCGTCCACCAGCGAACCAAACAGCAGTTCGTTAGCCAACGGTTTTTTCAGATTGTCCTGGATAACACGCGCCATCGGACGCGCACCCATCGCACGATCGTAGCCTTTCTCTGCCAGCCAGTCGCGGGCTTCCTGACTCACTTCCAGGGAGACCCCTTTCTGATCCAGCTGAACCTGCAGCTCGACGATGAACTTATCCACCACCTGATGGATCACCTCAGTAGAGAGATGATCGAACCAGATAATGTTGTCCAGACGGTTACGGAATTCCGGCGTAAAGACCTTCTTGATCTCTTCCATCGCATCGGTGCTGTTATCCTGGTGGATCAGGCCGATGGATTTACGCTCGGTTTCACGCACCCCGGCGTTGGTGGTCATCACCATCACCACGTTGCGGAAGTCCGCCTTGCGCCCGTTGTTGTCGGTCAGCGTTCCGTTATCCATCACCTGCAGCAGCAGGTTAAAGACGTCCGGGTGCGCTTTCTCGATCTCATCGAGCAGCAGAACCGCGTGCGGATGCTTGATCACCGCGTCGGTGAGCAGGCCGCCCTGGTCAAAGCCCACGTAGCCTGGAGGCGCACCGATCAGACGGCTGACGGTGTGACGCTCCATATACTCAGACATATCAAAGCGCAGCAGCTCAATGCCCAGCGCTTTGGAGAGCTGAACCGTCACCTCGGTTTTCCCCACCCCGGTCGGGCCGGCAAACAGGAAGGAACCGACAGGCTTGTGCTCGTGCCCCAGCCCGGCGCGGGCCATCTTGATGGCTTCGGTTAAGGCCTCAATGGCTTTATCCTGGCCAAAGACCAGCATTTTCAGGCGATCGCCAAGATTTTTCAGCGTATCGCGGTCGCTCTGAGAAACGCTCTTCTCAGGGATACGCGCGATGCGGGCTACCACAGATTCGATATCCGCCACGTTGACCGTTTTCTTGCGCTTGCTGACCGGCATCAGACGCGCCCGCGCGCCCGCTTCGTCGATCACGTCAATCGCTTTATCCGGCAGATGACGGTCGTTGATGTATTTCACCGCCAGCTCCACCGCTGCACGCACCGCTTTCGCGGTATAACGCACGTCGTGGTGCGCTTCGTACTTCGGTTTCAGGCCGTTGATGATCTGCACCGTTTCTTCAACAGATGGTTCAGTAATGTCGATTTTCTGGAAGCGACGCGCCAGGGCGCGGTCTTTTTCGAAAATATTGCTGAACTCCTGGTAGGTGGTCGAGCCAATCACCCGGATCTTGCCGCTGGAGAGCAGCGGTTTAATCAGGTTGGCCGCATCCACCTGGCCACCCGAGGCCGCACCGGCGCCGATGATGGTATGGATCTCGTCGATAAACAGGATGCTGTTAGTATCCTGCTCCAGCTGTTTCAGCAGCGCTTTGAAACGCTTTTCAAAATCACCGCGATATTTGGTCCCAGCCAGCAGGGAACCGATATCCAGCGAGTAGATGGTGCAATCGGCGATCACTTCGGGAACGTCGCCCTGCACAATGCGCCAGGCGAGCCCTTCGGCGATGGCGGTTTTACCGACGCCCGACTCGCCCACCAGCAGCGGGTTGTTCTTGCGACGGCGGCACAGGACCTGAATCGCCCGTTCCAGCTCTTTTTCGCGGCCAATCAGCGGGTCAATACCGCCGACGCGGGCAAGCTGGTTAAGATTGGTGGTGAAGTTTTCCATACGTTCCTCCCCGCCTGCTTGCTCTTCGCTGTTGGCCTGATGGCCGGAATCCGATGCCTGATTCGGCTCGTCTTTTCGCGTTCCGTGAGAGATGAAGTTCACCACGTCGAGGCGGCTGACTTCGTGTTTGCGCAGCAGGTAGGCGGCTTGCGACTCCTGCTCGCTGAAGATAGCAACCAGCACGTTGGCACCGGTGACTTCGCTACGTCCGGAGGACTGGACGTGAAATACCGCACGCTGGAGTACACGCTGGAAGCTGAGCGTCGGCTGCGTGTCGCGCTCCTCTTCACTGACGGGCAGTACAGGTGTGGTCTGTTCGATGAAGGCTTCAAGTTCCTGACGCAGCGCCACCAGGTCCACGGAGCAGGCTTCAAGCGCTTCGCGGGCGGATGGATTGCTGAGCAGTGCAAGCAGCAAGTGCTCGACCGTCATAAACTCATGTCGGTGCTCACGCGCTCTGGCGAAAGCCATGTTTAAACTGAGTTCCAGTTCTTGATTGAGCATAGGCACCTCCCCCAATTTTCATTGCCTTATTCAGGCTTTTTCCAGCGTACACAGCAACGGATGCTCGTTCTCCCTCGCATACTGGTTCACCATCGCCACCTTCGTCTCTGCGACTTCTGCAGTAAAAACACCGCAGATGGCTTTGCCATGATAGTGAACGGTAAGCATCAGTTGCGTTGCACGTTCTACATCATAAGAAAAGAACTTTTGTAGCACGTCAATAACAAATTCCATCGGCGTGTAGTCATCGTTCATTAACATAACTTTATACATAGATGGCGGTTTTAGCGCGTCGCGCACTTTATCTTCCGCCAGCTTGTCGAAATCGAGCCAGTCGTTCGTCTTACCCATTGTCAGTCGTCATCTTCGTTTACGGTCTCCGGTCGCGGTTCTGATGCTGACAGGAGGCTATACATAACCTGAATCTACCTCAGATGTCAGATAACTCACATCTATTATTGCCATCCGCGATGTCTGTCACAATACCCACCAATAGCGTTAACTGCTTCAAATTTTGACGCATTTTCCCCCTCCCTTCCCCGGCAAATGCTTGACGCTGCCTTTGGTTTATCTAAATTGTACAGGCGTGAGTTGGCGAGGTTTTGAACAGCCCCCACTTCACCACCGGTTCATTACATCTAACTCAATAAGATTTACGAAGGATGTCGAAGCATGGAAACGGGTACAGTTAAGTGGTTCAACAACGCCAAAGGGTTTGGTTTTATCTGCCCTGAAGGCGGCGGCGAAGACATCTTCGCGCATTACTCCACCATTCAGATGGATGGTTACAGAACGCTGAAAGCCGGACAAGCCGTTCGGTTCGATGTACACCTCGGGCCAAAAGGCAATCATGCCAGCGTTATTGTGCCCATCGAAGCAGAAGTGGTGGCATAGCCCTCTGTTTCATTGTGTACACCCCGCACTCAAAATGCCAGCCCGATGCGCTGGCATTTTTATTTGTGGGCTTCCGTGCGGTCTGGTGCCCGGCGGCGCTGCGCTTGCACGGGCCTACGAATATTTGTGGGCCAACCGACTCACTCCCGGGCTAACGCATCCACCGGATCCAGCCGCGCGGCATTTCTTGCCGGCAGCCAGCCAAACAGCACCCCGGTAAAGGTAGAACAAAGGAAGGCAGTTAACAGCGCCATCGGTGAAAAACCAATTTCCCAGCCGGGTAAAAACAGCTGCAGCGTAAAGGCGATGAGCAGGGAGAGCGTAATCCCCAGCGCGCCGCCCACCAGACAGACCAATACCGCCTCAATTAAAAACTGCTGCAGCACGTCGCTGGCCCGGGCGCCGACCGCCATGCGAATGCCGATTTCACGCGTACGTTCTGTCACCGACACCAGCATGATATTCATCACCCCAATCCCCCCGACCAGCAGGGAGATGATCGCCACCAGCGTGAGGAAGAGCTGAAGAGTACGTGTGGTCTTTTCCGCCGTTTTCAAGAGCCCGTCCATGTTCCAGGTGAAGAAATCTTTCTTGCCGTGGCGCAGGGTCAGCAGGCGTTCGAGCTGTTGTTCCGCCCGGGCGCTGTCGTAGCCCTCTTTCACCCGGACGGTAATCGAGTTTAGCCACGACTGCCCCATAATGCGCCCGGAGATGGTGGTGTACGGCAGCCAGACGCGCAAAATCTTGCTGCTGCCAAACATAGACTGCTTCTCCTCCGCCACGCCGATTACCGTGGCGGGCATATTGCCCACCAGCACGATCTCCCCCACCACCTTCGCTTTATTGGGGAAGAGTTGCCTGCGCGAGTTAGCATCCAGCACCACCACCTGCGCCCGACCCGCCAGCTGCTCTGCGTTAAAGGTGCCCCCTTCGCTGAAGGTCATGCCGTAGACGTTAAAGTAATCGCCGCTGACGCCGTTGGCGCTGGCCGCCACGTCGATGTTAGCGTAGCGCAGACGCAGGTTCTGCGACACCGCCGGGGTGGCGGAGTTGACCCACGGCTGCTTCTGGATCGCCGCCAGATCGTCATATTTCAGCGCCTGCTGATACTGCGGCTCATCGTCGCCAAAGTCTTTGCCGGGATAGACGTCGATAGTGTTGGTGCCGATGGAGCGAATGTCCGACAGCACCAGCTGTTTGGCGGCATCGCCCACCACCACGATCGAGACCACCGAGGCGATACCGATGATGATCCCGAGCATGGTCAACAGGGTGCGCATTTTGTTGGCGGCCATCGCCAGCCAGGCCATGGTCAGGGCTTCATGGAAACTGCTGGCAAACTGCCGCCAGCCTGACGGCGGAGGCAGTGCCACTTCCTGTCTGCGGGTAGCGTTAGTCGTGGCGGGAGGATTGCTGACCAGCTCGCCGTCGTGGATCTCCACAATCCGCCCGGCCTGGGAGGCCACCTGCGGGTCGTGGGTCACAATGATCACCGTATGCCCCTGATCCCGCAGCTGGTGCAGGATCGCCATCACCTCTTCCCCGGAGTGGCTGTCCAGCGCCCCGGTCGGTTCATCGGCGAGGATCACCTGCCCGCCGTTCATCAGCGCCCGGGCGATACTCACCCGCTGCTGCTGGCCGCCGGAGAGCTGCGAGGGCTGATAATCGACCCGCTCCCCCAGCCCCAGCCGGGTAAGCAGCGCCTGGGCCCGCTCAAGGCGCTTTTTGCGCTCCACGCCGGCATAGACCGCCGGTACTTCGACGTTCTGCGCCGCGCTCAGGTGCGAGAGCAGATGGTAACGCTGGAAGATAAAGCCGAAATGTTCCCGCCGCAGTTTGGCCAGCGCATCGCTGTCCAGCGTCGCGACATCGGTGCCTGCCACGCGGTAGGTGCCGCTGGTAGGCTTATCCAGACAGCCGAGAATGTTCATCAGCGTCGATTTACCAGAACCCGAGGCCCCGACAATCGCCACCATCTCTCCGGCCTCAACCCGCAGGGTGATGCCCTTCAGCACCTCCACCGGCCCGTCGCCGGAGGGGTAGCTCCGGCGGATATCATTCAGCTCCAGCAGGGCCGTCATTTGGCCGCCCCGGGCTGGCTCTCGCTGATGACGACCTCTTCACCCTCTTCCAGCCCTTTCACCACCACCACGTCGGTGTCGTTACGCGAGCCGAGGCTCACCTCACGCTCGCGCGTCTCGCCGTTACGCAGCACCTTCACGTTGTAGCGGTTGTCGCCCACCGGTTCACCCAGCGCCGCCAGCGGAATGGTCAGCACGTTTTTCTCCCCGGCCAGCTGGATATGCACCTGGGCGGTCATGTCCAGGCGCAGCACTCCCTGCGGGTTGGGCACTTCAAAACGGGCGTGATAGAAGATGGCGTCGTTGACCTTCTCCGGGGTCGGGAGAATATCTTTCAACACCCCTTCGTAACGGGTCTGCGGATCCCCCAGCACGGTAAACCAGGCTTTTTGCCCCGGCTTAAGGTGGATCACATCCGCCTCCGAGACCTGAGCTTTCACCAGCATGGTGCCCATGTCCGCCAGAGTCAGGATGTTCGGCGCCTGCTGGGCGGCAATCACCGTCTGGCCCTGGAGGGTGGTGATTTGCGTCACTTCCCCGGCCATCGGCGCGACGATACGGGTGTAGTCGAGGTTGGTTTTGGCGCTGTCCAGCGAGGCCTGATTGCGTTTGATCTGCGCATCAATGGTGCCGATCTGCGCCTGTTTGACCGCCAGTTCGGTCACCGAGGTATCCAGATCCTGCTGCGAGATCGCCTGGGTGGTGGCGAGCTGCCGCTGGCGGTTCAGGGTCACCTGAGCCAGCTTACGTTCAGCTTCGGCCTGGCTGCGCTGGGCGCGCAGCTCCATCAGGGTCGCCTCTACCTCTTTGATCTGGTTTTCGGCCTGCTCCGGGTCGATGACCCCCAGCAGCTGCCCCTTTTTCACCTTGTCGCCAATCTCCACCGACAGCGTTTTCAGCTGACCGCTGACCTGCGCTCCCACGTCAACCTTGCGCAGCGCGTCCAGCTTGCCGGTGGCGAGCACGTTTTGCTGCAGCTCGCCCGGACGGACAATTAGCGTCTGATAGTGTGGCACCGGAGCGTTAAGCACCCGCCACAGCCAGAATCCAGCGACCAGTACAATCAGCACCAGCAGCAGAAACAGCTTCCTGCGTTTTCCCTTAAAGTTCATAAATATTCCAAATAGCTATTCTGGCTTACATAACTGTTGATTCTAACTAAACCGTTCCTCAACGAAACCCCTGCTTTCCAGGATGGTTGAAAATCGTTGAGGAGAGGTTGATAAAGCCCCTGCTGAAATAAAGATCTGGCAACAAGACCGGAATTTATTATGTCATCCATCGCAGAGTCATCTTATCCACATCAGCCGCAACCCAAATCGGGCTGGCAGCTGTTTAAACGTCTGGCCTCCGGGACATTAACCCCAGGACTTGCCTGGCGCAACCCGGCCTACCGCCGCAAGTTTATGCTGCGATCGCTGATGACGCCATTCAGCACCGCCCGCCTGCTGTCAAACCTGGCACAACAGCCGCAGCTGCTGCAGCTGCTGCAGGTTCAGCCAGGTCTGCCCTGCCGCCTGCATCGCCCGTGGCTGTCCGTTGCCATCAACCGCCAGCAAACCCTGCAGGCGCTGAGCTGGCACTATCAGACCATGCAGCGCCAGCTTCCGGCCGCGCTGATGAACGGCTATCTCTCCCGGGAAGGGGTGACGTTACTGACTCTGACCGGTAAAGACGACCAGCAGTTTACCCTGCGCCTGTGCGCCGATGCGTTTCTGGATAAAGAGGGGGAAGCCACGCTGGCGTTTTGCGATGCTGAGCAGACGGTGCTGGCGGAGATAACCTTCACGCTGTGTCAGATTAACGGTACCGCGACGCTGTTTATCGGCGGGATGCAGGGAGCCAAAGCCTTTGTGCCGCACGAGGCGATCCAGAGCGCCACCAAAGCCTGTCACGGTCTGTTCCCGAAACGCCTGCTGGTGGAGGCCGCCATGACGCTGGGCAGCGCCCTCGCCGTGGAGCAGATCGTGGCGGTCAGCAACAGCACCCACATCTACCGCAGCTGGCGCTATCGCAAGAAAAAAGAGGGCAAACTGCTGGCCGATTACGACAGCTTCTGGGCGTCGCTCGGCGGCGAGCTCACCGACGAGGGCAACTACCGTCTGCCGCTGGTGATGGCGCGGAAACCGATGGAAGAGATCGCCAGCAAAAAGCGCGCCGAATACCGCCGCCGCTTTGCCCTGCTGGACAGCCTGATTGAGCAAGTCAACCAGGCGACCCAACGTTAATCGGCTCTCCCGCGCGCCAGCCACAGCACGCGGGAGAACATTTTCCGCAACAGGGTCGGTACGGCCTCAACCCCGCGCCGCCCGGCCTCCATCGCTACTTCAATCGCCAGATCGGGCTTCGACGAGCGGTGAATGGCTTTCATGATCACCCGCCGCATGTTCATCGGAATATCGTCAGGCACCATCGCCACCCGGTGAAAGACGTCCGAGAAGCCCTGACGGTACATGAAGTGCTCCATGTCCATGGCGGGCAGCGCCGTCAGGTGCTCGCGCTCCTCTTCCCGGTCGTTGTTGATCAGCCCGCGCACGGTGGCCGCATATTTCTTGCCCGCCTCGTCGCCGTCTACCAGCACGTGCCACTCGATGCCCATCCGCCGGGCAAATTTGATCAGCGGTTTTAAGCCGGACTGGGCAAACTCAATCACCTTGATCCCTTCGGCATCGAAGTGGTGACCGCACTGGCGGGCCAGCTCGTTAATCACCCAGGTTTCGGTCTCCCCTTCCACCAGCAGCCAGCAGCGGGCGAACAGGGAGGAGGCGCGATTAAAGCGAATATGGAAGGCAATCCGGCGGCTGTCTTCGGCGTTCATTCCCCCCGGCCCGAGGCGGAAGGCCGTCACGCGCGACGATTCGCGCACCAGGCGACAGACGTGCTCCACCGGGGTTAATGACAGCAGTTCGCCGGAGTTGGTGGTGGTGATGCGCTGCAAAGGCAACAGATTCAGCAGGTGCCACGCCACCGAGAGCATAATCGGGTGCAGGCGCGTCTCGGGATCTTCCACCAGCAGCAGCGGGCGAGCATCCCGGTCGAGCCGGACGGTGCCTTTGGCCTGCAGCAGCGTCGAGAAGAGCCCCAGCAGGATCACCCGGTGCGATCGGCCGCCGGGCTTGTCGATCATCCGGTTGATAATGTCGAGATAGCGCCAGCTGCGCTGCTCATCGTGGGAGCGTCGCCGCATCAGCCGGTTGCGGACCGGCGAGGTGCCCTGCTCGGTAAAGTAGTGCTCCAGCAGCTGCACCATCGCCGACAATCCCTGGCGGATCTGGCCGTCGGTTAAGTTTTGCGGACGGGCCACCAGCTCGCGCGCCAGATAATCCAGCTCGCGGGCGGTGACTTCCACATCGGGCATATTGGGCACGGTGCCGTTGCGGATCCGGCGCATAAAGCGGGCGTCGCGCAGGCGCAGCACCGGCATCAGGCGTACCAGATGGCGCGCCCGCTCGTCGATATCCGCCAGCGGCAGAGGGTTGCCGTCGTTATCGAGAAAACCGCGCAGCGTCAGCACGCTGTCGTCTTCTGCCAGCTCGCCCTCCAGACGATAAAAGATGCGCTGGTAGTCGTCCTGACACGGCACCCAGCAGTCGGCCAGGGGGCGGTAGCGACGGACGCGATGACGGCCCGGCTCGGATTCGCGGAACGTGAGAATGATATGCAGATGGTGCTCGCGCCCCAGCAGATCCCCGGGCGGGAACCAGAAGTCCTCCCGGACAAAGTGGTACAAGTCTGATTCAGGAGAGAGCAGCAGCGTCAGGGCGTCCAGCAGGCTGGATTTACCCCAGGCGTTTTCCCCGATCAGCACGTTATTGTGCTCAAGCATCAGCGACAGACGGTTAATGCCGCGGAACCCCACGATTTCCACACGTTCAAGCAACATGTACCCTCCGGGAGAGATAAACTTTTTCCTTTAAGTTATCAGGAGTATAGCGCTGGTGGCGAGGAGAGAGTACCCGGATGTGCGTCGGGTAAAGCTATTTGGCATACGAGAGGGTAAAAAAGGAGAGCAGGCTCTCCTTGTCAGACGGGCATTTAGTTATTTTTTAGAGAACAGGTCAGAGATACCGCCCAGGAGGCCCTGAAAAAGCGTTACGGAGACTTCCACAACCATTCCGATACCCCGGCCGAGCACTTCGCCAGCGGCGGTTGCTGCCGTGTTACCCTTATGGGCTGCGTCGATAATGCTACCGATGCCTTTGCCCAGCAGCGCTGCCGCGTCGGCAATATTGCCTGCGCCAGTAACAGAGGCCTGCTCTACGGTGTTTAATTCACGCATGTTGATAATCCTTATCCTGATAGTTAATAGAAGAATGCGTTATTTGGCACGATTAAAACTGAAAAATAGGTTAATTATATTTTTCGGGCAAATACTATTTCTTAACATTTATGCCTGTCAATGGCGTGCCAATTATTCGGAATTTAACCCGAACTTATTTTCTATGAATTAAGATTATTCATTATCGTTACGCACTTAAATTAACTTTCTGTCGCGCTAAGACCAGGTTATATTGCGCTCCGCAGCAAATCATAGTCCGTTATCATTGTTCCAAATCAATTTTACCGGACTTATTCCTCTGGTGAAGGCATTACGCCCTATATAAAATATGGCCGTTTTCCGTTTTGCCCTCCTCCTTTGGGACAAGAAAACACTGCGCGCGGGAACAAGCGCAGAATATTAATATTATGAGGTGGTTATGTTCAGAAAGTTAGCAGCTGAATGTTTTGGTACATTCTGGTTGGTATTTGGTGGCTGCGGTAGCGCAGTGTTGGCGGCAGGTTTTCCGGAATTAGGGATTGGTTTTGTCGGGGTTTCCCTGGCCTTCGGTTTAACGGTATTAACCATGGCTTATGCCGTGGGGCATATTTCCGGTGGGCATTTTAACCCAGCGGTCACATTAGGTCTGTGGGCGGGCGGGCGTTTTCCGGCGAAAGATATTCTTGGCTATATTATTGCCCAGGTGATTGGCGGGATTATTGCTGCCGCTATTCTGTATGTCATTGCCAGCGGTAAAGCGGGCTTTGACGCTGCGGCCAGCGGTTTTGCTTCAAACGGTTTTGGCGAACACTCCCCGGGTGGGTTCTCCATGCTGTCTGCCATCGTGATTGAAATCGTGCTGACGGCCGGTTTCCTGCTGGTGATCCACGGTGCGACCGACAAACACGCTCCGGCCGGTTTTGCGCCGATTGCGATTGGTCTGGCGCTGACCCTGATCCACCTGATCAGCATCCCGGTGACCAACACCTCGGTTAACCCGGCGCGCAGCACCGCGGTCGCCATCTTCCAGGGCGGCTGGGCGCTGGAGCAGCTGTGGCTGTTCTGGGTGATGCCGATTGTCGGCGGTATCCTTGGCGGCGTGCTGTATCGCACCCTGCTTGAGAAACGCGATTAAGATTGTACGCGTTGTGGTGCCGGGTGGCGGCTTCGCCTTACCCGGCCTACGTAATGCCAAACCGTAGGCCGGGCAAGCGTCAGCGCCGCCCGGCATTAAACCGCACCCACCCCCATTTTCCATCTTTACTGAACCGTCTGAATTGGGTAGTGTCACAGCGCCACTCATATAAAGGACCGGTTGTTCATGTTTTCAGGACTCTTAATCATTCTGATCCCGCTGATCGTGGGTTATCTCATTCCTCTTCGTCAGCTGTCAGCGTTAAAACTGATCAACCGTTTACTGAGCTGGATTGTCTACGTCATTCTGTTTTTTATGGGCATCAGCCTCGCCTTCCTCGATAATCTGGCGACCAACCTGCTCTCGATCCTGCATTACTCGGTCATTACGATGGCGGTTATTTTGCTGTGCAATATCGCGGCCCTGTTCTGGCTGGAACGCGTTATTCCGTGGAAAAACCACCACCATCAGGAAAAATTACCCTCGCGTATTGCCATGGCGCTGGAGTCACTGAAATTATGCGGCGTAGTGGTGCTCGGTTTTCTGCTGGGGCTGACCGGGTTCGCCTTTTTACAGCACGCCACCGAAGCCAGCGAATATACCCTGATCTTCCTGCTGTTCCTGATTGGTATTCAGCTGCGCAATAACGGCATGACCCTGAAACAGATCGTGCTCAATCGTCGCGGCATGATGGTCGCCGTCGTCGTGGTGGGCAGTTCGCTGGTGGGCGGGGTGATTAACGCCTTTATTCTCGGCCTGCCGCTTAATACCGCCCTGGCGATGGCCTCCGGTTTTGGCTGGTATTCCCTGTCCGGCATTCTGTTAACCGAATCTTTTGGCCCGGTGATTGGTAGCGCCGCCTTCTTTAACGATCTGGGCCGCGAGCTGATTGCCATTATGCTGATCCCGGGCCTGGTGCGTCGCAGCCGATCCACGGCGCTGGGCCTGTGCGGTGCTACTTCGATGGACTTTACCCTGCCGGTACTGCAACGCTCGGGCGGCCTGGAGATGGTCCCTGCCGCCATTGTCCACGGCTTTATCTTAAGCCTGCTGGTGCCAATCATGATGGCCTTCTTCTCCGCCTGATACTTCTTTGGCGGTAGCCAGCTACCGCCAAAATTGCGCTAAATCAATAACCCTCTCGTTTGTAGCAGAAAGCCCTTTTCTCCGTATCGCCACAGGCATAATCTTAAACATGTATCTCAAATATAACTTTAACAGGTGTGATTATGTTTTGTGTGCAATGTGAACAAACCATCCGTACCCCAGCTGGCAACGGCTGCTCTTACGCACAGGGCATGTGCGGTAAAACCGCCGAAACCTCCGATCTGCAGGATCTGCTGATTGCCTCCCTGCAGGGTTTATCCGCCTGGGCGGTGAAGGCCCGGGAATATGGCATTGTCGACCACTACGTTGATAACTTCGCCCCGCGCGCGTTTTTCTCTACCCTGACCAACGTTAACTTCGATTCGCCACGCATTGTCGGCTACGCCCGCGAAGCTATTGCCCTGCGTGACGCCCTGAAAGCCCAGGCCCTGAACGTGGACGCCAGTGCCCGCGTTGATAACCCAATGGCCGAACTGCAACTGGTCAGCGACGATCTCGGCGACCTGCAGCGTCAGGCGGCAGAATTTACCCCGAACAAAGACAAAGCGGCGATTGGCGAGAACATCCTCGGCCTGCGTCTGCTGTGCCTGTACGGCCTGAAAGGTGCCGCGGCCTATATGGAACACGCGCACGTTCTGGATCAGTACGACAACGACATCTACGCCCAGTACCATAAAATCATGGCGTGGCTGGGCACCTGGCCTTCCGACATGAACGCCCTGCTGGAGTGTTCCATGGAAATCGGCCAGATGAACTTCAAAGTGATGAGCATCCTGGATGCGGGTGAAACCACTAAATACGGCCACCCGACGCCAACTCAGGTCAACGTTAAAGCGACCGAAGGCAAGTGCATCCTGATCTCCGGTCACGACCTGAAAGATCTCTACAACCTGCTGGAGCAGACCGACGGCACCGGCGTCAACGTCTACACCCACGGCGAGATGCTGCCTGCCCACGGCTACCCTGAGCTGCGCAAATTCAAACATCTGATCGGGAACTACGGCAGCGGCTGGCAGAACCAGCAGGTCGAATTCGCCCGCTTCCCGGGCCCAATCGTGATGACCTCTAACTGCATCATCGACCCTACCGTTGGCGCTTACGACGATCGTATCTGGACCCGCAGCATCGTCGGCTGGCCGGGCGTGAGCCACCTGGAAGGTGACGATTTTGGTCCGGTGATTGCCCAGGCGCAGCAGATGGCGGGCTTCCCGTACAGCGAAATTCCTCACCTGATCACCGTTGGTTTTGGCCGTCAGACCCTGCTGGGCGCGGCGGATTCCCTGATTGACCTGGTGAGCCGCGAAAAACTGCGTCACATCTTCCTGGTCGGCGGCTGTGACGGCGCACGTGGGGAACGTAACTACTTCACCGACTTCGCCACCAGCGTGCCGGACGACTGCCTGATCCTGACCCTGGCCTGCGGTAAGTACCGTTTCAACAAGCTGGAGTTCGGGGATATCGAAGGCCTGCCGCGTCTGATCGATGCCGGTCAATGTAACGACGCCTACTCGGCGATCATCCTGGCGGTAACCCTGGCAGAAAAACTGGGCTGTGGCGTGAACGACCTGCCGCTGTCGCTGGTGCTCTCCTGGTTCGAACAGAAAGCGATTGTGATCCTGCTGACACTGCTGTCGCTGGGCGTGAAAAACATCGTCACCGGCCCGACCGCACCTGGCTTCTTTACGCCGGATCTGCTGGCCGTCCTCAATGAGAAGTTTGGTCTGCGTTCCGTGACCACCGTTGAAGAAGACATGAAGCAACTGCTGAGCGCGTAAGGAGTTAACGAATGACAATGCCAACCCATCAGTGCCCATGGTGGATGCAGGTTCATCACATCCATCAGGAAACGCCGGATGTCTGGACGATTTCGCTGCTGTGCCACGACTATTATCCGTACCGTGCCGGGCAGTATGCGCTGGTCAGCGTGCGTAACTCAGCCCAGACGCTGCGGGCGTACACGATCTCCTCAACGCCGGGTATCAGCGAGTACATCACGCTGACCATCCGCCGCATTGATGAGGGGGCAGGCTCTCAGTGGTTGACGCACGACGTGAAGCGTGGGGATTACATCTGGCTCTCCGACGCGCAGGGTGATTTTACCTGTGACGATAAGCCGGAAGATAAATTCCTGCTGCTGGCCGCCGGCTGCGGCGTGACGCCGGTGATGTCGATGCGTCGCTGGCTGGCGAAGAACCGCCCGCAGGCCGACGTGGAGGTGATCTTCAGCGTGCGCTCGCCGCAGGATGTGATTTTCGCGGACGAATGGCGTAACTACCCGGTCACCCTGGTGGCCGAAACCAACGCCACCGAGGGTTTTGTTGCCGGTCGTCTGACCCGCGAGCTGCTGCAGCGCGTGCCGGATCTGGCCTCACGCACCGTGATGACCTGTGGTCCGGCGCCCTATATGGACATCGTTGAAGAAGAGGTGAAGGCTCTCGGCGTGACCCGCTTCTTTAAAGAGCAGTTCTTTACCCCAGTCGCGGAAGCTGCCACCAGCGGACTGAAGTTCACCAAACTGCAGCCAGCGCAGACCTTCTTTGGCCGCGTGGGCAGCACGCTGCTGGAAGCGCTGGAGAGCAATAACGTGCCGGTGGTGGCCGCCTGCCGTGCAGGCGTCTGCGGCTGCTGTAAAACGAAGGTGGTGGACGGGAACTATACCGTCTCCAGCACCATGACGCTGACGGATGCCGAAGTGGCGGAAGGCTACGTGCTGGCCTGCTCCTGTCATCCGCAGGGGGATCTGGTGCTGGCCTGATGAAAAGCCCGGTGGCGCTGCGCTTACCGGGCCTACAACGTCCGTGCGTTAATGCAACATAAGGCAATGAACCGTAGGCCGGGCAAACGCAGTGCCGCCCGGCGTTACTTCCAGACGGGATCGTTTACCACCGCGTACCGCCCCGCCCCTAAAAATGCCACGGCCAGCGCACCAACGAAGAAGTAGACCAGACTCTCAATCGCCCACGCCCCGACCGCATCCAGTGCGAAGGTTTTACCGGTGCCCACCATCAGCCACGCCACCACCATGGTAAAGGCCAGCACCAGCGCCGCCGGGCGGGTAAGAATACCGAGAATAATCAGGATCGGGGCCACCACTTCGCCAATCAACACGCCGTAAGCAATAAAGCCTGGTAGCCCCTTCGCCACCAGCATGCCGGCAATACCCCCCACCCCGTCGATCGCCTTATGCAGGCCATGAAACAGCATTAAGCCCCCCACCGCCAGACGCAGCAACAGCTTGCCAGCATCGTCACTCGTTAGCGTTTTATTAACAGCCATTAACAATGATTTAACCATTTGAATTTACTCCTCTTTTTATTGGATACCTCACCACAATATGACGAAATGTTGCACATTGAAAGCAACGATTAATCAGGGGGTTTAAACAGGCAGGGCGGTCAGTTTCATCTAAGCTTGAAAGCGTTATCACATTCAGGAGACGGACTACCATGAAACAAACCGTGGCGAACTACATCGCGAAAATGCTGGAACAGGCCGGAGTGAAACGGATCTGGGGTGTCACCGGGGATTCCCTCAACGGTCTGAGCGACAGCCTGAACCGGATGGGCACCATCGAGTGGATGCCCACCCGTCATGAGGAGGTCGCCGCGTTCGCCGCTGGGGCCGAGGCCCAGCTCACCGGGGAACTGGCGGTGTGCGCCGGATCCTGCGGGCCGGGCAACCTGCACCTGATCAACGGCCTGTTTGATTGTCATCGTAACAACGTCCCGGTGCTGGCCATCGCGGCGCATATTCCATCGAGTGAAATCGGCAGCGGCTATTTTCAGGAGACGCACCCGCAGGAGCTGTTTCGGGAGTGCAGCCACTACTGTGAACTGGTCTCCTCACCGGAGCAGATCCCGCAGGTGCTGGCCCTGGCCCTGCGCAACGCCATTTTAAAACGCGGCGTCTCGGTGATTGTGCTGCCCGGCGACGTGGCCCTGCAGGCGGCCCCGGAAAGCGCCAGCAGCCACTGGTATCCGGCCCCCCTGCCGGTGGTCACCCCCGCCCATGCCGAACTGAAAAAGCTGGCGCAGCTGCTGCGCTACTCCAGCAATATCGCCCTGATGTGCGGCAGCGGCTGCGCCGGGGCCCACGACGAACTGGTGGAATTTGCCGGCATGCTCAAGGCACCGATCGTTCACGCCCTGCGCGGTAAAGAGCACGTGGAGTACGATAACCCCTATGACGTGGGGATGACCGGGCTGATCGGCTTCTCGTCCGGTTTCCACACCATGATGAACGCCGATACCCTGGTGCTGCTCGGCACCCGCTTCCCCTATCGCGCCTTCTACCCTACCGACGCGAAGATTATCCAGATCGACATCAACCCGGCCAGCATCGGGGCGCACAGCAAGGTGGATATGGCGCTGGTGGGCGACATCAAGGCCACCCTCGCCGCGCTGATGCCGCTACTGGAGGAGAAAACCGATCGTAAGTTTCTTGATAAAGCGCTCAGTGACTATCGCGATGCGCGCAAAGGGCTGGATGACAAGGCGAAACCCAGCGACAAAGCGCTGCACCCGCAGTATCTGGCGCAGCAGATCAGCCACTACGCCGATGAGGATGCCATCTTTACCTGCGACGTGGGGACGCCTACCGTCTGGGCGGCACGCTACCTGAAGATGAACGGCAAGCGCCGTCTGATTGGCTCGTTTAACCACGGCTCGATGGCTAACGCCATGCCGCAGGCGCTGGGGGCCAAAGCCACCGTGCCGGAGCGGCAGGTAGTGGCGATGTGCGGCGACGGCGGCTTCAGCATGCTGATGGGCGACTTCCTCTCGGTGGCGCAGATGAAGCTGCCGATTAAAATCATCGTCTTTAACAACAGCGTGCTGGGCTTTGTGGCGATGGAGATGAAGGCCGGGGGCTATCTGACCGACGGCACTGAGCTGCACGACACCAACTTCGCCGCCATCGCCGAAGCCTGCGGTATCACCGGCATCCGCGTGGAGAAGGCCTCCGAGGTGGACGATGCCCTACAGCGCGCCTTCTCCACCGAGGGTCCGGTGCTGGTGGACGTGGTGGTCGCCAAAGACGAGCTGGCGATCCCGCCGCAGATCAAACTTGAGCAGGCCAAGGGCTTTAGCCTGTATATGCTGCGCGCCATCATCAGCGGTCGCGGTGACGAAGTTCTGGAGCTAGCCAAAACCAACTGGCTCAGGTAAAACAATCGGCATCGCCTTTAAAATAATAAGGAAATGCCATGATTGATTTACGCAGTGATACTGTCACCCGTCCGACGCAGGCCATGCTCAGGGAGATGCTGGCCGCGCCGGTCGGGGACGACGTCTACGGTGACGACCCGACCGTTAACGAACTTCAGCGCTATGCCGCCGAGCTGAGCGGCCACGAGGCCGCTCTTTTCCTGCCAACCGGCACCCAGGCCAACCTGGTGGCCCTGCTCAGCCACTGCGAACGCGGCGAAGAGTATATCGTCGGCCAGGGGGCGCATAACTATCTCTACGAAGCCGGTGGCGCAGCGGTGCTCGGCAGCATTCAGCCGCAGCCGATCGATGCCGCATCTGACGGCTCCCTGCCGCTGGACAAAGTTGCCGCCAAAATCAAAGCCGACGACATCCACTTCGCCCGCACCAAACTCCTCAGCCTCGAAAATACCCATAACGGCAAAGTGCTGCCGCGTGAGTACCTGAAAGCGGCGTGGGAGTTTACCCGCGAGCGCAAGCTGGGGCTGCACGTCGACGGCGCGCGCATCTTTAACGCCGTAGTGGAGTATGGCTGCGAGCTGAAAGAGATTACGCAATATTGCGACTCGTTCACCATTTGCCTCTCGAAAGGGCTGGGCACGCCGGTGGGTTCTCTGCTGGTGGGCAATGCCGACTACATCAGGCGCGCCAACCGCTGGCGTAAAATGACCGGCGGCGGCATGCGCCAGGCCGGATTCCTTGCCGCAGCGGGTCTGTACGCCCTGAAAAATAACGTTGCCCGCCTGAAGGACGATCACGACAACGCGGCGTGGATGGCGACGCAGCTGCGCGAGATCGGCGCAGATGTGATGCGTCACGACACCAACATGCTGTTTATCCGCGTCGGGGAGGACAACGCCGCGGCGCTGGGTGAGTTTATGAAGGCGCGCGGCGTGCTGATCAACGCTTCGCCGGTGGTGCGTCTGGTGATGCATCTCGACGTCAACCGCGAGCAGCTTGCCGAGGTGGTTGCCCACTGGCAGGCGTTTTTGCAGCGCTAAGGAGCGAACGTGCCGCAACGTATTCTGGTCCTGGGTGCCAGCGGGTATATCGGCCAACATCTGGTGGCCGCCCTCAGCGCGCGCGGGCATCAGGTACGGGCTGCGGCACGCAACGTTGAGCGCCTGCAAAAGCAGAGCCTGCCCAACGTGACCTGTCATGCTATCGATCTCAACTGGCCGCAGGATCTGGCGGCCCTGCTTGAGGGGGTGGATACCCTCTACTATCTGGTGCACAGCATGGGCGAAGGCGGTAACTTTATCGCCCACGAGCGTCAGGTGGCGATGAACGTGCGCGATCTGCTGCTGGAGCATCCGGTCAAACAGATTATTTTCCTCAGTTCACTACAGGCACCCGAGCATGAGCAGTCCGATCACCTGCGCGCCCGGCAACTGACCGCTGAAACGCTGCGCAGCGCCGGGATCCCGCTCACCGAGCTGCGGGCCGGGATCATCGTCGGGGCGGGCTCTGCCGCCTTCGAGGTGATGCGCGACATGGTCTATAACCTGCCGGTGCTGACTCCGCCACGCTGGGTGCGCTCCCGCACCACCCCGATTGCGCTGGAGAACCTGCTGCATTATCTGGTCGAGCTGCTCAATCACCCGGCCACAGGGCATCGGGTGCTGGAGGCCGCCGGGCCCGAGGTGCTGAGCTATCAGCAGCAGTTCGAACACTTTATGGCGGTGAGCTGCCGTCGCCGTCCGCTGATCCCCATCCCCTTCCCGACCCGCTGGATTTCGGTGTGGTTTTTAAACGTCATCACCTCCGTGCCGCCGACCACCGCCAAAGCTTTAATCCAGGGGCTGAAGCACGATCTGCTGGCCGACGACCGGGAACTGCGGGCGCTGATCCCGCAGGACTTAATCCGCTTCGATGACGCGGTGCGCAACACCCTGAAAGAAGAGGAGAAGCTGGTGAACTCCAGCGACTGGGGCTACGACGCGCAGGCCTTCGCTCGCTGGCGACCAGAGTACGGCTACTACCCGAAACAGGCCGGCTGTACGGTAAAAACTGCCGCCAGCCTGAGCGCCTTGTGGGAAGTGGTAAATCAGCTCGGTGGCAAAGAGGGCTACTTCTTTGGCAATGCCCTGTGGCAGACCCGGGCGATGATGGATCTGCTGGTCGGCCACAGGCTGGCGAAAGGCCGCCCGGCGGCGCCGTACCTGCAAACCGGCGATGCGGTCGACAGCTGGAAGGTGATTATCGTCGAACCGGAGAAGCAGCTGGCGCTGCTGTTTGGCATGAAAGCTCCGGGCCTCGGGCGGTTGTGCTTTACCCTCAAGGACAAAGGCGACCATCGGGAGCTGGACGTCCGTGCCTGGTGGCACCCGCACGGCATGCCGGGTCTGTTCTACTGGCTGCTGATGATCCCGGCGCACCTGTTTATCTTCCGGGGAATGGCCCGGCGTATTGCACTTCTGGCAGAACAAAAGTCAGAAAAAGTCTGATTAAAACTCCAAATCTTTCACGTTTCCCATTGCATACAGGCGTAATTCACGGAAGAATGCGCACGAAATTCTTTTCAAAACAGTGGATCGATATGAAGGTACTGGTTACCGGCGCCACCAGCGGCTTAGGCCGCAATGCGGTGGAGTTTTTGCGCAATAAAGGCATCAGCGTCCGGGCCACCGGTCGCAATGAAGCGATGGGTAAATTGCTGCAAAAAATGGGCGCAGAGTTTGTCCATGCCGACCTGACGGAACTGGTCTCTTCCCAGGCAAAAGTGATGCTGGCTGGGATCGATACGCTGTGGCACTGCTCCAGCTTTACCTCGCCCTGGGGCACCCAGGAAGCCTTCGATCTGGCGAACGTGCGCGCCACCCGCCGTCTGGGCGAGTGGGCCGTGGCCTGGGGAGTGCGCAACTTTGTCCATCTCTCGTCCCCGTCGCTCTATTTCGACTATCACCACCATCGCGATATCCAGGAGGATTTCCGTCCGGCGCGCTACGCCTGCGAATTTGCCCGCAGCAAGGCCGCCAGTGAACAGGTGATCGATCTGCTGGCGCAGTCCAACCCGCATACCCGCTTTACCATCCTGCGTCCGCAGAGCCTGTTTGGCCCGCACGACAAAGTGTTTATTCCGCGCCTGGCGCAGATGATGCACCACTACGGCAGCGTGCTGCTGCCGCGCGGCGGCGATGCGCTGGTGGACATGACCTATTTCGATAACGCCATTCACGCCATGTGGCTGGCCAGCCAAAGCGAGTGCGACAGTCTGCCGTCGGGCCGGGCGTATAACATCACCAACGGCGAACCGCGCTCCCTGCGCAGCATTGTGCAGAAGCTGATCGATGAGCTGAATATTGAGTGCCGGATCCGCTCGGTGCCCTACCCGATGCTGGACATCATTGCCCGCAGCATGGAGCGGCTGGGTAACAAGGCGGCTAAAGAGCCTGCCCTGACCCACTACGGGGTGTCGAAACTGAACTTTGACTTTACCCTCGATACGCAACGCGCCGAGAGCGAGCTGGGCTATAAGCCGCTGGTGACGCTGGATGAAGGTATTGAGCGCACCGCCGCCTGGCTGCGGGATCACGGTAAGCTGCCCCGCTGATTAACGCCTGCTGCGGGATTTGAGCTGCTGATATTTGTGCCACACCTTGCGGGCGTAGAGCATCCGCTGCGGGTTGTTCTCTTTTTTTAATCCGGCGTTATAGGCTCCCACCGCCTCCCAGTTGTAACCGTAGACCCGGATCATCCCCGACAGGATCGAGGCCCCGACCATAATCGAGGTGCAGGGCTCGGCGATCAGGCGATACTCGTCGATCCCCGCGCGCTGCAGTTCGGCAAAATGGATGCTGTTGATTTGCATCAGCCCGACATCCCGGGTGCCGTCGTGGTTCCAGCCTACCGCATAGGGGTTCATTCCCGACTCGACGTTAGCAATGGCATACAGCAGATAAGGATCGACGTGATAGCGCTGCCCGGCGCTGTCCCAGCAGTTTGCCAGCGCGCTCTGACTAAGCAGCAACAGCAGAAGAAGTACGCGTTTCATTTTCATACCCGCCAGACGCAAAAAGACGGAGGCTGAGCCCCCGTCATATCCGGTGCGGAAGATTATTTACAATCTGGTGCCGCGCCCACTTTCACCCAGACGTCGTTCTGGCCTGGTTTGTCACCTTTGGTCCACCATTTGGCACGGTACTCGTTGCCTTCGAAGGTGGTGGTGTCGCCGCCGTTGTAGACCATGGTCGGCATCCAGCCCATTTTCACGTTGCTTACCAGCTCCCAGGCATCCACGCCGAAGCCCGGCTGATTGCCCTGAGTCCAGTACTTCGCTTTCCAGACCAGGTTATCGAAGCTGACGGTGTTGCCGCTGGTGTAAACCTTGCTGCTGCTCCACGCCGGGTAGTTGCTGGCGTTAGCATCAACCGGGGTGCTGTCACAGCTGCCGTTATCGGTCGCCTCATCCGCAGGCGGGGTCACCTCGTCGGCCGGTGGCGTCACCTCGTCGGCGGGCTCCTGCGCTTTTGGCGTCACGGTCACCTGGACGTTAGCCTGCACGGCGGTTTTACCGTCGCTCACCACCACGCTCAGGGTGTAAGCGGTATCGCTACTTACGTCCGGGGCGGTAATGCTCAGGTTGGCGGTGTCGGTGCCGGTGGCGTTCATGTCACCCGGTACGCTCCAGGCGTAGGTCAGGGCATCCCCATCCGGATCCGCAGCCTGGGCATGCAGCGTCAGAGGCTGACCCGCTTCAACCGAGACCGGTGCCATGGTGTTAATCACCGGGGCCTGGTTGGCTTTCGGCGCTTTGTTGACGACCTGCACGTCGGCGGTGCTGCTCAGCCCTTTGCTGTCGGTCACGGTCAGGCGGAAGGCCAGAGTCTGGTCATTCGCCACCGCCGCCACGCTGAAGCTGGCCTGGGCGCGGGTGCTGTTGGTCAGGGTGACCGATGGGCCGGCGATCTGGGTCCACTTATAGGTCAGGGTATCGCCGTCCTGGTCGCTGGAGGCGGAGCCGTCAAGCGTGACGCTCGCCGGGCCGGTGACCGACAGGTCGCTGGCTGAGGCCACCGGCGCATGGTTGGTCACCGCCGGTACGTCAGACGAGGAGCCGCTCAGCAGGCTTTCGTTCATCGCATTCAGGATGTCGCCGTTATCGGATTCCAGTGACCAGGCAAACAGACCGCCGAGGTTTTTGTTCAGCACGAATTTGCCTTTCGCCTCGACGGAACGGGCGTCGTCATAGGTGATCAGGGTGCCGCTGGCCTTGTTGAACAGGTATGGTGCTTCCGCGGTGGCGTCATATTTGTACTCCCAGCCCGCTTTGCCTTTGTATTTGTTGACGATATCGCGGTAATCGACGATGCCTGCCTCCCAGGAGCCCGGGATCGCGCCAGTGGCGGTGCCGGTGAACGGATTGTCGCCGGTGTAGCCGTGAACGCCGGTCCAGCCGCGACCGTACATCGCCGCGCCGACCACGATTTTGCCCGGCTGGACGCCCTGGGCCAGCATCGCGTTGACGCTGCCTTCAGTGGTCACGCTGTCCGGTTTCCAGGTTGCGGCGTGCAGCGCGGTCTGGTGGCCGAGGTCGGTCATGCTCCAGGAGCCGTAGAAGTCGTAGCTCATCAGGAAGATGTAGTCCATGTACTTCTGCGCCGCGTTGTAGTCAACGTTGGCAATTTTCGCCGGGCCTGCGCCAATGGCGGAGGTCAGCTCATAGGTGCGGCCGGTCTGAGCGGAAAGCTCGTTGAGCATCGCGCGCAGATCGCGCATCAGCAGGGTGTAGGTCTCTTTATCCACCTGCGGGTTACCCAGGGATGGGTTCTCACCGCCGCCGCCCGGGAACTCCCAGTCGATGTCCACGCCGTCATAGAATTTCCAGGTTTGCAGGAACTCTTTCACCGAGGAGACAAAGCGGGCGCGGATGGCGCTGTCGTGCATCTGGAAGAACGGATCGGAGAGGGTCCAGCCACCGATGGACGGCAGAATTTTCAGGCCCGGATGCGCTTTTTTCAGCGCCATCATCTGGCCGTAGGTACCTTTATAGGCGTCGTCCCAGTTTGAGACGCCAGCCTGCGGCATCTGCAGCGCCGCCCAGGGATCGTGGATCGCCAGAGTGTAGTCCGGACGGCCCTGGCAGGCTTTCTTCAGCGCTTCCAGCGCGTTACCGGCGCTGGCGTTGATGTTGTCGCCGCAAACGGGAATGAAGCCATAAATAATGTGGTTCACGTTGTCAGCAGGAATTTGATCGATGTTGAACTTACGGTCGTAGACACCCCATTCCGGATAATACGCTGCCACCACTTTATCCGAATGCTGGGCGAAGGATTTGTTGTTTTCCTTCATGGTCGTGTTCAGCGGCAGCAGGTGGCTTCCGTCGGTGTCGGCCACGATGATCAGCTTGCTGTCGCTGGTGCTGCAGCCGCTGGCGTTACAGAGCTGGACCTGCTCCTGATAGCGACCGCCTTTTCTCACCTTGAAAGTGGCTTTGCCGGAAGCGCTACCCGCACCGCTCCAGACTTCCTGACCGTCCAGCAGAACTTTGGCTGATGTCGGGACATCACCGCTGTACACGTTCCACTCCACGGTCACGTCAGCACCGTCCTTGACCTTGATCAGCGAGTTATACGCCTGTGCTGACTGATCCACCTCAACAATGGCAAATTTGTCATTTCCGCTACTCAGCGACGGTTTACCCGGCACCGCTGCAAATACCGGGCTGACCGCCGCAGCGACAAATAAAGCCAGATATTTAGGCTGCATGATTTTCATTATTCATTCCTGTCGATATACGTGAACTTAAATAGACCATGCGATCCATTCGTCATGGTAAAAGGGTTAATTAACCCGCAGTTACGATATCGTTCGCCGCGCTATTTTTCGCCTCTTCACTTTTATGAAAAAAACTCAGGAAAAACTTGACCGGCAAATTAAAAAGTGAAAAACGCGTGCTGCAGAATAAATATCACCAGCCCGGAAAACGCCAGAAAAGGGCCGAACGGAATAACGTTGTCATTCTCCTGATGCCGGAAGCAGACCGCCCAGCCGAGAATACCGCCCAGCGCCGCCAGCAGCAGGATCGAAGGTAATGCCTGCCAGCCGCACCAGGCCCCGAGCGCCGCCAGCAGCTTAAAGTCACCGTAGCCCAGCCCTTCCCGGCCGGTGACCAACCGGTGCCCCTGATAGACCAGCCACAGCGCCAGATAGCCCGCCACCGCGCCATACAACGCATCGGTAAGCGGCAGCAGGTGGGTGTGCAGGTTCAACAGCAGCCCCGCCCACAGTAGCGGCTGGGTCAGGCAGTCCGGCAGCAGCCGCTCGCGCAGGTCGATTATCGCCAGCGGCAGCAGGGCACACCACAGCAGCCACAGGGCCAGCAGGACCGGTAAGCCGGGTATCAGCCAGGCGCTGAAGGCGAAAAAGAGCGCGCTCAGCAGCTCCACCATCAGCACCCGCAGGGGGATCGGCGCGCGGCAGCAGCGACAGCGTCCGCGCAGCATCAGCCAGCTCACCAGCGGGATGTTCTCCCACCAGCGTAGCCGGTGCTGGCACGCCGGGCAGTGCGACGGCGGGTACAGCAGGTTCCCGGCCCCCTCCTCTTCACGCATCCATCCCGGCAGGCGTTCCACCACCACGCCAAGAAAGCTGCCGAGGATCGCCCCCAGCACGCCGCTGGCAGCAAACAACCCGGGGCTCATCATGCGCGTTTTTTCCAGCTCAGCTGGATATCCGCTTTCACGTCGCTGAGGTGATCCACCGGCGTCAGGTTCATCCTCTCCAGCTGCACGCCGGTGGCGAGATTCATCTCCCGCAGCCAGTTTTTCAGCACGTAGACGTTCACCCGGTTAATGGCAAAGGTCAGGGATTGTCCGTCCTGATGCACGTCGCTGAGCGTCAGGTTGATCTCATGGGCGCTGTTTTCCACCGCGCTGCGTGGATTATTGGTTTTCAACTGCTGAACCTGTAGATGATTTTTGGCAATTTCGTCGCGCATCCAGCGCAACGTCTCCTGTTGTCGGTTCAGCGTCGACTGGCTGCGACCGATCATCGTGTCCAGCGGCACCATGCCGCCATAATACACCGCCGCACAGCAGAGGGCCGCCGCGCCAACCTTAATCAGGTTGCGCTCGCGAGCGCTGTACTGCTGATAGCGATTTTTTAACTGCGCTATTTTTGTTTTCATTTATATTTCCCTGTCACCATCGCGGTATAAGGTGCCACCGTGGAAATGGGCTGTAAGGCAAAGGCAAAATTAGCGCTCGCCTGCTGCACAAATTCCTGCAGCTGCTGCGGGTTTTGTGCTTTTACGCTGAGCGTCATATTATTTTGCGCGTTGTCGTATTCGATACCCTCTATTTCCATCCCCGGCACGCGGCGTTTAATTTGCTCCAGCGCATCCAGCTGCTGGAAGAAACCTTTCTTCTGCTTTTTAATATTCTGGCCAAAATGGTATTTGATGTTGCTCTGCTGGCGCAGGCTGGGGAAATGGTGCTGATAGAGCTGCACGATCTCCTGCTGGAGCTGGTTCTCCTCCTGCACCAGCATCCACGCCGTGGCGGCACGCGGTCCGGTCAGCAACCCGACACACAGCAGCGCCATCAGCGCGGTGGCGAGGCGGATCTTTTTCGCCGCGCCGCTGTCTGCCACCCGCAGGTCGAACTCACCGTGCAGCAGGTTCACCCGGCATTTTTCCCAGCGTGGCTGGATCAATGCCAGCGGATGCTGCCACGGCAGGGTTTCACTGCATGCCACCCCGGCCGGGGCCTCGCCGTAGCAGACGATCTTCCCGGCGGTTTTCGCCAGCAGCAGCGGCAGCATGGCGGCTTCTACCTGGCAGGCACCGCCCTCGGCGAAGCGCAGCCAGACCTGCTCCTCCAGCGGCACCAGCGTGCTGCTGTTTGCCTCGCCCGGCAGCAGCCAGGCATCCGGCAGCACCTGGACCACCTTCAGCCCGGCGTCATGGAAGCGCGCCAGCCACTGATGCAGGCGCGGGGCGTCGATGGCCACCGCATCCACCTCGCGTCCGGCTTTGCCCAGCACCGTCCAGTGGAGGGTATCGACATCGCCGATCAGCGTCTCTTCCGCCATCCACGAGAAGGGGCTGTTCTGCGCCGAAAGCGTCTTTTTCGCCAGCGTGAAGTGGCGGAAGATCATCTCGCTTGCCGGTAACAGCAGACAGACGCGGGACGCCAGCGGATGGGTTGCCAGCTCGCTGAGCGCCTGATGTCCGTTTAACGCCATCACCTGCTGACTGCCCGATTCGCACCACCATACTTTTGCGTCCTCGCGACTATCGGGACGCACAAAAATTACCTGTTTCATAGACTCAGACTTTTGTTATTCAATCATTCGGTAACGGCGCTGCCAGGTTCTGACCTCGCCCGCTTCGCGCTCTGCCCGCAGCTGGCTGACCACGCGCAGGGTCAACTCGTCGGTATTGCCGGTATAGTCCACGCGGAAAAAGCGGCTGTTGACGTCGAGCAGATCGGCGGCCTGCTTCAGGTCGTCTTTCAGCTGCGGGGCGTTACGCTCCAGCAGCTCGCTGAACGCCTTAACGCTCTCCCAGCCCTCGTCCGGGCGGGATTCAATAACCCGCTTCGCCTCTTCATCGGTCAGCTTGCCGGGGAAGAGCGCCGCCAGCAGGCCCGCCTGCTGCGGCGTCAGGGTGTTGACGTCCACCCGGCTGGCGGTGGTCGGCAGGGCGCAGAACAGCTTGCTCACCTTCGGCCAGGCCGCCGCCGGAAACGCGGGCAGCAGCTTGATTTCATTCAGGCTGAGCATCATCCGGTTCGCCGGCAGGCGCGCGGGCTGGAGCCCGGCCCAGGCGTCATCTTCCCCCCCCCTTTTTGCCGTGGTGGTGTCCTCATCGAGGTAATCCACCAGCTGGAGGTAAATCTCTTCTGCCGTGAGGGTGCTGACGCCGCTGTCGGTCAGCAGCTGCTCAACGATCTGCTGCTGGCGCGGCTTTTCCGTCACCGCAGGCGCGGGCGTCTCTTCCTTCCCGGCGGAGGCCGGCACCGCCAGCAGGTTATTGACGTTAAAGCAGTCCTGGGCGTCCTCCACCTGGCTGACCACCGTATAGAACTCGCCCTGGGTCTCCAGCGGCTCATGCCACTCGCCTTTCAGGGTCAGGACGCTCTCCTCGCCGCTGATGGCCGCCAGCAGTCGCTGTTTGACCGCCTCTTCCTGACGCTGCATCGCCCAGCGCAGCTGCTGCTGGCTCACCTGGTAGTGGGTTTTCTGCAAATTGCGGCAGAACTGCTGGCTGATTTTGGCCGCCAGGGCCGACATCATCACCAGCAGGATCAGCACCACCAGCAGGGCAACCCCCTGCTGTTTGCGTACCCGGCTCATGGCTGTGCCTCCGCAGCGGGCGCGCTCTCTGGAGAGGCCGGCGCATCTGGCGGCGTCTCTGCCGGGACATCCGTCGGTTTATCCGCCGTCGGCTCTGCCGGTTTTGCCGCTTCCGGCGGCAGCTCGCCCGGCGTCGTAAATACCCAGCGCCAGCGGTCGCCGTTCTCCATAGTGAGCGTCAGCTCCACGCCGTCCGGCTGGGCGTCGCTGTCGCTCCACGCGTTTTGCCAGCCCCCCTGCCAGAATCGCCACTGCAGGGCTTTCACCTCGTGAACGATCGGCACCTCGTCCGGTTTGCTGTTGGCCGGGCCGTCCAGGGTCGGCCAGACGTCGCGCCACAGGCGGCCGCCCTCCAGCCGCCAGCGCACGCGCTCCAGCTGGAGCTGACCGCTGACGCCGTTGAGAGTGGTCATCTCCAGAGCGTTGTTTTTCAGGCGAAATGCCCCCGTACCGTTACGCGGCGCGCGCCCCTGCAGCTGGAAAAAATCCCGCTCCAGCAGGCTCCAGGCGCGCTGCAGCTGGTTGAGCTTCGCCGCGCTGGCATCGGTGGCGGAGCTGGTGCGCATCGCACCGTCCAGAATTTGCCAGGCCAGAGTGCTGATCACCGCGAAGATGGTCAGCGCAATCATGATCTCCAGCAGGGTGAACCCCTGCTGGCGCCGTGTCTGTTTCACTTGTTTTCTCCTGGCGGGATGATATCCAGGGTAATCACCGGCTGGCTGTCGTCGCCGTCGGCCCAGACGCGGATCTCATCCACCAGGCCGTGCTCGGTGGTTTTCACCCGCTGCTTGCGCCAGGCCCAGCTGCGCCCGCCCTGGGTTTCGTTCCCCTCTTCTTCGCTATCGGGGAAGTCGCTCTGCATCAGCTGCGCTTCCGCCAGCTGGTTTTCCGCCACCCAGCTGGCCTGTAACGTATCTGCCAGCCCGTAGGTGAAGCGGACGTTCAGCGACACCGAGTTCATCAGCGCCAGCGCGGCGGTGGAGAAGATCACTAACGCGACCATCACCTCCAGCAGCGTCATGCCCTGTTGCTTTGCCTTAGCCATCGTTCTCTACCGTTACCGGGGCTGCGCCCTGGGAGATCACACGGAAGCGGTGCTGTTTGTCGTCACTTTGCAGCGACAGGGTGAAGCGGCTGATTTCGCCATCCGGCAAAAAGAGGATCTGCGGATCGGCATCCGGCGTGGCTGCCAGCCGCTGGGGTGACAGCGAAACGTGCATCGCCTCCGGGAAATCACCGCGAGTAGTAATTCGCCCGGCGGATAAAGGCACCCAGCCGCGTTTGCCGTTTTTCTCTTCGAAGGTCACCAGCTGATAACGATCGGGAGTTATCGTCAGGCCAATAATATTGCCGTCCATCACCGCGCGATCGGATCCATATTCCACAAGGGCTTTTAACTGCTGGCCAAATATATCCGCGCCGCTGCGCGACGGAATGGTCGACACCACCATCATCGCGCAGCTGGCAAATATCACCAGCGCAAGGATAATTTCCAGCAGGGTAAAGCCGCGTTGCTTACTCATTATTTTTTCGCGAGCGACCAGTTAGTAATATCGTCGGCGGTATTGGCTTCGCCGTCCGGGCCGGCAGAGAAGACATCAATCGCGCCGTGTTCGCCTGGGCTGACCAGCAGATAGTCGTTGCCCCATGGATCCTGCGGCAGGCGGCGGATATAGCCGTCGGCGCGGTAGCCGTTCGGGATGGGCGCGATTTCCGGTTTGCTGACCAGCGCCTGCAGGCCCTGCTCGGTGGTCGGGTAGCGGTGGTTGTCGAGCTTATACATATCCAGCGAGCCTTCGAGCGCAACAATGTCGCTGGTGGCTTTCTGGCTATCGGCTTTCTCTTTATTGCCCATTAAATTCGGCACCACCATGCTGGCCAGCACCCCGAGAATAACAATCACCACCATTAATTCGAGCAAGGTGAAGCCCGCCTGACGGGTCAGGTTTTTACGTTTCATCGCCATGATTAACCTACCATGTTATTAAGTTGCAGAAGCGGCTGTAATATTGACAGCACAATAAACAGAACAATGGTTGCCATCGACACCACCAGCGCCGGTTCAAATACCGACAGCGTCAGGGTGATGCGATGTTGCAATGCTGATTCCTGGTTTTCCGCCGCGCGGTCCATTAAATTGCCTAATTCCCCGCTCTCTTCGCCGGAGGCGATCATATACAGCATGGTGGGCGGGAATAATTTCGCCTGATCCAGCGCGTTATACAAAGACGCCCCCTGACGCACGGTATCGGCCGCCTGCTCCAGCACCTGCCGGGCATAAAGGTTTTCGATACCGTCCATCGCGATATACATCCCCTCCAGCAGCGGCACGCTGCTGGCCTGCAAAATACTCAGGGTGCGGATATAGCGGGCGCTGTTGATGGCACAGACCAGCTTTTTAATCGGGGCGTTGTTCACCAGCCAGCCGTGCCAACGAAAACGGTTTTTGCTGTTTCGCAGCCAGGTTTTGAAGCCGATAAAGGCCCCGGCGAGGCTGCCAGCGATATAAATGCCGTATGCCTGCAGGAAATCGCTCACCGCAATAAGGGTGCGGGTGGTGATCGGCAGCTGCTGCTTCATATGGGTGAACTGCTCGATCACCTGGGGCACCACCGCCACCAGTAAAATACTGATGACCGCAATGGCCACCACCGTGAGGGTGATCGGGTAGACCATCGCCTGGGTGAGCTTGCTTTTCATCTTCTGGCGCTGCTCGTTGTATTCCGCCAGCTTCTCCAGCACGTCGCCGAGGTGGCCGGTTTTCTCCCCGGCCATCACCAGGGTGCAGTAGAGCTTGTCGAAGGTGCGCGGAAACTGGCTGAAGGCGTCAAACAGCGTATGCCCTTCCACCACCTTTTCGCGGATCTCCACCACCATCGCCGCCAGCTTTTTGTCTTCCGTCTGTTTCGAGATCGCCTTCAGGGCGCTCTCCAGCGGCAGCGCGGCGTTGACCAGGGTCGAGAGCTGCCGGGTAAACATCGACAGCACCGGCGTCGAGAGCTTCGCGCCGGTTGCTGCTTTACCGGCAGCCGCCTTCTCGCGGGTTTCGGTGATGCTGACCGGGATCAGCTTTTGATCGCGCAGCATCTGGCGAACCTGCTTCTGCCCTTCGGCCTGCAGCGTCCCGCGCCGGGTTTTGCCCGCCGCGTCGGTCGCTGTCCATGCGTAGAAGGCCATTACTCATCCCCTCCACGCTCGGCGGTCACGCGCATCACCTCTTCCAGCGAGGTGACACCGCCGATCACTTTCAGCAGGCCGTTTTCGCGCAGGCTGTAGGCCTGTTTGAAGAGCTGGGTTTCGATGGACATCTCATCTTTGTCTTCATGAATGGCGCGACGCATGGTGCTGTCCACTACCAGGAATTCATGAATACCCGCCCGCCCCTGATAGCCGCTCTGACGGCAGTGCTCGCAGCCCACCGCGCGATAGATCGCCTTCGGCGGGGTTGGCATAAAGCTGAACAGTGCCTTTTCATTGTCGTCCAGCGGACTGGTGGTCCGGCAGTGGCTACACAGCCGACGCACCAGACGCTGGGCAATGACACCGAGCAACGATGATCCGATTAAAAAGGACTCCAGCCCCATATCGCGCAGACGGGTAATGGCCCCGGCGGCGCTGTTGGTGTGCAGGGTGGACATCACCAGGTGACCGGTCAGCGACGCCTGGACGGCGATTTGCGCGGTTTCACCGTCACGGATCTCACCGATCATCACCACGTCCGGATCCTGGCGCAGAATGGCGCGCAGCCCGCGGGCAAAGGTCATGTCCACGCGCGGATTCACCTGGGTCTGCCCGACCCCTTCCAGCTCATATTCAATCGGATCTTCGACGGTCAGAATGTTGCGCTCGTGGCCGTTCAGCGCCGACAGGATGGCGTACAGGGTGGTACTTTTCCCGGAGCCGGTCGGCCCGGTGACCAGGATGATGCCGTGCGGGCGGTCAATCAGCCCTTTTAATTTCTCCAGCTCTTCATCAATCAGGCCGAGCTTGTTGATATCCGGCTTGAGATTGCTTTTATCCAGCAGACGCATCACCACCCGCTCGCCATACTGCGACGGAATGGTGGAGACACGCACGTCGATGGCCTTGCGGCCAATGCGCAGGGAGATACGCCCATCCTGCGGGAGACGTTTTTCGGCGATATCCAGCTTTGACATCACCTTAATGCGCGACACCAGCAGCGGCGCGAGCTTGCGCGCCGGTTGCAATACCGGGCGCAGCACGCCGTCGACGCGAAAACGGATGCTCAGGGTGCGCTCAAAGGTTTCAATATGAATATCCGAGGCACCGTCCTTTACCGCTTCGCCCAGAATGGCGTTGATCAGGCGGATCACCGGCGAGTTTTCGTCGTTATCCAGCAGATCTTCGTTATCGGGGATCTCCTCGGTTAACGCCATCAGGTCGATGTCGGCGTCCATATCGTCCACCAGCTGCTGGGAGACGCCGCTGTTCTGCTGCCAGATCTTCGCCAGCATCTCGTCAAAGGCCTCGGCCGTCAGGATCGTCGGGATGAAGGATCGCCCCAGCACCCGGCGCATCTCCAGCAGGGCAAACGCCGGGGCGTCATCACGCACCCAGACCTGATCCTGCCAGAAGAGGATCCCGTGGGTTTTGGCGTAGTTGCTGGTGCATAACTCTTGACTCAGTCCGTCCATGTTGCGCCTCGCCCTTACTCTTTAAACGGGTTGCGACTGGCCGGCGTGGCGCTGGCCGCGGTCGGGTAAGCGGGCAGCACGGCGTTGCTCTCAGGGGCGACGATACCGAGCTTTTTCTCCTCCAAACGCTGCTGCTGACGGGCGCGGATCTGGTCGTATTTCTCTTTCGACGAGGCGCTGTAGGTGTCGTCGTCACGCAGAACGGTGGTATGGATAAAGACCATCAGGTTACGTTTCGAGGTGTCCTGGGAGGTGTAGCGGAACAGCTGCCCCACCAGCGGAATGTCGCCCAGCAGCGGCACCTTCGAGACGTTCTGCTTAGTGACGTTCTCCATCAGTCCGCCGAGCACCACGGTCTGCCCGCTGTGCACCATTACTTCGTTATTGATGGTGCGGGTGTTGAAGGTCGGGCCGAGGCTCGCATCTTCGGTGGCGCTGGCGTCAACGCTGGAGACTTCCTGCTCAATCTTGAGGTGAATAATGTCGCCGTCGTTAATCTGCGGCACAATTTTCAGCTTGGTACCGACGGTTTTACGCTCCACCGAGTTAAAGACGTTGTCGCCGCTGGTGGTCTGGGATCCGGCCAGCACCGGCACATCCTGACCGACGTTGAACGATGCCTCTTTGTTATCGAGGGTAACGACGCTCGGGGTCGAGAGAATGTCGTTTTTACCGTCGGTAGAGAGCGCGGTCATCAGGGCGCCAAAGTCGCCGTTAAAGAAGCCGGTCGCCAGGCCAGTGAAGCTGGCCCCTTTGATGGCCCCGCTCTTAATCTGGCTAATCGGCAGCCCGGTCGAGCCAAACTGCACCCCGCCGTGTTTGCCGGTCCACTGCACGCCGAGGTCAAGACCGCTCCCGTCCTGCACTTCAGCAATGATCGCCTCCACCAGCACCTGCGGACGGCGGATATCCAGCTTGTCGATCACCTTTTCCAGCGAGTTCATCACGTTCGGCTGGGCGGTGATCACCAGCGAGTTGGTGGCTTCGTCCGCGGTGATGTTCAAATCGCCGCTGGCTGAAGTGGTTTTGCCTTTCGCCGCCCCGGCTTTGTCTTTCAGCTGCTCGCCAATGCCGGTCAGCACCGGCACCACTTTGCTGGCGTTGGCGTATTTCAGGTAGAAGACGCGGGTGTTGCCTTCGTTGTTCTGCTCGCGATCCAGCTGGCCCACCAGCGACCGGGTGCGCGCCCGGGCTTCTTCCGGGCCGCTGATGATCAGGCTGTTGGTTTCGTCGTCGGCCACGACTTTAGTCGCCAGCTGCGGCGCGTTCTGCCCTTTCTGCTCCTCGTTATTGAGGTTGTTCAGCATCTCGGAGAGCTCTTTGGCAGAGGCGTAGCGCAGCGGGACGATCTCCCGGCGCTGCACCCCGGAGCGATCGACGCGCTCCACCAGATCCACCAGCCGGTTAACCACCGAGGCGCGCCCGGTCAGCAACAGCACGTTGGAGGGCTCAAAGTGCACCACGTTGCCGATGCCTGAGGCATCGTTCAGCTGACGTAGCAGCGGGGCCAGTTCGCGCACCGGCACGTTCTCCATGCGCACCACGCGGGTGATGATCTCATCGCCCTTGCCCGGATTTTTGCTGTCCGCTACCGGCACCCCGGCGGTGCGCGCCACGCTGGAGCGCACCACTTTGACCATGCCGTTATCCATCGGGATCACCGACAGGCCGTAGACATCCAGCACGCTGAGGAAGAACTGATAATATTCATCCTCGGTCAGCACGTTATAGGTTCTGACAGAAACGGTGCCCTGTACGGACGGATCGACCAGAATCGTCTTATTCAGGTTGCGGCTTACCGTATCGATAAATTCGCGAATATCGGTATTTTTAAAGCTGGCGCTAAAATTAGCCGCCAGCAATGAACTGGAATAGAGCGAGGCGGCGGTCAATACCAGACACGCCCAGGGAATTTTCTTCATGGCTTTACACTTGTTAATTGTTTAAAACATTAACCCGAATATTTTCAAGGTGAGCGTGACGTCTGACGACAACTTCCGCTTCTCTCATTTTCGACCAGCTGGCGATAATATTTTTCGCCTGTTCTTCTTTCGTCATGTCGACGGTATTCACTTTCACAACCACATCGCCTTTTTGCAGCCCGCTATGACTGAAAAAGGCGGAGGCATTCTTCGGCTTAATTTGATAGCCCTCGAGCTGCCCGTTATCGAACCACGGCTTCAGCACGAAATAGTCGTTGAGATGTAAATTATCTAACCCCGCATCGGCGACGGGCCGCGGGGTGGGCGTATTAGTGGTATCGCCTTTAAAGTAGTCGGGGCGTTTTATGGCCAGCGTCTGGGGAGTGCCCTGGTAGTTGATCACCACGTTGTCGCGGTTGATCTCCTCTATCCAGGCATCGTTGTAGCCCGTCAGGCTCTCGCCTTCCCGGTAGCTCTGCTGCCCGGAGGGGGTTTTTATGACCGCAAACGACATCCATGCTTCGTCACTGTTGATAATCCCTTCCACCTCGGCGCTGATGGGCGCTTTTACCGCACGCTGGGGGGCATCCTGATAAACGGCAGGCTGGAACAGGGCAAAATCCTGTGCCTTAACCGGCTCGCTTATCGCCTTGTCAGGATCCGATACCTTTTCGCTGACTTTTTTATACTCTTTGAAGACCACATATCCCTGTTGTCCGCTAAATATCAGCAGAATAAACATTACGCAGGGCGTGATGAGTCCATATAAGCGCTGCATCTTCATTATTTAACGGGCCTTTTAAAATGCAGAAATACGCAGCCTGACGCTGCACCAAATTTCCGCCCATATTAATAAGGCCTTACCTGCCGCTCCATCGGCTTTGCCATTAACTTTAATGCAGAAAAATATTGACCCTCTACAGGGGGGATGTTAGGCCCGATATTCAGGATATTTTTCTCCAGCCTGCAAATTGACCATCAATGCACCGTCCCGTACTTTCGGCAGCGAATATCTGTTTCTGTCATCCCAGGGTGTGTCGTTATGTATCTGAGCCATTTTAAATTCACCGGTCAGCCTTTCAGCAAGGTGACCCGTTCTGCGGGGGAGTTCTTCGTGCCCTACCATCAGGATGTGTTCGGCATGCTGAAGGACAAATCGCGCACACCTGGGATCGTGGGGCTGTTTTCCGACGACGAATCCCTGCTCGGCCAGTTCAGCAGCGAGCTGCTGGCGCAGACCTCTGCCGGGGTGGCGATCAATGCGTTTCCGAAACTGAGCGCCAGCGCCCTGCTCTATAAGCTCAATCCAAAGAACACCGATGCCAAAAACAGACTTCATGCCATTGATGCAGTGCTGCGCCAATGGCATGAGGCATTCCCGCGCTGTCGCACCCAGGGCCTGGTGCTGAGTATCTCGGCAGTCCAGGCGATGCGCGACAACAGTTGGGAGGTTCTGGGCATGCTGCTGACGCGGGCGCAGGAGAGCGCGTTGCCGCTGACCATCCTGCTGACCGGCACGGCGGATCAGCAGGCGCGTCTGCTGGCCGATACCGGCCTCGGCGCCCGGATGCATACCCGTCATACGCTGCGCGCCCTCACCGGCCGCGAGTGTCTGCACTATATTCAGGCGCAGATCGCCCACCACGGCGCAGATACTTCGCCGTTTACCCCGGCCCGCATTCGTCGGATGCAGGCCCTGACCAAAGGTTCCGTCAGCCAGCTGAACGCGCTGGCGCACCTGGCGTTGCTGGCCGCATGGACTGAACGTGCCGGGCTGGTGGGGACACGCCATCTGCGCCTCGCGACGGGGGAAGTGTTACCGGTCAAACGCAGCAACAAACGTCTGGCGACGGTGGGGCTGTTTGCCTGCGTGCTGTTTGCTGCCTGCGGCTGGCACTTCTCTGACGCCATCACCGCGGCGCTGCCGTTCAAACCGCCGGTGCCGGCGCGCTGGATCCCGCAGGTGACTAAGACTCAGGCTCCGGTACAGCCGGCGATCGATCGCGAGGTGGTGAACCAGCCGGATGCCATGCATCAGCTCTACACCATGTGGGGATACGATGCCTCCGCCGAGGAGGCGCTGTGCCAGAATGCCGGGCGGGTGAATTTGCAGTGTAAACAGGGCAACGCGCCGCTGACGACGCTGGAGCAGGAGGGGTATCCGTGGATCGGCGAGCTGAAAACCGGGGATCACCTGAACTATGCGGTGGTCGCGCGGGTCGGGAAAGACTCTCTCGATCTGCTGATGAACAACCGCACCTGGCAGGTGAGCCGGAACTGGTTCACTCAACACGCTACCGGCAACTATACCCTGCTGCACCGTCTGACGCCGTCGGGCAAAGAGGCGATCACCGCCGCCAGCGACAGCCAGGATGTGGGCTGGATCGATGCCCAGCTGAGCCAGGCCCTGAATGAGCCTGAAACGCATACCCACGTCTGGACACAAACGCTGGAGGCGCGCACTAAAGCCTTCCAGAAAAACATGCACCTGAACGTTGATGGCCTGCCGGGAGAAGACACCCTGATGCAGCTGATGCGCGTCAATCACACCACACCCGCCATTCTGACGTCGGTGAGCGACAGCGCTTCCGCCACGCCGGTCGAAGGGAAAACGTCATAATGTCTACAATATGTCTTGCTGCCCAGCGCAGCTATACCACCGGCGAGGCGGTGTGGTTCTCATACCGCCTGCCGTCGATGAAACGCGTGCTGGGCGGAGTGCTGGCCAGTATTTTCTGCCTGTGCGCGATGGTTATCGCCGGACTCTACGCCCACCTTTACCATGACCTGCACCATCCGGCGCCCGCGCCGAAACCGGTGGCCGTCGCCACGCCTGAAACCCAGGTGTCGGATATGCACTATGTGTATGTGTCGAAACCCTTCCCGCAGCCGAAGCCAAAACCGGTGCCTGTGGCCCCGCTGCCTGCACCGGAAGAGAGCCCGATCGTAGACAGTGACGCCGACTGGCAACAGGCCCCGGACGGTGTACCGCTGGATCAGGCCCTGCCCGATACGCACGAGGAGGTACATACCCCCTCACTGCAGGAACGGTTTATGCAGGCCGTGAAAGAGCAGCAATTAGATTATTCTCAAGGGAAAATTCCGCCACAGCCGGAAGATGAGAACCTGGATACAGGACAAGGGGTAAAAAAATCTCCTCCGCTGGACACGAAGGAGATCGGGCGGGTGAATTTCAGTAGCGCTCCGGCAGATTATTAATGGTAATCAACTTGCCTTTTTCGACCACGATATAGTGACCTTTCTTAAGGTCGGAGAGAATTTTAATAATGGTGCTGCGTGCCAGATTAGTGTATTCCTGAATATAGTCATAAACATTAACATCGCGTTTATGTAAAACGATCAAATCATTAATTTCGAGCAGGAATTCACGCACCACAGAATATGCACTGCGGGCAACCAGGACATCGTCACGTTTAGTAAGGATGCCAATATACCAGACCAGAACCTGAGTCAGTTCAGCCCAGAGATTATTTTCGTGGATGATACGTTCGAAATCGGATTTTTTGATGGTGCGGATCACCGTGGTGGTGCGGGCCAGACCGTACATGTGTGCCGCATTGTTGTAAACGGCTGCGACACCTAAAATGCTCTGATTACGCATGGTAAACATGCTCAGTTCATCGGACATGCGGCGGATTTCTACCTCTCCGCTCACGACAACCTGAATATAATTGGTATCAGAAGTGACGATTTTCTGCCATTTCTTTAACGTTTTTTCCGGACAATCAGCAGTTGCTGCAATAATTGCTTCTATAGCCTGTTGCGGACGACAATTGTTACCGTAGATACTTAACATTATTATGCCTGTTTTCAATTTTTTATAAATAAAAGAGGTGCGGCGACAGAAATGTCACAGCAGATAAAAAGGGATCAGGTTCAGATAAAAAAGAAGATGTACGTTCTGTTGAGAGTAACTCTCATATTTTGTTTTTATTTGCTAAATTGCTTAGCAAGCTATGCGTACATATTAAATGTGGGTAATTTTAAGTCAATTAACTAAAAATGAATTGCGGATGCACTTAAGATTAATCTCAATCAAATAAGGTAAAATTACTCAAAAAGGGTTATTTTTTAGGGCTATCCCTGCCCGTATTTTTCCAGTAAGGCTTCGGCAATGGCCATTGTTTCTTTATCAGAAACACCATTCCATAATTGTGGGCGAAAATGCATCTGAAACGCCATGATGACTCTTTTTTGCTGTGCTGAAGATATATTCTCCGGCACCTCATAACCGTAACGGGCTAACAGATCGAGCAAGGCCGACGTCTCCACCGGCTGATACGGCGACTGCCCGTTGAGGTAAAACGCCACCCGGGCCGGATCCGGCCAGGCCCCTATCCCCTGCTGCGCCAGCGCCTGCCAGGGAAACAGCGGCCCCGGATCGTCTTTGCGCTGCGGGGCGATATCAGCATGGGCCACCACGTTCTGCGGCTTGATGTCGTAGCGCTGAATAATGTCCTTTGCCAGCGGAATCAGGGCGGCAATCTGCGCCGGTTCAAACGGGACGAAGCGTTTCTGTCCGCCGCTTTTTTGCCAGCCGCGGTTTTCCAGCTCAATACCGATCGAGGTGTCATTAATCCGGGTCGCGCCGCGCCAGAAGCTGACTCCGGCATGCCAGGCCAGATCGCGCTCCGGCACCAGCTGCCAGATCCGCGGCTTGCCGTTGTGCTGCGGCGGGATCGCCGGGATCAAATAGTGGGAGCTGACGTTTTTATCGGTCAGGGTGGCCAGCGAGCTGTCGAAGTCGTCGGCGGTGTAGTGGATCACCAGCACTTTGATGCGCGGGTAAGCCGCCTGGGCCTGACGCCGGGTATCCAGCTCGTAAGCGCCTTTATCCACGACCCCTTTTTCTGTCGCACAGCCTGCCAGCAGCAGCGCCAGCAGGACGGGCACCATGGCACACTTCATCGGCGGGTTTTCACCGCCGTACCGCTGACGCTGACCATCAGCATGCTGGCGTCTTTACCGACGGTTTCGTAGTCGATGTCGATACCCACCACGGCATCGGCGCCCAGCGCCTTCGCCTGCTCGCCCAGCTCTTTGAAGGCGATCTCACGGGCTTTACGCAGCTCTTTCTCATAGGCCCCGGAGCGGCCACCGACGATATCGCGGATACCGGCAAAAAAGTCACGGAAGATATTGGCCCCAAGAATGGCTTCGCCGGTCACCACGCCGCAGTATTCGCTGATCGGCTGTCCTTCCAGAGTGGGAGTGGTTGAAAATTGCATCATTGTCTCCTTGTTACCTGCCTAACCGGTTAAGAACAAAACCATTATCCGATCGTTACGCTATCATTTAAAGGTTAGTTAATTATTGCAGCCTAATAAGGAAATCAACATGCGCTATTCTGCTTTGACGCTTTTAGTGCCGTGCGCGCTGCTGCTCAGCGCCTGCACGACCCCGGTCACCCCGGCTTTTAAGGATATCGGAACCCGCAGCGGCAGCTGCATCACCAGCGGTCCGGATGCCGTGGCTCAACAGTTCTATGACTATCGCATTTCGCACCGCAGCAACGACTACACCGCGCTGCGCCCATACCTGAGCGATAACCTGGCCCAGCTGCTGAGCGATGCCAGCCGCGATCCGCAGCATAAAAACCTGCTGAAAGACGATCCGTTCTCCAGCCGCACCATTGCGCCGCAAACGGCCGAAGTTGCCAGCGCCTCGACCATCCCCAATACCGATGCGCGCAACATTCCGCTGCGGGTGAAACTGACCCAGGGCAGCGAAAGCTGGCAGGATGAAGTGCTGATGATCCGCGAAGGCCAGTGCTGGGCCATTGATGACGTGCGCTACCTCGGCGGCAGCGTCCATGCCCCGGCGGGCACCCTACGCCAGTCTATTGAGAACCGTTAAGCAGATAAAACCCCGCAAAATGTCTGGCATTTCGTGAGGAATGCCGACATTTATTCTCGTCGCCATCTCCGCTCGCTACTTTGTGCTATGTTTAGGGATAGATTCGGTTTATATTTAACTTTTAACGCATAAATATTGCATAACTATTCTGTCAACGGTACTATTTGCGGCCTCAATTGCTATAGATTGCCTGGATGAGTAAAGACTGCCCCGATGAGTATTCAACTAAACGGCATTAACTGCTTCTACGGCGCACACCAGGCGCTGTTCGACATCACACTGAATTGTCCTGAGGGCGAAACGCTGGTGCTGTTAGGCCCAAGCGGCGCGGGTAAAAGCTCGCTGCTTCGCGTCCTCAATCTGCTTGAAATGCCGCGCTCCGGTACTCTGGATATCGCCGGTAATCACTTTAATTTTGCCAAAGCGCCGTCTGAGAAAGCGATCCGCGATCTGCGTCAGAACGTCGGTATGGTCTTCCAGCAATACAATCTCTGGCCGCACCTCACCGTGCAGCAGAACCTGATCGAAGCGCCGTGCCGCGTGCTGGGCCTCTCCAAAGAGCAGGCGCTGGCCCGTGCCGAGAAGCTGCTGGAACGTCTGCGCCTGAAGCCCTACAGCGATCGTTATCCGCTGCACCTCTCCGGCGGTCAGCAGCAGCGTGTGGCCATTGCCCGCGCCCTGATGATGGAGCCTGCCGTGCTGCTGTTTGACGAACCGACCGCCGCGCTGGACCCGGAAATCACCGCCCAGATCGTCAGCATTATTCGCGAGCTGGCGGAAACCAACATTACGCAGGTGATCGTAACCCACGAAGTGGAAGTGGCGCGTAAAACCGCCAGTCGTGTGGTCTATATGGAAAACGGTCATATCGTCGAGCAAGGGGATGCGAGCTGCTTTGCCCAGCCGCAGACCGACGCGTTCAGAAATTATCTGTCTCACTAATCGAATCGAGAAAACGACAATGAAAAAACTAGTGATTGCCGCCCTGCTTGCAAGCGTTAGCCTCTCGGCAACAGCCGCTGAGACCATTCGTTTCGCCACCGAAGCCTCCTACCCTCCGTTTGAGTCTATGGATGCCAACAACAAGATCGTCGGCTTCGATGTGGATCTGGCGAACGCCCTGTGTAAAGAGATCGACGCCACCTGTACCTTCGCCAATCAGTCTTTCGACAGCCTGATCCCGAGCCTGAAGTTCCGCCGTATCGACGCGGTGATGGCCGGTATGGATATCACCCCTGAGCGTGAGAAGCAGGTTCTGTTCAGCACCCCGTATTACGAGAACTCTGCCCTGTTCATCGGTCAGAAGGGCAAATACGCGTCTATTGATGCGCTGAAAGGCAAGAAGGTGGGCGTGCAGAACGGTACCACCCACCAGAAATTCATCATGGATAAGCACCCGGAAATCACCACCGTCCCTTACGACAGCTACCAGAACGCCCGTCTGGATCTGCAGAACGGCCGTATTGATGCCGTCTTTGGTGACAACGCGGTGGTCACCGAATGGCTGAAGGCCAACGACAAGCTGGCTGCGGTCGGCGATAAAGTGACGGATAAAGATTACTTCGGTACCGGTCTGGGTATTGCCGTGCGCCAGGGTAACACCGCGCTGCAGCAGAAATTCAACACCGCGCTGGAAAAAGTGAAGAAAGATGGCACTTACGATTCCATCTATAAAAAATGGTTCCAGAAGTAAGATCTGATGAACGAAATTTTTCCATTAGCAAGCGCCGCCGGGATGACCGTCGGCCTTGCCGTTTGTGCGCTGATCATCGGCCTGGTGCTGGCGATGATCTTTGCCGTGTGGGAGTCGGCTAAGTGGCGACCTGTCGCCTGGACCGGCTCTGCACTGGTGACCCTTCTGCGCGGCCTGCCGGAAATCCTGGTGGTCCTGTTTATCTATTTCGGCTCCTCGCAGCTGCTGTTGATGCTGTCGGACGGCTTTACGCTCAATCTGGGCGTGGTGCAGATCCCGATTCAGATGCAGATCGAAAACTTCGACGTTAGCCCGTTCCTGTGCGGCGTGATCGCCCTCTCCCTGCTCTATTCCGCCTATGCCTCGCAGACCCTGCGCGGGGCGCTGAAAGCGGTGCCGGTGGGTCAGTGGGAGTCCGGTCAGGCGCTGGGGCTGTCGAAAACGGCGATCTTCTTCCGACTGGTGATGCCGCAGATGTGGCGTCATGCCCTGCCTGGCCTCGGTAACCAGTGGCTGGTGCTGCTGAAAGATACCGCTCTGGTGAGCTTAATCAGCGTCAACGACCTGATGCTGCAGACCAAAAGCATCGCCACCCGTACCCAGGAGCCTTTTACCTGGTACATCGTGGCGGCGGCTATCTACCTGGTGATCACGTTGCTCAGTCAGTACATCCTCAAGCGTATTGACCTGCGTGCGACGCGTTTTGAACGGAGACCAGGCTGATGCTGGATTACTTACCCGAACTGATGAAAGGGCTGCACACCAGCCTGACGCTGACCGTCGCCTCCATTATCGTGGCGCTGGTGCTGGCGTTGATTTTCACCATCATCCTGACGCTGAAAACGCCGGTGCTGGTGTGGATCGTGCGCGGCTACATCACCCTGTTTACCGGCACCCCGCTGCTGGTGCAGATCTTCCTGATTTACTACGGCCCGGGCCAGTTCCCGACGCTGCAGGAGTATCCGGTGCTGTGGCATCTGCTCTCCGAGCCGTGGCTGTGCGCCCTGCTGGCCCTGTCGCTGAACAGCGCCGCCTACACCACGCAGCTGTTCTATGGTGCGATCCGCGCCATTCCGGACGGGCAGTGGCAGTCGTGCGGTGCGCTGGGGATGAGCAAGAAAGACACGCTGGCGATCCTGCTGCCGTACGCTTTCAAGCGCGCCCTCTCCTCGTACTCCAACGAAGTGGTGCTGGTATTCAAGAGTACCTCTCTGGCCTACACCATCACCCTGATGGAAGTCATGGGCCACGGACAGCTGCTGTACGGACGCACCTACGATGTGATGGTGTTTGGTGCCGCCGGGGTGATCTACCTGGTGGTCAACGGCCTGCTCACCCTGCTGATGCGTCTGGTTGAGCGTAGAGCGCTGGCGTTCGAGCGTCGCAACTAAAACTGCATACAAAGTGATTAAAAAAGGCGGACAAGTCTAACCACTGTCCGCCTTTTTTTATGGTTAAAATAATAGTTAATCATTTTTATTGCATACAAATTCATTCAGTGGCATTGTAACTCCCAGCCGCAGACACGGCACATAATGACAAGATTGACAGACGGGAGCTTCACAATGAAAAAGTTAGTTCTGGCCGCTTTACTGGCAACCTTCGCCGCGGGCGCTTCTGCCGCCGATAAAATCAACTTCGGTGTTTCCGCTACCTATCCGCCGTTCGAATCGCTGGATGCAAGCAACCAGATCGTCGGTTTTGATATCGATCTCGCGAAAGCGCTCTGTACCCAGATGAAGGCCGAGTGCACCTTTACTAACCACGCCTTTGACAGCCTGATCCCGTCCCTGAAATTCAAAAAATATGACGCGGTGATCTCAGGTATGGACATCACCCCGGAGCGTAGCAAGCAGGTGACCTTCACCGAGCCGTACTATGCCAACTCTGCGGTGGTGATTGCGAAGAAAGGGGCTTACAAATCCTTTGATGAGCTGAAAGGCAAGCGCATCGGGATGGAAAACGGCACCACGCACCAGAAATACCTGCAGGATAAGCACCCGGAAGTGAAAACTGTGGCCTATGACAGCTACCAGAACGCGATTATCGACCTGAAGAATGGCCGTATCGATGGCGTGTTTGGCGACACGGCGGTAGTGAACGAGTGGCTGAAAACCAACCCGCAGCTGGGCACCGCAACGGATAAAGTCACCGACCCGCAGTACTTCGGTACCGGTCTGGGCATCGCGGTGCGTCCGGATAACAAAGCGCTGGTGGAGAAACTGAACGGCGCGCTGAAAGCGATTAAAGCCGACGGCACGTACCAGAAAATCAGCGACCAGTGGTTCCCGCAGTAAGATTGTTTTGCCGGGTGGCGCTGCGCTTACCCGGCCTACAAAACCGCATCATTCGTAGGCCGGGTAAGGCGAAGCCGCCACCCGGCGTTACTCACAGCGGCACAAAGAAGCGAAAACGGGCTCCGTTCGCCGCTTCCATCAGCCTGATCCCCCCGCCGTGCAGCTCCAGCATCCTTTTGACGATCAACAGCCCCAGCCCGCCGCGATTATCCCGTGACGCCTGCTGGCTCAGCGCCGATGGCCGCATAAACAGCTCATCGCGCAGATGCTCATCCACGCCCGGCCCGCTGTCAGTCACCTCCACCTGCAGCTGCTCGCCCTCCAGCCACACTTTCAGGCCGATCTCGCCGCCCGGCGGGGTATGACGAATGGCGTTATCCAGCAGATTCGTGACGACCCGCTCGATCATTGACAGATCGGCGTTGATCATCGGCAGCTGGCGCGGCACGTCGATATGCAGCCGGAGCTGGCGGGTCTCCACCGCCAGATCAAACTTTTGCGCCACGTCGGAGATCAGCTCCCCGATGGCAAAGCGCTCCCGCTGCGGCTTAATGCTGCCGTGCTCAAGGCGCGCCAGCTCAAACAGCTGCTGGGACAGATGGCGAACCTTATGCCCCTGGCGCAGGGCGATAGAGAGATAGTGCTGCGTCTCCTGCGGCGAGAGCGTGCCGGATTTCAGCGACAGAGTCTCCAGATACCCAAGCAGGGAGGTCAGCGGGGTACGCAGATCGTGGGAAATATTGGCGATAAACTCCCGGCGTTGCCGGTCGCTGTCCGCCAGCTGATCCCACTGGCTGGCGATCTGCTGCGCCAGTTCAATAAAGGTGTTACGCAGCAGGGCCACCTCGTCAGACGGGGCGACCTGCGAAGGCTGGGCGGCCAGCTGCTTGATGACGTGCATACTTTCCCGATCCAGGCCGCTCACCTCGTCGGTTAACTGCTTCACCGGCCGGGTGACCCAGTACCAGACCAGGCCGCCCGCCAGCGCGCCGAAAAGGGCCACCAGCAGCAGCGACCAGAGCACCGTGCTCCACAGGGTTTTCTGCCACGCCCGCTCCGCCAGCGCGTTCAGCTCTTCCCCCTGCAAAATGATGTACAGATAGCCGCGCAGCACGCCGTCCTGATGCAGCGGCACGGCGCTGAAGACCTTCTCTCCCGTCAGGGAGCGGGGATCGTCCCCGTAGACCGGCATCATCCCGCCGCTGAGAAACTGCTGAACCGGTGCCACGGCGAGCTTCTGCCGTTTGATATGCCCCGGCGGCGCGGCATCCGCGAGGATCTCCCCGTCCGGGGAGAGAATGTAGAGCTCCACGCTGGGATTAAAGGTCATCAGCCGGTCGAACAGCGGCTTGAGCCGGGTGCGGTCGACCTGCCCGTTGGCGTCCAGCAGGGTTTCACGCTGGGCGATGTGCTGCGCCAGCCCGCCGGAGAGACGCTGCACCATGGCGTTGCCGTACTGCATGCTGGTCCAGAGCTGCACCGCGCAGGCCACCGCCGCACAGCCCGTCAGCAACAGGATAAACAGCAGGGTCAGACGACGCGTCATTCCGCCTCCCTGGCAAACCGGTAGCCTTTGCCCCAGACGGTGCGGATCACCTCCGGCTCGGCGGCGTCTTTTTCAATTTTTACCCGCAGGCGGTTGATGTGGGTGTTGACGGTGTGTTCGTAGCCTTCGTGCTGGTATCCCCAGACCTGCTCAAGCAGGGCCAGGCGGGAGAAGACCTCCCCGGGATGGCGGGCGAAAAAGTAGAGTAAATCGAACTCACGCGGGGTGAGATCCACCACCTCGCCGTGAAGCAGCACGCTGCGGGCCAGCGGGTCGATGGTCAGGCCGTGGGCGGTAATAAGCCCGGAGGTCTGCTGGCCCATCGCCTGCTGACGGCGGAACAGAGCCCGAATGCGCGCCACCAGCTCCTGCACCGAGAAGGGTTTGGCGAGATAGTCATCGGCCCCGGTTTCGAGGCCCAGAATGCGCTCGGTTTCACTGCTGCGGGCGCTGATAATAATCACCGGCAGGTAGTGGTCGCGCTGGCGGATCGCCCGGCAGAGGGTCAGCCCGTCAACGTTGGGCAGCATCAGGTCGAGGATCACCGCATCCCAGTGGGCCTGGCCGAGCAGGTGCAGCGCCCTGCCCCCGTCCGCCTCATGGGTGATCGCATAGCCTTCGTCTTCTAAATTGAGGCGCAGTAACGCGGCGATATCGCCGTCGTCCTCCACCAGCAGGATCTGCTTCATCGGTCAGCCTTATTCAATCTTAACAGGTAAAGCTTACCCGATTTCAGGGGCGGGAAACGTTCACATTTTGTTTAACATTGTGCGCGCTGATCCCCTCACCCTGACCCTCTCCCCAGAGGGGAGAGGGAATAAACCGTAGGCCCGTGCAAGCGTAGCGCCGCCGGGCAAGGTCTCAGGACTTAACTAACAGGGTCAGCACTTCATAGTGTGCCGTATGGGGGAACATATCGAACAGCTGCACGCGCGCCAGGCGATAGCCCGGCAGTTCGCGGAGATCTTTCGCCATCGTCTGCGCATTGCAGCTGGAGTAGATAATAAACGGCGGGGCCATCTGGCTCAGGTAGTCGCACAGCGCCTTGCCGATACCGCGGCGCGGCGGGTTAACCAGCACCAGATCCGGCACCTCGCCCTGACCGGTGGCGAACTGCGTTGAGTCGAGCGCCTGGAAGTGCAGATTCGTTAATCCCAGCTCGCTGGCCGACTGCGTCGCGCAGGCAATCGCCTCGGCGGAGATTTCGATGCCGGTCAGCTTCATCTCCGGGGTGGCGCAGTGCAGGCCAAAGCCGCCGACGCCGCAAAACAGATCCCACATATGATTGACCGGCAGCTGACGCACCCAGTCGCGCGCGGTGGCGTACAGCTGGCTGGCAACGGTCGGGTTGGTCTGGAAGAAGCTCTTCGGGCGGATCCACAGCGGCACGTTGTTAAACCGCTCCGCCAGCGCCTGGGCGTCGGTGAGGAAGATCTCCTCCTCGCCCTCCATGATCGCCATATGCACCGGCTGGATGTTGGCGGTAATCACCTTCAGCTGCGGCAGTTGCGCCTGCAATCCCGGCAGCGCCGCGCGCAGCTGGGGCAGCTTAGTGTCGGATCGCAGCACGAAGCGCAGCATCATTGCGCCATCAAGCTGGCTTTCGGTGAGCAGAATGTACTTCAGCTCGCCGCGCTTGCGCTCCACGTTATAGGGCGTGAGGCCCGCGCGGGCAATAAAGGGTTTCAGGGCGGCAAAGACCGGGGCGAACGACGCCGGATAGAGCGGGCAGTCGGTCAGATCGACAGGGGTGCCGTCGCGGTGCAGCATCCCGAGCAGCGGTTTTTCGACGCTGCCGCTGACCACCATTTTGGCTTTATTACGAAATGCCTGCTCCGGCCCGCTGACCGGCGCGCACCACTCCGCCACTGGCAGGCCAGACAGTAAAGTCTGCAGGTCGGCCATTTTGGCGGAAAGTTGAGAAGAGACCGGCTGCTCTATCCACTGACAGGAGCGGCAGCGACCGGCGTCATAGAGTGCGCACTGCATAACGAAACCTTAATACGTCTGGGGGCAGCGATTATACACGTTATTGCAGACGGAAAAACCGTCGGCTGGCGGCGGGCACAAACAGCAGGCCGAGCACCAGGATGTCGGGCAGTTTTTGCATCACCAGGGTGTGGAAGATCTCGCGTTTCGACTCGCCGGGGATGCTGAACAGTTCGGGATAACCGTAGCCCAGCGACGCGGCCCACAGATAGCCGGTGGCGATAACCTGAGTCAGCAGGTAGACGATCCGCGCCCAGTTACGCCCTTTCACCAGCGAAAAGGCGCAGTAAATTTCGATAAAGACCAGCATCAGGCTGGCGAAAAAGACCAGCGTCAGGTTCCATGTCTGAACGCTGCGGTGAATGAACTCGCCCATTCCGCGCACGCCCAGGGTATTGAAAATCATAAATACATCGAGGCAGCGGATCATAATAATGGCGAGCGCCGCCACCTGCACCAGAGCAGGAACATTCAGGCGGGCATGTGACCGGCTTGTTTTAGTGAAAAATCCCAACGTGATGTCTTCCATGAAACGATGCCGCGATAACGCGGCATCTCATTTACGCTTCTTTGCAGATTTTAGGAGCTTCAGCTGCGTCTTGCACGCTGGATATCGCGCTGACGCTGTTTTTCAGACCGCGCCATCAGATACCAGGCAATCAGCCCGATGATGCCGACCACGCCGAGAATGAGCGTCGCCAGGGCGTTGATCTCCGGGTTGACCCCCATGCGCACGCTGGAGAAGACCAGCATCGGCAGCGTGGTCGCCCCCGGGCCGGAGACAAAGCTGGCGATCACCAGGTCGTCGAGCGACAGGGTAAAGGCCAGCAGCCAGCCGGAGACCACCGCCGGCATGATCATCGGCAGGGTGATGATGAAGAACACCTTCAGCGGCGTCGCCCCGAGATCCATCGCCGCCTCTTCAATGGAGTGATCCAGCTCGCGCAGGCGCGAGGAGATGACCACTGCCACATAGGCGGTACAGAAGGTGACGTGCGCCAGCCAGATGGTCAGCATGCCGCGATCGGACGGCCAGCCGATGGCGTGCCCCATGGCGACAAACAGCAGCAGCAGCGACAGGCCGGTGATAACGTCAGGCATAACCAGCGGCGCGGTGATCATAAAGGCAAATCCGTTGGCACCGCGGAAACGGCCAAAGCGCACCATCACCACCGCGGCGATGGTGCCGAGGATCGCCGCCATCGTCGCCGCACAGGCAGCAATGGTCAGGCTTAATCCTACCGCGCTCATCATCGCCTGGTCGTGGAACAGCTCGCCGTACCAGCGCGTGGACCAGCCTGCCCATACCGTCACCAGCTTGGAGCTGTTGAAGGAGTAGATCACCAGCATCAGCATCGGGGCATACAGGAAGGTAAAGCCTATCACCAGGATCAGGATCCGCCACGGCGAGCGCACTACCGGTAAGTTATTCATCCGTGATCTCCCATCTGTTTCTGCTGGTACTTGTGGAACCACATGATCGGCACGATCAGCAGCAGCAACATGACGATCGCCACCGCCGAGGCCACCGGCCAGTCGCGGTTATTGAAGAACTCCTGCCACAGCACGCGGCCAATCATAATGCTGTCCGGGCCGCCGAGCAGCTCCGGGATTACGAACTCGCCCACCGCCGGAATAAACACCAGCATCGACCCGGCGATAATTCCGCCTTTGGTCAGCGGCACGATGACGCTGAAGAAGGTTTTCAGCGGACGGGCACCGAGATCAAGAGCCGCCTCAACCAGCGAATAGTCGATGCGCGTCAGGGCGGTGTAGATCGGCAGCACCATAAACGGCAGATAGGCGTACACAATGCCGATATAGACCGCCAGGTTGGTATGCAGAATGGTCAGCGGCTGATCGATAACCCCCAGCCACATCAGGACATTGTTCAGCACGCCGTTGTTTTTCAGGATCCCCATCCAGGCATAGACGCGGATCAGGAACGAGGTCCACGAAGGTAAAATCACCAGCAGCAGCAGGATGTTACGCGTCGAGGGCTTGCTGTGCGCCACCGCCCATGCCAGCGGGTAGCCCAGCAGCAGACAGCAGATCGTCGAGATGGCCGCCACCTGTAGCGACTGCAGATAGGCGTCGAAGTAGAGCGGATCGTCGGTCAGCTGCAGGAAGTTGCCCAGGTTGAGCATAATCGACAGCTGGCTGTCTCCCCACTCCACCAGATCGCTGTAGGGTGGGATGGCACGCGCCATCTCCGCCAGGCTGATTTTGAACACAATCAGGAACGGCAGCAGGAACAGCAGGATCAGCCACACGTAAGGCAGCGCGATCACCAGCTTGCGCCCGTGGGCCATCTGCATCCGCGTCAGCCAGCTGGTATCAATGCCCGCCGCTCGGCGGGTTGCAGGTTCAGGTTTACTCATCGCCGTTCCTTATACCGTCAGCACAACGCAGCTGTCCGCTTCCCAGCACAGACGCACTTCGTCGCCCCAGGTCGGCAGCCCTTTGCGGTAGCGGTAAGTGTTCTGCAACTGGGCGCTGATCATCTGCCCGCTCTTCAGCCGGACGTGATAGATGGAGAGATCGCCGAGATAGGCAATGTGCACTACCTCCCCCACCGCAAAGTTATAGCTGTCGGCAGGCGGCGCGTCGCAGAGGGTGATTTTTTCCGGGCGCAGGGCCACGTATACCGGGACGTTATCCACCACCGAATTGTCGGCGGCGACCTTCAGCGGGTGGATCAGCCCCGGCGAGTCGAGCACCAGTCCGTCCTCTTCACGCGCTTTCAGCAGCCCTTCGAAGACGTTCATGGAGCCGATAAATTCAGCGCTGTAGCGGGTGGTCGGATGCTCGTAAATCTCTTCCGGCTCGCCAATCTGCACGAACTTGCCGCGGTTCATGATCGCGATGCGTCCGGCCATGGTCATCGCCTCTTCCTGATCGTGGGTCACCATCACGCAGGTTGCGCCCACGCGCTCCAGAATATCCACCACCTCCAGCTGCATGCGGTCGCGCAGTTTTTTATCCAGCGCGCCCATCGGCTCATCCAGCAGCAGAAGCTTTGGCCGCTTCGCCAGACTGCGGGCCAGGGCCACGCGCTGACGCTGGCCGCCCGAGAGCTGATGCGGCTTACGCTTCGCAAACTCCTGCATATGCACCAGGCTCAGCATTTCGGCGACGCGGGCGGCGATCTCGGCTTTCGGCATTTTGTCCTGCTTCAGGCCAAAGGCGATGTTCTGCTCCACGGTCATGTGCGGGAAGAGGGCGTAAGACTGGAACATCATATTGATAGGGCGCTGATACGGCGGCACCTGAGAGAGGTCAACGCCGTCGAGCATAATCTGCCCGGCGCTGGGCTGTTCAAACCCGGCCAGCATGCGCAGCAACGTCGATTTCCCGCAGCCAGATGCACCCAGCAGGGCAAAAATTTCGCCTTTGTAGATAGTCAGGCTGACATCATCCACGGCATTCTGACCATCAAAGGATTTGGTCAGGTTACGGATTTCAAGTAGCGGGGTCAGCGCTTTACGGGTTTTCGCCTGCGGGCGGGGGATCGCGTCGTTCACGGGGTGCTCTCCGGCATCAATCAAACTGGTGCAGGCGCACCAGAACGGTGCGCCTGTTGCCGGGGGCGCTACGCTTGCCCGGCCTACGAGGAGCGGTTATTTACCGCTTTTCACTTTGGTCCACGCACGGGTACGGACGCGGTCGATTTTCGGCTCCTGAACGCTCAGGGTGAACATCTTGGCGCGTACGTCGGCTGGGGGATAGATACCCGGATTGTCACGCACTTCGGCGCTGACCAGCTTCGTGGCCTCTTTGTTGCCGTTGGCGTAGTAGACGTGGTCAGAGATATGGGCAATCACGTCCGGACGCAGCAGGTAGTTCAGGAACTGATAGGCTTCGTCTTTGTTTTTCGCATCAGCCGGCATCGCGAAGACGTCAAAGAAGGCCATCGCCCCCTCTTTCGGGATCGAGTAGGCGATATTCACGCCATTTTTGGCTTCTTTAGCGCGGTTCGCCGCCTGCCAGACGTCCCCTGCCCAGCCGATGGCCACGCAGATATCGCCGTTCGCCAGATCGTTGATGTATTGAGACGAGTGGAAGTAACGGATGTTCGGACGCAGCTTCAGCAGCAGGTCGGTGGCCGGGCCGGTATAGTCATCCGCTTTGGTGCTGTTTGGGTCTTTGCCGAGGTAGTTCAGGACGGTGGCAAACACCTCTTCCGGGGCATCAAGGAACGAGACGCCGCAGCTTTTCAGCTTCTCGAGGTTCTCTGGCTTCAGTACCAGATCCCAGCTGTTCACCGGCGCATCGGCACCCAGCACCTGTTTCACTTTCTCGACGTTATAGCCGATGCCGGTGGTCGCCCACATGTACGGCATGGCGTACTTGTTGTCCGGATCGTGTTTGGCGATGAGCTTCAGCAGCTCGGGATCGAGGTTTTTCCAGCCCGGCAGTTTGCTTTTATCCAGCGGCTGGAATACGCCTGCGGAGAGCTGGCGCTCAAGGAAGCTGGCTGACGGCACGACCAGGTCGAAGCCGGTGCTGCCCGCCATCAGTTTGCCTTCCAGCACTTCGTTGGAATCGAAGACGTCGTAGACGACTTTAATGCCGGTCTCTTTTTCGAAATTCGCCACCGTGTCCGGGGCAATATAATCAGACCAGTTATAGATATGCAGCGTTTTTTGTTCCGCAGCAAGCGTGCCGGCAGAGACAGCCATCAGAGCACCTGCAACCAGACCCGATAACCATTTTTTATTTAAAGCGATCATAGCGGTAATCCTTCTGAAAGCGCGTTAACAAACGCGCTAAAAATGAACACTCTTAGCCTATGCAAGAAACGTGCATAATTTATCACTCTGCCTGCAGCAGAAGATGTTACTCAGGTGGCAGTATCTGCTCGCATTTAACAGCATCGCAAGAATAAACTGTAGCTTGTCTCCGTAGCTATAGCTCAGATTAAAAAACGCCTTTTAACAATTTTTTATGCAGTAAATGTCTATGTGATAAGCCGAATTGGCGGGATGGCGGTGAATAATTCTTTAAAGAAAGGTTAAATGCAGCAGAAACGAGGGTGTTATGCAGCCGCCACGACAGCGACTGCCTAAAAGTCAGACAGCTTTAGTGCAGAAAATTGCCGGAAGATTCAGGCTGTTCAGCGCCCTCTTCGGCGTTGTACAACAGATGATGGGCGCTGGCTTCAAGCATCACCATGGAGATCTGCTCTTCGCTCTGCTGAACGAAAGCCGCGAACTGCGGGAAGGTCAGCCCGACGGATACGGATAAAGACTGGCAAACCACCAGCTTTGGCAGATTATCATCCTGTATATCGAGAAATGCCTTCACCGTCAAAGAACTGGCATTGATGGCGGATAAATCCGATGCTAACGCCAGCAATGCTGAGGGTTTGACCTCCGCCAGAGCGGAAAAAAGAATAACGTCGTTAATCAGATCGAGCTTGGCATCAAACACACCGTCAAAGTTTTGCATGTGCGGCAGGTGCAGCGCCTGGCAGGTGTCGCATTCGAAAAAGCTGACGCCCATGTTGTCGAGCCAGTGACGCAAGGTATCAAGTGTCGGTACTACAAGTGAATCCATAACGGTGGAACCTCTTAAAAAATAACAGTGCGTGGCAGGTCAGTTATCCGCCCGTTTTCAGGCAAAACTCCGGCGTGGCCTGACGCTCTATCCAGCCGATCATCTTCCCGGCGATATCCATCCCGGTGGTTTTCTCAATACCTTCCAGCCCCGGTGAGGCGTTAACTTCCATCACCAGCGGCCCGCGATCGGCACGTAAGATATCGACTCCGGCAATATCGAGCCCCAGCGTCTGTGCGGCCTTGAGTGCAATCTCCCGCTCGCGCGCGGTGATCTCGACCACCCGGGCAACGCCGCCCCGGTGCAGGTTGGAGCGAAAATCGCCCTCTTTGGCCTGACGTTCAATGGCCGCGACCACTTCATCGCCCACCACCAGACAGCGAATGTCGCGCCCTTTCGCCTCCTGGATGTACTCCTGCACCAGAATGTGCGCATTCAGGCCGCGAAACGCATCGATCACGCTCTCCGCCGCCTGACGGGTTTCGGCCAGTACCACGCCAATCCCCTGAGTGCCTTCCACCAGTTTCACCACCAGCGGCGCACCGCCCACCATTTCGATCAGATCGCTGGTGTCGTCGGGCGAATGGGCAATGCCGGTGATCGGCAGGTCGATCCCCTGACGGGCCAGCAGCTGCAGGGAGCGGAGTTTGTCCCGCGCCCGGGTAATGGCCACGGATTCATTCAGCGGATAACTGCCGAGCAGCTCAAACTGGCGCAGCGCGGCGGTGCCATAAAAGGTGATGGCCGAGCCAATGCGCGGGATAACCGCGTCAAAGTGCGGCAGCTGACGCCCTTTATAGTGAATGGAGGAGGCCGCCGGGCTGATATTCATATAGCAGGACAGCGGATCGAGGATTTCTACCTGATGGCCACGCTGCTCCGCCGCTTCACGCAGGCGTTTACACGAATAGAGCGTTCCATCCCGGGACAATATGGCAATTTTCACCCTGCACCTCTCAGACATAATCCGGTAAAAGCCTGCGTATCATACACGCAGGCAGGCGCAGGATGAATGGACTTATCGCGTCGCCCAGCCCTGTTTATGCAAATAGTCGAGAATAAACGGACGGTTTTCTTTGATGATGGTGCGCCGGATATGGTCGCTCCAGGTGTCACGACGGTTATTGGTCGCGCGGCTGAGGTAGTAGTTCGCCAGCTCCTCGTCGTACTGCGCCAGCACCTCTTTATCGACCGGCTGATAGTGGTTTTCATGCACCACCATCGCCGCAGGCAGGCGCGGCTTGACGTCCGGGTTATCGGCCGGCCAGCCGAGGCACAGGCCAAACAGCGGCAGGACGTGCTTCGGCAGCTGCAGCAGTTCGGTCACCGCCTCAATGCTGTTGCGGATGCCGCCTATGTAGACGCCACCCAGTCCCAGCGACTCCGCCGCCGTCATGGCGTTCTGCGCCAGCATCGCGGTATCCACCACCCCGAGCAGCAGCTGCTCTGCCAGGCCAAGCTGCGCCTCAGGGCAGATTTGCAGATGGCGGTTAAAGTCGGCGCAGAACACCCAGAACTCCGCCGCCTGAGCGACGTGCTGTTGTCCACCTGTGAGGGTTACCAGCTGTTCACGCATCGCGGGGTCGGTAATGCGAATAATGGAGCTGCACTGCAGGAAGCTGGAGCTGGACGTCCCCTGCGCACCGGCAATAATGGCCTCGCGCTGAGCATCGCTGATGGGTTCCTGGGTGAAATGGCGGATGGAGCGGTGGGAACGTAGCAGATCAATCACTGGCGTCATCTTGTCTCTCTTTACAGGCGTTACTGACATTTCGCCAGTATAGGCAAAGAAAAGGAGGCTGTAATTGGCCAAACATAGCCTGAAGATATCAATGCAACAGGCAGAACCTGCTTTCCATTACCGATAGTTATCGGCAATATAGCGTCATTCGCCGTCTGGCTTAGTTTCAGGAGAAAGAACATGTTTGCAGTGATTTTTGGACGTCCGGGTTGCCCTTACTGTGTGCGCGCAAAAGATCTGGCAGAAAAACTGACCGCTGAGCGTGACGATTTTAACTATCGCTACGTGGACATCCATGCGGAAGGCATCAGCAAAGCCGATCTGGAAAAAACCGTCGGTAAGCCGGTTGAAACCGTTCCGCAGATTTTCCTCGACCAGAACCACATCGGCGGCTTTACCGATTTTGAAGCCTACGCCAAAGAGCACCTGGGGCTGTTCGCTGCCCAGTAAGCCTTTTACGCCCTCAGCTTGAGGGCGTTTTTATTTTCTCGCGACGATTCTCGAGCGCCCGGCGCACAAACAGAAAGAACAGCGCACCTAACGCACACCAGAAAACACCACTCAACAGCCAGGCTAACTCCTGCAGCAGCGAGCGCGACGAGATAAACATCATCCGCATCACCACCAGGCAGACCGGCGCGGCGAGTATTGCCCCCACCAGCGGCCTGATCACCTCTCCGCCACGGGAGAAGAAGCTGGCAGCGATACCCGGTAAGGTGAAGAACAGTAACCCCAGCCCAGGGTAGCCTGCGGAAATAAATGCCCCCCTCACCTTAAATGTCAGACAGACGCAAACCGCGGTGAACAGTAAAAAGCAGCAAGCCACGCCAAACCAGTTACGTTTAATATTCAATCAATCCCCCTGCCAGTGTGGGCAAATAATTTTTCGTCCGGTGGACGCCAATTAGTTGAGTCACCCGGCATTCCTTGCCAAAATCAGCACGTCATTACGTCGTCGCTATCAAAAGGTGATATCTGTTAAAAATTAACTAATAGTTTGGTATTACTTTGTGGGATATATTATACTGCGCGATCAAGAGTGTTACTCCTTCTCTTACAGTGCAAAACAGTAGCCTAAATATCCCACCCATTCAACCACTTACTGGTAAACGAAAAGTTATCCTCCGTGAACATAAACGTCGCAGAATTGTTAAACGGGAATTACATCCTGTTATTATTTGTGGTACTGGCTCTGGGTCTTTGCCTGGGTAAATTACGTCTCGGCTCGATCCAACTCGGTAATTCTATTGGCGTTTTAGTCGTTTCGTTATTATTAGGCCAGCAGCATTTCAGCATTAACACCGATGCCCTTAACCTGGGCTTTATGCTGTTTATTTTTTGTGTCGGCGTCGAAGCCGGGCCCAACTTTTTTTCTATTTTCTTCCGCGACGGCAAAAATTATCTGATGCTGGCGCTGGTGATGGTCGGCAGCGCCCTACTCATCGCGCTGGGTTTAGGCAAACTGTTTGGCTGGGATATCGGCCTGACGGCGGGCATGCTGGCCGGCTCGATGACCTCCACGCCGGTGCTGGTGGGTGCCGGGGATACGCTGCGCCATCTCGGGCTGGATAATGCCCAGCTGTCGCAGGCGCTGGATCACCTCAGCCTCGGCTATGCCCTGACCTATCTGATTGGTCTGGTGAGCCTGATTGTCGGCGCGCGCTATCTGCCGAAATTGCAGCATCAGGATCTGCAGACCAGCGCCCAGCAGATCGCCCGCGAGCGCGGTCTGGATACCGACAGCAAACGCAAAGTCTATCTGCCGGTGATCCGCGCCTATCGCGTGGGTCCGGAGCTGGTGGCCTGGGCGGACGGTAAAAATCTGCGCGAGCTGGGCATCTATCGCCAGACCGGCTGCTATATCGAACGTATTCGCCGTAACGGCATCCTGGCGAACCCGGACGGCGATGCGGTATTGCAGATGGGTGATGATATCGCGCTGGTGGGTTATCCGGATGCGCACGCCCGTCTCGATCCGAGCTTCCGTAACGGCAAAGAGGTGTTCGACCGCGACCTGCTCGACATGCGCATCGTCACCGAAGAGATCGTGGTCAAGAACCACAACGCCGTGGGCCGCCGCCTGGCGCAGCTCAAGCTGACCGATCACGGGTGCTTCCTCAACCGGGTGATCCGCAGCCAGATTGAGATGCCGATTGATGACAACATCGTCCTGAACAAGGGGGATGTGCTGCAGGTGAGCGGCGACACGCGCCGCGTGAAGACCGTCGCCGACCGCATCGGCTTTATCTCCATTCACAGCCAGGTGACCGACCTGCTGGCGTTCTGCGCCTTCTTTATCGTCGGCCTGATGATCGGGATGATCACCTTCCAGTTCAGCAATTTTAGCTTCGGCATCGGTAACGCCGCCGGCCTGCTGTTCGCCGGGATCATGCTCGGTTTCCTGCGTGCCAACCACCCGACCTTCGGCTATATCCCGCAGGGCGCGCTGAACATGGTGAAAGAGTTTGGCCTGATGGTGTTTATGGCGGGCGTGGGCTTAAGCGCGGGCAGCGGCATTGGCCACAGCCTGGGCGCGGTGGGCTGGCAGATGCTTGTCGCCGGGTTAATCGTCAGCCTGGTGCCGGTGGTGATCTGTTTCCTGTTCGGCGCCTACGTGCTGCGCATGAACCGCGCCATGCTGTTTGGCGCGATGATGGGGGCCCGTACCTGTGCCCCTGCGATGGAAATCATCAGCGATACCGCACGCAGCAACATTCCGGCGCTGGGCTATGCGGGCACCTATGCCATCGCTAACGTGCTGTTAACCCTGGCGGGGACCTTGATCATCATCATCTGGCCGGGGCTGGGGTAAGGGAGAAATTTGCGCAAGGGCGAAAAAAATTCGCTATGTGCCGAACTTTTCTGTCAGACGTCAGTCATAACTATTGCCACTGCTTTTCTTTGATGTCCCCAATTTGTGGAGCCCATCAACCCCGCCGTTTTGGTTCAAGGTTGATGGGTTTTTTGTTGCCTGAAATTCATGATTATCCCCTCATCTACCATCGTTCATTACTGTGGCTGTCAAAACTAATACTGTTGGCATAACAAAAACCATCCACATCCGGAAAGAGAGTGAACTGCCTGATATCAAATAAACTCTCTAGCAAGCGCAAGCATTGCTGTTTAAGTTCAGGCGTAAGAGCAATCAGGTTGAGATAGTTCGGGTTCTCCCCAAAGACCAAACTGCCAGTCCGGGCATCGCTTACTCGGCTGTAAAGAAACTGTGCACTTTGAGCTGCGATTCTTTTCGTCACGACAGGAGGCTGCCAAAGTCTCGGAAAGTTTTCCAGCTCGTCGTCGGCTTTAGGGTCTCCCGTTCCGAAAATATCATTATAAGCACGTGGTTCAGGCCTTCCCTCAAAGCCATTAACTCCTGCCCAATACAGACCAAACAACAATCCTGTTTTGTCTCTCTCAGAATTACACGCAAACCAGAGAGCGACGAGCATGTTTCTTGAAAAATCGACCAGTCGCGTTGCTGCCCCATGATGTTGCAGCTTGGCCAGCAGTTCAAAATCAGCCAGCATGCGACCATTTTCGTAATGGTAGCCTTGATGTTTAGCGTTTAATAAAAGCTCTCTCTCATAGTCACGCATACTTATTTCTGAAGGCGTACAGGTTTTGTTTTTCTCTAATCGCCTGTATGCCGAGCTATGTATTGGCCAGGCTATATTGCCTTGTCCTCTCCAGAGATAGATGTTTTTTGTCTCGCCCTCACCGGCAGAAGCAAGTTCGATGATTTGCCAAAACTCATCAGGTGCAACCACTGGACCAAATAAATCCGTATCAATTACTTTCACTGGTTCCCTCCGCTTCATTTACCTGGGTTTTAAATCACCAGACAAAATTTTTGCATTTATGCATGGTGGGTACAATAAACATTCCCCTCCCAGAAATGGCCGCCCCACCCTTCCTCCAGTTTAGTGTTACGCTTTATGAGAAAGATAAATTCCTCCCCGAGCCCAAGGAGTACCAATGCTCGCGTTGTACAACACCCTAATCGTGCTTTTAACCGTTGCCGCCATGGAGTTAGTCGCCGCCCTTGCGCATAAGTACATCATGCACGGCTGGGGTTGGGGATGGCATGAGTCGCATCACGAGCCGCGCACCCGCTGGTTTGAAGTTAACGATCTCTACGCGGTGGTGTTCGCCGTGCTGGCGATTGTGCTGATTGCGCTGGGAACCTGGGGCCTGTGGCCGCTACAGTGGATTGGGGCCGGGATGACAGCTTACGGGGCGCTCTATTTCATGGTGCACGACGGGCTGGTGCATCAGCGTTGGCCATTCCGCTATATCCCGCGCCGGGGCTATCTTAAGCGCCTGTATCTGGCGCACCGTCTGCACCACGCGGTACGGGGCAAGGAGGAGTGCGTCTCCTTTGGTTTTCTGTATGCGCCGCCGATTGAAAAGTTGCAGGCCACGCTACGCCAGCGCAAGGCGCGCCGTACGGCTAGCGCGGGCGCTGCCAGAGCCCGGCGGGACGCGGTGCCGGCGTCGCAAAACGAGAAGTAAGCGCCAGCCCGGCGCCTTTCAGCAGTAATCCCGACTTCTCAAACGCGCTGGTTCCCTGCCGTCTATCCCAGGCGCGGGGGCCCGCGGCGCTCACCTTAATACCAATCTCACGATACACCCCGTGCGCCGAGGCAATCGCCCAGGCCGATCGCAGCGGCAGCCCGGCCAGCCCCGCCCGGGCAGAGGCATAATAAGGTTCGGCTTCTGCCACCAGCCGCCGGGCAAGTCCCGCGAGGGGCTGACGCATCTGTGGCGTCGCAATCGCCGCCGGGGGGATGTTCTCCTCGGCCAGCCACTGAGCCGGCAGGTAACAGCGGCCAACACGGGCATCCTCGACAATATCCCGGGCGATGTTGGTCAGCTGAAACGCCAGGCCTAAATCACAGGCACGGTCGAGCACGGCTTCATCGCGTACCCCCATCACCCGGGCCATCATTAACCCCACCACCCCCGCCACGCGATAGCAGTAGTGCAGGGTGTCCTCGAATGTCTCGTAATGGGTCTCGCGCACGTCCATGGCAAAGCCATCAAGATGATCGTAAGCCAGCTGGAGCGGGATGTTGTGGCCCAGCGCCACCTCCTGAAAGGCGGCGAAAGCGGGCTCACTCATCTCGGCCCCTTCCCACGCGCGCAGGGTCTGGTTTTTGAGCATCTCCAGTCGCTGTTCTGGCAGGGTGCTGGCCACGGGCGTGACGTTAAATCCCAGCTCCTGGCCGTCGATAACGTCGTCGCAGTAGCGGCACCAGGCGTAGAGCATCAGCACGCTACGCCGGGTTGCCGGGTCGAACAATTTCGCCGCGGTGGCAAAGCTTTTTGAGCCCACAGCGATGGTATCGGTCGCGTGATCCATCAGGGTGGTGTTCATCGGGAAAGCGCCTCCAGCATCAGCCCTGCGGTGGCTTTGGCCGAACCGATCACCCCGGGAATACCGGCACCCGGATGGGTACCCGCTCCGACGAGGTAAAGGTTGGGGATCCGGCTGTCGCGATTATGCGGGCGGAACCAGGCGCTCTGGCGCAGGATTGGTTCGACAGAAAAAGCGGAGCCCAGATGAGCCCCCAGCTGGTCGCGAAAATCGAAGGGGGTGAACATGCGATGAGTCACCAGCTGGCTGCGCAGCCCCGGCATGTAGTGGGCTTCAAGATAGGCAAAAATCCGGTCGCGCAGGCGCGGCCCTTCAATGTTCCAGTCGAGATCCGCGGTGCCTAAGTGAGGCACCGGGGCTAACACGTAATAACTGCCGCAGCCCGGCGGCGCCAGGGAGGGATCGGTGACGCAGGGGGCGTGCAGGTAGAGCGAAAAATCCTCCGCCAGCGCGTTTTTATTAAAGATGTCGTCGATCAGCTCTTTATAGCGCGGCCCGAAACAGACAGTGTGGTGCGCCAGATCGTGCTGCTTATTGAGACCGAAATAGAGCACAAACAGAGAGTTACTCATGCGTTTGCGCTTGAGTGATGCCGCACGTGCCGCCCCCGCCGGATGATGACCCAGCAGCTTTTCATAGGTATGCACCACGTCGGCGTTGGAGGCCACCGCCGCGGTCGGAATGGTCTGGCCGTCCTTTAGCTCCACGGCGCGAATATGCTCCCCCTCGGCTACCAGCCGGGTTACTTCGGCATTCAGCTGCAGCTCGCCGCCGAGGTCCTGATAGAGCTTCACCAACCCCTGCACCAGCGCCCCGGTGCCACCCCGGGCAAACCAGACGCCCCACTCACGCTCAAGGGCGTGGATCAGGGTGTAAATGGACGAGGTCGCAAAGGGATTGCCCCCCACCAGCAGCGAATGAAAGGAGAACGCCTGGCGCAGCTGTTCATTCTCGATAAAGCGCGAGACCATGCCGTAGACGCTGCGCCAGGCCTGCAGGCGGGTGAGCTGCGGCGCGGCGCGGAGCATATCGCGAAAAGAGAGGAACGGCACCGTGCCGAGTTTGAGATACCCCTCGTTAAACACCTCCCGCGAGTAGGCGTGAAACTTGCGGTAACCCTCCACGTCGCGCGGGTTAAAACGTCTTATCTGCTCTTCCAGCCGGGTCTGCACATTGTCGTAATCAAACACCTCGCCCGTCTCCCAGCACAGGCGATAGAACGGCGTCACCGGCAACAGATCGACATAATCCGCCATCCGCTTTCCGGCGAGGGTAAACAGCTCTTCGATGGCGCTGGGATCGGTGATCACCGTCGGCCCGGCGTCAAAGGTGAACCCTTTATCTTGATAAACGTACGCCCGCCCGCCGGGCTTGTCCCGCTGCTCCAGCAGAAGTGTGGCAATACCCTGCGCCTGCAGCCGAATGGCCAGGGCTAATCCGCCAAAACCGGCGCCAATAATCACTGTTTTATTCATGGTGAAACGCTCGCATCCGGGGAGTGAGTTTCAGTATGGCGAGCATCGCTTCGCCGACGGGAACGGGGGGCTTACCTGCCAGGATCCGCGCTTTATCGGCCAGGGTCAGCTGTCCGGCGTAAAAGCGGGCAATCAGCCCTTCGTTAAGAGAGTAAAAACGCTGCATCACCTGCCAGCGTTTATCGGCATCCCCCGCCAGGAACAGCATGCGGTTCAGGGCGCGGAAAAAACGCTGCGCGTGCCACTGGCACCGGGCATAGCGATGGATCACGGAAAAGATCGACGCCGCGCTGATATCCGCTGTTCCGGCAATGGCGTCGGCCAGCGCCACCGCGTGCGGCAGCGAATAGCCGGTGGTGGCATGAAACAGACCGGCGCGCAGGCCGCTGCACGGCTGCTGAGCCCGCGCCTGCCAGTACGCCGGGAAATCGCCTCCCAGCATAATCGGCAGATGGCCCTGCTCTTCACGAATCAGGCTCTCCAGACACCAGCCCTGCTGGCGGGCATAGTCAGCAATGTGTTGCCGCGCGGCGCTGAGATGCAGGTCGGCGGCGTCAATGTAGTGAGTATCTTCGATCAGCAGTTCGGTTGCGGAAAGCGGAAGGGTATAGACAAAACGGTACCCGCCCTGCTGATTGACCGTGGCGTCCATCAGTATCGGCCGGGTCAGGCCGTGCGGCTGGCGCAGACGCCACTCCTGGCCGAGAAATGACTGGCTGCCGGTGTTGAGATGTCTGTCCGGGGTAAAGCCCCGGCCATCGATCACCGCCCGGGCCCGGAGCGTTGTGCCATCGGCGAGCGTCACCGTCTCCGGGGTGAGTCCGGTGACGACGGCGTGGGTGTGCAGATTCACGCCCGCTGCGTCGGTCAGCACGGCAGCAAAACGCGCGGACGTGATGCTGAGATAGTCCCCGGTAAGGGTGCGGTTCAGATCGGGAAAGCGGACGTCATACCCCTGCCAGCGGTGCGCGACCAGGGGGGCAACCCACTGGTGCTGCTCAGGCGTAATGTCGCCCTCATGGAATGACCAGGTATGATTACCGCCAGGCCTGCCGTCGGCCTCGAGAAGCAGCACCCGCAGCTCCGGGCGCTGTTGCCACAGCCGCAGGGCGATCAGGCCGTTCGCCAGCCCACCGCCCGCTAATATAAGATCCCATTCGTGCGCCATCAGGTTTGGGCCACCAGCGTGGCCTGACGCAGCTGCGCCAGGTTGGCGCTCCCGGTGCAGAAACAGGCGACGCGCAGCTGGTCGACGATCACCTGAAAATGGTCAATGACCGCCTCGCTGGAGACTAACGCGCTTTGCAGCACCCCGGCCGCCTGCCCTACCAGGCTGGCACCCAGGCGGATGGCTTTGGCCACCTCGATGCCGTTGGCGATCCCGCCCGAGGCCACCAGCGGCATGTCGGGCAGCGCCTGATGCAGATCCTGCAATGCCGTGGCGGTCGGGATCCCCCAGTCGGAAAAGGCCATCGCCACCGCCCGATCGTGCGCGGTGACGGCGCGTTCGCCCTCTACCGCCGCCCAGCTGGTGCCACCGGCACCGGCGACATCGAGCATCGCCACCCCCGCCGCGGCCAGCTGCCGGGCAACCGGTACCGAAATCCCATTGCCCACCTCTTTGACTACCACCGGGACGTGCAGCGCCTCGACGGTCTGATGAATGGCGTCGATAACCCCGCACCAGTTACGATCCCCACCGTGCTGCAGCGCCTCCTGCAGCGGGTTAAGGTGGATAATCAGCGCATCAGCCTCGAGAGTCTCCACGGCCCGTCGGGCATAGTCGAGCCCCTGCCGACCGGCGATTTGCGCGGCGCCGAGGTTGGCCATCAGCACCACGTCCGGGGCAAAGGATCGCAGTTCCCGCGTCAGGCCATAGTTCGCCTCGCTCTCCAGCGCCACGCGCTGGGAGCCCACCCCCATCGCCAGCCCCAGTGCCTGCGCGGCAAGGGCCAGATGCTGATTGATCTGGCTCGCCCGGCGGGTGCCGCCGGTCATGGAACTGATCAGCAGCGGCGCGTTCAGGGTACGGCCAAACAGCCTGGTCGTGAGATCGATATCATCCAGATGCAGTTCGGGCAGCGCACAGTGCCCGAAGCGCCATTTTTCAAAGCCGTTAGTACACTTTTTTGCGCCGGGCGCGCCGTTCAGTACGATATCGAGATGATCGCTTTTACGTTGCGACAGGCTGCTCATTGACACTCCGACAGGGATAACGACAGGCTCTGACTGATAAGCGTCAGCTGTTTTTCAAACCAGGCGTGAACATAATAGCGGGCGGTATTTCCCGGCTGACAGGCGGTGGCGATATGCTGATCGGCGCTGCGTACATGCTCGCGCAGCCGCAGGAATACGCTTTCTGCCCCGAGCACCGCGACCAGGGTCGATTTATCTTTATCCTGATGGGGATCTTTGCCGTTGGCATTTGAGCCGTCCGTCAGGTCATCAATCAGCTGGAAGGCCTGGCCAAGATCGCGGGCGAAAAAGCGCAGACGTTCGCTCACCTGAGGCGGGGCATCGGCCGCGATGGCCGCCAGCTGCAGGGTGGCGTTGAACAGGCTGCTGGTTTTCAGCTCGTTGGTCAGCAGGATCTCATCCGCATTGCGGCTCTGCCGCGCCCCATTCAGATCGCGAAATTGCCCCTGCACCAGCCCCATGTGCCCCACCGAGGCCGAAAGCTCAGCAATCGCCCGCGCTTTTGCCTCATGCGTCAGCGAAGGCGCGCGTGAAATCACGCAAAAAGCGTGGCTCAGCAGCGCTACCGCCGCCAGTATCGCGACGTTTTCACCGTACTGATAATGAACCGTCGGCCGCCCGCGTCTGAGCATGGCATTGTCCATGCAGGGCATGTCGTCGAGGATCAGGGAGGCGACGTGGACCATCTCAATAGCACAGGCCAGATCCAGAAGGCCGGTCTGCTCTGTTTTGTAGCCCATATCCGTCGCTGCCAGCAGCAGCAACAGAGGGCGCATTCGCTTGCCGGCGACAAGCGTGGCTTCACGCATGGCCGCATAGACCTGGCCCTCCTGCTCTCCTTCAGGCAAAAGGTGTTCCAGACGCCGTTCAAACGCAGACAGCAGCATTTTTACATCATCTTCATGACTAAGGGTCATAGGGGCTTCCCCGGTGTTAGGTGGCGACTTCCGCAGAAGAGGTAAAAACGCTTGCCGCAGGGTGATTTACAAAGCGTAGCGTATCCTTCTGCGTTTTGTTGCCCGCCGGTAAAGGGGAAACCAGACTCCAATTTTACATCAATTAAAATCAATAAGTTAAAAGAAAACCCTCGCAGAAAATTGCACAGAAATTTACATTTGTAGAGATTTTTAGTCGCCCTGCTGTTCCTTACCAAACGCCAGCCGTAGTGCGTACTGGCGAATATCCTGCGGCCAGTTGCCGATACAGGCCGTAAACGCCGCCTCATCGTCAGCAAAGAGCGCGCGCAGGCTGGCCTCGTAATCAGGCAGATCCCCCGCAATTTCGTACATAAAGTGGTAGGCGCGATCGTGACGCTGGCGTTTGTTATCCGCCACTTCCCCGGATTTTCTCGCCTGGTCGATAAGCCTGCGCAAGGTGGCGGAAGCGCCGCCGGGTTGGGTGGCTAACCACTCCCAGTGCCGCGGCAGCAATGTCACCTCTTTTGCCGAAACGCCCAGTTTCGGCCGTCCGCGGGATTTTACTACAGGCGTCTCTGCCAGCTCCGGGTAAACCGCCAGAGTCGTCCCGATGTCGCCCTGAACGTGGATATCGAGACGTTTACCGCTGCGATCGTTAAAAATGAAAACGCTTTCATGCTGAATGTTAGCGGATTGGATCTGCTGTAACAGTTCGCTCAGCGTCCCGTGTGCAATCTGCCGCTGCTGAGAGAAAGCGGTAAGGGTGATATTCGTCATACGGTTACCTTTTTACCCGGATAAAAATAAAAGAGTACATAGTGAGCCGCTTCCCGTCAATTATACCCGGGTAAAATTAGCGGCATTGGTCTGTAGCCGCTGGGGCATTACCCACCAGATTTGGAGATTGACGCATCAGCTCAACATGTTAAATTTCCTGAGATTTTTCTCATGGATGGTTCCCGAAAATAACCAACCAAAACGGACTTAACGGATGAATATGTCACGACACACTTTAACCCTGCGTAGCTTGCTAGTTCTGGCGTTAATTCTGGGGTTAAGTGGCTGCTCCGTCCGTTACGATAAAAACGGCAAGATTCTGTTCAATACCGATCTGGCGAGCGTGCTGGGAAACGAAGTCGGACAGTTCACCCTGGCGGATGGCTCGACCGGCGCATTGCGCGAGCTGAATGGTCGCTACAGCCTGAAGTGGAGCAATCTGATGATTGAGCGCCCAATCGAGGGCGTCAGCTGGGCGAGGATCATCAATCAATACCACATCGAAGGGCACACCCTGCTGCTGCTGAAAGTGGCTACCCCCTCCTGTCCGGCGCAGTATCGCCTGGTCGATCTGCAAAACACCCGTTCCCAGGAGTGGGCCTTCACTGGCGTATGTGATACCGGGCCGGAAATCACTCCCGGTGCCGACAAGCTGCAGCTGAACTTCCCCACCGGTAATCGTATCGAACAGTTCAACTGGCAGCATGGGGAGGTTTACCACCGTCGACTCCCCGTCCAACAACAAAAAACGGTCGTGAGCAGCAGCAACGATAGCGTCAAAGCGGCCCGTAAAACCAAAGCACAGCCCGTGGCGAAGCCGGCAAAACGTACTCCGACCAAAACGGCGGATCCGCTGCCGCCTAAAGTGGCCCAGCCTGAGCTGGACAATTCCCTGCCGACGGAGATCTATGCTCCGACCAAAACCCGTCAGACCAGCCTGGATCTGAAGTCATGACCGACCAGGTTCAGGAACCGCAATGGGTGCAGAACGGCATCAAACGATCGGTTCTCCCCGCCTGGCAAAACTGGCTGGTGACGGGCATTACCCTCACCTATCTCATTTGTGAACTGGCGTTCAACTCTCGCCTGCTGGACCTGGTTGGCAGCGTGTCAACGGCCGACGAAGTGCACAATATGGAGCGCTACGGGCGGACCTTAACCGCCATCGCGGCGGCGCTGCTGGTGCTACAGTTCTCGCTGATCGGCATTGTCCGGCTGAAGAAAAGAGGCACTCATCTTACGGCTAAAGCCAGCACCGGCGCGGTGCTGTTGCTGTGCCTGATCGCCGGCACCCTGACGTGGCATGCGGTGGAATGGGTGATTGAACGCCAGGTATCGAAGAGCACGGGAGAGTTTCGTCAGATGTCCCTGCTAGCGCAGCTCTACCAGCATGCGTTAATTGAAGGGCAGCAGACGCTGCAAGGCATCCCGCTGGACAGCGCCGGCGGACAGGTGCAAACCTGGACCAGCCCATCCGGGAAGGCGTTTCTGGCGACCTTACCGATCCTGTTAAGCGCCTCCGATCGCTACCGTAAGCTGCTGGAAAGCGGTACGGAGCAGAATTTACGCGACAACATCAGCGCGCGTGAAGGTGGCCTCCTGGGCTACTACAAAGCCTGGCTCCAGGCGCGCGAAGAGGTGCATAAGCAGTACGTTGCCTATTACAACGATGAGATGGATATCAGCGAAACGGTGCGGCTTGAGCAGGCCAAAGCCTGGCAACGCTATGAACGTTCCTTAGAGGCGAAGCGCCTGAAAACCTGGAACGTCCCGCGACGTTATTACGCCACCGTGCGCAACCAGGTTCGCGGCCAGGGCGTCCCGGTCAGCAATAACTGGTCGCCCTCAGATCGTTCCGGTTTCAATGCCGCGGTGGCGAAAGCCGCCAGACAGAAGTACCTCGCCCAGCGCACCGTCGTCTACAAAGGCGTGACCATTCCCAAGCGACTCGACTGGGGCGTCTTTTTCCGCCTGAACGTGGTGCAGAAAGAGTTACGCGAAACGCTGCTGCTGCCGGCCAATACGCTTGTTCGGGAGGAGTACCCGTTAAACGACAAGTTAAAAAGTTTCGCCCTTGAGCTACACACCCCCCATCTTGACGAGGCGGTGAAGCGGCAATTACCTGAACTGCGCGCGGCGGGATCAAGCTATAGCGCGGGTGGGGTAAATGAAAAGCTGGGTGAAGACGCCGCGCGAGCCGTGATTGTGCCGCCCATTGCGCTGATTTTCTCTCTTGCGGGGGCGCTCACGCATCTGGCAAAACTGCTCTATTTGCTTCTCGTGCCCCTGACTGCGGCGATCTTAACCCGTCGTGCCTCGCGCCCGGTGCGGTTCCTGAATCGTCATCCTCTGGCCTTCCCCGTCGCGTTAATTGCCGCACTGGTGGTTACGTTCGGCGTGATCAATAACAGCATCACGGAATCAGTAGCCTATCAGAACCTGAAAGACGGGTTAGCGGGCGCGAAAATTTCGATTACCGATGAACCCTTACCGCTGAGCGGCGGAGCGGTGTTGCGTGTGGTGCATGCCGTCAGTATCGGGCAAAGCTACAGCTATCCGGTCAACCAGTATCTGCGCGAACATGTGCTGCAGGGCTTTGATTTCGGGTATGTGACACGTGAAGAATAATTTGCAACACGCCGGTAAGTGCTCATAACTACCCGTATCGAAAGGAGGTTTTCAATTCCATCTCCCAATGATGAATGATAAACTGAAGATTCGGTTAACTAATAATTCTCACATTAATCGTCGTGTTCACTTTAACATTTTTAATTCAGGGCTGAGGAATGAATCTGACAAGTATTAAACCCAGATATGATTGGGTAGATGCCATGAAGTTCTTAGGGATATCTGCAATATATTTGGGGCATTTAGGTGCATTCGCAGGAAAACTTTATCCTTTTGTATTTAGTTTCCATGTCCCCCTGTTTTTCTTTGCCGCTGGCTTTTTTTCTAAGCATAAATCAAAAGTTAATTTCATTCAGTTTGTGGTCAGTAAAGGGCAACGACTTCTTCTGCCCTACTTTGTTTTTGCCTTCATGACGCTGATCATCTCGTCTCTTGGCGCAGGCAGCAGTTTTGGCGCATTAAAACAGAGTGTTATTGAGATTATTTTTGGCATTAGAAACGCCCCCGCAGTAGGCAGTCTGTGGTTTATTAATTGTCTGTTTACTATTTTCATTATTGATTTTATTTTTTCCAGAATTACGTCAAATCCTGTCGTGCTGTTAATCATCTCGCTAATAGCATATGTCTTATCACAAACTGTTTTGGGGCATAATCCCTTAGTCGATCCGAAATGGATTTTTAATGTCGACTCAGCGTTAGCATACTGGTGGTCTCTCGCGGCCGGGAGATGCTTATTTAACACATTGCAGAACAGTAAGGCATTTTCGAAATCTGTTTCCGGCGCTGTGTTATTTACAGTATTAGCGATTATCACTGCGTATCAGCTTTTCAATTCCAGCTCGCTGTTTTTAGCTGTTTTACAGAAAATCCAGCCATCCCTTTTAAGCTATGCTGCTATTGGCATGTTTAATAATATATTCACGACACTATCTTTAATTTTGATGTGTGTTTTTATTGCTAAAGGTATTTGCGAGTCAAATTATGTTGTTAGCGTAGGAAAGAACACGTTAAACATCTGTGGGCTTGAATACATTACAAAAGCGTTGATTCCTTTATTCATAGGTTTGCTGGGCTTGCAATTTACTATCCCAAATCCCCTGGCGGCCGTTATTTACGCGTGCATCTGCATCTACATCGCACACAGAATTGGCGTGTGGCTATCAGACATCGTGCGCGGCCCGTTTGTCATCAAATAAATCAAAGTCCGTCATGGACCCGGCGCGGTACATGACGGACATGCCCTTATCCCTCCCCCGCTATCCTGCCCACCATCACCCGCAACGCTTCCCGGGTGAGCGGCTGGCGGTCAGTGACAAAATGCAGCGTCATCCCTTCGATAAACGCGTCCAGCGCCCGGGCGGTAACCGGGTCAAACCACTGCTCCAGCGTCGTCTGGCTGGTTTTCATCCAGTCCTGCATCACGGTTTTTAACGAGGCGCTGCGGTTCATAAAGGCGTAAAGCTGGTACATCAGCTCCATGTTGTGTGGCGTGGTGACCTGGGAGCTGTAAATCAGGGTTGTGATCGCCTCGCAGGCCATCTCCGGCCCCGTCACCCCGGCAAAGAACTCGCGATACTGCACCGACATCTGCTGCGTAAACCAGGTGAAAGCCTCTTCGAGCAGCGCATCCATCCCGGAAAAATAGTAGGTCATCGACCCCAGCGGCACCCCGGCGCAGCTGGCGATTTTGCGATGGGTGACAGCGTTGAGGCCATGCTCAGCGATGGTGTCCAGGGTGGCCTGCAATATCCGTTCCCGCCGTTGCGGATCGTTGGGTCGTCTGTTCATTTTTACCTCAGCGCATTTATGTACAAATGTACACAAACTTGCTAGTGTTGTCTTCAATGTTGTCCTTCTGGTACAGAAACAATGACCGTCATCTCACCGCGCAAACTTCTGCAACGCCGCCTGTGGGCGCTGTTTATGTTCTTCTTTATCCCCGGCCTGTTAATGGCCTCCTGGGCCACGCGCACCCCCGCCATCCGCGACATTCTGTCGGTCTCGACGGCGGAAATGGGCATCGTGTTATTTGGCCTGTCGATAGGGTCGATGAGCGGCATTCTCTGTTCCGCCTGGCTGGTTAAGCGCTTCGGCACCCGGACCGTGATCCGCACCACCATGTGCTGCGCCATTGTGGGTATGATCCTCCTCAGCGTGGCGCTGTGGTTCGCCTCCCCGCTGGCGTTTGCCCTCGGGCTGACCGTGTTTGGCGGCAGTTTTGGCGCGGCGGAAGTGGCGATCAACGTCGAAGGCGCGACCATCGAGCGGGAAATGAACAAAACCGTGCTGCCGATGATGCACGGGTTTTACAGCCTCGGCACGCTGGCCGGTGCCGGGATCGGCATGGCCCTGACCGCCTCCGGTATCGCCGCTACTACCCATATCCTGCTGGCCGCGCTGGTCTGTATCGCCCCGGTTCTGCTGGGGATCACCGCCATCCCGGACGGCAACGGCAGGAACCTCGCGGGGGAAGCCAAATCGGGTGAAAAAGGGCTGCCCTTCTATCGCGATATGCAGCTGATGCTGATTGGTGTGGTGGTGCTGGCAATGGCCTTTGCCGAAGGGTCAGCAAATGACTGGCTGCCGCTGCTGATGGTGGATGGCCACGGCTTCAGCCCGACCTCCGGCTCGCTGATTTACGCCGGGTTTACGCTGGGCATGACCGTCGGGCGCTTTACCGGCGGCTGGTTTATCGACCGCTACAGCCGCGTGACGGTAGTACGTGCCAGCGCCCTGCTGGGCGGCCTGGGCATTGCCCTGATTATTTTTGTCGATGTCGACTGGGTGGCCGGCGTGTCGGTGGTGCTGTGGGGGCTTGGCGCCTCGCTCGGCTTCCCGCTGACCATCTCGGCGGCCAGCGACACCGGCCCGGACGCGCCAGGGCGCGTCAGCGTGGTGGCCACCACCGGCTATCTCGCCTTCCTGGTAGGCCCGCCGCTGCTCGGCTTCCTCGGGGAGCACTACGGCTTACGCAGCGCCATGCTGGTGGTATTAGGATTAGTGATGATTGCCGCTCTGGTCGCCAGGGCGGTTGCCAAACCGGATTCGCAGGCTGAATCTGCCATGGAGAATGGATATGAGCGTTAAACTGATTGCGGTTGATATGGATGGTACCTTCCTGAACGATGCGAAGCAGTACAATCGCGCGCGTTTTCTGCGCCAGTACGCGCAGATGAAAGAACAGGGTATACGGTTTGTGGTTGCCAGCGGCAACCAGTACTACCAGCTGATCTCCTTTTTCCCGGAGATCGCCGATGAGATCGCCTTTGTCGCGGAAAACGGCGGCTGGGTGGTGAACGCCGGGCAGGATGTCTACAACGGCGAGCTGACCCAGGACCAGTTCGCCACCGTGGCGGAGTTTCTCTGCGCCATTCCGGAAGTGGAAGTCATCGCCTGCGGTAAAGGCAGTGCCTATACCCTGAAGCACTATGGCGAAGCCTTCCATGATCTCGCCGCCAAATATTATCACCGGCTGGAAAAAGTGGAAAACTTCGAGAACTTCAACGACATCTTCTTTAAATTTGGGTTGAACGTTCCGGATGACGAAATCCCGCGCATTCAGACGATGATCCATGAGAAGCTGAGCGACATTATGGTACCGGTCACCACCGGGCACGGCAGTATCGACCTGATCCTGCCGGGGATCCACAAAGCCAACGGTCTGCGTCTCCTGCAGGAAGTATGGGGCATCGACAACAGCGAAGTGGTCGCCTTTGGCGACAGCGGCAACGACGTGGAGATGCTGACCCAGGCCGGGTTTAGCTTTGCGATGGCAAACGCCCGGGATCACATCAAGGCGGTCGCACGCTATGAAGCGCCGCACAATAACGACGAAGGGGTACTGGCGGTGATTGACCGCGTGTTGAACCAGGAGGCCCCGTTCAATTAAGCAGGCGTAGTTTCGTAGGCCGGGTAAGGCGTAGCCGCCACCCGGCTTGATTGTTTACTCCGGCTGTAACGAACTGCCTACCCGCTTATCTTTCAGGAACACAAACATCAGCCCCAGCCACAGGATGCCGTTCGCCAGGTTGAACAGGCTGAACAGCCCGTTGCCGCCGCTGCTGAAGGCGTGCTTGCTGACTTCAATCCCGACGGTGAAGATCAGCATCTGCAACATCCCCATCGCCGCCGACACCGTACCTTTACTCATCTCGCTGGCAAACAGCGTCAGGCGCACCAGCCCGGCATTCGCCAGCCCAATACCAAACGCGTAGAGGCTCAGCCCGGCGGTCATCCACAGATACGCATGGGAAGAGACCACCGTTGCCACCGCGGCCACCACCAGCCCAATCACAATCGGCCAGCCGCCCATGATAATTAACGAGCGCACGGTGCGGCGTGAAGTCAGGCGGGCCAGCACCAGGTTACCGACAATCAGCGCGCCAAAAATCGGTACCTGCAGCAGGCCATACTCGTAGCTGCTGAGCTTTTCGCCGCTGATGATGATCACCGGCGACTGGGCGATCCACGCCAGCAGCGGCAGGCAGACAAAGCCAATCGCCAGCGACCCCGCCACAAAGCGGACATTCTTCAGGACCAGTTTATAGTCACGCCCCAGCTCTTTCAGTGAGAGCTTCTCCCCGATGCGGGTCGCGGTTTCGGGCATCGCGCGATACAGGCCGTAAAACGAGATCGCCGCCAGGGCCGCAAACAGCACAAACATGCCTTCCCAGGGCGCGACGTGGACCCAGGCCGCGCCCACCAGTGGGCCGAGCAGCGGCGCAATCAGCGCCACGTTAGCCATCAGGGCGGTGATTTTAATGCACACCGCCTCCTCAAAGGACTCCTGGATCGCGGCGTAACCGACGGCGCCGATAAAGCACAGGCTAACCCCCTGTAAAAAACGCAGCACCATAAACTGCTCGATGGTTTGCGCCAGCAGGGTTGCCAGGCAGGTGACGATAAACCACACCACTCCGGTAAGCATCACCGGACGGCGGCCAATACGATCCGACAGCGGCCCGAGCAGCCACTGTAAAAACATCCCCCCCGCCAGGTAGGCGGTCATGGAGGTAGGCACCCACTCGATCCCGGCGTTGTACTGCTCCACCACGGCCAACATGCCGGGCTGGATCATATCGTTACCGATATAGGTGGAGAATTCGTACAGCACCAGACACAGCGGGAACAGCAGCGCCTGACGCCCCAGGCGCGTGCGGGAAGAAGAACGGTTTAGCATGGAGTCTCAATATTCGATAAAAAATCGCGCAGAGTGTAATGAAATGGCTGCGCCAGAGATAGCAGATTAACGCAACTGGTCAGAAATAAAGCACAAATCGCCGTCGTTTAAGGTTTCCTTAAGTTGGCGTCCGTATGCTTGGGCTTTTCCAGTCATTGACCCTAATTATGACACAAATCGCCTCCGCTTCAGAATTGTCTAAGTTAAAGACTTCTAAGACAAAAGCCCTTTACCGTTTACCGGTTCGTTTTTATGGTTACCAGCTTATTGTGCTGCTGGTTCTGGCCGGGCTTTTTACCTGGCTTGCGCGGGATGAAACCCTCGACAGGCTGCTGACGGGCTACTGGTTTGACGCGGCGAGCCAGCACTTTCCGCTGCAGCAAAACGCGCTGCTGGATCTGCTCAATCATCGGCTGGCGAAATACGTGACCATTGCCGTCGCTGCCGGAACGCTGCTTTACGGCGCGTACAAACGCAGTCCGCGATTAGTCACGGCGGCGCTGCTGATGGGGCTGGGCACGGCGGTGGTGGGCATCCTGAAGGCCGTCAGCCATCACAGCTGCCCCTGGGATCTGGTGGAGTACGGCGGCAAAGCGCTGGCGTATCCCCTGTTTGACGCGGCTCCTCTTGGTAGCGGCCCTGGCCGCTGCTTCCCGGGAGGCCACTCCTCAAGCGGCTTTATGGTGATGGGGCTGTTCTTCGCCTTCTGGCGCGAGCGTCCACGCCTGGCCTGGGGAATGGTGGTCGCCGGTGCCGTGCTCGGGCTGGTCATGGGCTATGGCCAGGTGATGCGCGGGGCACATTTCTTCTCGCACAACCTGTGGGCAGGTTGGTGGGTGTGGTTTTCACAGGTGGTGGCCTGGGGCCTGATTTCCACCTGGTTTGCAAAAGAGTAACGAGGGTATGTTAGAAAATCTGAACTACGGACTGTTTGAACTGATTAATGCCACGCCTGCTTCACCGGAGTGGAGCATCAAACTGGCCATCTTTGTGGCGAAAGACCTGATCAGCATTGTCCCGGCGCTGATTGCGATCCTCTGGCTGTGGGGGCCGCGCAAGCAGGTGGGTGCCCAGCGTCAGCTGGTGATTAAAATCGCCATGGCGCTGGCGATCGGCATGGCCGCCTCCTGGCTGCTGGGTCATCTGTTCCCTCACGATCGCCCGTTTGTCGATCACGTCGGCTATAACTTCCTGCACCACGCCGCCGACGACTCCTTCCCGAGCGATCATGGCACCGCCATTTTCACCTTTGCCCTGGCGTTCCTGCTCTGGCACCGGGTCTGGTCTGGAATCGTATTGATGCTGGTGGCCTGCGCCATCGCCTGGTCCCGCGTCTATCTTGGGGTCCACTGGCCGATGGATATGCTGGGCGGGCTGATGGTCGGGCTGCTGGGCTGCCTGAGCGCGCAGATCCTGTGGAACCTGTTCGGTCACGCCCTCTACCAGCGCCTCTCGCAGCTGTACCGCTTCTGCTTTGCCCTGCCGATCCGCAAAGGCTGGATACGTGACTAATTTGGGTCTCACGAGGTAAACTTGAGCCCCCGGCGTAACGGGGGTTCATTTATCGCTCTGAGGACCTATGGAAACACGACGTGACGAACGGCTGGCTCAACTGATTAATGCGCTCAAGCGCAGCGATAAACTGCATCTGAAAGAGGCCGCCGCGCTGCTCGGCGTCTCGGAAATGACCATTCGTCGCGACCTCAACAGTGAAAGCGGGCCCGTGGTGCTGCTCGGCGGCTACATTGTCCTCGAACCCCGCAGCGCCAGCCACTATCTGCTGAGCGACCAAAAAACCCGCCTGGTGGAAGAGAAGCGCAAAGCAGCGCGTCTGGCCGCCTCACTGGTGCAGCCGCATCAGACGCTGTTTTTTGACTGTGGCACGACCACGCCGTGGATCATCGAAGCCATTGATAACGACCTGCCGTTCACCGGGGTCTGCTACTCCCTGAATACCTTTCTCGCCCTGCAGGAAAAACCCGAGTGCCGGGTGATCCTCTGCGGCGGCGAGTTCCACGCCAGCAATGCCATCTTTAAACCGCTTAACCTGCAGGACACCCTCAGCAACCTTTGCCCGGACATCGCCTTTTACTCCGCGGCTGGCGTGCATGTTCGCCAGGGCGCGACCTGTTTTAATCTGGATGAGCTGCCGGTCAAACAGTGGGCGATGAATATGGCGCAGTATCATGTGCTGGTGGTGGATCACAGCAAGGTGGGCAAGGTGCGCCCGGCGCGGATGGGGGAGCTGACGCGCTTCGACGCGATCGTCAGCGACTGCCGCCCGGATGAAGAACTGGTTACTTATGCTAAGGCGCAGCAGATTAAGTTGATGTACTGAGTGCGGCTTATTGCCCGGCGGCGCTGCGCTTGCGCGGGCCTACAACACCTGGGAAACCCCGTAGGCCGGGTAAGGCGAAGCCGCCACCCGGCGATGCACGGAAGCTTTACTTAAACCAGCCGCCAAACCATTCGTGGAATTTCATCAGCACGTAATCCCACATCCGACCGAAGAACCCGCCCTCTTCCACCGCTTCCATCACGATCAGCGGACGCTGCTCAATGGATTTGCCGTTCAGCTGGAAGTCGATGGTGCCGACCACCTGGCCTTTTTTCAGCGGTGCGGTCAGCTGCTTGTCGGTCAGGGTGTAGCTGGCCTTCAGGTTTTTCAGATGGCCACGCGGAATGGTGACCGAGCCGCCTTCACCGGCACCGAGATTCACCTCGCTCTTATCGCCAAACCAGACCCGCTGGCTGACAAAGGTGGCATCCGGCTTGATCGGGGTAACGGTTTCGAAGAAGCGGAAGCCCCAGGTGAGCAGTTTTTCTGACTCATTGAAGCGGATGCGGTCGGTTTTGGTGCCCAGCACTACCGAGATCAGACGCATATCGCCCTGAGTTGCCGAGGCCACCAGGTTGTAACCTGCCCCGGCGGTGGTGCCGGTTTTCATCCCGTCCACGTTGACGTTGCTGCTCCACAGCAGACGGTTGCGGTTCTGCTGGCGAATTTTGTTGAAGGTAAACTCTTTCTCTTTATGGATCGCGTACTCTTCCGGCACATCGTGAATCAGTGCCTTACCCAGCAGCGCCATATCGCGGGCGGTACTGAACTGGCCCGGCGCGTCCAGCCCGTGAACGGTTTTAAAGGTGGTGTTGGTGAGGCCTAGTTTTTGCGCGTAGCCATTCATCAAACCAATGAAAGAGTCCTGGCTGCCGGCCACATAATCGGCCAGCGCGATGCAGGCATCATTCCCCGACTGAATGATTACCCCTTTGTTCAGGTCTGAAACCGCCACCTGATCCCCCGGCTTGAGGAACATCACCGAGGAGCCGCGCAGCGCAGGGTTGCCGGTCGCCCAGGCGTCTTTACCAATGGTCACCATGTCGGTGAGCTTGATCTTACCCGCTTTCAGCGCCTGCCCTACGACGTAGCTGGTCATGATTTTGGTCAGGCTGGCAGGATCGAGTTTTTCATCTGCATTGCCTTCCGCCAGCACTTTGCCGCTGGCGTAGTCCATCAGGATCCAGGCGCGGGCATCAACGGGCGGAGCCTCTGGCGCCGCCTGTTCCGCTGCGTACAGCGAAGGTGCAAAAAGGACCAGCAGCGCAGAACCCGCTACCAGACCGCGTAAAGAAAAAGTGTTTCGCATCATAATGCCACCCGAGTTTCCATTCCAAAAATCACGTCACATCGCCGTGCCGCAAGAAGCGATGAGTAATAACGCACTCAAGACTTAAAAAAAACCAAAACCTGGTAAAGTTTTTAAAGTTTATGCAATAACAACCCGATACGCTTTGACCGCATCGATTTTTTTCGCGTCTGTTGCGTATTGGTTAGGTTTATCTCACCATGTAAAGCCATCAACACGGATTTCATCTTGATATCGGCTTTATTTATAAGAGGTTATTATGATTACTTTGTGGGGCAGGAACAATTCGACCAACGTTAAAAAGGTAATCTGGACGCTGGAAGAGCTGGATTTACCCTTTAAGCAGGTCATGGCGGGACTGGAACACGGGGTAAATAAAGAGGCCGAGTATCTGGCGATGAACCCCAACGGCCTGGTGCCGCTGCTGCGGGATGACGAAACCGACCTTACGCTGTGGGAATCCAACGCCATTGTGCGCTATCTCGTGGCGCAGTACGGCCAGAACCGTCTGTGGATCGACGCACCCGCGAAGCGTGCCGTCGGCGACAAGTGGATGGATTGGGCCAACCAGACGCTCTCCCCTGCCCACCGGGTGATTTTAATGGGACTGGTGAGAACCCCGGAAGCCGAGCGTAACTACGCGGCCATTGACGCTGCCAAAGCCACCTGCGAATCGCTGTTCGCCATGATGGATGAGACCCTGGCGACACAGCCGTGGTTCTCGGGCGACGACTTTGGCGTGGGTGATATCGCCGTCGCGCCCTTTGTCTGGAACCTGACCAACCTTGGCCTGGAATGGACACCGCGTCCGCACCTGGAACGCTGGCTGGCGAACCTGACCGAGCGCCCGGCCTACCGCAACGTGGTGATGATCCCGGTAACCTGATCTACTCCCTGGACGGGCTGACTTTTAGCAGTTGCCCGTCTGACTCATCGGTCAGGACGTATAAATAGCCATCCGGCCCGACCCGCACATCGCGAACCCGCTGATTGCGATCGCCGAGGATCCGCCCCTCTTCGGTAACGCTATTGCCGCTGACGTTCAGCACAATCACATCCTTATCCTTCAGCGCGCCGATAAAGAGTTTGTTTTTCCACTGCGGAAAGACGTCGCTGTTATAGAAAGCCATCCCGCTCAACGCCGGGGACTGTTTCCAGACGAAAAGCGGCGGCTCGGTTCCCGCGGCCGTTTCCCCTTTCGCTTCCGGGATCGGCAATCCACTGTAGTTGATGCCGTGGGTTGCCAGCGGCCAGCCGTAGTTTTTGCCTCTTTCCGGAATGTTGATTTCGTCGCCCCCGCGCGGCCCGTGCTCGTTGAGCCACAGGGTGTTGCTCCACGGGTTCATCGCCATCCCCTGCGGGTTGCGGATACCGTAAGACCAGATTTCCGGCCGCGCCTGTTTGTTATTCACAAAGGGGTTATCATCCGGCACCGCGCCCTGATCGGTCAGACGCACCACTTTACCCTGCAGCTTATCCAGATCCTGGGCGGTCGGGCGCTGGTTATTCTCGCCTAACCCGATAAACAGATAGCCTTTGCCGTCGAACACCAGCCTGCCGCCAAAGTGATTGCCGGTAGAGAGTTTCGGCTGCTGACGGAAGACCACCTTAAAGGCCTCCAGCCGGGCGTTATCCTCGCTCAGACGGCCATACCCCACCGCCGTGCCCGCTTTTCCGTCGTCGCCTGCTTCGGCATAGCTCAGCCAGACCCGGCGCGAGGTAGCGAAGTCGGGGGCCAGCACCACGTCGAGCAATCCACCCTGACCGCTATCCCAGACCTTCGGCACCCCGACAATGGGATCCGAGAGCCCTTTGCCCGCCTGCCAGCGCTTAAGCTGTCCGCCTTTCAGCGTGATCAGCATGCCCTGATCCTGCGGCAGGAACGCCAGCGCCCAGGGATGATCGAGTTTATTTTGCAGTACCGAGACCTTCACTTCGGCAGGCGCGGCAAACAGCGAGGCGGAGATAAGCAACAATGGCAGGGAAATAAGCGAGGATCGACGCATAATGCACTCCTTTTCGACGTATTCCTTAAAGGTAGCCACTCAGCGCAGGGGCATTGTTACTTTTACAAAAGCTTAAACAGATGGGGGAGTTGCCTCCCCCGGGATCAGCTCTGAATCAGCGGTGCATGTGATTTCAGATACTGGATGCAGAGAGTGAGATCGTTCAGACAGTTTTCCAGCTTCTCTGCGTTGACGGCGATGAACGTCGGGCAATCGTGGTTGCCGGTCATCATACAGACGCCTGCGGTGGTGAGCGATCCGGCGGCGCGATAGAGCATCGCCTGCTCGTCGGCATTGCAGTACGCTCTCAGCTCCGGCGCTTTTTCACGCATGTAAGTACAGAGTTCAAAGAAGTTGTCACGCAGATGGTCGCTTTCGCTGACTGACATATACCCCTTCGCTTTTCTCAACTGCAGATAGGCCGCGAGATCGATGTGGGCATTAATCATCTTGTTAAGAAGATCGCGTTTCAGTCTGTCAACGGACATGCTATTTCCCCCCTTGTCAGCTTTAGAACATCTTCAGATTATGTCTATTTTTTGTGCAGTTTAATGCGTCAGGTCAATAATCCGCGACGGATTACCGAAATTTACAATGTTAAAACTGGGGGCAAAAAGAGCTGCGAGAAGGCAGTGATTTTTGCTGAGCATAAAATCATGCTTCTCCCTCAACGCGGGGATCGGGAAGCCTGCTATTTTTGAGAGGGTTACGGGGATGGTTGCAGAGGGCGTATGCCAACGATACCGGTGTCAGAAAAAATAATCTCGTTAAACCGGATCGACCTGAATCTGCTGACCCTTTTTTGCTTAATTTATAGCGTGGGTAGCATCTCGAAAGTGGCCGATATGCTGGACATCTCCGCCTCTGCCGTCAGCCAGTCGCTGCGAAAACTGCGCGAGCAGATGGGGGATAATTTGTTTGTTCGCAGCGGCAACACGCTGTTGCCCACCGTGTATGCGGATGAACTGTACGATAACATCCTGCCGATTATCGACAAGCTTGCCACCCTGCTCCCTCTCTCTTCCCGCATTAAAAAACGAAGACTGACCCTCTACACCGAGTCCTTTGTCTCGCCGTTAGTGGTGCCGGAACTGACGCAGAAAATCGTAGGGATGAACTCGGACGTCAGCCTGCTGCACCGCACCGCCGAGCTTAACGAAGCGAAGATTACCGAACTGTTGAACATGCGCCAGGCGGATGTGGTGTTCTCCACCTTTTCTGTTGAGAGCAGTAATATTTCTTGCCAGAAGATGAGTGATATGTCGCTGGTGCTGATTGCTGCAAAGGATAATCCTCTTTATGGGGATACGGTAACGGAAGAGATGTTCCGGGATGCCAATCTGGTGGGTTACAACACCAAAAACGAAAAGATCATTTATCATCGCAGCATCGTGGATAAAAAATTCCGCTCCAGCGAGCGCTGTCTGCTGACCACCTCTTTCGCCTCCATCTTACTGATTGTGTCTACCACCGACTGCCTGGGCATTATCCCGGAAAAAGTCTTTGCGACTTATTCCGGGATGTATCAGTTAAAAAGACTGGATACGCCATTTACATTGCCACAATTCAGTATCTATTCGTCCTGCCGGAAAGAGACCAATAAAATTCTCTTTTCCCTGTTGGCCGATTTTTACAGCAGTCAATCGGCCTGAAGCCCGGGACGTCATCAGTATGGTTTCGCCTGATGCCTGAATTCAAACTCATCGGCAATTTTTAATTCAGTGACTAATCTGGACGGGGTCAGCCCGGTGGCAACGGATATATGCGCCAGCTCGATGCCGTGGGTGTGGAGGGTTTTGGCCATTTCTAATTTGGATTGCAGATAGATATCTTTCATTACGTACCTCATTTAAGTAATCGACGAGGTGAAAGATAGATTATCTGTTTAGCGTATCCAATAAGGGACCCTTAAAGCCGGGATAAGTAAATCTAACTCGGCATAAAATAACACAACTTATTGATTAATATAAGAATAATAATCACACATAATTTATCCCGCTTCGCTATTGCAGTGACATCCTGTGTCAGTCGCCTCGCGTAGAGTAGGTTGTCATCCCCGGCAGAAATATTAATCCCAATAAATACGCAATTAACCTTAATTTTCCTGCGGAACTGCCGTTAATAACATGATGTACGCTGATTATTAAAGGAAAGATATGATGCTCTCCCAGCCAGAAGCCATACTGATTGAAGCTCAACTCCCCGCGTTGCGCGCATACTGGCAGCAATACGAATTCTCCGCAGAACAGCTGAAAACAATTGAAGACAACATGAGTACCTTCTCCGTGCGTCTGCCGCTCATTGGCGCCTTTAGCGCCGGGAAATCTACGCTCATCAACACGCTGTTAAAGGATAACTTGCTGTCCGTCGCCATCGATCCCGAGACCAGCTTACCTACCGAACTCCGTTTTGCCACGCAGGAGTCGATTGTCCTGCGTCGCAAAAACGGGACCCTGCTGCCGCTAAGCCGTGAGGCGTTAAAAGCGCAGGCCTTTGGCGAGCATGATCCGCAGAATGTTGTCGATATTACCCTGCCCAGCCCAACGCTTGCCGAGCTGGACGGCATGACGCTTGTAGATATGCCGGGTTGGGAATCCGGCATTGCGCAGCATTCGCTGGCGATTGATAACTATCTCAATCGCAGTGCCGCCTACGCGGTAGTCGTCAGCGTCGATGAGGGCGTCCTGAAAGAGAGCCTGCGGAAGATCGTTGAGGAGCTGGCGGTTCATGACAAGCCCATGATGCTGGTCATCACCAAATGCGATAAGAAAACCCCGGAGGACGTTGAAGCGGTGGTTGCGCATGTTCGCCAGCAGATAGAAGCTCTGACCGGTAAACCGCTGCTCGCTGTGTGCCGCACACAGCGAAAAAATGCCACCGAATGGGCCACGGCGCTACCGGCGCTGCTGCCATTGCAGCAGCGTTTCTGGCACCGGGCCATCGGCCTGCCGGTGCAGCAATGTGTGCGCGATCTGCTGGGGCGTATCGACCAGCTGGCGCAGAGTCATAACCAGACGCTGAGCGGGATCGAAAGCGAGCGCGAGGTGCTTTCTGCGCAGTATCAACGCATGCAGGCGGACCTTCAGCACGTCACCGCCCGGCTGCACGAACAGCGCGACGTCGCCAGGCGCGCCATCGTAGATGATTTCGCCAGCCGCCTGAACAGCCAGCTCGAGACGCTCACCCGGGCGCTGCTGAACGGTGAAGATGTGAGCGGTACCATTGGTCATGCCCTGCGCATGTCCTGGTCGCAGGGACTTGAACGCTATCTCAAGCCCGTGATCCAGAGGGAGCTGGGGCACTTGCAACTGCCGGACGGGTTGCCGATGCAGGACACGCATTATGCGTATGGCTTCAAAGCCAGCGAATCGGGTTCTGAGCTGATTACCAGCACCCTCGCTTACATTCTACCTGCGGCCATCAACCTGATTACCCGCATCCCGATGGGCAAAGTGTTAGCCCCAATCATCATCTCCGCGCTGGAAGGCTTATTCCAGCGCGGCAGCCAGGAGCTGATTCAGCGTCAGCAGCAGGAAGAGGCTCGCCGTCATGTGATCAACACCGTGATCCCATCCTGCTGTTCGACCGCGGAACCCGACATTGCCCGCGGACTGAGCAACACCATTGATGAGGTGATGCAGTCCATTTCCCGCGCGGCGGATGAGGAGATGGCAAAAGTACGTCAGACCCTGGATCTCAAGGCCCGTGAGCTGAAAAATGAACAGGCCGCCGAGGCACAGCGCCAGCAAACCTGGCAGCAGGACAGTGCGGCCCTGAAGCAGATGCTGACCCGGTTACAGGAGTTCAACCATGGCTGATCTGGACGAAAACACGCTGCGTGACCGTTACGCCCTGCTCTGCCAGGCCTGTGAAGATCGTCCCGGCGGTGCGGCAAAGCAAGATGAAGTCCTGCTGCGGGCGCTGGAGGAGCTGATTGAACAGGAGCTTCCCGCCCTGGCACGCCGCGGCAGCCCGCCTATGTTCACCGATATTCTGCGCGCCCTGCGCCACGAAATGGTGCGGTTCCGCGAGTTTTGTGAATATCCGGCGCTTTCCGGCAAAGTGGTGGTCGGGCTTGGCGGAAGCTTCAGCGCCGGGAAATCCTCTTTGATTAACGCGCTGGTGGGCGACCGCAAGTGTCTGGTCACCGAGGTGGATCCCACCACCTCGCTGCCGACCTATCTGGTACAAGGTGAGCAGGAGACGCCGGACGTCAAAGCCATCAATCTGTTTAACCGACTGATTGCCCTAAGCCACAGCCAGTTTCGCACCCTCACCCACGAGGAGCTTGAACGCTACGGCAGCCAGGTGAGCCGGATGCTGAAATCCGTGGTGGTGGCGCACAGCGGCTTCGGCTGGGAGAACCTGGCGCTGCTGGATACTCCCGGCTATAGCAAGGCCGACGAGGAAGGCAGCGCCCGCACCGACGCCAGCGTGGCGCGCAGCCAGCTCAACAGCGCCCAGTTCATCATCTGGCTGGTACCGGCAGACAAGGGCACTATCACCGAAGATGACATTGCGTTTCTGTCCTCGCTGGACAAGCAGATCCCCAAACTTATCGTCATCAGCCGCGCCGATAAGCATCCCGAAGAGGCCGTAGGGAATATCGTCAACCTGGTGCGCGAAACGCTGGCCCAGCGCGGAATCGAGGTACTGGACGTGCTGCCCTTCTCCACCCGCCCACGTCAACCGTGGTCCATCACCCCGCTGACGGACTACCTGACGGAGTGGAACCAGGTGTGGCGCGACCCGGGCTTTACGCGGCAGTTTAAGCGCCAGTTTATGGCGTATGAAAATTATCTGGATGAGGCGCGCCAGGAGGGGCAAAGGCAGTTAAGCCGATTCAACCGCATCCTGACGCTGAGCGACGAGCCCGGCGTGCAGTCCGATCTGCAGAGTCTGCAACGTAAATGCAAAAACGATCTCCAGCAACTGGAAGAGGTGTGCGAAGCACTCACCGCCATCCAGCAGCAATTCTTTAATCATCTGAAACTGATTGGCGCCCGTCTGTCGATCCCGCTGGAAGAGCCAGAAAGCCTCTCCATGCTGCAATACACGCCGGTCAATCTGCAAACCTTGCTGCAATCTTTGGCAGCCAGTTCCGGCGTAGCGCTTCACGATGAACCTGATCCTGAACTTTGGCATCCTCTTACCCGCGATTTACCGCTGACACATCTGGATCGGCTGCTGCGGCGGGATAACCAGAGTGCTGACGATCTTTGGCAACCGCTTATGGAAGACCGGACTCTGGGAAACAGTGCGCGACTGTTACGCCATGACAGGGCTGAGGGCGGAGAGATGTGGCAATCCCTGATGGATGATCGCCCGTTAGCCGGGCTGGACAAGTTACTGCGAAAAGAGACAACACATTACGCATCGTTGCAAACGCTGCGCAAAGGAGAGACACAGTGAACCAGGATAATTTACACGAGCTCATGAACACGCTGGTTTCTGCGGCGAGGGTTTCACTCGAACCTCTGGACAGCCATTTTATTGCATCCGGGGATGCCGCATTTAAAGATGATTATCTGACGCTGCTGGCGGCCTTGCTGTTAGAAAATGGGGCATTAAATAACGCCCAACAGCGGTTGCTGCTTTTACTGCTTCCTTCAATTGGCCCAGCCTTCCCGTTGCCGCACTACCTCCAACAGGCTGGCAAACTGGATGCAGCAGCACTGACTCACGTCGTACAAAGCGTACGCGGTGTTAAACAGGCAGGGCTGGCGTTACTTTTTGATTTTGCAGTCTTGCAGCGCCTTGCCGGGCCGCTCACCACCAGCCATGTGGAACGGCTTACCTGGCTGGCAAAATTGACGGGCGTGATGGAAGAGCAGATTTTGCAGATTAACTTCTGGAGTACACGACTGCTAGGTATGAAAACGTCACCGAAGCTCTTCTCCAGTATCGAGAAGCAGGTAAATATTGCCAACGTTGAAACCAAGCAGTTTTCTGAGAGTACGTCGGAAAAAAATTATTTCTACCGTACCAACCTTCAGCCCCATCAATTCCTGAAGAGAGGTAAATATAGTTTTCATCACCAATTACCCCTCACCCCATCGTGGCGTATTTATGGTCAACGCAGTATTTGCCGCTCGGTCATGCTGTCACAAAGTGGGTTCGTGACAAAAATCGTTATGGATGCGGCCAAAAGTAAAACTGAAGAGTACGGTAAAAAAGGCGAGGCAATTTTTTCCTTCATTGCTTTACCCTCAGCGTTTAACGCCTGGAACAGTTACTTTGCCGAGAACGCATCATGAGTGAGATTTCAACATTATCGATTTTACAGCAGTTGGATCGTCAGCGTCTGAAAGAGAATCCTTATTCTGCACATTCACTGCTGGATGCAGATGAAAATACCCGCCGTCAGTATTGCGCCCTGCTGTTTATGGCGCTACAGAGCCACAGCCCGATTAGCGAACAACAACAGCGGATGCTGCAACTGTGGCTACCTGCAATTGGCATGGGCGGGAAACAGGCCGAATTTTGCCAGATGGCAGTAAAACTGGGTCAGGATGGACTGGCAGAGGCGATCAATGCAGTGCGTGATGCCGGAGGCAACTACTGCTTTATGTTGGACTGTCTGGTCTTTTCCCGCGTCAACGGCCCACTGTCGCAACAGCAGGTTACTCTGTTTGAAACCCTGGGACAAATGCTGGCTATTGGTCAGGCGCAGATGACTACGATTGTTTATATCACCTGTGAAGTTCTGGGTATCACGGATGATAAACAGTCACAGCCGGAACTGAAAATAGGCGTAAATGATATTGCTGTCTGGCGTGAATTTCTTGATGCGTATGTCGATAAATTACGTGCTGAACTCGTGAAATGGTCAAGTGAAAATAGTATATCCATCGGTTCTGCACCCTACCAAATAAAACAACTTGAGCTCACCATTCAGCTCGATGCTTATTATGGTAAAAACTCAATCAGACCTTTTCCGGCTGGCTTATCACTTTTAAAAAATTTGGTGTGCTTAAAATTTGATTCGCAATACATCACATCATTTCCTGACATCAGCATCTTACCCAAGAACATATGTGAATTAGTAATCGGTGGTAATGGTCGTATTAGTGAATTACCAGTGTCACTCTGCCAGCTCAAAAAGCTTAAAAAATTATATATATCAGATACATACCTGAGTAACATATCTGAAAAAATTCTTATTTTTATCAAACAAAACAATATTGAAAACACAATTTCGGAAAGTCGCTTCATTAAGGGACCCAAATGACCGCACCACTCCAACAACGTATTGAAAAAGCCCTCGATGCATGCGCCAGCGCGCCCCACGCCTTTACCGCCGAACGGGATGCGCTGAAAGCCCTGGCGCAGGACTATAAACAGAAGCTCGCCCGCTGGCAGCACGAAGAGCAGACGCTCAACATCGGCATTATGGGCCAGGTCAAAGCCGGAAAAAGCACCTTCCTGAACACGCTACTGTTTGACGGGCGCCCGATCCTGCCCGAAGCCGCCACGCCGAAAACCGCCAACCTGACGCGGATTGGCTATGGCGAACAGCACAGCCTGCAGGTGGAGTATTACAGCCAGCAGGAGTGGCAACAGATCGAAGAGCAGGCCCGCCAGGCATCCGGCAGCGACAGTCAGAAAGTCGCCACAGAGCTGCTCGGCATGTCGGCGGAAAAGCAGATTGATTTCGCCGCCCACTGGCAAAAGGTGACGCGCCTCGAAAACCATACCGAGGTGGTTCTCGCCAACGATATCAGCGAACTGCAGGGGCTGTTGAACCAGTTTACTGGCAACGACGGTCAGTTTACCGCGCTGGTCAAATCCACGGTGCTCACCCTGCCGGACGAGGCCCTGAAAGGCTTTGAGGTGGTGGACACCCCGGGGATGAACGACCCGGTGCAGAGCCGCTCGCAAAAAACGCGCGACTATATGGCCAACTGCGACGTGGTCTTTTTCCTCTCCCGCTGCAGCCAGTTTCTGGATGACGCCGATATCCGTCTGTTGGGAGAACAGCTCCCGGGCAAAGGCGTGAAGCGGCTGGTGCTGGTCGCCGGGCAGTATGACTCGGTGATCCTCGACGACGGCTACGATCGTGATTCCCTGGCAGCCACGGAAGAGAATATCCAGACCCGCCTGCTGCGTATCGCGCAAAACAAAGCGCAACAGCTGGTCGCGTTTCAGCGTGACAATGGCAACGAGGCGCGCGCCGCGATCCTCGAGCGGTTAGCCAGCCCGGTATTCGCCAGCACCTTTGCCTGGGGATTCGCCCACTGGCCGCAGGCGAAGTGGAGCCAGAGCATGATGCACACCTTTGGTGGGCTGGAGGAAATGGCCGAGGAGTGCTGGCCGGCGCCTTTTTCTCAGCAGGACTGGGAACGTATTGCGAACTTCACCCCGCTGCAGGCGGAGTGGCAGCAGGCGCGTGAGGATCGTCTCCCGCTTCTGGCACAGCAGCGCGAAGGCTTTACCCGCGAGTCAGCGGGACAGTTCGCTGAGATCGTCACGCGCCTGCGTACCCGCATCAATGACCGAATTACCAGCCTCGAAACCCAGGATCTGCAGAGCTTACGCCAGCAGCAGACGCAGTGCCGCAAACGGCTGGAAGGCATTGCCGCTGAGCTGCGCGCCATCATTGGCGACACGCTGCACAAGGCGCGGACCGAGACCCTGCGCGTCAGCGGCAGGCTGAGCGATGACATTACCCGCTTCCGCCAGCTGCAGTCGCATACCGGCTATCAGCAGGAGCGGTACTCCTACGAGGTGAGCGACTCGACCTGGTATAAACCCTGGAGCTGGGGAAGCACCCGTACCGAATATGGCACTACCTCCGTGGCCTATCAGTACTTCAACGCGCAGGATGCCATCGAGCAGATCCGCCAGTACAGCCGGACCTGCGCCAGCCAGATCCGCCAGCATTTTAATCAGCTGATCGAGCCAGCGGCCCTGAAAAGTAGCCTCCGTCAGGCGCTGGTTCATCATCTGAATACCGACAGCGAGCAGTTCGACCCTGCGCTGTTTCGCGGGGCGCTGGAAAGCGCTATTTACGCGCTGGATCTGCCGGAACTGGTGCTGAAGGCGGATGAATCCCAGGTAATGATCCCCTTCCAAGGCGAAATCAAAAGCAGCGAAGATAAGCAAAAACTGCAGCAGGCGCTGGATCGGGCCCTGGGGTCGATGTTTGACACGCTGGCAAAGCAGCTGGAAGCCGGCACGCAGTCGATTTTTGTCCAGCTTGAGACCCTGAAAAACGGTCTGCAGGAGACGCTCAGCCAGAGCCTGCAACAGGAGTTCAGCCAAATCGAGCAAGGTCTTGCGCGCAAAGAAAGCGAGACGGCGGCGTACCGCGCGCTGCTGGAACAGTTAACCCAGGATGAAAAATGAAAACCTTTTATACTCGCGATTTGTCAGGACTGGCTAACCTGAGCCCGGGCAAGATTGAGCTCGACATACTCAACGAGGATCATGATGGTATTCCTATTGTTATCGCCCCGGGGTTTTTAACCCAGGGGAGCGATGACTGGAAAACCTATATTGCTTCAAAAATCGATGCGCCAATTTACTACGTGAAATGGCGTTCGTCTTCGGTATTACATTTTGCCTCTAAGCATCTGGCGTTGAACTCTGCCCGCTCGCTGCTCAGTTTCACTAACCTTACCCTAAAAGGCATGGGCCTGCTGGCCAGCGCCTATATGGAGTGGAAATCGGCGGCAAATGAGGCTAATCGGGCGGGCGTTGCTCTGGCGCGTTTTTTAAACGATATCTGGTACGATGATGATAAAGCGGTCTTTATCGGTCATTCGCTTGGCGTGCGGGTGATTACCGAGGCGATGCGCAACCTAACGCATGATAACGCCCTCACCTCTATCTCCATTGCCGGGGCACTAAACCGTGATGAATACGATCGCCGCATCACAGCGATCGCGTCACCGAGAACGATCGTGCATACCAACGTCTACAGTACCAACGATCAAATTCTGAAATGGGTTTATCGGGTGGGTGAGATGAATTATTCCCGGCTCCCTGTCGGGCTGGAATGTTCTGGATTAGCCAATGTGCTAAATCATCAAAATGCGATTGGTCACACCGAGTATCACGATGATGAGGAGTTCGGCGAGTTTATTTTAGCGTGCTATAACGATGCCGTCAGGGTAAGGGCTATTTGATTATCGGGCTGGCCGGAAAACGGCCAGCAATGAGAAATCTCTGGCGCATCATAATTCACCTCATTTAAGTTAAAGTATTCATAGATTTTGCCGATACAACATTATAAAAATAGAGGGTAAAAATATGACTGACAGAGCTGATTCCAATACCGTTAAATCCATCATGGATCAATTTTTAAAAAATGAAGGGGTAAGAGCAAGACTCAGAATGATTCTTAAACGAGAAAGAAATGACTGGGAGAAATGGTTGCAGGTTGAACTTGAATACTTTATGTCTCAAATGCCGGGTATCCATGTTGAAAGGGAAGTTGAAGCGTTTCCGGATAACAGAAAGTTACGTGATAGATATAACATGTTTATTGATTTAGCTTTCAGAAAAAAACGTACCCGTACTAATTCCTATATTTTCCTTGAATTGAAATGTTCGAAAAGCTCTCAAACCTTAATTAATGGTTTCGAAAAAGACGTTAAAAAATTACTTGCTATTAAAGATTGCTTGTTAGGAACCCGATCATTTTGGTGTGTAGGTTTTCACCTTAACTGCGAGCCTAACAGTGTTAACACAATGCACAATTACGTAAAACGATGGTATTACGGTTACAATAAAGTGATAAAACTTTGTGATTGTGGTGATGAAATAGAATGTTTATGCACTGATAACAAAATTGGATTTGCTGTAATATAACCCGCTCTACTGCTTGTTAAAGACACCCGCATACTGCGTGCTGCTGGGTCAGTTCACTCAGCGGTAAACCTCTGGCTGGCCGGGCAGTGGCCAGCCAATAATGATTCCTGATCCGCAGCACAGCGATCTGTATAAATCCCCGCAAGAACGCTGTACAATCCCTGCCCTGATAACTCCATAACTGACTACTTTTTAATCTATGAGCAATGTTACGCACCAGCCGAAAATCGGCTTCGTCTCGCTGGGCTGTCCGAAAAACCTGGTGGATTCCGAACGCATCCTGACCGAACTTCGCACCGAAGGCTATGATGTCGTGCCAAGCTACGACAACGCCGACATGGTGATCGTTAACACCTGCGGCTTTATCGACAGCGCCGTGCAGGAGTCTCTGGAAGCCATCGGTGAAGCACTCACTGAAAACGGCAAGGTGATTGTCACCGGTTGTCTGGGCGCCAAAGTCGATCAAATCCGCGAAGTGCACCCTAAGGTGCTGGAAATCACCGGCCCACACAGCTACGAGCAGGTGCTGGAACATGTGCATCACTATGTGCCAAAACCAAAGCACAACCCGTTCCTGAGTCTGGTGCCGGAACAGGGCGTGAAACTGACCCCGCGTCACTATGCGTACCTGAAAATTTCCGAAGGCTGCAACCACCGCTGCACCTTCTGCATTATCCCGTCCATGCGTGGCGATCTGGTGAGCCGTCCGATTGGCGAAGTGCTGGCCGAAGCCAAGCGTCTGGCCGATGCCGGCGTGAAAGAGCTGCTGGTGATCTCCCAGGACACCTCCGCCTACGGCGTGGACGTCAAGCACCGCTCCGGCTTCCACAACGGCGAGCCGGTGAAAACCAGCATGGTCGGCCTGTGCGAACAGCTCGCTAAGCTGGGCATCTGGACGCGTCTGCACTACGTCTACCCGTACCCGCACGTGGATGACGTGATCCCGCTGATGGCGGAAGGCAAAATCCTGCCATACCTGGATATCCCGCTCCAGCACGCCAGCCCGCGTATTCTCAAGCTGATGAAGCGCCCTGGTTCCGTTGACCGCCAGCTGGCGCGCATCAAGCAGTGGCGTGAGATCTGCCCGGATCTGACCCTGCGCTCCACCTTTATCGTCGGCTTCCCGGGTGAAACCGAAGAAGACTTCCAGATGCTGCTCGACTTCCTGAAAGAAGCCCGTCTGGATCGCGTGGGCTGCTTTAAGTACAGCCCGGTAGAAGGCGCGACCGCCAACGAACTGGCCGATCAGGTGCCGGAAGAGGTGAAAGAAGAGCGCTGGAACCGCTTCATGCAGCTGCAACAGCAGATCTCTGCTGAACGTCTGCAGGAAAAAGTGGGCCGCGAAATTCTGGTGATCGTTGACGAAGTGGACGAAGAAGGCGCGATTGCCCGCAGCATGGCCGATGCCCCGGAAATCGACGGCGCGGTGTACCTGAATGGCGAAACCAAAGTGAAACCGGGTGATATCGTGCGCGTTAAAGTCGAAAACGCCGACGAATATGACCTGTGGGGTACCCGGGTTTAATCGACCCGGCCATAACGCCTGATGGCGCTGCGCTTATCAGGCCTACGGTTTTGTAGGCCCGGCAAGCTTGCGCCGCCGGGCGTTAATCTTAGTACTCGAACTGCCGGTAATAACGGCGAATATCCAGACTGTGGCCGGTATAGTGTTCGAAATGGGCAGCCAGACGGTCCACCAGCAGAGTTGAGATCACGCACGGCGCCAGCAGCCAGCGGAACTCATCATCAATCCCCGCCAGGGCATACTCACGCGGATCAAACACCACCAGGTTATCGGTAATTTTCGCCGCGAAACGTTCAACACGGTCGTCCAGCGCCCGACATTTGCCCTCACCTTTCACCAGGAACAGCGGAACGTCTTTCTCCAGCAGCTCCAGCGTGCCGTGGAAGAACTCCGCCGAGGAGACCGATTTGGTGCGCTTCCACTGCATCTCCTCCAGAATACACATCGAGAAAAGGTAAACTTCGCCCCACATCTCCGCCCCGCCAATCCACATCATATAGTCGGCGCTGTGATATTTTTGCGCGATGGCGTCGGCCTGCGGATCAAATTGCTTTTTGGCGTTCAGGAGATTCTCAGGTAACAGCTCCAGCTGGCTGGCAAAGCGGTCATAATGTTCAAATTCCCCGTTACCCTGCACCAGGCGGAAAAATACCCAGTACAGCAGCATGTATTCATATTCCACGCCGTTTTTGTGGCGCATCGGAATATGCCAGGTGGCGGCATTGGCCAGTGGGGAATCGCTGTTTTTGGTGATCGCCACCACGCGGATCCCCTGGGCCTTGCACCATTCGGCAATCGCCACCGACTCTTTGGTATCACCCGATTTCGAGAGGGTAATCACCACGGAATCTTTATTTAAGCGTTTATGTCCGGCATGAATTAATTCCGCCGCCTGCTCCAGGTAAACCGGCATCTCGGTTATTTCCCGGGCGAAGGCGTTCATCGCCATCATCGGGGCTAACGAGCCCCCTACCGAGGCGAAAAATAACGTGCTGAAGCCCTGCTGAGTAATCTCGTCAGCAACCTGTTCCGCCTGTTTGCGCGCAGCAACAATCTCACGAGCACTGGTCAGGTACTCGTCCTGATTAAAACCTAACATAGTCATTCTCCTTTAGATTTTACTTTTTAAAACCCGATCGAAGTCGTCGAAAATACGCACCGAGAGATCGATGCCTTTGGCGCAGGCGGTACGCCAGGCCAGTATCTGGAAGGGGACAATCAGCAGCAGCGGCGAGAGCAGATGCGGCAGGCGGCAGTTCAGCGCCAGGGTATCCGGCCCCTCCTCGCCCGTCAGGGTGATCAGAAACGCCCGCTTCACCGCCGGGGCCATATAGTCCCGGAGCGCCCGCAGGCGTGGGTTCGGCGCATCCTCAATAAAGAACATCACATGCTCAGGGTTGGCCTCCAGATAGGGGCCGTGCATGTACGCCTCCAGCTCAAACCCGCCGGACGGCACCCGCACCGTTTCGGTGAACTTGGTCTCGAACTCTTTCGCCACCCCGGTCAGGGCCCCCTCGCCGATAGTGACGAAACGCGTGCCAGCCTGCAGGGTCTGAACGTGCCGCTCGAAAAACGCCTCCGTGCGGGCGAGGGTGTCGGGGAGCGCCGCCGCCAGCTGGTGCAGCGCGTCAAGGTAGTCCTGGGTCTCCCGCTCAGCGATCTGCTGCTGCGCCCGGGCGATAGTCAGCGCGACCAGCAGCATATTCAGCACCGTGGCGCTAAAGCCGCGGGTCACGAAGCCCACCTTCTCGATCCCGGTATGGATATCCAGCACATGGTCGCAGCGGCGGCCTATCGGGCTGTCCGGATCTGAGGTCAGGGCAAACACCGGCAGGCCGGCGGCCTGCACTTTCTCCATCGCCGCCAGCGTCGAGGCGCTTTTCCCGCTCTGGGAAACGACCAGCACCATGTCGGTGTGCGGGTCGATGGCTTCATAGTGGACAAAGTTGTACGGCTCTTTGATCTCGAGGAGCAGGCCAAAACGGTGTTCAAAGAAGTAGCGCGCGCACATCGCCGCATTCAGCGACGAGCCGGTCGCCAGCACCAGCAGGCGGCGCACCGGATGCTGGCGGGCAAAGGCCTCCACGGACGCCAGAGGCTGCGGGTACGCGTTGAGGATCGCCGCCAGCGCCGCGGGCTGTTCTTCGATATAGGTCATCATTGTCGGTTGCATCGTTATCTCCGCTTAAAACAGGCCAATCCACGAACCCAGAATCCCCACCAGCGCCATGCCCCCAATGATGGTGAGCGGTTTAACCTTGCGCCCCAGCAGCCAGTAGACAATCCCGAAGCTGATGAGCGGCAGCAGGCAGGGCATGATGTTGTTGATGATGTCCTGAACGCCGGTTTTCGCCTCCCCCGCGCCGAAGGTGATGGGAATAGTGATGTTGATCATCGAGGCGGCCATCGCCCCCACCACCATCAGCCCGATAATCGACGCCCCGTAGGTGAGGCTCTCCATCATTCCGCTCTTCTGGACACGGTGGAGCACCCCGGTGCCGAGCACGTAGCCCCAGCGGGTAAAGAGCCAGCGCACCAGAATGTGCGGCACGTTAAACACCAGCAGGAACAGGATCGGCCCCAGAATGTTGCCCTGCAGCGCCAGGCTGGTGCCGATCCCGGTGGCGATCAGGCGCAGCGTGCCCCAAAAGAAGGAGTCCCCAAGCCCGGCCAGCGGCCCCATCAGCGACGCCTTCACGTTGTCGATCGCCGTGCCGTCCATCTCCTGCTGCTGGCTGTTCTTCTCCTCCATCGCGGTGGTGATGCCGAGCAGCAGGGTGACGATATGCGGCGTGGTGTTGAAGAACACCAGGTGGCGTTTTAACGCCGCGGCCAGCTCTGCCTTTTGCGGGTAGAGCTTTTTCAGCACCGGGATCAGGGCGTAGACAAAAGCGAGGTTCATCTGCCGCTCATAGTTCCAGGAAAACTCCATCTGGAACGACCGCCAGAACACCCGGCGCAGATCGCGTGCGTTGATGGCATTCTCATCCTGCACCTGAGGCAGGGTCTCTTCAGAAATCTTCGTCGTCATCACTGACTCCTTGATCGGTCGTTGGACGAGGGGCGTTACGTGCTGTCGTGTTGACCATCACCACCGCCACAATGGCACCGAGAATGGCGATACCGGTGACGGGTATTTTCAGGTACGCCATAAGGGCAAAGCCGAGGAAGAAAAAGGGCGCCACTTTCTTGTTGATCAGCAAGCGGGCGAGCATCGCAAAGCCCAGTGCAGGAATGATCCCCGTCGCCACGCTGAGCCCGTGCTTAATAAACTCCGGAATGGCATCCAGTAAGGATTTCACCGCGCTGCTGCCCACCAGGAAGGAGACGGTGACCACCGCCGCCAGCATCAGCGACAGACCAAACCCGGCGATAAGGTGCATTCGCTCGATACCGCGGGTGTCCGCCTGTTCGGCGTAGCCGTCGGCCTTCTGGCTCAGCATCGGGATAAACATGCCGAGATAGACGTTCTTCAGCACCAGGGTCAGGGTGGCGATCGGCAGGCCGAGCAGCAGCGCCGTTTCCGTGCCCGCCCCGGAGGTGATGGCAAACGCCACCCCCAGCACCCCGCCGGTGACCACATCCGGCGGGATCGACGCCCCCACCGAAAACGACCCGATAAACGCCAGCTCCAGCGTCGCCCCCATAATCACGCCCGTCTGCACATCGCCTAACACCAGCCCGGTTAATAAGCCGGTGACAATCGGCCGGGAGAGCAGCGAGGTGCCCAGGGCATATTCCGACTGGGCGATAAACGCCACCAGCCCGAGTAAAAGTGCCTCTACCATAGTGAGTCCTCAGGAATTACAGCGATTCCGCTAATAACTGTTTGCGATCGTTAGGCACCTGGCGTATTTCGACTTCAACGCCGCTGCCGACCAGCTGGGTGAGTTTTTCTATTTCGTCCGGCAGCAAATTGATGGCCTTCGAAATATTCCGCGCCCCCTCTTTCGCTTTAATACCGCCAAGGTTGATGCTCTTAATTCCGTCCACCGCCGAGGCTAACCGCCAGGCATCCTCCACCGACTCCACCACGATAAACAGGTTGTATTTATCAGTGACGCCGCTTTTGATGGCCTCAATTGAGTCGTTGATATTTTTAATCACCAGCTTGACCGACGGCGGCTTGGCCAGCTTGATGGTGGTTTTACGCAGTTCATCGTTGGGCACGCTGTCGTTGGCAATTAAGATGCAGTCCGCCCCGACATATTGCGTCCAGGAAAAAGCCACCTGGCCGTGTAATAAGCGGTGGTCAACACGCAGTAACGTAATCATTATTATTCCCCCTGTTCAGAAGTCTTTATCCGCCTGTACCGCACTGGCAATGGTGTGGTTGCAATACTGAATACTTTCCCGGGCGCTTAATAACGCGTCATGGATTAATTTTTCGGTATCCTGTTCATCCGCGGAAATAAGCAGGCCGATGACCAGCGGCAAATTAAGCCCGGCGATCAGATGAAAATTCGGCTGATGCAGATAGCGGATAAATTCGTTATTGACGCTGCCGGCAAAAATATCGGTGATCGCAATCACCTCATCTTGTTCTGGTAGCCTGGCGAGCAGCTCGTCCACCTGCCCGGTGACGTCCTGGTGCTCGTCGACATAGGCGCAGAGAGTGTAGATGTCCTGCTGCTTGCCGAGGATCAGCTCGACCGAGTCGAGTACCCCGCGGGCTAAGGTGCCGTGACTGGCAAATATGTAATGTCGTTTCATCCTGTCCTCGAATGCTTATTCCACTTACCAGACAGAGATTGCAACCCACGTGCCAGGAAAAAGTGGCGCGTGGGCGAGGAGGAGAGAGGGAGGGATTAAAACTCTTGATCTGCCTGAATAAATTCCGTTTCGAGGGTCAGAATATTGTGGATGTAACAGAGCTCAACAACCGGGATTTTGACACTATAGCTGCTCTCAATGACACTAAAGGCCTGGCGCAGTAGCGCCAGCTCGCTTTCAGGACACTGTCGCCCGGCGTAGGTGGTGGGCGAGGCGTTGCGGATCAGCCGCTCAATCAGACAGCTGATGTGGACATAGAGCGCCACCTTGCGTTCGTTCGGCACCTGACAGCCCGCCAGATGCTCATAGCGGAAGACAAACTGCTCCACCTGGTTGATCACTTTGGTGGTATCGAGAATGGTCACCGACTCAATCACCCGCCGCAGGGAGAAGTTCTTCAGCAGCAGATTGTTGATCTCCGCCACCTGCTCCACCGTGGCGATATCGCCAAAGATGCGCATCAGCGGCCGCGTCCCCTCCCCGGCAATCAGTGAATCCAGCGAGATCCACGGCACATCCGGCACCTGTGGGTCGAAGGTGCCGACAATCGCCAGCATGTCGTAGCGGTTAAAGGCCACCGCCCGCTCCTGCGCGTCGCTGAGCATCTCGTAGTCGCAGGCGATAATTTCAATCCCCAGCGCCTCCGGGATGCTGGCCTTCAGCAGATGACAGAGGTTGGCCGCCGCGCCGATCCCGGTGATGCAGGTGGTGAGAATAACCCGGGGCTTGCTGGCCTGCGGCCAGAAGAGCTGGTGCTCCACCGGCAAATCGCCGGCAATGTCGCTGGCAATCTCCTCGATGTGATGCCCCTGAAGGATCCGCTCCCCGACGTACAGCGCCATGCTGGTGGAGACATTGTTCACAATGGCCACCGGGGTGGAGACGCGGCGCTGGAAGTGGCTGTGGATGGCGTTCAGCGAGCCCATATCCACCAGGATCATCAGCCCGGACGCCAGGGCGTTGCTTTCGATGTAGTGCATCACCTGCTGGGCAATCGCCTCCGGCGTGACGTCCAGCGGCATATCAAAGGATTCAAACACCGTCTGTTTCAGCAGGCGGTTCGCCACGTTGGCAATGCTGCTGGCGGTGGCGTAGCCGTGGGCGAGGATCACCGCCCGCGTCACCTGGGACTGGCTCACCGTTCCCGCTTTATGCAGCCACAGCACCAGCAGCAGGGCGTCGATGCGCTGGGCCTCGATATCGAGCTTTTGCGTCAGGGCGGCGATCATCGCCTGGCAAAAGCGGTACAGCAGCGGATACTTTTGCGCCAGGAAGTGATCCAGCAGCCGGACCCGCTCCTCACTCAGGGAAGAGAGTGCGCTCCGGGCGCGATGCACCAGATAGTGGCTCAGGGCGTAGATGCCATTGCCGTTAAACTGGACGTTGAACTGCTGCTCCAGCCGGTAAAACTCCTCCCGCACCTGCTGGGTGGTGAGCTGTAAAACCGGCGAGGCGGTGGTCTCCCGGTGGTGAAACACCAGCCTGTCGAACAGGGTTTCGATCTCCTCCCCCATCCGCCGGTGAACCTCCTCCCAGCCCGAGCGGCCGCTGAGCACCTCTTCGTACAGGGCCAGCACCTGACACTGGGTGTCGTGGATCATCCCCTGGGTGCGATCGTGGGCGCGAAGCAGCCACAGGAGATTGGTCTCCGGCTCGATGGTCAGCGGCTCTTCCGCGACAGGGGCGTCGCTCATCAGTGGGATCGCAGCCAGTACCTTCTCCGGCAGATCCTGGATAGTGACGCCAATCGCCTCTTGCCCCCGCTGTCTGGCCCAGGCGGCGGCGACCGCATACCTGACGACGTTTTTCAGCTCGCCGACGTTGCCGCGATAGAGCGCGTGATGCAGCACCTGGCGCAGGCGGGGAGTCAGGTTCAGGCGCACGTTCAGCTTTTGCGCCTCCCGCCAGAAGAACTGGAGGATCAGCGCCTCTTTTTCCTGGCGAGATCGCGCTTGCAGGTCGGGCAGCGTGACCAGGATCGGAATGCGGCGCAGGAAGGTAGTTAAAAAGGTGCTGTGCAGCTCCTCGGTGGTGGCGAAGACCAGCCGCGTGCGGATGGGGCGACCCTGGGCGGTTTCCCCCACCCGGTAGATCTCCTTGCGGTCAAGCCAGGTAAAGAGTTTCTCCTGGCCCTCCGCGTTCAGGCGATGCACCTCGTCGAGAAACAGCATCCCGCCGTCGGCGGCTTCGAAGGCACCCTGCTTATCGGCCTGTGCCCCGGTAAAGGCCCCTTTCACATAGCCGAACAGGTTCGCCGCCAGCAGCTCCGGGTTACTGGCGTACTGGGCGCAGTTGAAGCTGACAAAGGGGGCATCGTCCGTCAGCAGCCCCTGGGAGATGGCGAAGGCATGCATCAGGTTCGCCATGTAGCTTTTACCGGTGCCGCTGTCGCCGTTGATAAGCAGCGGCAGGCCGCCATCGGGATAGAAGAGCGCGGTTTTCAGCTGGGCAATGGCCTTTTTCAGGCTGCCGTCATGACCGATGAGAAGAGAAAAGTGATCCGGCGGTTCCTGCCCGCTGTCGCCGTCGTTGAGCAGCTGGGCGATGCTGTCGTATTCGTTCCCGGCCAGGCCGAAAAACTGCTGGCTGAAGGCTTTTTTGTGCAGGAAGTAGACCGGGCGGGTGTTGATTTTGACCAGCTCCCCCTGAGCCACCAGCTGGTTCAGATAGTGGCTGGCGGTATTGCGTTTGAGGTCGAACCGCTGTGCGAGGTAGCGGGCGGTAAAGACCTCGCTCAGGTTTTCCGGGTCGAAAAAATCGGTCTGGTTGGCGAGAAAGGTCAGGATTTCGTTGCGCATGGTGTATCCCACGTCTGGAGTGTCGTGGGGATATGATGCCCGCAAAGCTGCGGGCGAAGGGAGGACGACGGCGGGGAATGTGCGCTTTTGTGGGGAAGCGCACATTCCATGAGGCGGGAAGTAATGCACGGACGATCCCCTCTCCCCTTTGGGGAGAGGGTTAGGGTGAGGGGTACCTGCCGCACGGACTGCTCCCTCTCCCTCGAGGGTGTACGGTCCGGGGACATCATGAACACTTGTTCGGGGACATGGTAGACACTTACAACTAAGGCATAAGAACCCGTCTGTGGAGTCGCTTATGCCGTGGGATGCGAGAGATACCATGTC
>Ga0160490_100079_pt1 | contig 98427 bp, 110 predicted proteins | sample DIDnMG_7_FD_108210 | JGI IMG/M metagenome (GOLD analysis project Ga0160490, IMG submission 108210) | Enriched soil microbial communities from UW Madison campus, WI, USA - DID2934_E24_Lignin MG | ecosystem: Environmental > Terrestrial > Soil > Unclassified | place: USA: Madison, Wisconsin...
CGGCAAGTTCTCATAATGTGAGATAGCCAAGATAAATTTGTTGTCATATTTTAAAAAATAATAAAATAATGGTAGCAAAATTTCAAAAATCACTAAGCAAAAACGACTTAGCTGAAAACACAATTACGTCCTATGTATGGACAGTAAACCACTTCCTAACGAACTACAAGGAAATAAACAAAGAAAATCTTTTAGCTTACAAAGGATTTTTAATCGAACATTTTAAACCACAAACAGTTAATCTACGATTACAAGCGATAAACAAATATCTTGAGTTTATCAAAAAAGATCAAATGAAACTCAAATTCGTCAAAGTTCAGCAGAAAAACTTTCTTGAAAATGTTATTAGCGATGCTGATTATAAGTTTTTCAAAACAAAGCTAAAAGCAGATGGAAATATTGAGTGGTATTTTGTCGTGTGGTTCTTAACAGCAACCGGAGCTCGTGTTAGTGAATTGTTGCAAATAAAAGCAGAACATGTTCATATCGGGCATCTTGATATGTACACAAAAGGCGGGAAAATCCGACGTTTATATATCCCGAAAAATCTACGTACCGAAGCTATTAAATGGTTAGAAACAAAGAATATAAAATCAGGATATATATTTCTGAATCGTTTTGGCGAAAGAATTACAACAAGAGGGATTTCTCAACAGTTGAAACATTTTGCTTCCAAATATGGATTGAATCTGAATGTTGTATATCCACATTCTTTTCGTCATAGATTTGCCAAGAATTTTTTAGACAGGTTCAATGACATAGCATTACTTGCCGATTTAATGGGACATGAAAGCATAGAGACTACCCGAATTTATCTGCGCCGAACCGCAAGTGAACAACAAGCTATTGTTGATAAAATTGTGAATTGGTAAACAACAAAAAATATAGCGTAGGCAAAATTACTTACGCTATATTGAATTTGCTATTTTATCCAGTAAAACGAAAATTTCTTCAATTTTTCGGATGATTTTTTTTTGTTCTACCAGTGGAGGTACGGGTATTTTTTTTGGTTTGATATTAGGGATTGTTAATTGAGGAATACTTGAACCTTCTCCTTGTGGAATAAGGAACATCAGTGTGTAATGTAAATAGATGATATCAATTATTTGTGTATTTGGTGTTATTGAAATTAAACGAACAATAGGAAAAAATGGTTCAAAACGAATATTAGAAAATCCAATAGTTCCACGTGCGGAAATGGTAATACTTGGTTGATGTATAGTTGCATTATCTGTGTACCCATATAATCCATCTTTTACTTTTCCATTAGAATATATTGGAATTAAATATTTTGAAGTTTTAGAAACAGAATAATTTAGGGGTTTATCACCGCCAGCACAAATATTGTTTGAAATCTGTTCAAGGCTATACCATTCCCATGATTTAGGAATTTCAAAGGTATAATGTGAGTTATCCCCTGTATTTTTAACCTTTTTTTTGCTTTCAGGACGCTCTACTTTTATCCTTTCCAGTAATACAGAAGCTGGTTCATCGTTTAGGTCTTGCGGAACGAGCTTACCTCGAATGGCAAGGTCGAGGATTTTAGACTTTGTCTTTTGTATGTAAGAAGACAATTGATTCTCATCAGTCTCAATACCATCAACTATCAAAAATAATTTTGATATACTTGATAGGATTTTAGATATTTCCTTTAATGGGGGAAGCGCAATAAGATAATCTCCAATAATATCTTTACCCACTCGCTGCTGTCCTACAGCCCCACTAAAATTAGCAATTCCATTAGATATGAAATCTTCTGATTTTGCTATATACAATGCGTATTGAGATAAAATAGGGAATGTAAATGGGCGGAAAATATGTAACTCAGTAGTACCTGCTCCATAAGTACTATGCAAATCCTTAAAAACAATAGATTTCCTGTTCTCAAAACAAGGGGTGATTTTTGCTATTCCCAAATCGTTGTTTTGGAAATGCGTAAATCCGGATTTAATATCTTTCCATTGTTTAATATCAAATTTTGCTTCATTAGAATATCCATCTTTGATATATGTCATAGGAATAAAAGAAACCTTAAGGCTATCTTCTATGTTATTTTTGGGATTGATTTGAAAAACGGTTCGCCATCGCACCCACTCCCAACTTTCCGGTATTTCAAACGGTATCTCTTCATCAATACATTTTACCGTTCCGTCGGCGAACTTCTCGTAATATGATTTATGGAATGGTTTATCTTCAGTTTCCAAAGATTATTTTTGTAACAAATATTTACTGTTTTTGTGACAGAATGTAATTATTTAAAAAAACATCACCAATTAAAATGATTGTTATTTCAATCATTTTAATTATTTTTGTATGAGATAACAATCATTTAAATGAAAAAGCAAATTCTTTTACCCAAACACTCTGCTCTTTTAGAGCAAATGGGAGAGAACATAAAATTAGCCCGAAAGCGTAGAAAGCTAACGGCAATACAAGTTGCCGAGCGTGCAGGTATTGCTCGTTCTACGTTGTATTTAGTAGAAAAAGGCGATAGTAGCGTGGCAATGGGTGCTTATTTTAATGTATTACGTGTATTGGGATTGCAAAACGATTTTTTGAAGTTGGCAGCCGATGATGAATTAGGCAGAAAACTACAAGATTTAGATCTATTATAAAATGGCAACAAATAAAACTGACATTTATGTTTATTCACACTGGCTTGGATTAGCCGAACCGGTGTTGTTGGGTATTTTGTCTGCACATCAAGCCAAAGGACGAAAGGCTTTTAGTTTTGAATATGACAAAAATTGGTTAAAATCCAACGCTCAAAGACTGATTGATCCTGATATTCAATTTTATTCCGGGCAACAATTTCCAAATAATAAAGAAAATTTCGGAATTTTCTTAGATAGCATGCCCGATACTTGGGGACGAACACTAATGAAACGTCGGGAAATTCAGTTAGCCAAAGCGAAAGGCGAAAATCCTAAAACACTGTATGATATTGATTATTTATTGGGCGTTTTTGATGAAACAAGAATGGGTGCATTTCGATTTAAGTTAGATCCTCAAGGAGATTTTTTAGATAATGACTCCGAAAAATCTACTCCGCCTTGGTCAACGGTTCGGAAATTGCAACAAGCGGTTGTTCATTACGAAAATGATAGCGATAACGAAGCTATAAATAAATGGTTGAAAGTACTTATTGCACCAGGATCATCCTTGGGGGGGGCAAGACCCAAAGCCAATGTTTTAGACGAAAAAAATCAACTTTGGATTGCGAAATTCCCTTCCAAAAATGATACAATTGATAAAGCCGCTTGGGAATATTTAACCTATCAATTAGCGATAAAAGCAGGAATCGAAATGGCGGAATGTAAAATTGAAAAAGTAAGTGGAACTTATCACACCTTTTTTACCAAACGCTTTGATCGAATTGGTCAGGAAAGAATTCATTTTTCATCAGCAATGACGATGACCGGAAATAATGAAGACACGATAAAAAATCAACCTGCAAGTTATTTGGATATAGTGGAATTTATTCAGAATTATGGTTGTAAGGTCAAAGAAAACTTGCATCAGCTATGGAGAAGAATAGTTTTTAATATCGCTGTTTCAAATACAGACGATCATCTTCGCAATCATGGATTTATTTTGAACAATGAAGGTTGGGCATTATCTCCAGCTTATGATTTAAATCCTTCCATTGATAAAGATGGTTTGGCTTTAAATATTGATATGGATAACAATGTATTAGATTTTGAATTAGCTAAAAGCGTAGGAGATTTTTTTAGATTAAATCAATCTGAAATGGACAACATATTGAACGAAGTTTTCAATTCGGTAAAACAATGGAAAGAAATCGCTCATAAAATTGGAATTTCACGATCAGAACAAGAATTAATGCAGGCAGCTTTCAGATTTATTTAAGTTAGAAACTCCATATTTCTTTTATTCTCATCGGCAAAAACGATTATTTAAAACTTAAAACCTATCATATATTTGCCGATAACGATATGTTTTTATTATCAAGTTATAATCCTAATTTTGTATCTTATTTGTACCACAAAAATATAAATATCTGATAATCAAATATGGTTATTTTTGAAGAAGTGAAATAATACTTTTAAATATTTTATACCGAAAAAGGCTTCTGTAATGGAAGCCTTTTTTATTTTGCGTATTTTTCTATCATGTGTTTTGTCTATGCATTCATCTTATACTTCCTATTATATTTCAGATTAATTAAAATCAAATAAAATTATTTTTTTTGTTTTTACTAAACGGACACCTTTAGTCTATTTGGAAGTTTATATTTGTCTTCTATAATTTACAATCATGGCAAAACTAGAACAAATGTATCGGCTCATGCAAATTTCACAATTTTTAAAATCTAAACCTAATGGAGCTAATTTTCAAGAAATCCAAAATTACTTAGAAGAAAAATTTTATAAAGAAAGTTTTGATAACGATTTGGCTTTTAGTGAAAAAACTTTTAAACGTGACCGAAATTTGTTACAAGAATTATTCGGAATAGAAATTGGTTTTAAACGTTCTTCAATGACATATCAAATTTTACACGATGATTTTACTGAAAATTCCCTAACCATTTTTGATAATTTATTGTTAGTAAACGCATATAAACAAACAGTAAATCAAGGAGAAATTATGTTTTTTGAAAAACGGCAAGCTTCTGGTTTAAATCTATTAGACAGAATTATTTATGCTATAAAAAATTCAACTGCAATTACCTTTACTTACACCAAATATTGGGGAAATATTTTAAGTAAAAAAGTACTTGAACCGTATGCTTTTAAAGAATTTAGAAACCGCTGGTATCTTATAGCAAATGAACGAGATGGTAACGATTTCGTCTTAAAGACTTTTGGTTTAAATCGTATTTCAGAGCTAAACATTTCTAAATCTTCTTTTAAAAAACAATTGGTAAATATAGAGGCAATGTTTACAAATTCGTTTGGCATAGTTTCTACATTAAATAAAATACCTAAAACCATCCAAATTTCTTTTGATCAACAACAAGGAAGTTTTGTAAAATCATTACCACTACATCATTCACAAAAAATTATTTCAAAAACAAATTCTGAACTTTCAATTGAACTTACTTTATACCCAACGTACGATTTTTATCAAGAATTATTAACTCATTCGGAAAGAATTTTAGCTATTGCACCTAAATCAATTCAAGATGAATATATCCGATTTTTAGAAAAAGGTATTAACAATATAGATAGTTAAATTATGGAGAAATTTGATTTTTTATTTAAGATAAGAAATATTGTAAACCAATATGATGAAGTGAAAAAAGAAACTTCTGATGACTACAACCTTTTTAGTTTACTAAACAGAGAAACAGATGAAGTATTAACACATTCAGCGATCATCACAGATTTATTAAATCCCCAAGGAAAACATAATTTAGGAAATAATCCCTTGAAATTATTTTTAGAAATATTTGGAGACATTAATTTTGATGTAGAAGATGTACAGTGTTTTAAAGAATTACCCATTGGTAAAATAAATAAAGACCTTACAAAAGGTGGTAGAATTGATATTTATATTAAAAACAGTAAAAATGAAGTAATACTTATAGAAAATAAAATTTTTGCATCAGAACAAAAAAATCAACTATTAAGATATTACAATTTCTCACCACAAAGTACAATTGTTTACTTAACACTTGAAGGTGAAGAAAGTAAAGAGATTAATTTACAATTTGAATACAAAAAAATTTCCTATAAAAAAGATATTATAAATTGGATTGAACAATGCATTTTTCTTGCAGAAAATCGTCCAAAATTAAAAGAAAGTCTATCTCAATATAATCATTTACTAAAAAAATTAACGAATCAAACTACGAACAACATCATGGCAAAAGAAGTATCAGACATTATAATCAATAATTTTGTTGCATCATCAGAAATCTATAAAAATTACGAATCTGCTTACAATGAATTGTATAAAAGACTTTTAGAAGAATTAAAGAATTCTTTTTTGAAATCATATTCTGGATATAATGTTGAAATTACAGATTATAAAAAAGTAAAATCTTTAAATTTAAAACACACTTTAGAGAATCATTCTATCAATATTAGAATAAAGGATAAATCTATAATTGCTATTAATATATTGAATTTACAACCAATCTCAACGCAACAAAAAGAAAATCTAATCTCTAACGGATTTAAAGGATTTGAAAGTAAAAACAGTCAGCCCTGGAAAATTACTTCAGATTTTGACATCAAGCAATTGGCATCAACAGAATCAAGAGAAGACTTAAAAAATATTTTTAATAAACTAATTTTAGAGACTATAGCCGCAATACGATGAAACCAACCCTACTATATATTCACGGTCTTGGTTCTGATAAGAATTCAAGAAAATTTATGAATTTAAAAAATTATTTTCATGATCGTTTTAATTATGATTTTTTGGAATGGAAGAATAATTCTAACATTAAACTTTTAATCCAAGAAAAATTTGATAAATATCAGAAGATTGAGAACTTAATAATTATTGGAGATTCTACAGGAGCTAATTTTGCTTATCAATTACGAAAGCTTAGAAATTGTAATTCTGATAAATTAATTTTAACAAGTCCACTTTTAGATATAGAAAAAAGAATCGCAAGTTTTGATTTTCCAAAAACCATAATTCCATATCTAGAAAAGATTACATCTCCAAAAAATGCTTTAATAATTGCAACAAAGAAAGATGAAATTTTAGATCAGAGTTGGATATTTGAAAATGAAAATTTTAATCTAAAAGAAGTAAAAGATAGTCATCGTTTAGAAAATTTTCAAAACTATATCTCTTTTATTGAAACGTATTTATCCCAAAAGGAATAATATGAATTACGTATACAAAAAAATAAGTTTGTGATTATTATAGAAAAACATGTTTGATAATATAAAACCTCAACTAATCAACGAGTTGATAAATGACCATTCTTAAAATGGTCATTTTTTTAATAATTTATAATAAAAAGCTGTTTTTAAAGATTTTTAGCTTTGTTAACAGAATCCATTGTTCCACGAGATTTACCATCCCAAAAAGCAAATACAACATCAGATTTTTCTATAATTTTCGTATTTCTAGCCAAGGCAGCTAATCTTCCATCTTTTTGAAAATCTGGTCGAAACACAATCATTTCAACATCAATTTCTTTAGCAAATTCTTCTGCTAAAGTATTTGCCCCTTTTGCACCTCCTGAAACAATTGCACTAACTGAATTTTCAGTAGCAATAAATTCATTTATTATTTTTTTCAAAAGATTATAATTATTAAAGTCGCGTCCACCAACAATTCCTATTTTCATTTTAGTTTTTCTACAAAACAAATTAGTTATATAGACAAAAAGTGACGGTTTAGATAAAAAAAATAATACTTTTAAATATTTTATACCGAAAAAGGCTTCTGTAATGGAAGCTTTTTTATTTTGCGTATTTTTCTATCATGTGTTTTGTAACAGCTCTTAAGGTTTTATGATTGGTTGGATGCAAACCATATTGCGTAAAAAACTCAACTTGATTATTCGATTTATCATACCAAACTCTATTTTCTGCATTCTCAAATGTCAAAGTATCTGGTCTAGTGATTCTCTGCATCAAAAACTTCTCAGCTTTTTTTGCTTCTAACACAACACCTACAATTTCTTCTCTGCAATCGATAGTCAAATATTTTTCACCATTCCAATACATGCATTGATTTTCATCTTTAGTAGTTATTTTTTGAGATTGATCTTGATCAATCAACTGTACTAAATATTGAACTTGTTTTTTTTCTTCGTTTTGAATTATTGGTTTGATTTCTTCATTATTTTTTTCATCAACTAATTGTTTTGGTTCTATCACAGTCGAATTTTCTGAATTATCATTTAACCAATTAAAATCAGAAAGATAATTATCTTTTAGTTGTGTATTTCCAATCAAAAATCCAGAAATAACTATAATTCCTAAAACAGATAATTTGTTTGGTTTTGTTATAAAATCTGGTAAAACAAATGTTGGCTTATTGGTAATTTGAATATTAATATTAGAACCTTGATCTAATATTTTTGTCGAAAAACTATCGTTATCATCAACCTGAATGGTCAAATTATTTTTATCTAAAGTTAGATTCGAATCTGGTTTGATTTCACAGAAACTATAAAAATCATCATATCCTAAAAATTTACTTAAATCATCTAAGGTAGATTTCTTAATCTTATAATCTTCGTTTTTTTCTACTATAGATTTATAATAATTCTCTAAAGATTTATAACTCAACAAAATTTTATAATCCTCTAATAATTCTAATTCTAAAGATTTCAAAATCCCTGTGAAAGAGGTTTCTGTTGTATTATTTGATGCTTTTTGATATACCTGTTGAAGCAATTTTTTCTTCTCTTGTAAAAATTTAGTCATGCCTAACTTTTGAATCCGAAAATTAATGCATTTTTCGTAACCATATTTTACGGTTTTCCGTAAAAAACTTTCCAAATTCTTTCCAATATCTTTCTATCAATCAACATCAATTCGGTTGTTACTTTGTCAAAGAAATCATTAAAATAATGAATTCTAAAAGATGATAAAAACCTGATAGAATAACCTTGGGAAGGTTCTATCAATCGTTTAAAACATCTTTCTTCCCGAAAAAATTTAAGAAGCGCTTCTGATTTTTCATTCATGCCTCTGCTAGAGATCTGTTTGTCTAGCAAGTATGTGAATTGTTTGAACTTAAATTTTTAGAAAATGTTTACGTATATACTTTTGATGATGTTAGGTTATATCAATCCGACATCTACAAACAATCAAAATTCATCTACGGTAAATGTTCCAGAAACTATTGCACCAGATACAGGTGGAGAAAATGGACACTTGCCTCCAAAAAAATAATTTAAAGATAGCCGATTTTTTATCGGCTTTTTTTATTTTTATGCAAGGAAAAACCTGAATGAAAAATTTTTACTTTATCTCTTTATTGATCTTGATTTTAGCTTTTTCTTGTAAAAGAAAAGAAGAAACAAAAATAGATCATAAAAATGTTTTTTATGACAAAGCTTTTACTTTTTATGAAACACAAAAAGCAGATAGTGCGTTTTATTATTTTAATCAGGCAAAAAATTTAGCAGAAGAACAAAAAGACAGTACAAAAATTATTAAAAGTTTACTGTACATGTCGATTATTATGTTAGATAATGGTGATTTTTATGGAAGTATTGAGAACTCAATTATTGCAGAAAATATCTTAAAGAAATATCCTGACAAAGAATTACTTACCTCTAATTACAATTCTTTGGCGAATGCAGAATATAACCTAAAAAATTATCAATCGGCTCGAGAATATTTTCAAAAAGCTTTAAATCTAACTGAAGATCAAGATTATAAAACCATCATAATCAACAACATTGCAAATTCTTATCGTAAAGAAAAAAATCCTAAAGAAGCAATTAAACTATTTAATCAAATTATTTCTTCAGATTTTAGAAACGATTCTTTGACGTATGCTAGAATCTTGTCTAACCTTGCAATGAGCAAAATTAATGAACCAAATTACAATGCTTTAACAGATTTAGAGAAAGCATTAAAAATCAGAATTAATCATGATGATTTATGGGGAATCAATGCAAGTTATGCACATCTTACAGATTTTTATTTAGGTAAAAACAATTCGAAAGCATTAGACTTTGCTAAAAAAAGATTAGTTATTTCTCAAGAATTAAAAAGTATTGATGACGAACTTGAAACGCTGAAACAATTAATAAAATTAGAAAATCCAACAGCAAGCAAACAATATTTCAATGAATATCAATCTTTAAATGATAGCATTCAACAAGTTAGATTACAAGCCAAAAATCAATTTGCATTAATTCGTTTCGAGACAGAAAAACATAAAGCGGATTATCTAAAATCTGAAGCAGAAAATTCTAAAAAAAATCATCAAATCATTATCATTAGTATCGTTCTAATTTTATCATTAGCTTTATTAGTTAGTGCGTTCTTTTGGTATAAAAAACGAAAAAAAGTTTTACAACAAGAAAAAAAGATAGAAATACAAAAAACCGAACTGAAATTTTCTAAAAAAGTACACGATAAAGTAGCCAATAAAATTTATCATGTGATTTCTGAAGTAGAAAATAAAGATGATTTGAATAAAAATGAAATTCTAAACAAATTAGAAGTCATTTACGATATTTCTCGTGATATTTCTTATGAAAAAGAATTAGTAGTTGACGAAAATTACAATGAACATTTAGGCGAAATGTTACGATCATATTCGTCTAACAAAACGACAATTTTTGTGGTGAATAATGAAAAAGAATTATGGCAAAACGTAAATAAAAATGTTAAAACTGAATTATTTTATGTTTTACAAGAATTCATGACTAACATGAAAAAACACAGTGAAGCAAATCGTGTAACTATCAAATTTTCAAAAGAAAAAAAGATTTTAAGCGTACTTTATAAAGATAATGGAATCGGAATTAAAAATTTTTCTCAGAAAAATGGACTCCGAAATACGGGAAACCGTATTGAAGGTATAAAAGGAAAAATTACTTTTGAAACTGAACTAGAAAAAGGATTACAAATAAATCTTACAATTCCAACTGAATAAGAATTATGTTTAAGAAAATTTTAGTAGCAGAAGATTACGAAAGTGCCAATATTTCGGTTATAAAAACGTTAGACGAATTAGGTATTGATCATATACAACATGCTTTTTATTGTGACGATGCTTTAAGTAAAATAAAAAAGGCTTTAACTGTCGATCAAGAACCTTTCGAATTGTTGATAACAGATCTTAATTTTGAAGAAGATCATCGTGAACAACTTTTAAAAGATGGACGAGATTTGACAAAAGCAGTTAGAGAAATTCAGCCTGATATTAAAATTATTTTCTTTTCTGTTGAACGTAAAGTAGAAATTATTGATCAACTTTTTAAAAATTATGATATCAATGGTTATGTTTCTAAAGGACGTGAAGACACAAAAGAATTAAAAAAAGCTATTGATGTTGTTTACAACGACGAACATTACCTGAAACCTGAATTCAAAAAAACAGAAGAAAATTCTAACAGTTACGATTTTTCTAATTACGACATTACGTTAGTTAATTTACTTGCAGAAGGAATGTTACAAAAAAACATCCCAGAATATTTACAAAAAAAAGGCATTAAACCTCACAGTTTAAGTAGTATAGAAAAAAAACTGAGTAGTTTACGCGACATTCTACACGTTGCCAACAACCATCAATTGATATTAGAATTTAAAGATTTAGGTTTATTAGAACCTTAATAAAAATCAAATCATCAATTAATTTTTCTTCATCTTATTGATTTTGAAATTGAAAATTTAGCGAATAGAAAAAAATCTTAACAAGACTTTAATAGCTAAAATTTACAACAATGCAACAATTCTAGCCTCTAAAAGAGATTAATTGTTTATTTTTGGATTTGAATTCAATGAATCAAAACAACTATTATGAAGAAATTAATCATCACAGCAACAATTTTAAGTTCAACTTTTTTCGCTTGTAAAAACGAAAAATCAGATCTACAAGTTGTCGGAAAAGATGCAAACGGAAATGAATTGGTCGTAACCGAAAATGGCGATACCATTCAGAAAAACACTGCAGATAGTTTGGCTGTAAATGATGGTAAAGATGAAGTCGAAGATGTTGCCCTTTCTAAAAACGAAGACGATACTTATAATTTTAAATATAAATTGACAAAGGGTAAAACTTACCCAATGAATCTTACGGTTATTACCACGAGAAATGTATCTGATGGTAATCAAAGTATGAAACTATCTAACGAAAGCAAGAAAAAAATAGATTATACCGTTCAAGATTTTAAAGATGGTGTTTATACTTTAAAAGTAACTTTCAAACAATACTCAGAGAAATTAACAGATCCAAGCAACAAAGTTTTCTCTTTCAATACAGATGCAGCAAAACCAAAAGACCAGATGACAGCAATGTCTTGGCAGGTTTACAAATCGATTATAGGTAAAAGTTACACCTTAAAAATGAATGAAAAAGGAAAAGTAATTTCGGTTGAAGGATTAACGACGATCAGAACTGGAATAGAAAATTCTTTGAAAAGTACTTTAAGTGCTGATGATCAAAAAGGTTTATCTGAAATGTTAAAAATGTCTTTGAGCGAAGATGCCATCAAATCACAATTCGAAGAAACGATGAACATCTATCCTGAAAAAAATCTAAAAGTTAAGGAAAGTTGGTCTGATGAAAATTCGGTAAACGAAGGTCCATTAAAAGGTTCGTCTAAAGTAACGAGAACATTAGAAAGTGTAGATGATAATGCAACTAAAATTGTTGTAAAAGGATCACAAAATGTTGGAGGAACTCAAAACGAAAAAGTAACTACTCCTGATAATAAAGAAGGAACTGTAAAAATGAGTATGAATGACAATTCTACAATCAATGGTGATATTTACTTAGAAACTGAATCTGGATGGATTAAAAAAATTAATCTTACACAGAAAAAAACAGTGAAAGAAACCATGGAAATGAGTGGACAAAAACAAACTCGTACAGAAAACACTACGGTACAAACACTTGTAAATTAATACGCTAATGAAAACAATTTTAATTGCAATTTTATGCTTTGTTTTGTTTCTTTTCGTTTATAGAATTTTCAAAACATATTTTGCTGTAAAAAAAGTCTATAATGATGTCATAGATCAACAAAAACAGTACAAAAGCCAACAACAAAGTCATCAAAAATCAAAAGACAATTCTTTTGATAAACCTAAATATAACATAGACGCAGAAACCGTTGATTTCGAAATTATAGACGATAAAGATGAAAAATAAAAATCTATTGTTCTCCCTGCTCGCTTTGGTCTTTTTTGCCTTAGTAGCCATATTTTATTGCACACCCGTTTTTTCTGGAAAAGCTTTGGTACAACCAGATATCGTAAATTATCTAGGAAGTGCGAAAGAAATGCAAACTTTTCAAGAAAAAACAAACGAAAATATGTATTGGTCAGATGCGATGTTTGGCGGTATGCCAACCTATCAGACAGGAGCACAATACGATTTTGATGTCATCAAATCAATCGATCGATTAATTCGATTTTTACCTCGACCAGCAGATTATATTTTCTTGCTGTTTACAGGTTTTTTTATTTTAGGAATTACCTTATTCAAAAATTGGAAATATGCTTTAGCAGGCTCAGTTTTCTTTGCTGTTGGTGCATATTTCTTCATTATTATTGCAGCTGGTCACAACGCAAAAGTGCATACAATTGCCTATTTTGCTCCTTTAGTTGCTGGTATTTTATTGTTGTATCGAAAGAAATATATATTAGGATTTCTTGTTACAACATTTTTCATGGCATTAGAATTACAAGCCAATCACATACAAATGACTTTCTACCTGTTTCTTGTTATGTTGATTTACGCGATAATTCAAGCTTATGATAGTTTTAAAAAGAAAGAAATCCCACACTTTCTAAAAGCTTCTGCATTGGTATTAGTTGCCACAGTTTTAGCTTTAGGATTAAATGCTCCCCGCCTACTTTCTACCTACGAATATTCAAAGGAAACAACTCGAGGAAAATCGGATATGACTTTATTGCGTACCAACGAAAGTGGACTTGAAAAAGAATACATTACCCAATGGAGTTACGGAAAATTAGAAACCTTAAATCTTTTCATTCCTAATTTTTATGGTGGAGCTTCTTCTGGAGGTGAAGAACAATTAAAAAATTACATCTCTACCTTACAAAACATGCAATATTCTTTGGGTGAAGATGAGTTTAATCAACAAGCGTTTCAAATGTTGGTCAATCAATCTAGAAGTCCTTATTGGGGAGATCAACCAGGAACATCTGGGCCAGCTTACCAAGGTGCCGTTGTTGTATTTTTATTTATTTTAGGATTATTTTTAGTACGTGGAAAATATGCCAAATACAAATGGTGGTTATTGAGTGCAACAATTCTAAGTATTTTCTTAGCTTGGGGTAAAAACTTTAGTTTCTTGACGGATTTGTTCATCGATTATTTTCCTATGTACGACAAATTCCGTGCAGTATCTTCTATTCTAGTAATGGCAGAATTTACCATGCCTTTATTAGCGATGTTTACACTTTTTGTGTTTTTTAAAGATGAATCTGATCAAGAAAAAAGAAAAAAAATCTTGCTTTTTGCAGGTGGTGGAGTTTTAGTTTTCACGTTGATTTTATATTTATTTGGTGGAAGTTTATTTAGTTTTCAAAATGAATTCGATCAAATGTTGAGCGAACAATTTTTAGGTTTAATCAAACAATACAATCCAAACGCATTAGGAATTTGGTCTAATCATATCAACGAATTATCAAAAGCAATTGTAGAAGATCGTATTGCACTTTTCAAAGCAGATACTTTAAGAACTTTTATTTTTGTAGCAATCACCTTTGCAGTTTTATTAGCATATCAAACCAATGTTTTAAAAAACAAAACGATTGCAATTTGCATTATAACTTTGGCAGCTTTATTTGATGGTTTAACGGTAAACAAACGTTATTTGAATGACGATAATTTTATTTCTAAACAATATGTAGATAATCCGTTCCCAACCAAAATGTCTCCAAGATTAGAATCAGAAGCTAATATCAACAATCATGTGATGCGAATTGCTTATCAGGTTCCGATCAACAATACATTAAATCAAATTAAAGAAAAAGATAAAACGCATTATCGTGTTTACAACGAAACTTTAGGAACGTTTAATGAGGCGACAACTTCATATTTCGTAAATTCATTAGGTGGATATCATGCAGCAAAATTAGGTCGATACCAAGATATTATTGACGTTTATTTATCTAATGATCCTAAAATGCAAGAACACGGAATTAAAGATAGTACTGGTAAAATCAACATTTTCAATATGTTGAATACAAAATATTTTGTTTTTGGTTCTGTAAACGAACATGAAATCAATCAAAATCCACAAACTTTAGGAAATGCTTGGTTTACGTCTAACATCAAATGGGTAAACAATGCTAATGAAGAAATTTTGGCTATTAAGGATATTAATCCTAAAACAACTGCAATTTTGAATAAAGAGAAATCTAACGAAGATTTACCAAATTTCGAAGCAGATAGTTTAGCAACCATAAAATTGACCAACTATTCACCTACAAAATTGAGTTATGTATCGAATTCAAAAACCCCACAATTAGCCGTTTTTTCTGAAATTTATTATCCACATGGTTGGAAAGCATTTGTGGACGGAAAAGAAATTGAGATTCATAAAGCCAATTATTTTTTAAGATCAATTCCAGTCGAAGCTGGACAACATAAAATTGAATTTATTTTTGAACCGGAAGTTATCTCAACAGGTAAAATCATTTCAATCGTATCGCTCTTATTATTTGTCTTAGCTTTAGGATTTGGAGGGTTTAAAATATGGAAAAAAGATTCAACAAAAGAAGTTGCTTTTAATGACTAAAAAAGTTCTTATTATAACTTATTACTGGCCTCCTGCGGGAGGTCCTGGTGTGCAAAGATGGTTGAAATTCTCTAAATATTTACCCGATTTTGGTTTTGACACTTACGTTTACGTACCAGAAAATCCTTCTTATCCTATCATCGATTCTAGTTTATTGAATGAAATAAATCCTAAAGTAAAAATTGTTAAAAACAAAATTTGGGAACCTTATCAATTAGCAGAAAAACTTAATCCTAAAAATAAAGCATATAAAAATGGGCAGTTCGATAAAAAGGAAAATCAATCTTTTTTATCGAAAATTTCTGTTTTTATTCGTGGTAATTTTTTTATTCCAGATGCACGTAAATTTTGGATAAAACCTTCTGTAAAATTTCTATCGGATTTTTTAGAAAAAGAAAATATAGAAACGATTATTACTTCTGGTCCGCCACACAGTTTGCATTTGATTGGTTTACATCTGAAAAAGAAAAATCCAAATCTAAATTGGATTGCAGATTTTCGTGATCCTTGGACAAAAATTAGTTACCATAAAGAATTAAAATTAACAAATTGGGCGGCTCAAAAACATGAAAAACTCGAATTTGAAGTTTTACAAAATGCAAACACCATTTTGGCTACAAGTTTTACAGATTCAGAAAATTTTAAAGAAATTGGAGCTAAAAATGTAGAAGTAATAACCAATGGATTTGAGCCAATCAATCTATCAGAAAGAAATAAAAACTCAGAATTTAAAATTGTTTATTCAGGTGGATTAGAAATATTAAGAAATCCAGAAATTGTTTGGAAAGCTCTAAAAGAAATAAAAAATGAATATCCAGATTATCCATTCAGTTTAGATTTTTATGGAAGTTTGAGTACTGATGTAAAAGAATCCATTAAGAGTTTTGATCTAGGAAATCAACTAAAAAATCATGGATATGTTAATCATTCTGAATCTTTAGAAGCTATAAAAAATGCTGATTTATTGCTTTTAACAAATTTTGATAATGAAGAATCTAAAGGAATTATTCCAGGTAAAGTTTTCGAATACATGGCGACTGGAAATCCAATTCTAGCAATTGGTCCACAAAATGCAGATGTTGAAAAAATATTAAAAGAAACCAATGCTGGCGAATACTTTACGCATCAAGATTTGCAATCTGTGAAGAAAAATTTAATCAATCATTTAACTAAATTCTACGAAGAAAATTCAAATACTAACAAAGAATTGAATCCTTCAATTTTAAATTACACTCGTAAAAATTTAACACAAAAACTCTCAAAAATTCTTTTAAAAGAAAGTTAATAAGAAAAGTATAAAATCCATAAAAGAAGTTATTTTACAGAAATATTATCTACAAAATATCTCTTAGGAAAAATCAAACGAGCATTTTTAATTTGTTGGTTTGATTTTTTTTTATTTACATTTATTCTCGGAAAAAATATAATTTACATGAATGACAATCGTAAAAAAGATGCATTGAATTACCATTCGATGGGTCAACCAGGAAAGATTGCGGTAATCCCAACAAAGCCAACAAATACTCAACGTGATTTATCTTTGGCATATTCACCAGGTGTTGCAGAACCTTGTTTAGAAATAGAAAAAGATCCAGAAAATGCTTATAAATACACAGCAAAAGGTAATTTAGTTGCGGTAATTAGCAACGGAACTGCAGTTTTAGGTCTTGGTGATATTGGTGCTGTTGCATCTAAACCCGTAATGGAAGGTAAAGGTTTATTGTTTAAAATTTTTGCTGATATTGACGTTTTTGACATCGAATTAAATACCAAAAACGTAGATGAATTCATCAATACCGTAAAAGCATTAGAACCAACTTTTGGTGGTATTAACTTAGAAGACATTAAAGCTCCGGAATGTTTTGAAATCGAGAGAAGATTAAAAGCAGAACTTAATATTCCTGTAATGCACGACGATCAACATGGTACAGCTATCATTTCTGGTGCTGCTTTGATTAATGCTTGTGAATTACAAAATAAAAATATTGCCGATGTAAAAATTGTTGTAAATGGCGCTGGTGCTGCTGCAATTTCTTGTACAGCCATGTACATTTCTGTTGGTGCGAAGAAAGAAAACATTGTCATGTTAGATAGTAAAGGTGTTATTCGTACTGATAGAGAAAATTTAGATCCATCAAAAGCAGAATGGGCAACTGACAGAAATATTTCTACTTTGGCAGATGCTGTAAAAGATGCGGATGTGTTTATTGGATTATCGGCGGCTGATGTTTTAACTACAGAAATGTTAAATTCGATGAGCAACGATCCTATCGTATTAGCAATGGCAAATCCAAACCCAGAAATTGCTTACGATTTGGCAGTTGATACAAGAAACGATATTATCATGGGAACTGGTAGATCAGACTATCCTAATCAGGTAAATAATGTATTAGGATTTCCTTATATTTTTAGAGGTGCTTTAGATGTTAGGTCAACAACTATCAATGAAGAAATGAAAATTGCCGCTGTACATGCAATTGCTAAATTAGCAAAAGAGCCTGTCCCAGAAGTGGTAACACAAGCTTATAATAATCATTCTTTGAAATTTGGTAAAGATTATATCATCCCAAAACCAAATGATCCACGTCTTTTACCAGAAGTTTCTGCTGCTGTAGCTAAAGCTGCTATAGAAACCGGTGTAGCTAAAAATATCATTACAGATTTTGAAGAGTATAAATTATCTCTAATAAAACGAATAGGAAAAGAAAGTACAATTATGCGTAACCTTACGCAAACGGCAAAATCTAATCCACAAAGAGTTGTATTTGCAGAAGGTGATCGTTTCGAAATTTTACGAGCTGCACAGATTGTTAAAGAAGAAAAAATTGCAATTCCCATCATTTTAGGGAATAAAACTAAAATTCAGCAAATGATCAAAGATTATTTATTAGATCTTGATGATGTTGAAATTGTAGATCCAATAACAGAAGAAGATTCAGATCGATACAATCAATTTGTAGAATTTGTATATAATAAACGCCAACGTAAAGGAGTTTCTTTATCTGATGCAAAAAAATTATTAAGAGATCGCAATTATTTCGGTTCATGCATGGTAGAATTTGGTTATGCTGATACAATGATTTCTGGTATGACCAAAAATTATTCACAAGCAATAAAACCAGCATTAGAATTAATTGGTGCAGAAAAAGATCAGAAAGTGGCAAGTATGTACATGATGCTGACAGAAAAAGGTCCTGTATTTTTAGGTGATACAACGGTGAATTTAAATCCATCATCAGATGATTTAGTTAATATGACTTTACAGTTTAATGAAACCATCAAAAAATTCAAGATAGAACCAAAAATTGCTTTACTGTCTTATTCAAATTTTGGATCAAACAAAGGTGAAACAGCTGTGAAAGTGCAAAATGCAATAAAACATTTACACGAAAATCATCCAGAAATTAAAGTTGATGGAGACATACAAGCAAATTTCGCTGTTAATAAAGAAAAACTTCAAAGCAATTTTCCGTTTTCTAAACTTGCTGGCACCTTTGCAAATACATTGGTATTTCCTAATTTAGAATCGGCTAATATTTCTTATAAACTGTTACAAGAATTAGGAAATATAGAAGCGGTTGGACCTATTTTGATTGGTTTAAATAAACCAATTCATCTTTTACAATTAGATAGTACAGTAAGAGAAATTGTTAATATGGTAACAATTGCAGTTATTGATGCGCAACAACATCATTAATATGATTATAGAAATGAATAGAAACTCTCCTTTGTGAGAGTTTTTTTATAACTTAAAATTAAATAAATTGTAAATTGTCACAAAAGAAGATAAAATGGGAAAATTGAACGGAATTACCACACTAACCTTAGGATTATTGTTTTTAATTGTTGGGATAATCATCTATTTCGTTGATAAAAACAATGGTAAAGAAACAATTGATGTATCGAATGCTTTTGTTCTTGGTTTAGGTACAATTGTAACCATTGCTGGTATTGTTAAATGGATACAAGAAAAAAGAAGTCAATAAAAAAAGAGAACTAATAAATAGTTCTCTTTTTGTTTAAATATAGAATGTAATTATTCTTTATTCTTCAGAAGTTTCTGCAGCGTCTTCAGCTGGTTTTTCTTCTTTTTTAGAAGCTTTTGCTTTAGGAGCTTTCACTTCCTTTACTTCTTCTGTTGTAGCTTCAACAGTTTCATCAGCTTTTTTAGAAGGACGACGAGAACGACGAGTTGTTGTTTTCTTCTCTTCTTTACCGTTTGTATAGATTTCGTTGAAATCTACCAATTCGATTAAAGCCATTTCTGCACTATCTCCTAAACGGAATCCAGTTTTGATGATACGAGTGTATCCACCTGGACGATCAGCTACTTTTGGAGCAACTTCTCTGAATAGTTCTGCTACTGCATATTTATTTTGTAAATATGAAAAAACTTGACGACGATTGTTTGTATCGTCAGTTTTAGATTTTGTAATTAACGGTTCAATATATCTTTGTAAAGCTTTTGCTTTGGCAACCGTAGTATTAATTCTCTTGTGCGTGATCAACGAGATCGCAAGATTAGACAACAACGCTCTTCTATGCGAAGCTGTTCTACCTAAATGGTTTATTTTTTTTCCGTGTCTCATTTTAGTAATATTATTCTACGTCCAATTTATATTTTGCGATATCCATACCAAAGTTTAATCCTTTGCTGTCTACCAATTCTTCTAATTCAGTTAAAGATTTTTTACCGAAATTTCTGAATTTCATTAAATCAGACTTCGCGAAAGATACTAACTCTCCTAAGGTTTCTACTTCCGCAGCTTTTAAACAATTTAATGCTCTTACTGATAAATCCATGTCGACCAATTTTGTTTTTAACAATTGGCGCATGTGAAGAGCTTCTTCATCATATGCTTCTCCTGATGCAACTTCTTCAGCTTCCAAAGTTATTCTCTCATCAGAGAACAACATAAAGTGGTGAATTAAGATTTTTGCTGCCTCAGTTAAAGCGTCTTGTGGTGTAATCGAACCATCAGTTGTGATATCTAAAACTAATTTCTCATAATCAGTTTTTTGTTCAACACGATAGTTTTCAATTGCGTATTTTACGTTTTTAATTGGCGTATAAATAGAATCAATTGCGATTGTACCAATTGGCGCAGAAGCTTTTTTATTATCTTCAGCTGGAACGTATCCTCTACCTTTATCTATTGTAAACGAAATTGTAAGGTTTACTTTAGAATCTAAGTTAGCGATTACCAATTCAGGGTTTAACACTTGGAAACCAGAGATAAACTTACCTAAATCACCTGCTGTTAATTGGTCTTGTCCTGAGATAGTTGCAGTTACATTTTCAGCATCTGATTCATCAATTTGTTTCTTGAAACGAACCTTTTTCAGATTAAGAATAATTTCTGTAACGTCTTCCACTACCCCTGGGATTGTTGAAAACTCATGATCAACGCCCTCTATTTTAATAGAAGTAATTGCGTATCCTTCTAAAGAAGATAATAATACTCTTCTAAGTGCATTTCCAACTGTAATACCGTAACCTGGCTCCAATGGGCGGAACTCAAATTGTCCGAATAATGAATCAGATTCGATTAGTACTACTTTATCAGGTTTGATGAAATTTAATATAGACATTATTAATACTGATTTAAGGTTTATTTAGAATACAACTCAACGATCAATTGCTCTTTGATATCTTCTGGGATTTGAACACGTTCTGGAGCTTTAGAAAAAGTTCCTGATGCTTGTTCATCATTCCAAATTAACCAATCATACTCTTTACGAGCATGTAAAGCATCTTTGATACCTTTTAATGATTTTGATTTTTCTCTTACTGCTACAACATCACCAGCTTTTAATTGATAAGATGGGATATTTACTACTTCACCATTTACAGTAATGTGTTTATGTGATACTAACTGACGAGCAGCACTACGAGATGTAGCTACACCTAAACGATAAACAACATTATCTAAACGAGATTCACATAATTGTAATAATACTTCACCAGTAATCCCTTTAGAAGCGTTTGCTTTTTTGTATAAGTTAGCAAACTGACGCTCTAAGATACCGTAAGTATATTTAGCTTTTTGCTTTTCTGCTAACTGAATAGCATACTCAGATTTTTTCGCTCTTCTTTTGTTTGGTCCATGTTGCCCTGGAGGATATTTTTTCTTTTCAAAAGATTTATCGTCTCCAAAGATTGTTTGACCGAATTTTCTAGCGATTTTCGTTTTTGGTCCTATATATCTTGCCATGATTCTTTTTTTTACTAATGATTAACTATTAAACTCTTCTCTTTTTAGGAGGACGACATCCGTTATGTGGTAATGGAGTAACATCAACGATTTCTGATACTTCAATACCTCCATTGTGAATTGTTCTAATAGCTGATTCACGACCTTGACCTGGTCCTTTAACGAATACTTTAACTCTTCTTAATCCAGCTTCGTAAGCTACAGTAGTTGCGTCTTGTGCAGCAACTTGAGCAGCATAAGGAGTGTTCTTTTTAGAACCACGGAATCCCATTTTACCTGCAGATGACCAAGAAATAACTTCACCGTTTTTATTTGTCAAAGTAATAATTACGTTGTTAAACGATGCTTGAATATGAGCTTGTCCAGTAGCTTCTACTACTACCTTTCTTTTCTTAACTACTTTTGTATTTTTTGCCATGATCTACTTATTATTTAGTGGCTTTTTTCTTGTTAGCAACTGTTTTCTTTTTACCTTTTCTAGTTCTAGAGTTGTTTTTTGTTCTCTGACCACGTAATGGTAAACCTAATCTGTGACGAATACCTCTTTGACATCCGATATCCATTAAACGTTTGATGTTTAATTGGATTTCTGATCTCAACTCTCCTTCTACTTTGAATTCTTCGTTGATCGATGCACGAATCGCGTTGATTTCTTCATCAGACCACTCGCTAACTTTTTTATCCTCAGAAATACTGTTCGCTGCTAAAATCTTAGTTGCTGAACTTCTTCCTATCCCGTAAATGTATGTAAGACCTATTACCCCTCTTTTGTTTTTAGGTAAATCTACACCTGAAATTCTTGCCATAATCTAAATAATTAACCTTGTCTTTGTTTAAACTTAGGATTCTTTTTGTTGATCACATACAAACGTCCTTTGCGACGTACAATCTTACAGTCAGCGCTACGCTTTTTGATAGATGCTCTAATTTTCATTTCTCTTATTTTTTAATAATCCAATAGAGTGTGAACTCTACTACCAGTCATTTATAAATTAATTCTTAAAATCAAAATGATTAGTAACGATAAGAAATTCTTCCTTTTGTTAAATCGTAAGGAGACATTTCTATCTTCACTTTATCTCCTGGTAACAATTTGATATAGTGCATACGCATTTTACCAGAAATATTACAAGTTACTACGTGTCCGTTTTCTAATTCTACACGAAACATTGCGTTTGATAAAGCTTCAGTTATCGTACCGTCTTGTTCAATATGTTTTTGTTTTGCCATAAAAACTTATGCTCTTATTTTCTTGATGTTCTACCTGATGTCAACATACCATCGTAATGTTGATTCAATAAATAGGTATTGATTTGTTGGACTGTATCTAGGATTACACTTACCATAATTAGTAAAGATGTACCTCCAAAAAACATGGCCAAACTTTGATCTACTCCTAATAATCTTACCAACGATGGTAAAACAGCCACCAAAGTTAATAAAAAAGCACCAGGTAACGTAATTTTTGATAAAATATCATCTAAATAATTTGCAGTATCTTTCCCAGGCTTAATCCCTGGTATGATTCCTCCATTACGTTTTAGATCTTCTGCCATTTGATTTACAGGAATTGTAATCGCTGTATAGAAGAATGTAAAGATGATAATCAATAATCCAAAAATTAAATTATACTCCAATGTAAAAGGGTCTGCCATTTTAACAAAGAACTGTTGTACCTTACTTTCACTATCTAAGAAATAACTTGCGATAGTTCCTGGTAAGAACATTATTGCTTGCGCAAAGATAATCGGCATTACACCTGCAGCATTTACTTTTAATGGAATATATGAACGTACAGAATCTGTTACAGATCTAATGTAACTACTGCTTCCTGTTTGTGCGCGTCTTACATATTGTACTGGTACTTTGCGTACTGCAGCTACAATCATAATACATAAAGCTATTACCAATATAAGACCTATGATTTCTAATAAGAAAAAGATTCCTCCAGAGGCATCTGTTTCAAAAGAATTCATCAAAGCTCTTGGTAGGTCGGCTAAAATACCAACCATAATTAAGATAGAGATACCGTTACCGATTCCTTTATCTGTGATTTTTTCTCCCATCCACATAGCAAAGATTGTCCCCGCAATTAAAATAATTACTGAAGGAAACCAAAACCAAAAGTTTGATGGTGGTAGTAAGTAAAATGCATAGCCCGATGATGGGTCGTATGGTAATATTTGCGAAGTTGTAAGTGTTAAGTAAGCTGGTGCTTGTACCAAACAAATCCCGATGGTTAACCAACGAGTAATTTGATTCACTTTGTTACGTCCACTTTCTCCTTCTTTTTGTAACTTTTGTATATAAGGAACTGCCAATCCCATTAACTGTACCACAATAGATGCAGAAATGTATGGCATAATACCCAACGCAAGTATAGAAGCCCTACTAAAAGAACCTCCGGTAAAAGAGTTTAATAATCCTAAAATCCCTGAATTAGCTTTTGCTTGATCATCAATAAAACGATTAACTTCATTGATATCAACACCTGGAAGCGGCACATAAGAACCGAATCTATATACCAATAACAAAGCAAAAGTTAATAATAACTTTTGCCTTAGTTCTTTAATATTCCAGATATTTTGTATGGTCTGTATAAACCCTTTCATCCAAAAAATATTACTTTGCGTTAATTAATTCTGCTTTTCCACCAGCTTTCTCAATTGCCTCTTGTGCACTTTGAGTAAATTTATCTGCGGTGATTGTTACAGCTGCTTTTAACTCTCCACGTCCTAAGATTTTCACCAAATCATTTTTGTGTGCTAATCCTAATTGAACTAATGTTTCTTTGTTTAAAGTATCTGTAATTTTATTATTATCAACCAATTGTTGAATAGTATCTAAATTGATACCTTGGTATTCTACACGGTTAATGTTTTTGAAACCGAATTTTGGTAAACGTCTTTGTAATGGCATTTGACCTCCTTCGAAACCAATTTTTCTTGAATAACCAGAACGAGATTTAGCACCTTTGTGTCCACGTCCAGCAGTTAAACCGTTACCACTACCTTCACCTCTACCTTTACGGAATTTATTTTTAGTTGAACCAGCAGCTGGTCTTAAATTACTTAAATTCATTTTAATAATCTTTTAAAGGTTTAAAAGCGATTAAGCTCTTTCTACTACTACTAAGTGTTGAATTTTTCTAATCATTCCTTCGATTTGAGGTGTAGAATCATGTTCAACAACTTGATTTAATTTTTTCAATCCTAAAGCTACTAAAGTTGCTTTTTGAGATTTATCACGATTGATAGCACTACGTACTTGTTTTACTTTTACTTTGCTCATGATTTTTATTCTTATCCGTTGAACACTTTACTGATTGATATACCTCTCTGACGAGCGATCGTTTCTGCACTTCTTAATGACAACAAAGCACGGAATGTAGCTTTTACTGCATTATGAGGGTTAGATGATCCTTTTGATTTAGATAATACATTGTGTACTCCTACAGATTCTAATACTGCACGTACTGTACCACCAGCAATAACTCCTGTACCTTTTGCAGCAGGTCTGATGAATACTTGCGCTCCACCAAAACGAGCTTCTTGCTCATGAGGAATTGTACTACCTTGTAATGGAATACGTACTAAGTTTTTCTTAGCATCTTCGATTGCTTTTGCAATTGCAGATGCTACATCTTTAGATTTACCTAATCCGTAACCTACTACTCCATTTCCGTCTCCTACTACTACGATTGCAGAGAATCCGAATGCACGTCCACCTTTTGTTACTTTAGTAACACGTTGAACTCCAACTAAACGATCTTTAAGATCTAATCCTGTTGGTTTTACTCTTTCTACGTTATTGAATCCTAACATAATTTCTTTCTCTTTTTTAGAATTTTAAACCACCTTCTCTAGCTCCTTCTGCTAAAGCTTTAATTCTACCATGATAAACGAAACCGTTACGATCAAAAACCACAGTTTCAACACCTTTTGCTTTTGCTTTTTCAGCTAAAGCTTTACCAACTGCAACAGATACTTCTGATTTAGTTCCTTCTGCGTTTACACCTTTCTCACGAGAAGATGCAGAAGCTAAAGTTACCCCACTGTTATCGTCGATAATTTGAGCGTAGATTTCTTTATTTGAACGGAAAACTGACAAACGAGGTTTCTCAGCTGTACCAAAAATATTACGACGAACGCGTCTTTTTATTTTTTGTCTTTTTTCTACTTTAGATAATGCCATTTTGCTTAAAGTTTTTATGCAGATTTACCTGCTTTTCTTCTAATAATTTCTCCTACGAACTTGATACCTTTTCCTTTGTAAGGCTCTGGTTTACGGAAAGATCTGATTTTAGCTACAATCATCCCTAATAATTGCTTATCATGAGAAGACAAAGTAATAATTGGATTTTTACCTTTTTCTGTAACTGTCTCTACTTTAACTTCTGAAGGAATCTCCATCACGATATTGTGAGAAAAACCTAAAGACATATCTAATTTTTGTCCTTGATTTGATGCTCTATAACCAACACCAACCAATTCTAAATCTTTTTTGAAACCTTCTGTAACTCCGACAATCATATTATTGATCAAAGCTCTATATAATCCGTGTAAAGATTTATCTTCTTTTGATTCTGATGGACGAACTACTGTTAATACGCCATCTTCTAATTTAACATCAAAACCTTCTTTTAACTCTTGAGTTAAAGCTACATTACCACCTTTTACAGTAACAACATTATCTTTAAACTCTACTGTAGCTGCTGAAGGTACATTGATATGTGCGTTTCCTATTCTTGACATAATTTCTTGTGCTTAAAGATTAATAAACAAAACATAATACCTCACCACCTACATTTTCTTGACGAGCTTGCTTGTCTGTCATAACACCTTTAGAAGTTGAAATGATAGCCACACCTAAACCGTTTAAAACACGAGGCAACTCTTTTGCACCAGCATACTGACGTAAACCAGGTGAAGAAGCTCTTTTCAATTTTTTAATTGCAGGCTCTTTAGTCATTTTATCATATTTCAATGCAATTTTGATTGAATTATGACCATTTTCGGCAGTCTCGAACTTGTAGTTCAAGATATACCCTTGTTCAAAAAGAATTCTTGTAATTTCTTTTTTCAAATTTGATGCAGGAATTTGCACTACTTTGTGCCCTGCCATCATCGCATTTCTTACACGTGTAAGAAAATCTGAAATTGGATCTGTGTACATAAATAATTCTACAGTATAGAGTTACGCATTATAACTCTACTTTTAGGATTAAACTTTAACTAATTAATGCATTACGCATTTGGGTTGCAAATATATAGCTTATTTTTTAATTACAAACTATATCTCAATTAATTATAAAGAAGTTATTTATTAACAGAAAAATTAAAATGGTTTGTCTTTTAAATTATCTTGAGCAATTTTAAAAGTATGCTCTCGACTAGCTAATCCGATACTTTTTCTATTTTTATTGATTTGATTAGTATCTAAAGAATCTGCAAATGTTGGATATTGTGCGTAAACTGTTCCTTTCTTTAGAACATGATCTTCTTGTCTATCTATAAAATCAGCATAAAATTTCGGTTCAAATTCACCAGATTTAACATAATCAATTTGAATAATTGAATATTTTTTTTGTCATTCAATTCCATCAAATCATAATCATTATCTAATCTTGGCTGTTGATCTCTTTCTCTCGCTATACTAAATGAATCTAAAAGCACTTTATCTAAGTTATTTTCCCATTTTCTGTATTCCTTATCAACTGCTAAACTATCTAAACCATATTTAGCAAATAAAGAATAGTAAGGTTTAAAACTATCATGATGATAACTAGGTGAAAGAAAATGAATCAATTCTAATAAACTTTCCTTTCCACCAAAATCTTCTCCATAACGATCTGATAAAACAATATAGGTTTCATATTCTCTAATCAGTTGCTGATTACGTGGTGGAAATTTATCAAACAATTTCTTATATTTTTCTACAACTAACTTTGGTTGATTTGTGTATCTATAAATACTATCAATCTCATTTACTTGTTGATAATAAGTGATATAATTTAAAGGCTCTTTTTTACAAGAATTAAAAACTATTAATAAAAGAAATAAAGTATAAAAGATTCTTGAGTAGTAAATGTTTTTCATGGTTAGTTAATTTAACCATCAATATAATAAAAAAATCCTTACTCAAAAAAATGAGTAAGGATTTCTATTTTCTAGTTCTTGATAAACTTACCAAGAAGCTTTTTTAACTCCTGGGATCAAACCATCGTTTGCCATTTCACGGAAAGTTACACGTGAAATACCGAAAGTTCTCATATATCCTCTTGGACGACCAGTTAATTTACAACGGTTGTGTAAACGTACTGGAGATGCATTTTTTGGTAATTTTTGTAAACCTTCATAATCACCAGCTTCTAATAATGCTTTACGTTTAGCAGCATATTTTGCAACTAATTTCGCTCTTTTACGCTCACGCGCTTTCATTGATTCTTTTGCCATGACTATTGTTCTTTTGTGAATGGTAAACCAAATTTACTTAATAATGCTTTCGCTTCTTTATCTGTGTTTGCAGAAGTTACAAATGTAATATCTAAACCTTGAATTTTCTTCACTTTATCGATGTTAATCTCTGGGAAGATAATTTGTTCTTTGATACCTAAATTGTAGTTTCCTCTACCATCAAATCCTTTAGAATTGATTCCTTGGAAATCACGTACACGTGGTAAAGCAGCAGAAACTAAACGATCTAAGAACTCATACATTTTCTCACCACGTAAAGTAACTTTTGCCCCAATTGGCATCCCTTTACGTAATTTGAAAGCTGCTTCGTCTTTCTTAGAAATCGTAGCTACAGCTTTTTGACCTGTAATTAATTCCAATTCTTCTACTGCATAATCAACAATTTTTTTGTCTGCTGTTGCAGCACCTAAACCTTGTGACAAAACAATTTTCTCTAATTTTGGAACTTGCATTATCGATTTGTAACCGAACTCTTCTTTAAGAGCAGCTACAATCTCTTCTTTATATTTTACCTGCGGACGAGGTGCATAATTTGTACTCATCGTTAAATAGCTTTACCTGATTTTTTAACAATTCTTGTTTTCTTTCCATCCTCTACTTTGTAACCTACTTTCGTAGCTTTACCAGTTTCAGGATCAACTAAAGCCAATTTACAGATGTACAATGGAGCTTCTTTTTCTACAACTCCGCCTTGTGGATTTTGTGCGCTTGGCTTAACACGTTTTTTTGCGATATTAACCCCTTCAACAATTGCTTTTGCTTTGTCAGGGAATACACGCAATACAGTACCTGTTTTCCCTTTATGAGAACCAGATAATACAACTACGTTGTCTCCTTTTTTAATTTTTAACTTTGCCATGTTGAATTGATATTATAATACCTCTGGGGCTAATGATACAATTTTCATATATTCTTTATCACGTAACTCACGTGCAACTGGTCCAAATACACGAGTACCGCGCATTTCACCTTGTGTATTTAATAATACACATGCATTGTCATCGAAACGGATATATGAACCATCTTTTCTACGAACTTCTTTTTTAGTTCTAACTACAACAGCTTTTGATACAGCACCTTTTTTAACGTTTCCTGAAGGTGTAGCTTCTTTAATTGCTACTACAATTTTGTCACCTACAGATGCATATCTTCTTTTAGTTCCACCTAATACGCGGATTACTAATGCTTCACGAGCTCCTGTGTTATCTGCAACTTTTAATCTAGATTCTTGTTGTAACATAACTTATATTATTTAGCTCTTTCTATAATTTCTACTACTCTCCATCTTTTGTTTTTAGACAAAGGACGAGTCTCCATAATACGCACTGTGTCACCTTCGTTACAATCGTTAGTCTCATCGTGCGCTGTGTACTTTTTAGTTTTCAAGACGAACTTTCCGTAGAAAGGGTGCTTGATTTTTTTGGTTTCAGCAACAACAATAGTTTTATCCATTTTGTTCGATGTTACTAAACCAATTCTTTCTTTTCTTAAATTTCTTTCCATCAGATACAAATTTGTGATTACTGTTGTTTTTGTTTTTCAGTTAAAATTGTCTTTAGACGTGCAAGCTGTTTTCTTGCATTTCTAATTTCAATTGGATTTCCGATAGGAGAAACGACATGCGTCATTTTCAATTGCTCAAAACTTGCAGTTTCTTCTGCAATTTTAGCTACTAACTCCTCTACACTAAGATTTCTAATATCTACTGTTTTCATCTTGTTCAATTTTAAAAATTATTAGTTTTGGAAATCTCTTGCTACAATAAACTTAGTTTTCACTGGTAACTTCTGTGCTGCTAAACGCAATGCTTCTGTTGCTACCTCTAATGGAATACCTCCTAATTCGAAGATAATACGTCCTGGTTGTACTGGAGCAACCCAATACTCAGGAGCACCTTTACCTTTACCCATACGAACCTCTGCAGGTTTTTTCGTAATTGGCTTATCTGGAAAGATTTTGATCCATAATTGACCTTCACGTTTCATATAACGAGTCGCTGCAATACGAGCTGCTTCTATTTGACGAGCTGTAATGAATGCTTCCTCTAATGATTTGATCCCAAAAGTTCCGTAAGCTAATTGTGTTCCTCTGTGAGAAACCCCTTTCATCTTACCTTTCTGGGTTTTTCTATATTTAACTCTTCTCGGTGATAACATAATCTTAATTTTTTAGTTGTTAAACTAATTAACGTTTTCTGTTGTTTGATCTTTCACCTCCTTTTCTGTTGTCAGATTTCTTTTGTTTCTTTTGTAATCCAACTAAAGGAGATAATTCTCTTTTTCCGTAAACTTCACCTTTCATAATCCATACTTTGATCCCTAAACGACCATAAGTTGTATGAGCTTCTGAAATGTGATAATCGATATCTGCACGGAATGTTGATAATGGAATACGTCCGTCTTTGTAAGTTTCAGAACGTGCCATCTCTGCACCATTTAAACGACCAGAGATTTGAACTTTAATTCCTTCAGCGTTCATACGCATTGCAGATGTAATTGCCATTTTAATAGCTCTACGGTAAGAAATACGATTTTCGATTTGTCTAGCGATGCTGTCACCTACTAAGATTGCATCTAGTTCTGGTCTTTTAATTTCGAAGATATTGATTTGAACCTCTTTACCAGTGATTTTTTTCAATTCTTCTTTTAATTTATCAACCTCTTGTCCTCCTTTACCAATAATGATACCTGGACGAGCTGTGGTTACAGTAACTGTAACTAATTTTAAAGTACGATCGATGTAAATACGAGAAACTCCGGCTTTAGATAAACGCGCTCTTAAATACTTACGTATTTTAGCATCTTCAGCAATTTTATCACCGTAATCATTTCCACCGTACCAGTTAGAATCCCATCCTCTGATGATTCCTAAACGATTTCCGATTGGATTAGTTTTCTGTCCCATATTATTGATCTTCTACTTTTTGTTTATCTTCTTTTGTTCCTAATACGATTGTCACGTGATTTGAACGTTTTCTGATTCTATGCGCTCTACCTTGTGGTGCAGTACGAATTCTTTTCAATTGACGTGCGCTATCCACTGCGATAGTTCTTACAAATAAACCAGCTTCTTCAACATCAGCTCCTTCGTTTTTCACTTGCCAGTTAGCGATTGCGCTTAATAACAATTTTTCTAAACGAATAGATGCATGTTGTTTAGAGTATTTCAAGATACCTAAAGCTTTTTGAATCTCAACTCCACGGATGATATCCGCTACCAATCTCATTTTACGAGGAGACGTTGGTACATTATTTAATTTCGCAAAAGCGACATTTTTGTTCGCTTCTTTGATTGCTTCGTTACTTAATCTTTTTCTAGATCCCATGGCCTTCTACTATTTTTTACCTTTGTTTTTAGCTCCGGCATGACCTCTAAAAGTACGTGTAGGAGCGAACTCACCTAATTTATGACCAACCATATTCTCAGTAACATATACTGGAATAAATTGCTTTCCGTTGTGAACTGCAATTGTTTGACCAACGAAATCAGGAGAAATCATTGATGCTCTTGACCAAGTTTTGATCACGTTTTTGCTTCCAGATTCAACGTTAGCAAGAACTTTCTTTTCTAATTTATAGTGGATGAATGGTCCTTTTTTTAATGAACGTGCCATAAATTATTTTTTTCTTCTTTCAACAATATATTTGTTAGACGATTTCTTTTTAGAACGTGTTTTGTATCCTTTTGCAGGAATACCGTTTCTAGAACGAGGAATACCTCCGGTAGCTCTACCTTCACCACCACCCATTGGGTGATCTACAGGGTTCATTACCATTGGTCTTGTTCTTGGACGACGACCTTGCCATCTAGAACGACCCGCTTTACCTGAAACTTCTAACTGATGATCAGAATTTGACACAACACCAATAGTAGCCTTACATTCTACTAAAATCATACGAACTTCTCCACTTGGTAACTTAACGATAGCATATTTACCATCACGAGCAACTAATTGCGCATAAGTACCTGCACTTCTAGCCATAACAGCTCCTTGTCCTGGGCGTAACTCTATACAAGAGATAACTGTACCCAAAGGAATGTTTTTTAGCTTCATAGTATTACCTACTTCTGGTTCTACAGAATCTCCTGATTGGATTGTTTGACCTGCTTTTAAACCATTTTGAGCAATAATGTATCGTTTTTCACCGTCTGCATAAGCAACTAATGCGATGAAAGCTGTTCTATTTGGATCATATTGAATTGACTCAATAGTAGCTTCACCATCTTTGTTTCTTTTGAAATCGATGATACGATATTTTTGTTTGTGACCTCCTCCGATATAACGCATTGTCATTTTACCAGAGTGATTACGTCCACCCGATTTAGATTTACCTTCAACCAATGATTTTTCTGGTTTAGCACCTGGTGTTAATACCGCAAAATCATTAACGATTCTAAAACGTTGTCCCGGGGTGATAGGTTTTAATTTTCTTACTGACATTTTTTAAATCTTAAATTATCCGAACAACTCTATTTCTTGACCTTCAGCTAACTGAACGATCGCTTTCTTCAACTTATTTGTTTTACCAATTTGAAAACCTGTTTTTGTGTAACGAGATTTTACTTTTGGCGCAGAAACCATAGTATTCACTTTAACTACCTGAACACCATAAGCTTTTTCAACTGCCTCTTTAACTTGCAATCTATTAGCTTTAGTATCTACATAAAACGAATATTGCCCTAATAACTCATTGTTATTAGTTGCTTTTTCTGAAATTACTGGTTTGATTAATATTCCCATTTTCGTTTTATTTACTTAAATTTTGTTGTACAGTTTCTAATGAACCTTCAAAAAACACAACTTCTGAAGCATTAATTAAATCATAAACATTTAATTCAGAATTATTTACAACTTTAACTTTTTGTAAGTTACGAGAAGATAAAAATACATTTTTATTCTCTGCACCTAATACAAATAAAGCTTTTTTGTTATCTAATCCTAAACCAGTTAAAACATTAATGAATTCTTTTGTTCTTGGAGCTTCGAAAGAAAAATCCTCAACAATTTTGATTTCATTATCAGCTAACTTTTGTGATAAAACTGATTTTTTAGCTAATCTCTTTTGAGATTTGTTCAATTTGAAAGAATAATTTCTCGGTCTTGGACCAAAAACTCTACCTCCTCCACGGAAAACCGGAGATTTGATAGAACCTGCACGTGCTGTACCTGTTCCTTTTTGTTTTTTGATCTTTTTAGTAGAACCAGCAATTTCATTTCTTTCTTTTGCTTTGTGAGTTCCTTGACGTTGAGCAGCCAAATATTGTTTTACTTCTAACCACACAGTGTGAGTAGATGGCTCAACTCCGAAAACCGTTTCATCTAATGAAACTTTTCTCCCAGTTTCTTTTCCTTGGATATTTAATACTGCTACTTCCATCTTCTTACTATTACGTATGAATTTTTAGGACCTGGTACTGCACCTTTTACAATTAAAAGATTTTTCTCAGTGTCAACTTTGATTACTCTTAAGTTCTGTACGGTAACTTGTTTACCACCCATTCTACCAGCCATACGCATTCCTTTGAATACACGAGATGGATCTGAACCAGCACCAATAGAACCTGGAGCTCTTAAACGGTTATGTTGACCGTGAGTCGCTTGACCTACACCACCAAAACCATGTCTTTTTACAACACCTTGAAAACCTTTTCCTTTAGAAGTTCCAGTGATAGACACAAATTCTCCTTCACCAATTAAGTCAACTTTTACTTCGTTACCTAATTCTAATGAATCTACAAACTCATCACCGTAAAACTCTACTAATTTTCTTTTAGGAGTTGTACCTGCCTTCTTAAAATGCCCTTTCAAAGCATTTGAAGTGTTTTTTTCTTTTGCGTCATCGAAACCAAGTTGGACACTCTTGTATCCATCTTTCTCTAAGGTTCTGACTTGTGTAACCACGTTAGGACTTGCTTCTACGATTGTCACAGGAATATTCTTCCCGTTCTCATCGAACAAGCTTGTCATCGCGATTTTTTTACCAATGATACCTGACATTTGTTGTTATTAAGTTAATAATTTCTAAATAATCCTAAGAGGTTTAAGCTTTTAACTTTTTAGAGACACCCCTTAAAATTAGCATGCAAATGTAACTATTTATTTGTAAACCACAAACTTTCAATAGATTATTTTATTAAAATATTTTATATGTAAATGTTTTAAATAATTTTTATCCATTAGCTCAATCCGATTTTTTAATATTTAAATCATCAATAAATCCTATCAAATTTTTATTATTTTTACTTCTATCATTTATCTAAAATCATGAAGTTTTCTAACCCCGAAATTTTTCACGCTTTACAATCTAAATTAAAAATAGGCAACAGAAGAGGTGTTCATCTAAATGCAATTCCTGGAAACTCTAGATATAAATTTGATTTAAGTAGACTTTCTTCCATTTATACTAGTTTACCAGAAAGATTTATCATAGAATTGTTAACTCAAAAAAATATCAATTTCAAATTTTCTATTCATGACAAAAGTAATACAATAGAAGATTCAGAAACGAAATATAAAGGTATTGAAAATGAAAGAACATCAGACAATCAAGAAATAAGTCATCAAACAAAAGATGAGAAACTAGATCGGTTAGTTAAAAGTTTAGAAAATTTAATTTTTCAGAACGAAGTTATTGTATCCGAAAAAGGGATTAATACCTTAGGATTTGGCTTTCCGCTGTTAATAAGAAAAGATTTAGCTGATGGACAAATCACTTCTGCTCCTTTATTAATTTGGTCTATAAAAATTACGCCTTCTAGCGAAATGAATACTTGGACGATTAGTAGAACAGAGGATGATCCTATTTATTTGAATGAAGTTTTGATTAATCATCTACAAAACGATTCTTCTGTTATTTTAGATTCGATACCAGAAGAAATGTTAGATGATGGAAAACTGGATAAACCAGAATTGTTTGCAATTTGCTCACGTATTTTAGAACAGTTAAAAATCGAACAGAATTTAGATTTTATTCTTAATAATTACGAACCAATCAATCCTATAAAATCAAAAGTTTCTTATGACAAACAATTAATAAATAAAGGAGATGGAATTATAGAGAAAAGTGGAATTTTCTCACTTTTCGAAGTTCAAAAACAAAACATCATCAACGATTATGAAAGTTTAAAAACAGAATTCAAAGAAATAGAAAGTAAATCAACAAAAGAATTTCAGTCGATTACTGCAATAGAAACTGATCCTTCGCAACAAAATGTTTTAGAATCTCTAAAAACTGAATCAAATATTTTGATCCAAGGTCCTCCAGGAACTGGCAAAAGCCAAACTTTAACTGCTTTATTGATAAACGCATTAGAGAATAAACAAAAAACAATTGTGGTTTGTGAAAAGCAAACTGCTTTAGAAGTTTTGTATCAAGCATTAGAAAAAAAAGATTTGGATAAATATTGCATCATGATTAAAGATAGTATTACAGATCGAAAATTGGTTGTAGATAAGGTTCGAAATACGATAGATAATGTACAGTTTAAAAAAACAATAGAAATTTATCCTGACGCAGTTTTGAAAACTCAAATTGATGAAATACAAAACTCGATCAACAAAATAAATGCAATTCATCATAAACTAAATAATAAGGAAATTGCGACTAAAGATTGGTCAGAAATTGTTGGTGAAATTTTACAATTCGATTCAGAAAAAAAACTAATTGATTTAACAACTATTCAATTTCAGTTTAACGAACAAGAATTTTCTGATTTAAATTTTCTACTAGAAAACGGCGAATTACTTTATCGTGATTTCGAAAAATATCGAGAAAATCCATTTTACAATCCAAATACGATTTTAAAAAATAATCCAATTAACATACATGAAAACATCAAAGAATCTTTTCAAAAATATTCGTCAGATTTAGAAGAAATCATCAAACTAAAAAATCAATACCAAAATTATTACAACGAAAAAAGAAAAGAAGAATTTTCTAATCAATTAGAGGATTTGAATCATTTATTAAACGAATCAGAAATTACAACATCAACTTTAGATCAGAACTCAAAAGTATTTGATCAAAAAACAGATAGTTTTTGGTTCAAGATTTCATCTATTTTTTCGAGTTCCAACAAAAAAGCAATTCAGCAAAGAAAATCTTTACAAGAAATTGGGCAAAAAATCAAAGCGATTTCGTTGCATCACAATTTTCAACCAATAGAAATTTCGTCTAATCTTTGGGAAAATCAACTTGCTTATAAAAATTACCGAACATCAATAGAAGAAACTAAAACAAATTTTAATCAAAAAATTGAACAAGATTTTGATGCTTTTGATTTATTGAATGTTTACGATAAAAATTTATTGAATACTGATTTGAATCAAATAAAATCGAAAATTGATGCGTTAAAAAGAAAAATATCAACTGATCATTGGATTACTGAACTAAATTTCGGTTCCCAATACAAAGAATTCGAAAAGCAAATTAAAAAAACTTTAGAAAAATATGATGAATTAGATAACGACTCGAATAATTCTTTTTTAATTATTTACAATTGGTTTGAATTTTATAAAAACTTAAATGATTTTCAACTAAAGTGTTTCGAGAAAATCGTCAATTATCCAAACTGGAAAAGTACATTTTTAGCAGCTTATTATCGATTACTTTTAAAAGCGAAAGCAGACGGAAATTTAAATTTTGACGAAAAAGAATATCAAAACTTAATAAAGAATATTCATTATTTTGCTTCATCACAAAAAACTTATATCGAAAAATTTTGGGATTTAGCACAACAACAAGCTGTAAAAAAATTTGAATCGGATAATAAAGAAATTACAGTTCCCAATTTATACAACAAAAGACGAAGTGAAAAATTTGCGCGTTTATCTTTGCGTCAAATTGTAAAAAAAGACACAGATTTGTTTACCAACTTCTTCCCTATTATTTTAATTACGCCAGATGCTTGTTCTAATCTTTTTCAGGGTAAAAATTATTATTTTGATCATGTAGTTTTTGACGAAGCTAGTCAGTTAAAATTAGAAGATAATTTACCTGCGATGTTAAAAGCCAAAAACATTATAATTGCAGGTGATGAACATCAAATGCCGCCGTCAAATTATTTTGGTAAAGTTTTCGAAGGCTCGATTGAAGATGAAGATGACATGGAAGATGAACAAGAAATTGTCACCAATAAAAATGCCCTATTAAACATAGAATCTTTGTTAGATTTTGCATTAGAATATCAGTTTGATAAGAATCATCTGGATTTTCATTACCGATCAAAACATCCTTATTTAATAGATTTTTCTAATCATGCGTTTTACAATTCTAGGTTAAAACCATTGCCAGCGAAAAGTAAAGAAAAACCAATCGAGTTTTTTCAGGTTGATGGATTTTTTCAAGATCATATTAATGATGAAGAAGCCGAAAAAGTTATTGAAATATTAAATTCTATTGAACCAAAAACAGACGGAACTTATCCTTCTGTTGGAATTGCAACTTTTAATATTACACAAAGAAATTACATCAAACGAAAAATTATTCAGAAGATTAATGAAAGTAATGACGAACATTTTAAAGAAAAAATACAAGGTTTAGAAACCGCTGGATTATTCATAAAAAATTTAGAAAACATACAAGGTGACGAACGTGACATTATTATACTTTCTGTAACTTATGGTCGTAAAAAAGATGGAAAGTTTATCCAAAGTTTTGGTCCTATCAATCATTCAAAAGGTTATAAATTACTCAATGTAATCATTACCAGAGCAAAAGAAAAAATTTACGTTTGTAATTCAATTCCAGAAGAATTTTTCAGTAATTACAAAGAAGCATTATTAATAGAAAAAAGCAATAATCGTCGCGCAGTTTTTTATGCTTATTTAGCTTATTGCAAAGCAGTAAATGATAAAAATGAAACGCATCGATTAGAAATTTTGAACAATTTAGATATTCATGGTTATCAAGAAAAAAATCAAGATCAAAAAAATATAAATCTTTTTAAAGATGAATTCTATAAAAGATTAAAAACGAAATATCCGAATTATAAAATTCAGCAAGATTATGGATTCGGAGGTTATACGATAGATTTTATTATAGAATCGGACAACAAATCTTTGGCAATTGAAACGATGAGTAAAAAAAACTATTCGACTTCTATTGCTTATCTTGAGGATTTACACAAAGAAAAAATCATTAAACAATCTGGTTTAGACTATGTTCGAATTTGGAGTCATTTGACTTGGCAAAACATCGATCTTGAACTGAATAAATTACATAAATTTTTATAAACACATGAAATATTCTATTTACTTATTCATACTTATTTTTAGTATGGCTTGCCAAGAAAAACAATCAATTACAAAAGGTGAATATTTTTTTGATTTTGATCACATCGATTATTACAGAAGCGAAATCAAAGAAGAATATCTTTTAGGCGATTTGAGAGAAAAATTACCAAAAGAAGAATTCGAAAAGTATTATTCAGTTTACAGTAAGGATTATCCTAAAAATCTAGAAGATGAACAATTAGAAACAACTTTAACTCAACTTGAGTTTAAGAAAATTGAATTAGATAAAAAAGTTTATCAGGACATTAATGAGATTTACAGAGAACAAGACTCTGATTATTCCGAAGAATCTCCTTGTATACCTTTATATAGAGATATTCTAATTTTCAGAAAAAACAATTCGGTAGTCGGAATTTCTAAATTATGTTTTGATTGCGGAAAATTTCTAACAATTGGAACAGATGCAGATATGACAAATTTTGGTTTGAATGGAAATTTTATAAAGTTAGAAAAGTTACTTTATCGTTATAAATGATAAAAAAATTAATGTCGAACGTAATTAATATTAAACTTCATGAACAAATCTTGTAACAAATATAATTTATTATAACATTTTGATCCAAGATTAATATGATCATCACTTAAAACAACTCTACCGCATTCAAAACAAATTTCTATATAGTTCAAAAGATGATTATCATTATCCAAAAATAAGATAGCATTTCTAGGTGAATAACAACCTGAAATTGCTAATGGTCCATCGTAATTAATACCATAATTGTAAAACAAGTCAGTCAACTCATTTATATTTTCTTTTGTCAGATAAGTAAACTCATGAAAGTCAGCTAAAACTATTTTTGATTTCTCTTCATAATGTTGTTTTAAATACCTAGACAACTCTGTACCATCTATTCCAATTTTTTTTTGTTTATAAGAGATAAATGCAACCTTAGAACTTGCATTAAATGGATATTGATTTAATCTATCTACTTCAATCATATTACCATCTCTTTCACAACTATAGTCTTCTTTTATATTTCTTACAGTTTGTCTAGCGCATGAATTAATTAGTAGTATAAAAAATATCATCTTGACAAATAAATTACAACTCATTTTCTAAATTTTATTTCGTTAAGATAAGCATTTAATAGAAATTATATGATACATAATATTAAAATAAAAAACCCTCAATTAGTAAACTAATTGAGGGTTTATATTCATAAAGAATAGTTCTAAAAACTACACTTTGATTTCAACTTCTACACCGCTAGGTAATTCTAATTTCATCAAAGCATCAACAGTTTTTGCAGATGATGAATAGATATCTAACAATCTTTTATGAGCTGATAATTGGAATTGCTCACGAGATTTTTTGTTAACGTGTGGAGATCTTAAAACTGTAAAAAGTCTTTTGTGAGTTGGTAATGGAATTGGTCCATTAACCACAGCTCCTGTTGCTTTAACAGTTTTCACGATTTTATCAGCTGATTTATCAACTAAATTATAATCGTATGATTTTAATTTTATTCTGATTTTTTGACTCATTTCTTCAATTATTAAGCGTTACCTTTTGCTTTAGCGATTACACCTTCTGCGATATTTGTTGGTGCAGCTTCATAATGATCGAACTCCATCGTAGACGTAGCACGTCCAGAAGATAAAGTACGTAATGAAGTTACATAACCAAACATTTCTGATAATGGAACCATTGCTTTAATTACTTTCGCATTGTTTCTATCATCCATACCCGAAACTTGACCGCGTCTTCTGTTCAAATCACCTACGATATCACCCATGTTTTCTTCAGGAGTTAAAACTTCTAATTTCATGATAGGTTCTAAAATCGTAGCTCCAGCAGCTTTAGCAGCAGCTTTATATCCCATTTGAGCAGCTAATTCGAAAGATAATTGATCAGAATCCACAGGGTGGAAAGATCCATCTTTTAAAGTAACTTTCAAAGAATCCATCTCAAATCCAGCTAAAGGACCGTTTTTCATTGCAGCTTTGAAACCTTTCTCAATAGAAGGGATAAATTCCTTAGGAACGTTACCACCTTTAATTTCAGAAACGAATTCTAAACCAACTTTTCCTTCATCTGCAGGTTCCATTGTAAATACAATATCCGCAAATTTACCACGTCCACCAGATTGTTTTTTGTAAACCTCACGGTGATCTGCTGGTCTTGTGAATGCTTCTTTGTACTCTACTTGTGGTTCACCTTGGTTCACCTCTACTTTGAATTCTCTTTTCAAACGGTCAACAATGATATCTAAGTGTAACTCACCCATACCAGAGATAACTGTTTGTCCAGAAGCTTCATCAGTTCTAACTGTGAAAGTTGGATCTTCTTCAGCTAATTTAGCTAAAGCCATACCCATTTTATCAACATCAGCTTTAGTTTTAGGTTCAACAGCAATACCAATTACAGGATCTGGGAAATCCATAGATTCTAATACGATAGGTGCTTTTTCATCACATAAAGTATCTCCTGTTTTGATATCTTTAAAACCTACTGCAGCACCAATATCACCAGCTTCAATAAACTCGATTGGTTCTTGTTTTGCAGCATGCATTTGGAAAATACGAGAAATACGTTCTTTGTTACCAGAACGAGTATTTAACACATATGAACCAGCATCTAAATGACCAGAATAAGCACGGAAGAAAGCTAAACGACCAACATAAGGGTCAGTAGCAATTTTAAATGCTAATGCAGCAAATGGCTCATCAGCAGATGGTTTTCTTGTAATCGGCTCTTCTGTTTTTGGATCTGTACCATGGATAGCATCTTTATCTGTTGGTGCAGGTAAATAACGACAAACTGCATCTAACATGAACTGTACTCCTTTGTTTTTGAAAGAAGAACCACATGTCATAGGAATGATAGACATATCCAATGTAGCTGCACGTAATGCTGTATGAATTTCATCCTCTGTAATAGAGTTTTCATCTTCCATGAATTTTTCTAACAAGTTCTCATCGTAAGCAGCGATTTCCTCAATTAATTGAGCTCTGTATTGTTTTACTTCATCAACTAAATCTGCAGGAATTTCTACAACATCAAAAGTAGATCCATTGTTTTCATCATGCCATACAATCGCACGGTTTTTAATCAAATCAACGATACCTTTAAAATCTGCTTCTTCACCGATAGGTAATACGATAGGAACAGCATTAGAACCTAACATATCTTTTACCTGACGACATACATTTAAGAAGTTTGCACCTTGACGATCCATTTTATTAACGAATCCCATACGTGGAACTTTGTAGTTATCAGCTAAACGCCAGTTAGTTTCTGATTGTGGCTCAACACCATCAACTGCAGAGAATAAGAATACTAACCCATCTAACACACGTAAAGAACGGTTTACCTCAACCGTAAAATCAACGTGACCAGGAGTGTCAATAATATTGAAATGATATCCTTTTGCATCTGCTAATGGTTTTCCTTGTTCTGTAGGGAAAGTCCAAGTACAAGTTGTAGCCGCAGAAGTAATGGTAATTCCACGTTCAGCTTCTTGCTCCATCCAGTCCATTGTAGAAGCACCATCGTGAACCTCTCCAATTTTGTGTGATTTTCCTGTATAGAATAAGATACGTTCTGTAGTGGTAGTTTTCCCAGCGTCGATATGCGCTGCGATACCAATATTTCTTGTATATTTTAAATCTCTTGCCATTTTTATTAGAATCTAAAGTGTGAAAATGCTTTATTTGCTTCAGCCATTTTATGAGTGTCCTGACGTTTTTTAACAGCAGAACCTTCTTCTTTAGCAGCAGCAATGATTTCACCTGCTAATCTTTGTGCCATCGATTTTTCATTACGCTTACGAGAGTAAGAAATTAACCACTTCATAGCAGTTGAGATCTTACGATCTGGGCGAATCTCCATTGGAATTTGGAATGTAGCTCCACCAACGCGACGAGATCTTACTTCTACGTGTGGCATTACATTAGATAATGCATCTTTCCAAACTTCTAATGCTGGTTTTTCAGCGTCTTCTTTTCTTTGTTCTACAATTTCCATTGCATCATAGAAAATTTTAAAAGCTACTGATTTTTTACCATCGTACATTAAGTTGTTTACGAAACGAGTTACTAACTGATCATTAAATTTAGGATCTGGAAGTAAAGGTCTTTTTTTAGCTCTTGTCTTTCTCATCTTTCCTTAAATTTATTTTTTAGCTTCTTTTGGACGTTTCGCTCCATACTTACTTCTACGCTGAGTACGTCCGTTTACTCCTGCTGTGTCTAACGCTCCACGTACAATGTGGTAACGAACACCTGGTAAGTCTTTTACTCTTCCTCCTCTAACCAATACTATCGAGTGCTCTTGTAAATTATGACCTTCACCTCCGATGTATGCATTTACTTCTTTTCCGTTTGTTAATCTAACACGAGCAACTTTACGCATTGCTGAATTAGGTTTCTTCGGAGTAGTTGTGTAAACACGTGTACATACACCACGACGTTGTGGACATGATTCCAAAGCAGCCGATTTACTCTTCTTGGTTAGTTTTTTTCTACCTTTTCTAACTAATTGTTGAATTGTTGGCATACTAATTAAAATTCTTTTTTATAAATATTCCCACTTTTTGGGATTGCAAAAGTACAAATATTTTATTCTAAAACAAATGATTAGCTTATTTTTTATATTTTAACAGCTTGTAACTCATCAAGATTTAATCTTCATCTAACATATTAAACCTATAAAAACTTACTTTTATTGAATTAAATGAAATATTTCAGGGTAAAATTTACATTAATTTAATATTAAGCTTCTCTGAAAAATATAAATTTGCAATTCAAAATTAATTTAAATGTCAGTTAATTCATTTTTTAAACTTTTTACTCCTAAGGATAAAACGTTTTTCCCAATCTTTGATGATGCTTCTTCTAGCTTAATACAATTAGCAACTCAATTAGATGAGTTAGTAAATGCAACTCCTGATGATCGTGAAGATTTCTTGGTAAACATTGCGAAGTTAGAAACAAAGATTGAAGTGTTGACTCAAAAGACAAACATCGAACTAAGTAAAAACTTTATAACACCTTTTGATCGCGAAGACATCTATTCTTTGATAAAAGCAATTGATTATGTTGCGGATAATTTGAACGGCGCTGCCAATAGAATAAAAATTTATCAGGTAGAAAAAATCACAAAATCTATCAAAAAATTAACTCAAGTAAATTTAGAAGCTTGTGTTTTGATTGGTGAAGCTGTTTCTGATCTAAAAGAATTAACAAATATTCCTCGTATAAATGAAATTTGCGAGCGAATCAATAAATTAGAAAATAAATCTGATCGCATTTTTGATAAAGCTGTAGAAGAAATTTTCGAAAACGAAACGGATGCAAAAAACATTATCAAGTACAAAGAAGTTTTATCTTCTCTAGAATCTGCAACTGATAAATGTAAAAGCGTTGCGAATGTCTTACAAGCAATTACCGTAAAATATTCATAATTTCTTAATTAAAAAGTATGGAACTATTCAATACGGTTATTGAATCCATTAACCATATGGCTGCAACAAAAGCTGGCATTTTACTTTTAGCTGTAATCTTCCTTTCTTTTGTTTTTGATTATATCAATGGTTTTCATGACGCTGCAAATTCTATTGCAACAATTGTAACAACCAAAGTACTTTCTCCTTTCCAAGCTGTTTTATGGGCAGCCGCATGGAATTTTGCTGCATATTTCATTGCAGTTTATTGGATTGGTGAATTTAAGGTTGGTAACACAATTGCAAAATCTGTCAGCGAAAACTTTATTACTATAGAAGTAATTTTAGCAGGAATTATCGCTGCAATTTCTTGGAATCTTTTAACTTGGAAATTTGGTATTCCTTCTTCTTCTTCTCACACATTAATTGGTGGATTTATTGGTTCTGCTCTTACACATGCTTACATGACAACTGGTTCTTTTGCTGGTGTTGTTGTTTACGCAAAAGTAGTCCCAATCTTCTTGTTCATCTTTTTAGCTCCATTTATCGGGATGATTATTTCGAGTATCTTAACGATTATTATTCTACATCTGTGTAAAAAAGCAAAACCTGCAAGAGCAGAATGGTGGTTCAAAAAATTACAATTGGTATCTTCTGCCCTTTTCTCATTAGGACACGGAATGAATGATGCACAAAAAGTAATGGGAATTATTGGTGCTGCAGTTATTTTCTACCACATGAATGTAGATTTTGATCCTGCTTATGTAGAGGCTCCAGATAAATTCCAATATTTTGTACAACATTGGTGGTGGGTTCCTATTACTTCATTTATCGTAATTGCAATTGGTACGATGAGTGGTGGATGGAAAATCATTAAAACAATGGGTTCTAAAATCACAAAAGTTACACCATTAGAAGGTGTTGCTTCTGAAACTGCTGGTGCAATGACATTATACATCTCAGAACATTTTGGTATTCCTGTTTCTACCACACACACTATTACAGGTTCTATTATTGGTGTTGGTATGGTGAAACGTGTTTCTGCTGTAAGATGGGGCGTTACAATCAGTTTATTATGGGCTTGGGTATTGACTATTCCAATTTCTGCTTTAGTAGCTGCCCTTGTTTATTTTATCATTACATTATTTTAAAATCAATACAATTAAATAATCAAAAGCCGGATTTGAAAGTTTCAAATCCGGCTTTATTATGTAGAAAATAAAAATTTTATTTTTCGATATCCAATTGATCTTTGTAACGTTTTCCTTCTATCAATCTTTTTTCTGCCCAAATTGTTCCTGCTGGCACAATCGCTGAAACAAAGAAAATTGCAAAAATCTTCCAACTCCAATTGTATTTGTCTTTTAATAAATACAAAACCACAACATAAGCAATAAAAAGAAATCCATGCGCTCGACCAATTGGTGGCACGTAAGATGCATCGTCCCAAATATATTTCATGGGCATTGCAAAAAAGAACAAGAGAACCGCAGAAATTGCTTCTAAAATTCCAACAACCTTAAATAATTTCAACATAGTTTATAAATTTGGGCTAAAATAAGTGCTTTATTTGGTTGTTTAACTAATAATTATCAGACTTCTAAATACTTAAACTAATTTTAACACGTTTTCTATTAAAAAATCATTGTAATGAACTATTTTTTTGTTGTTTGCTTGTTCCTATTCGCTTATACATCAAGCGCGCAAGAAAATAAAACGTACGAATTTTACGATTTTGTACCAAAAGAAAATACATACAATAAAAGCTTCGAGAAAAAAAGTAGTGAAAATGATTTGAATCTTATTTTTGATTCTTTACAAAAAGTTGGATTTTATACTTTACAGATTGACTCCATTAAAAATCAAAAAATTTATCTGAATCGCGGGAAACTTTATCAAAATATTTGGGTAAAAAACAATGCACTTTTCGAGAATAAAAATGATTATTTTCCAACAAAGAATTTAGATTCGATTATCCTAAAATTCAATCAAGAAGAAATTGCCAACGGCCGTCCGTTTTCGAGTATAAAAATTATTCCGAATGGTTTTCATCAAAACGAATTAAGAGTAGAATTAGTACAAAATCAATCCAAACAACGGTTAATTGATGGCGTAAAATTAGTTGGTTATGAAAAACTTTCGCCAAGTTACATCAAACATAATTTACAGTTAAAACCTGGTGAAATTTACAATGAAAAAAAGTTGATCGAAATCAGTGATAAAATTACCCAAAACTCATTTATAAGAGAAACCAGATCGCCTAATGTATTGTTTCGCGAAGATTCTACATACGTGTATTTGTACACAGAAAAAGTAAGATCTAATGCATTTGATGGAATTTTGGGTTTTGGTTCTGACGAAGATGGGAAATTTAGAATGAACGGAAATGTTACTTTGGAATTGAACAATAACTTCAATGCAATGGAACAAATCAGATTCAATTGGATTGGAACAGCAAATAAAAATACAACATTGGATATTCGTTTACGTTTTCCTTATCTTTTCAAAACGAAAATCGGTAGCGAAACTAATTTTAAATTGTTTAAACAAGACAGTGTTTTTGTGAACACCAATTTACAAGAACGTTTATTTTATCAGCTTACACCAAACTCGAATATTGGACTGAATCTTGGTTTGCAATCTTCTAATTTTGTCTTAGACGATTATCCAGAAATTGCTTCTAATTACGATGATTATTCTAAAACTTTTTTTGGGATTAGTTACGATTATTTTTTAGGTTCTGATTATCGAATTTTAGAAGGTAAGCAACGATTGTTTATACAAGTAAATTCGATTAAAAAGAAAGAAAAAAACTATTCGCTAACCGAATCTATCGAAAATAAATCTTACAATCAGTTTGAAGTTGGTATTGATACTTATCGGATTTTTCATTTGGGTAAAAAGCATTACCTAAAAGGAAAATTAACCTATTATGGATTGTTTGATTCTTCTGATTATTTTGCCGAAAATGAATTGTATAGAATTGGAGGTTTCAACTCGATTAGAGGTTTTAACGAAGAAAGTATCACAGCAAACCAATACGGAATTTTAGGTGCAGAATATCGTTTTGTACCTAACGATGGTTTTTATGTTGCATTATTTAGTGATTATGGTATGATACAAAACAAACGAATGGATATCAATACCAATTTATTAAGTTTTGGTACAGGAATTTCTTTCTTAACAAAACTCGGAATCTTCAATTTGAGTTATGCTGTCGGAAAAACTGAAAATAATTCGTTCGATTTTAAGGAATCAAAAATACATTTTGGTATATTGAGCCAGTTTTAGACATAATGTGTAACACTTCTATTAATTAATAGACAAATCAAAAAAAAACAATTTCGATGAAAAAAATTATTTTATCATTCTTAACCTTAACCACATTCTATACTTTTCAAAATGCAGCAATTGCTCAGGACAACCTTGTTAATTCGTTAAACAAAAACGTTAGCGAGAATAGCAAATCTGCCTTTCAGTTTACAGAGATTATCAATTTGGCTAAAATGCCTGTTCAAAACCAAGCCTCATCTGGGACTTGTTGGTCTTATTCTGGGAATTCTTTTTTAGAATCTGAAATGCTAAGAATGGGTAAAAAACCTGTTCAACTTTCTCAAATTTTCACAGCAAGAAATGCTTACTTAGAAAGAGCAAAACAATATGTAAGAATGCACGGAAGTTTAGCTTTGGGCGAAGGTGGATTATTTCATGATGTGATGAATTCTTTGGACAAATACGGTGCTGTACCACAAGAAGTTTACACTGGTTTAAATTACGGTACAGATAAAAATCAGTTAGGAGAAATGAGTGCAGCTTTAGAAGGATTCTTGGGTGGTGTAATCAAAAATCCGAACGGAAAATTAACACCAAATTGGTCAAGTGCCTATTCAGGAATTTTAGATGCTTATCTTGGTAAATATCCTTATGAATTTACGTATGAAGGCAAAAAATATACGCCAAAAACTTTTGCACAAGAAAGAGTTGGTATTAATCCAAAAGATTATTTAGCAATTTCATCATTCAAAGCTTATCCATATTATGAGAAATTCACGTTGATAATCCCAGACAATTGGGCATTTGGACAATACTGGAATGTGCCAATGAATGAAATCACACCAATCATAGATAATGCTTTGAAAAATGGATACACTGTTGCTTGGGCGCAAGATGTTTCTGAAAAATCTTTCAGTTGGAAAAATGGCGTAGCTTATGTTCCTGAAAAAGATTATGCTGACATGACAGATGAAGAACGTAAAGATATGTTCAATGGTCCAAAACCTGAGCGTAAAATAACTGAGGATATGAGACAAAAAGCATTTGATGATTATGAAACCACAGATGATCATGGAATGCACATTGTAGGATTGGCAAAAGATCAGAATGGAAAAGAATATTACATCATCAAAAATTCTTGGGGTGAAAGTAACGATTACAAAGGTTATATGTATGTAACTAAAGCTTATGTAGAATACAAGACTTTAAATATTTTAGTACACAAAGATGCTGTTCCTAAAAATACAGCAAGTAAATTGAAATAAATTTTTTACTATAATCAATAAAAAAGTCATCCAGATTGGATGACTTTTTATATTATCAATATTATTTTCTTTCTATTAAGAGTGAATAGATCTTTTATCTGTTGCATCTAAAGCAGCTTCTTTAATTGCTTCTGCAAACGTTGGATGAGCATGTGACATACGAGCGATATCTTCTGCAGATGCACGGTATTCCATTGCAACCACACCTTCTGCTATAAGATCTGCAGCACGAGCACCAATCACATGAAATCCTAAAACTTCATCTGTTGTTTTGTCTGCTAAAATTTTAGCAAAACCATCTAAATCCATAGAAGCTCTTGCTCTACCTAAAGCTTTGAAAGGGAAAGTTCCCACTTTATACTCAACACCAGCCTCTTTTAATTGCTCTTCTGTTTTACCAACTCCAGCAACTTCTGGCCAAGTATAAACAACACCAGGAATCAAATTATAATCGATATGAGGTTTTTGTCCTGCAAGATATTCCGCAACAATTACACCTTCTTCCTCTGCTTTGTGAGCTAACATTGCACCAGCAACTACATCACCAATCGCATAAACATTTGGTAAATTAGTTTGTAAATGATCATTTGTTTTAATACGACCTCTTTCATCCACTTCTATTCCTACGTTTTCTAAACCTAAAGAACCTGTGAATGCTCTACGTCCTACCGCAACCAATGCATAATCACCTTTAAGAACAACTTCTTCACCTTTTTTATCCTCGGCTGTTAAAGTTACACTTTTACCACTATTTTTAACAGAAGTTACTTTTGTAGAAGTATAAAACTTCATTCCTTGTTTTTTAAGAACTTTTGTTAATTCTTTAGACAAAGAACCGTCCATACCAGGAATGATGCGATCTGCAAACTCAACAACAGAAACTTCTGATCCTAAACGTAAATAAACAGAACCTAATTCTAATCCGATTACACCACCACCAATTACGATTAAATGTTTTGGAACTTCTTTTAGTTCTAATGCTTCTGTAGAAGTAATGATTCTTTTGGCATCACTTGGCGCAAATGGCAATTCTGATGAAACAGAACCTGTTGCAATAATTGTGTATTTAGCTTCTATTTCTTGCGTTGCTCCATCTTTATCTGTTACCACAAGATGAGTTGCATCTTTAAAAGAACCAGTACCGTTATAAACATCAATTTTATTTTTGTCCATCAAGTATTTGATTCCAGCCACATTTGTATCCACAACTCCTCTTTTACGAGCAATCATTTGTTCAAAATTTACTTTTGGCTCCTCAATATCAATTCCATGTTCTTTGAAATGTTTTTTTGCATCATAAAAATGATGAGAAGAATCTAACAAAGCTTTTGATGGAATACATCCTACATTAAGACAAGTACCACCTAAATTTTCTTTTTCTACAATTGCAGTTTTAAAACCTAATTGTGAAGCACGAATGGCAGCAACATATCCACCAGGTCCAGCTCCAATAACGGCTACATCGTAAGAACTCATATCTTGTTTTTTTTGTTTTTTAATTAATGTATTACAAATATATTATATTGTAAAGTTATTCTAATAAATGAATAGAATTAATTCATAAAAATATGATATATATTACCAATTCATCAACACAGAACCCCAAGTAAATCCACTACCAAAAGCAGTTAACAAAACCAAATCACCTTTTTTTATTTTACCAGCTTGTTTAGCTTCGCTTAAAGCAATCGGAATAGACGCTGCAGTTGTGTTACCGTAATGTTGTATGTTATTAAAAATCTTTTCGTCTGGTAATCCTAATTGTTTTTGTACAAATTGTGCAATTCTAAGATTAGCTTGATGCGGAATAAACAAATCTAAATCTTCTGGCTTTTTACCTGCATCTGCCAAAGCTTCTTGTATAGATTCCGGAAAACGAGTTACTGCATGTTTAAAAACATGATTTCCATTCATATAAGGATAAATTTCCTTTTTAGTTAATTGATTATCTTCTTCTAAAAGAACATCACTCCAACCGTATTTTGTTCCTGGAAAAAGAACAGCTAACTCTTCTGCAAATTCACCTTCAGAATGCATATTCGTCGCTAATATTCCTCTGTTATCATCTTCTGATGCAGAAACAACTACCGCTCCTGCTCCATCTCCAAAAATAACTGAAACATTACGCCCTTCATCAGAAAAATCCAATCCAAAAGAATGAACTTCTGCACCAATTACTAATATATTTTTGTATTGACCAGCTTTGATGAACGCATTGGCTGTTGCTAATGCATAAACAAATCCAGAACATTGATTTCTGATATCCATTGCTCCGATGGTATCACAACCTAATTCTCTTTGTACCAAAACACCATTACCAGGAAAATAATAATCTGGTGAAAGTGTTGCAAACAAAATAAAGTCGATATCTTTTGCTGTAAGATTAGCATCTTCTAATGCATTTTTTGCAGCTTTAACTCCTAAATCTGTTGAAGAAATTCCTGATTTTGTTTCTACATGACGACGTTCTTTAATCCCAGTTCTCTCTGTAATCCATTCGTCGTTTGTGGTCATTATTTCTGCCAAATCATTATTCGTGACCACTCTTTCTGGCACATAATGACCGACACCTTTGATGATTGATTTTATCATTTCCTAATTCGTTACAATACCACAAATCTATGATATTTTATTGCTAAACAATTCATTGTGAATATTATTTTAGCCAATTTAAATTATAATTTTCACAAAAATTTGATTTAAAAATAAAAAATTAATCAATAAAATAGTTAAAAAATTATAATAATAAAAAAGAAAAAACAAAATAATTGCTTCTTCTTTAAAATATAAAAAATTAAAATAAATACTTAATCGTTTAGTTCTTTATGAATTTCTTTGTTAAATTTTCACCTTCAGTTGTAATCTGAATGATGTAATTTCCTTTTGATAATGAACTTACATCTATTTTTTTTGAACTATTTTTTAAATCTCTCAATAAAACTTTTTGTCCAATAGAATTATAAATTTCTATACGATTTATATTACTTTTTGATTGAATCGTAAGAAAATCACTTGTCGGATTAGGCGAAATTGTCAAATCAACTTTTTCTAAATCTGTAATTGATAAATCCTCGCAATCACCCGTTATGCTAAAAACATATTCTACTTGATCAATTCCCCACAATTCTGCCTGTGATAACCAGAAAACATCATCCATCAACATACCAGCAGAATATGGTGAATTGGATACGTAGCTACTCTCCCAATAAATTAGATCTGTATCTGCATTTGCAAAAATACCAAGCCAATAAACTTCATCAGTATCCGAGCCTTCTAAAACAAAATCTTCTGGTATTTCTAACGACACTTTTCTAACATCATTATTTTCATATTGACCTATAAGTTCTGATGAAAAAACAGGAACTTCAGCAAACTTTTTGATTAATTCACCTGGTTGTCCGTCATTGTTACTATAAAAGTAAAGATCAATGCTATGGATTGTGTTTTCTTCTTTAAGAATCAAATTAAAACTAACATTTTTCGCTGTTAATTTCGAGTGTGATCGTACCACAAAATCATCGGCAAAAATCATCGTTGAACTCACTGATCCAAAAGCGTCTTGAAAATTATTACTAGAAATTTCGAAACCACAACTTTCCTTATTCTCTATTGATTGTAATGATTGATTGATTTTAAAATCAGGATAATCATTTTTTAATCTAACTACATTTTGGGCAAATGCAAACCCTACAAAACTGCATAAAAACAAAGCGTATAACTTTTTCATAATATAATATTTAAACTCAATTCAAATTTTATATTATTATTTTGAAAAACCTCTCTATTTTTTAAATTAATTCAATAAAAAACTCAAAAACATAAAAATTTAACATTTATTATTTAAATTGATTATCAATTACAAAATAACCTTTTTCGACTTTCTTTTCATTTTTATCAAACCATTTATGACAATTGCTAAAATCATAATTGATGTCGCGATATAAAAAGTAGAAGACATTTGTTCTGATTGACCAAAAATAAGAAAAGCTAAAATTATCCCATAAATTGGTTCTAAATTCACATTCAAGATCATGCTATAAGGGCTAACATGTTTTAACAATGCGACTGCTTCTAATTGCGCAAGCGCAGTAAAAACAACTCCTAAAAGCGTTAACCAACCAAGATTAGACCAACTAATTGTTACAATTTCTGAAATTCCATCTGGTTGAAAAGCAATCAAAATAAAACTTAAACAAATAAAGCCACCAATCATTTCTAGAAAAGTAATATTAATTGGATCGCTATTTTGTTGATATTTTGCATTTAAAACAGAAAATAAAGCCGATAAAAAACTGCAGATTACACCATAAACAATTCCTAAAACATAATCTGGATTTGCCTGAAAAATAGCCATGACACACAAACTAACAACAACAGCTATAATTACTTCTTGTATATCTATTTTGCGCTTAAAAAAAATTGGTTCTATAAACGATGCAAACAAAGCGCCAGTAGAAAGTGTACTCAACGCAACAGAAACGTTGGATACTTTTATAGACAAATAAAATGTAAACCAATGCATTGCCACAATAACTCCGATTCCTAAAAATGCAAACAATTGTTTTTTAGTTGCCTGAATTTTCACACGTTTAATCTTCAGAAAAATAAAAATTGCTATTGCAGCTATTCCCATTCTAAACCATACCATTGGTAAAGCAGAAATTGTGACCAACTTCCCGAAAACTCCAGTAAAACCCCAAAGCAAAACTAAAAACTGTAATCGTAACTGTACTTTAGAAATCATGCACACATTTTCGGCAAATGTACTTCGGTTTTTCGATACAAAATACAGTTGTTAAGACTTAATATTAATTTAACCTTAAATACAAATTCTCTTGTCTATTTTTATTATTTTTCTGAAATATTTAAACACTATGGATTTCAGCGTATTTTTAACCGCAGATGGGCTTATTGCCTTAGGAACATTAACTTTATTAGAAGTTGTTTTAGGAATAGATAACATTGTTTTTATTTCTATTCTATCTGGTAAATTACCCAAACATCAACAAAAGAAAGCACAACAAATTGGTTTAGCACTTGCAATGATTACGCGAGTTTTACTTTTATTTTCACTTTCTTGGGTAATGTCGTTAACAGAACCTATTTTCAATTTAGCTTCTTTGGTTGGCGTAACTGATCCTGATTGGTTAGCAAAATTCGCCATTTCTGGTCGAGATTTAATCTTACTGATTGGTGGATTATTTCTGATTTATAAATCAACAACCGAAATTCATCATAAATTAGAAGGTCATGCTGAAGCTGAAACTAAAGCAAAAGTTCATTCTTTTTCAGGGACAATTTTTCAGATATTAATTTTAGATATTGTATTTTCTTTAGACTCCGTAATTACAGCAGTCGGAATGTCAGAACATATAGAAGTTATGATTGCCGCAGTTATCATTGCAGTTATTGTCATGATGGTTTCTGCAACTACAATTAGTAATTTTGTTAATCAACATCCTACCGTAAAAATGTTGGCTTTATCTTTCTTATTATTAATTGGCGTTTCTTTATTGGCAGAAGGTTTGGATCAACACATCTCGAAAGGTTATATTTATTTTGCTATGGGATTCTCTATGTTGGTCGAATTCCTGAATCTTAGAATGAGAAAAAATAGTAGAAATCCAGTTGAACTAAGAGAAACTCCGAAAGAATCTGATATAGACAAATTATAATTGATTAATTTTGGATTGATAAATGAAAAATGACAGAATGAAAAACACGATAAAATTGGTTGTTTCGGATATGGACGGAACTTTATTGAATGATCAACACGAGTTAGCTCCAAATTTTTTCGAAGTATATCAAAAACTCAAAAATCAAAATATTTTGTTTGTGCCAGCAAGTGGTCGTCAATATTATAGTATTCTGGGTTATTTTGATAATCTAAAAAAGGACATCGCCATTATTGCAGAAAACGGAAGTTATGTTACTTACAAAGATAAATTGGTTTTTGCAGATTCAATTGATAAAGAAAAAGTTAAATCAATTATTCTAAAAACAAGAGAATTAGAACAAGCAAGCATTGTAGTTTGTGGAACGAAAAATGCTTATATTGATAGTCTAGACAAAGATTTTCAAGATTTTTTTGCTCATTTCTATACACAAAATAAATTAGTTCCTGATTTATTAGAAATTTTGGACGATGATGATATTGTAAAAATTGCAATTTATCATCCAGAAAGTTCAGAAAACAAACTTTTTCCAGAACTGAAAGATTTTAATCACGATGGTTTGCAAGTAGTTGTTTCTGGACCTTATTGGTTAGATATTATGAATCAATCTACAAACAAAGGAAATGCACTGAAAAATCTACAACAAAAACTAAACATTTCTGAAGATGAAACAATGGTTTTTGGAGATTATTTGAATGATGTAGAAATGCTAAAAAAAGCAAAATATAGCTACGCAATGGAAAATGCTCATCCAACAGTAAAAGCAGTTGCGCATTACGAAGCTGGCTCTAATAATGATTTTGGAGTTGTAAAAATATTAGAAACTTTGGTTGATTAGATTAAATCGACCAAGGTTTTATTTTCTAAAAATTCTAAAGTCTTATCTCGTAATTCTGCCATTTCCCGATTGAGTGTACAAATTTCTTCACTTTTACAATCGTCACATTTTTGGTAATAATTAAGACTTACACAAGGTAATAATGCAATTGGTCCGTCGAGAATACGAATCAAACTTGCCAAAGTTACGTCTTCTGGTTTTCTTAAAAGATAATATCCGCCGCCTTTTCCTTGTTTAGAACCCAAAACGCCAAACTTCTTTAATTCTAATAAAATAGACTCTAAAAATTTTTTAGGAATATTCTCTTCCTCAGAAACTTGTCCAATCAAAACTGGACCATTTTCTTTGTTTCTTGCAAGATAAGCCAATGCTTTTAAACCGTATTTTGTTTTTTTAGATAACAAGTCTTGATGTTTTAAGGCCGAAAAATAATAAAAAAAATCCAACCAAATACGCTTGGATTGGATTTTTATATTAAATCTATATACTTTGTATTATTTATTTCCTTTTGCGTAATCTGCTAAGAATTGCGCCAAACCAGAATCTGTTAAAGGATGTTTCAATAATCCTAAAATAGAAGATAAAGGTCCTGTCATTACATCTGCACCAATTTTTGCACAATTTACAATATGCATTGTGTGACGAACAGATGCTGCTAAGATTTGTGTTTCGTATAAATAATTATCATAAACCAAACGAATTTCTTCGATCAAATTAAGACCATCAGTCGAAATATCATCTAATCTACCTAAAAACGGAGAAACATAAGTTGCACCAGCTTTTGCTGCCAATAAAGCTTGTCCTACAGAGAAAACCAAAGTTACGTTTGTTCTGATTCCTTTTTCTGAAAAATATTTACATGCTTTGATACCGTCTTTTGTCATTGGAATCTTCACTACAATTTGTGGATTTAGAGCAGCCAAAGCCTCTCCTTCTTTTACCATTCCATTGAATTCTGTAGAAATTACCTCAGCAGAAACATCACCATCAACAATTTCGCAAATTGCTTTGTAATGATTCAAAATATTTTCTTCACCTGTGATTCCTTCTTTAGCCATTAAAGATGGATTTGTAGTTACACCATCTAATACACCTAAATCTTGTGCTTCTTTGATCTCAGCTAAATTTGCTGTGTCTATAAAAAATTTCATTGCTCTGTTTGTTGAATTTATACACAAAAATACATTGAATGTTTTGATTAATCAATTAATTAGATCATTCACCTTGATTATTTATTTAAATTTCTCTATATTAGAACATTATACAAATCTTTAACTATATGAGAAAATTTTTATTCGCTTTCTTTTTAATTTGTTTTTCATTGAATCTATTTGGACAAAATCCTTTAAAAGAAAATGCTTGGTATTTGATTGAGGTAAAAAAAGATGATGATATACAAATCAATCCGCATACGTACGAAACTTACAGTCCTTTAGTTGTATTTAATAAAACACTTTATATCACTTTTTGTTATAATGGTTTCATTAAATATTCGTACAATGTGAATGAAGATAATCAATCTGTAAGTTTTACTGATCATGATTTTTATTCTGAGGAATGTACAGCACAAACTGCTCATCCTATGTTTTTATTAGCAAATGATATTACATCAGAAGAAAATATTACATTCTCTTTAGAAATAATAAATCTTGATGAAAATGAAAAAAATTTATTGATAAAACATCCAAACGGAGATTATTTAAAATTCACCAATAATTACATAAAAGAATCTCCAGAGTTTTTACAAAATCAAGAATGGTTTTTACAAAAATTAACTGTTGACAATGGCACTTTTATTCCTGTATCTAATAGTGAAGTTCATAACATATCAGCAGAATTTAAACAATACGAATTATTTACAACTGTTTGTAATTATTATAGTGCTCAATACGATTTTTTTCATGATTCAAAATTTTACATCTATAATGGAACAATTAGCCTTATTGGTTGCCAATTGAATGAAAATAGTATAATTGAAAGAGAATATTTCAATTTTTTCCTTTTTAATTTAAAAGAAGGTTTTGATTATGAATATTCAGAAAATGAAAACTCTAAACAATTAATAATCAAAAATCATTTAGGTAATGAAGCCGTTTATGGCAATAGTCCTTTATCTACAAATAATCTAACCAAAGACAAACTGTTCATTTATCCAAATCCAGCAAAAGATTTTTTAATTATTGATTCTGAATCAAATGAGAATCTAACCATAAAAATAAGTGATATTAACGGAAGAATGATTTTAGAAAAACAACTAAAAAACTCTAAAACAAAACTTAGCATAGAATCCTTAGCAAAAGGTATTTATTTTGTAATGATAGAAAACCAAGGGAATATTTTGAAAATTGAAAAGATTATTAAACAATAATTTCTATCTTGTAAATCAAATAACACTAATATGAAAAGAAATTTATTTACGCTAGGTTTTGTATTAATTACGGTTTTGGCTTTTGGACAAGAAAGTAAAAAATTAGATACAACAAAAGAAATCAGTTTGAATACAAAAAACACCAAAAATTCTGTTCTAATTGAAAGCAAAAATTATAGGCAAACAACAATAAAAGTTTATGACGCACAAAGAAATCTTGTTTTAGAAAAAAAACCTGATAGCGAAAAATATGAATTCAATACAACAGAATTAACAAAAGGTGGCGTTTATCTTATCAAAGTCGAAGAAAATAATGAGGTTGTAAAAACTCTAAAATATGTTAAAAAATAATCGAGCCAAAAGCTCGATTATTTTTTAACTAAAAACCTCAAAACATTTTCATTAAAAAAAGAAGTTTTATCAGAACATAGAAAAAAAAAGATTTCCCTTCTAAAATCACTTTAATATTTTAATTTACAGAATCCTAACATTTATCACAAAATCTAATTTAGACTAAATAAAAATAAAATGTAGTTTTACAACTTAATTTATTTTTATGAGGCACATTTCTTTCATCATATTTTTTATCTGTAGCATAAATTTCAGTTACGCTCAAACAACTATAGAATCTAAACTAACTGATCATACAAATTCTCCTCTAATACTTGCCGATATTCTTATCACAAAAAATGGAGAAGTAATTACCGAAACTCAAACTGATGAATCTGGAAACTTTAATTTAATTATTGATGATTCAGGAACAATTATTCTTTATGCAGAGTATCTCGGTTATGATCCTTTTGAAAAGGAAATCGTTTTAACGAATGAAAAGAAAACCATCCAAATACCGACAATTATTTTGCAAGAATCTTCTATTGCTTTAGATAATGTTATCGTCACAGCAACCGCTAAAGTTATAGAACAGAAAGCCGATAGAACAATCATAAATGTTGCTAATAGTGTTTTATCTGACGGAAATACTGCCTTAGAAATTCTAAACAAAGCGCCTGGAGTACAGGTTAGCGATGATGGCGCAATCAGTATGCGTGGTAAAAATGGCGTTCGAATTATGCTCAATGGAAAACTGTCTTATTTATCAGAATCTGAATTGGCAACTTTACTAAAAGGAATGCCATCTAATAGCATTCAAAACATAGAGTTGATTACCAATCCTTCTGCGAAATATGATGCTGAAGGAAATGCCGGAATTATCAATATTGTTCTTAAAAAAGATGCGCGAACAGGATTTAATGGTTACGTAAATACTTTCGGGGCAAGAGGTAGAAAAAACAGAGCTGGTGTAGGAACTTTACTCAATTATCAACAAAAAAAATGGAATTTTATAGCAGGATATAATTACAGTTATCGTGGTGAAGAAGAATACCGTTTTTTTGATCGAAATTTTACACAAAATCAAACAAAATCCAATCAATATTCCTTGACAAATGAACCTTTAACTTCTCAAAATGCAAAATTTGGAATTGATTATTCTTTTAATGATGATTTCAGCATCAACACTTTATGGTCAGCAGATTTCGGTACTTACGATAATCTTAGCAAAGGTTTTAATAATATTAGTTCTTATCAAAACGAAATGTTATCCAATGCTTTAACCGATAATACACAAAAAAGTAAATGGAACACACAAAGTATTACGATTGGATTAATAAAAAAATTAGGAAAGAATAAAAATGAATTGACTGCTGATTTTGATTATACAAAAGCTGATTATAAAGCCAATCAATCTTTAATTTCAGATTTTCAAAATACCAATACTCAAAACGCTTATCGTTCTTGGAGAAAAGGAAATACACCTTCTATAACTGATGTTTTTGTTGGCAAAATAGACTATTCTCATAAATTAAACGAAAATCAAAACCTTTCTATTGGTTGGAAAAGTAGTTGGATAAATGCAGACAATAATGCAAAAAATGATACACTTGCAGCAAATAATCAATGGAATAATGATGTTAATACGACGAATCATTTTGTTTATGATGAACAAATAAATGCGGCTTATCTTAGTTATCAATATACTAAAAACAAATGGGATTTCACGCTTGGTCTTAGATTAGAAAACACCAATGTAAAAGGCGATCAGAGAACTATTAATCAAAGTTTTGAGCAAGATTACACGCAATTATTTCCGAATGCAGCTTTGATGTATAAACCAAATGAAAATAACAGCTACCGATTTTCTTATAGCAGAAGAATTAATAGACCTGATTATGATGATCTGAATCCTTTTAGATATTACGTTGATGCTTTTGTTTTTTGGGAAGGAAATCCAAATTTAAAACCTGAATTAGCTCATTCTTTTGAATTAAATTACTCATTGAAAAACAATTTTTATATCACTGCTTTTTACACACTTACAGATGATGTAATCACAAGTGTACTTACACAAATACCAGAAAATAATACCACAATAAGAAGTATTGCAAATATAAATCAACATCTAAATTATGGTTTAGATATTAATTACACATTTTCTCCTATCAAAAAATGGAATAGTATCAACAATTTTATAATTTACAACAACGATTACAAAGGCGAATTCAACAATCAAGATATTGCAACACAAGGTTGGACTTTTAATATAAAATCCGTGAATACTTATAATTTCAGAAATGGATTTACTGCAGAATTATTTGCTAATTATATTTCTAAAAGAACAGATGGTGTTTATGAAATAGATCCAATGTTCCGAATAGATTTAGGAGTTAAAAAGTCTTTCATTAACGATAAATTATCCTTAAAACTAGCTGCTACAGATGTATTTAATACGCTAAATTACAAATCCACTTCTGATGTAAACAATGTTGCCATGAAACAAAACATTCGTTTAGATTCTAGAGTTGTCACTTTATCGCTTAATTATAGATTTGGTTCTGGAAAAATAAAAGAAAAAGAATCTTCTAATAATGAAGAACAAAATAGAATCAGAGGTTAATTTGCTTAGATTAAAATTGTATTTTTACAAGATTCTTAATTATAATTAATCATGAAAAAATTAGCATTACTTGGTTTTATATTCGCTTGTTTTCAAGCAAATGCGCAAAGTTTAGAAGATTATCAATACGTCATTGTTCCACAAAAGTTCTCAGATTTTGATCAAGACGAATTTCAGTTAAATAAAAGATTAACTTATTATCTGAATAAAAAAAATTACACAATTCTATCTGATGATCAAAAAACTTGGCCAGCAGAAGTTCTTTCTAATCCTTGTTCTGCTGCAATTTCTGATGTAAAAAAAGTAAGAAATTTATTAAAAGTAAAACTTGAGATTAATTTTTCTGATTGTTCTAGAAAAAATATTGCTTCAATAGAAGGTGTTTCGTCTATCAAGGAATACGACAAAGGTTATCAAGAAGCAATAAAATTGGCGACCGATAAAATCAAAAACTCTAATCCGAAAGCGACTTCGCAAACCAATTTACAAGACGCACCTAAAGTTGTGGTTTATTCTGAAGAACCTAAACAAAACACAAGTACAGAAACTAAAGTAAATAAAAATACTGAATCAATTTCTAACAACACCTTATCTGTTGTCAACAACAAATACATTTCTGATGGAAAAGAATTTACTTTAGAAACCATGAAAGATGATGTTATGTTTTTAATTCAATCAGATAACTCTCAAATTGTTGCAAAACTTTACCCTTCGCACAAAAATGGAATTTTCCATACAACTGTAACTGACGGAAATTACCAAACAATTGCTTATTTCGAGAATAATCAATTAATCATAGAATATAAAAACTCTAGCAATTCTTGGTCTGTAAAAAAATACAATCAAGCAAAGTAATCTAACACACATGAGAAAACATTTATTTACAATCAGTGCAATTTGCTTTACTTTTGTTCAATTAAATGCACAAACTATGCAAGCGCCAAAGGCAAAAAAAATAGAAAAAAAATTAACCGCTCACGGTGATACCAGAATCGATGATTATTATTGGTTAAATGACAGAGAAAATCAAGAAGTAATTGATTATCTAAACGCAGAAAATGCTTATACAAAAGCAGTTTTAAAACCAACCGAAAAATTACAAGAAGATTTATTTAAAGAAATACGAGCAAGAATCAAAGAAGATGATTCTTCTGTTCCCTATAAATTAAATGGTTATTGGTACGAAACCAAATACGATCAAGGAAAAGAATATCCAATTTATCGTCGATACAAAGATAATTTAAACAACCAAGCCGAATTACTTTTTGATGTCAATCAAATGGCTGTTGGTTCTGCTTATTATCAATTAGGCGGCGTAAACGTTTCTCCAAATAACGAATTAGCTGCTTTTGGTGTGGATAATGTGAGCCGAAGAATATACACAATCCAAATCAAAAATCTAAAAACGGGTGAAATTTTACCAGATAAAATAGAAAATACGACTGGCGGATCGGTTTGGGCAGCAGACAACAAAACACTATTTTACACGAGAAAAGATTCTACTTTAAGAGCTTTCCAAATTTGGAAGCACGTTTTGGGTACTGATGCAAATCAAGATCAATTGATTTTTGAAGAAAAAGATGAAACTTACAATGCGTTTATTTACAAATCAAAATCAAGAGAATATATTATTATCGGATCTTCTAGTACAGTGTCTGATGAATATCGATACATAAAAGCAGATGAACCAAATGCCGAATTCAAGATTTTCCAACCAAGAGAAAGAGGTTTAGAATATTCGATTGAGCATTACAAAGATCAATTTTATGTACAAACCAACAAAGACAAGGCAACGAATTTCAAAATCATGAAAACGCCTGTTGGTAAAACCGCTAAAGAAAATTGGGTTGAATTCATTCCGCACAACAAAGATGTTTTAATCGAAGGTTTTGAAATTTTCAATAATTACTTAGTTGTAGAAGAAAGAAAAAACGGATTGCTACAAATGAATATTCGTTCTTGGGACGGCAAACAAGATTATTTCTTACCATTCAAAGAAGAAACCTATTCTGCTGGCACTTATGCCAATCCAGATTTTGATACGGATATTTTGCGCTATTCTTATACTTCATTAACAACACCAAGTTCTGTGATAGATTTCAATATGAAAGATAAAACATCAGAAATCAAAAAAGAACAAACTGTTTTAGGTGGATTTGATAAAAACAATTACGTTTCTGAAAGAATTTGGACAAAAGCAAGAGATGGTAAAATGGTTCCTGTTTCTATTGTAAGAAGAAAAGACACCAAACTTTCGAAAGAAACACCTTTATTATTATATGCTTACGGTTCTTATGGTTATTCTATGGAGCCTTATTTTAGTTCTTCTCGTTTAAGTTTATTAGATCGAGGATTTATTTATGCAATTGCACATATTCGCGGTGGAGAAGAAATGGGACGCGATTGGTACGAAGATGGTAAAATGTTAAATAAGAAAAATACATTTTATGATTTTATTGACGTTGCAAAAGATTTAGTACAAAAAAATTATACTTCTTCTCAACATTTATATGCAATGGGCGGATCTGCTGGCGGATTATTAATGGGAGCAGTGATCAATTATGAGCCACAATTATTTAATGGTGCGGTTGCGCAAGTTCCGTTTGTAGATGTGGTAACGACTATGCTAGACGATAGCATTCCATTAACAACAGGGGAATATGACGAATGGGGAAATCCGAACGAAAAAGAATATTATGAATACATGAAATCTTATTCACCATACGATAACATCGAGAAAAAAGCCTATCCAAATTTATTAGTAACAACTGGTTTACACGATTCTCAGGTACAATATTGGGAGCCAGCAAAATGGGTTGCTAAATTGAGAGATTTAAAAACAGACAACAATATTTTACTTTTAGAAACTAATATGGACACTGGTCATGGAGGAGCTTCGGGTAGATTCGAAAGTTTGAAAGAAGTTGCTTTAGAATATGCATTTTTATTGATGCTTGAAAAGAAAGTCAACTAAATAATTAGAACAATCATAAAAAAATCCACTCAACTTATTGAGTGGATTTTTTAGTTATTAATCAATTTTTATTTCTTAATCACTTTATGCGTTACAATTCGTCCATTATCTAAATGAATTGCCAAAATATAAACTCCCGCTGGATATGAAGTTAAATCAACTTTATTTGATAAATTTTCTGCCAAAAGATTACCATTTATATTGTAAAGATTAGCCTTGACAAATTTTTGATGATTAATTGTAATTTTATCTACCGTCGGATTCGGATAAACCGATAACTTAACTTCATCCATATTAAAATCATCGTTACTTAATTCTTGCCAATTATTCTGTGCAGTTGGACCACCCCAAACCAAAGTTGCCAAATATGGATTATCAATAAACGGATTTCTATTTCCTTGCATTTCATTGAGAACAGCATTTCTTACCAATTCATATTCTGTTGGCGGATCTTCTGCATTCCATTTCAAGAAAACATCTGGCATTTCTGCATTAAAGGTATTTGACGGATTATAGGCAATATTATTCGCTTCACATTGTTGTTTGTATCTTATGTACATATACATTACAATTCTAGCAATATCACCTTTCCATTCATCACCAGGATACCAAGCAGAAGAATTTAACGTGTGTGCATTCCCAGAATCATCAGCATACAATTTATTGCTCCTCTCCGAATTCATTTGTCTATCAACCGCTCTCAAATTATGTGCATCTGTTCCAGGACCTGGATCTCTCGTTTCGAATCTTGGATTTGCAATAGATTGCGCATAAACATGTTCACGCTCCCAACAATTAGAAGTACAACTTCCCGTATTTCTTAAAGTTTTATCACGAGTTCTATGAAATTTAGACGCTAAAGTGTCGTCATAACCATAAATTAACAATACCCGAGAATCATCTCCAATCACCAAATCACCTTGTAACAAAGCATTCCAAGTATTGTAATAATCGCTTCCGCTGTAATACAACAGACGAGAATGGGTTGCATCTACCAAGTTGCTTAATGAACTTTTTAGCTCTTGCGAATTGATTTCAAAATTAATTCCATCATAATATTCCGGAATTTGAGCTTGAGTAAAGAAAGGAAATAACAGGAATAAAAACTTCTTCATAATTTGTATTTAGAATACAAATCTAACTGAAAAAGAAATTAATTGATTATAAATAATTATTTTTTAATGATTTATTGACTTTAACCTAACTATAAAAATATTTTTCTTTTACTAAAGTTTTAATCAAACTAACCCAATTCTTTAGTGAATTGTTTAGGTGTAATTCCATATTTTTTCTTGAAAGCTGCAATAAAATGAGAAGGATTTTCATAACCAATTTCAAAGGCAATATCTTTCACTTTTTGGTTTTTAGCAATTAATTTTTCTCTGGCAACATCCATTTTTTTATCTAAAACATAACCATAAACCGTATTACCATATATTTTTTTAAAACCTTCTTTCAGATGATATTCAGACAAATCTGTTTGTTCACATAATTCTTTTAACTGTGGCGGATTATGCAAACTATTCATCAAAATATCTTTTGCTAATTTTAATTTTTTTGCCTGAACTTCATTATTCAAATAAGGACAATATTCACGTTTATCTTCTATGTCAGCAAAATAAAAAGTAAACATTTCATACACTTTTCCTAATAAATATAAATTTTCAAAAGGCGGCTTAAACTGCATATTCTCTATCTGATTGAGAACCATTCGCATATTCGATGTAAATGCTTTTTGTTTATAATATTTATCAAATTGAGTTTTATCTATAAAGTCGTTTTCTATATTGTATTCAGAAAAAATCTGATGAATAGTTTGTATTGACAAAACCAAAATCAGAACTTTACTTTCTGCTGCAACATTCAAATCCAAAGGCAATTCGAGATGAGGATTATAAAACAAAAAACTATTGCCATCCGTCAAATTAATTTTATAATTCCCGTTGTTGAAATTGAAAGTCAAACTTCCTTTCGTACAAAAATAAAACTGTATAAATCGTTTATCAATTCCTTTGAGAATTGTATCAGTCGAGTCGGTGAAGTTATCAATATGAGCCATGTAAATATCTTGTCCCAAATTGTATTCACTGATTTTACTTTTATAGGTATTTTTTATTTGCTGTTGCATAACTGACCTTTGTCACAAAATTAGATAAAAATGATATAAACTATCTATATCAAACGTTTCTATGAGCAAATCTACATATTAATTTAGAACAATTCTAATTATCTTAATTTTATTTTTTATCGATACTTTTTACTTTTTGCAGCTATTTTTCTTTGTATTTCAGTGTAATTTTGTAGCAGTTTTAATGACGAATGACGATAACAACAGAAAATAAAGACAAAAAATTCTTTGTAATTGGGACAAGTTACCAAAAAGCAGATGCAGAAACTCGTGGAAAATTCACGTTTTTTCCAGAATCTGTAGAAAATTTTGTTACAGATGCACGTAAAAATGGGTTAGAAAACTTTTTTATAGTTTCTACTTGTAATCGAACAGAAATGTATGGTTTTGCTAATTCGGCAAATGAATTAATCGAACAATATTGTCGATTCACAGAAGGTAATTCTGAAGAATTAAACACTTTTGTGATGATAAAAGAAGGTCACGAAGCCGTGGAACATCTTTTTAGAGTTTCATCTGGTTTAGAAAGTCAGATATTAGGTGATTTTGATATTATCGGTCAAATCAAAATTTGGTTTACACGTTTCAAAAAATCAGGAACATCAAATGCTTTTCTAGAAAGATTAGTCAATACAGCAATTCAGATTAGTAAACGAGTTAAAAACGAAACGTTATTAAGTAACGGTTCTGCTTCTGTTGCCTTTTCTGCTGTTCATTTCATTCTTAAAACTCAATCAGACTTATCTTCTAAAAACATTTTACTTTATGGCATTGGTAAAATTGGTAGAAATACTTGTGCCAATCTTGTGAAACATGCGCAAGGTTCTAAAATTACTTTAATCAATAGAACCAAAGAAAAAGCAGAAGTTTTAGGACATAAATACGAAGTCGAAGTAAAAGATCACGACCAATTAAGATCAGAATTAACCAAAACAGATATTTTAATTGTTGCAACTGGTGCGCAAAAACATACCATAACAGAAGATATGATCCCGTTTGATAAAACAATGACAATCATAGATTTATCTGTACCAGAAAATGTTATTCATACTTTAGCAGCAAGAGAAAATATTCATTTATTAAATGTTGATGGACTTTCTAAAATGGTTGATGATACAATTACTGCAAGAACAAGTGCAATTCCTGATGCCGAGAGAATCATCAACGAATTAACTATCGAATTTACCGAATGGTTAAAAACAAGAGAATTGGTACCTTATATACAATCTTTTAAATCTAGATTACAATTTATACAAGAAAGTGAATTGCATAATCTGAAAAAAGATAACCAAGAATTAGATTCAAATGAATTAATTTTAGCTAATAAAATGGTTCAAAAAATCACCAATCAATTCGCTTCTTATTTGCTAGAAAATAGAGATCATGCAGATGACACTTACGAATTGATGCAAAAAATGTTTCGTCTAAAAGAAGCATAATTTCATGAAAAAAATTAGAATAGGAACTCGTCAAAGTCCTTTAGCTTTATGGCAAGCAAACAAAGTTGCTCAGTTGTTACGAGAAAAAAATTGTGATGTAGAAATCATTCCAATAACTTCAGAAGGTGATCAAAATCTCAAGCAACCTATATATTCAATTGGCTTAACTGGTGTATTTACAAAAACCTTAGACATTGCGTTGTTAAATGATCAAATCGATTTAGCTGTTCATTCTCTAAAAGATGTTCCGACACTTTTACCAGAAGGAATCACTTTAAAAGCTTTCCCTGAACGTGCAAATTCTGCCGATATTTTAGTTTACAAATCAGAAGATATTTTCACTAAAAAACAGCGTAAAATTGCTACCGGAAGTTTGAGAAGAAGAGCTTTTTGGTTGCATAAATATCCGAATGATGAATTGGTCGATTTACGTGGAAATGTACAATTACGTTTGCAAAAATTACAAGCTAACGATTGGGATGGAGCTATTTTCGCTTTCGCTGGATTAGATCGTGCAGAAATTTTAGATGAACTAAAATCTAAAAACTTACACTATAAAATTCTCGATTGGATGACGCCAGCACCTTCACAAGGAATTTTGGGAATTGCATGTAAAACCGATTTTGATTTTCCTAATATTAATGATAAAAATTGTGAGTTATTTGCGCAAATAGAACGTCAATTTCTAAATATTTTAGAAGGTGGTTGTACAGCTCCAATTGGCGCTTTGGTTGAGCAAATCTCTGAAAATGACTTTACCTTTAAAGGTTCTATTTTATCCTTAGATGGAAAAGATTTAATTGAAATTGAAGAAAATTTCACAAGAGAACAAATAGATAATTTTGGTAAAAAAATGGCCGAAAAATGCTTAGAAAAAGGTGCTAAACAAATTATTGATACAATAAAAATTGAAATGAAAAAGTGATAAAATCGATCTTGTTTACCAAAAAAATTGATTCAACTAAAATTGATTCCTTTTTGGGAAACTCGATTCATTTTGACATTCATAATTTTCTACAAATTGAATTTACCAATCACGCTATTATTCAAAAACAAATTAATCTAAAAACAAAAATCAATCTGATAAGTAGTCAAAATGCAGTAAAAGCAATTGAAAACTTAGAGATAAATGGAGATTTTTTTGTGGTCGGAAAAAAAACTGCTGAAGCCTTAAAAATGCAAAACCGAAAAATTTTAGCCGTGGAAAACTATGCAAAAGATTTGTATCAAAACCATTTAATAAATTTAAAATCAACTGAAATTCAGTTTTTTTGTGGTGACAATCGACGAGATTTTTTAGTTGAAAAATTAACTCAAGATCAACATCAATTAACAGAAATCATCGCCTACCAATCGATTCCAAATCCAATTGAAATAAATAAAATTTACGATGCGTATGTTTTTTTTAGTCCGTTAAGTTTCAATACTTTTTTAGAAAAAAATACAATTAGAGAAGATAAAATTATTTTTTCGATTGGTGAAACAACCACAAATCATATTAGGACAAAGATTAAAAATAATATAATAACTGCAAAAGAACCTTTGGTTGAAGCAGTTTTAGAAGAAATAAAAAGATATCAAGATGATAAAAAATGATTTATTCTTAAAAGCTTTACGCGGAGAAGAAGTAGAAAGACCACCAGTTTGGATGATGCGTCAGGCAGGAAGATATTTACCAGAATTTATAAAATTAAGAGATCAATACGATTTCTTCACAAGATGTCAAACACCAGAATTAGCTGCCGAAATCACTTTGCAACCAATCCAAAGATTTCCGTTAGATGCTGCTATTATTTTTTCTGATATTTTGGTTATTCCGCAAGCAATGGGAATGAATTTCGAAATGAAACCAGGAATTGGACCTTGGTTAGAAAATCCGATTGAAACTTTACAAGATGTTGAAAATTTAATAGATCCTGAAATTGAAGAAAGTTTAGGTTATGTTTTAGACGCTATTGATTTGACTAAAAAAGAATTAGACGATAAAATCCCTTTAATTGGCTTCGCAGGATCACCTTGGACAATTTTGTGTTATGCTGTCGAAGGAAGAGGTTCTAAATCTTTTGATAAAGCTAAATCGTTTTGTTTTCAAAACCCTAAAGCTGCGCATTTACTTTTAGAAAAAATTACCACAACAACAATTAAATACCTAAAAAAGAAGGTTGAACATGGTGCGAATGTAGTGCAGATTTTTGATTCTTGGGGCGGAATGTTATCACCAAAAGATTACGATGAATTCTCTTGGCAATACATCGATCGAATAGTGAATGAATTATCTTTGTATGCCCCAACCATTGTTTTTGGTAAAGGTTGTTGGTTTGCATTAGAAAAAATGAGTCAATCGAATGCAGCTGCTTTAGGTGTAGATTGGACGATTTCCCCTCATGTAGCAAGAGAATTAACAGGTTTCCGTAAGACATTGCAAGGAAATTTTGACCCTGCAAGATTACTTTCTCCACCAGAAGTTATCCAGAAAATGGTCAAAGAAATGATTGATGATTTTGGAACTTATAAATACATTGCTAATCTTGGACATGGTATTTTACCAAACGTTCCGGTAGAAAATGCACAAGCGTTTATAGAAGCTGTTGTAAATTATAAACGAAATTAATTTAACAAAACATTTAACCTTTTTCAATCAAAATATGCATAATTTTTGTTAAATTTTGGACAAAATAAAAATAATGAAAAAAGGATTAATATTAGGAGTTTCACTCATGATGGTTATGGCTTTTTCTTGTAAAGAATCGTCACAAACAACAGTAGTTGAAAATCAAAATGATACAGTTGCAAAAACTGAAGAAACAAAAACAGAAGCATTAGGTAACCCAACAGATGTAAAAGCAGATCCAGGAACTTTTCAAATCAAACCATTAAAATATGGTTACGATGAAGTTAGTGAATACATTGATGGAAAAACTATGGAAACCCATTTTTCTAAGCATTATTTAGGTTATATCAACAAACTAAATGCAGCTTTAAAAGAATCTGGAAATACAAGTAATGACATCGTATCTATCTTAAAAAACATGGATATGAACAATGCTGCATTACGCAATAATGCTGGTGGTTATTACAATCATCAAATGTATTTTGATTTGATTTCTCCAAATCCGCAAAAAGAACCAAAAGGTGAATTGGCTACTAAAATCACTTCTACTTTTGGAAGTATAGATGAATTAGTAAATCAATTGAAAGATGCAGGTTCTAAACAATTTGGTTCTGGTTGGTCTTGGTTAGTTTTAAAAGATGACGGTACTTTAGCAGTTACCTCAACTCCAAATCAGGACAACCCTTTGATGCCAGGAGCAAAAGTTGCAGGAACGCCAATTATCGGGATTGACGTTTGGGAGCATGCTTACTATTTAAAATATCAAAACAAACGTGATGATTATTTGACTAACTTCTTTAAAGTTTTAGACTGGAAACAAGTTGAAGATTATTACAACAATGCAGTTAAAAAATAATCCAACTATTAATAAAACTAAAAAAGCCTTCAAATCAATTTGAAGGCTTTTTTTATTCATAATTACTTTATCAATTATTACAATCCTAACATTTTTGGACCTTGTTCAAAAACAACATCAACAGGAATATTTTTTGACTTCAATGATTCTAAATCTTTTTGTAAATCTGTAGGAATAATTCCTTTTTCGGCATATAATTTTTTCACACCTTCATAATCGCCATTTCCTTGTAAAGTCAAAATCAATTCAGATAAACCATTCATCGCTTTTTCCATTTTTTGGACATTTACTTTATAACGTCCAGAAGTAGATTTTTCAAAAGCACCATTTTCTGCAAAATAATTAAAAGCAATCATATTAGCCTGACCATGAGCAGAACTTGCACCAAAGCGAACCGAACGTAAAATACCAGCCAAGAAAGTCACAAAATAATCTTCTTGCGAACCAGACAATTCACCTTTTTTAAGTAATTGATTCACCATATACAAACCTAAAATATCCGCTTTACCCTCTTCTAAAGCAGAATTAGCTTCTTTAAGTGCATCGCGAACAGTTCCTTTTGAATTGATGGTATTTTTTATTCCTAAACCATGTGCAACTTCATGAAACATAACGTTTGAAAAAAAGGCATCAAATTGAATATTTTTTTGTTGAGATTCATCAATTAAAACATCAGCTATCGGAACTAAAATTTTGTCAAACTTTGCTTTCATCGCGTTTTTCAATTGCAAACGTCTTGTACCTTTCTCTAACTGAACTCTTTCATCATTTGGTAAATTAATGGCAATCGTTTTTCCTGCTGCATTACAATCTCCTGCATAATAAACCACATCGTATGCATTAAGATCAGAATCTGTTCCTGGAACTTCTTTTTTGTATAAATCTGCAACAGGTAAATTACGTTGTAACTCTGGTAAATATTGTACAAATTTTGATAATTTATTCGACCATTCTACATCTTTCACCAAAATATAAGCAGAATATGAAGTTTTGTAACCAAATAATTGATCTTCGTAATTTTCTATTGGTCCAACTACAAAATCTAAGTTTGAATTTTTCATATCCATCCAAGCTAAATCACTTGCAAAAAAATCATCATTCAACAATGCAGCAGCGCGTAACTCTAGGTACTTTTTCAAACCAGGATCATTTGCTAATTCTGAAGCTTTTACCAAATAACCAGCTGCATTTTGTAATTGATTTTTATAATTTTCGTGGTAAGAAATCGTATATAACTGACCTTGTCGATTTCTACGAACAATGGTATAAGGCGATTTTCCATCTTTAAGATTCGCTTTCTCAAACTCTTCTTTTGTCATATCTGTCGGATAAAAAGTAGCTCCAGCAGGTTTTGCTCCAACACCTTTTATAAAAGACGCTTCGTTATTCAAACGATCCCAAGGTCCATAGTTTATCTTTGCGTATTCTTTTGCTTTTCCTGTTGTTTCATCCATCAAATCGATTTTTGGTCCATAAGCTTGTTGCCAAAATAAATCGTCCATAATATCTGCAGCTTTAAACATCAAACGTAAAATATCTTTTTCATTCGGTGACAAATGAGAGATATCTGTAGTTAATGGAACACTTGCATAGGTTTGATAAGCGTAATCTTTTGGTTGATTGGATTCGATATTTTTTGATTTTGAATTATTAGTTGTGTTTTGAGCTTTAACGTAATTCACCGAAACAGTAAATACCAACATTCCCAAAACAAGAATTGATTTTTTCATTATAAGATGTTTTGGTAAAAATAAAGAAAAACGAGAAGTTAAAGCGTTAAAATTGGCGTTTCTAAATCATGGTATAAAAGAATTTTCCAATGCTGATTTTTTGCTTTTTCTAACCAAATCTGTCGATTAGACATGGCAGATTTACCATCAAAATCACTTTTATAAGCAATTGAATAATGTAAATAATTTTCTTGTGGTAAATTATCAGAACCAAAAAAATAAATCTCTGATTGATGTTTTATCCAAAAGACTTGTAAAAAAGGTGTATGACCTCCAACAACTTCAAAAGAGATAAAATCTGTTATTTGACCAAAATCATCATCAAGAAAAATAATTTTTGAATGATTTATAATAAAATCTAAAATTTCTAAATCGAACGAATGGCTTTCTTTCTGTTGCAAAGCAAAATCGTATTCTCTTTTTTGTATGTAAATTTCTGCCGATGGAAAAAGCAAAGTCAAATCATCTGAAGATTTATCTATCAAACCATCGATATGATCTTTATGTAAATGCGAAAGCAATACTTTTGTGATATCTGTCGTTTTTAATTTTAATTTTTCTAAGTTCTCTACAATTTTCGGAGATTCATTTTCTATCCAACCATAACCAGCATCAATTAAAATATTTTCAGCTTCATTTCTAATTAAAAATGGAGTGACAGCCATTTTAATATCTTTATTATTTGGATCTAAAACTCTAAAATTCTTCTGCTTATCTACAGAAAATAAACCTTCTGTTAATGGAACAACTTGCATTATGATTGAAATATATTTTTAATTAAACCTAACAAATTATTATTAATCTTCATCAATTTACGTCCATTTAAAACTTGCTGTAAAAAAATTAAAGGCAATAGATTTAGAGCTGCTAATGCACAAAGCATATAGACAAAAACTTTAGTATTAAAATAATTAATAATGAATCCGCCAACTAGTGGAGTTACTGCCTGAAAAACAAGAGGTAAAAAAGCTAAACTCCCTATAACAGTAGCATAAATTTTTGGTTTAAAAATCCATAATGGTAAAGTACCTCTCAGGATTGATCTCATTCCATTTCCTAATCCAAAAATAATGACTGCTAAAAAGGCTATTCTTATTGAAAACAAAAGTAAAATAAACGAAATCAAAATTCCCAAAGAAGAAATAATTGCTGTGATCAATGGCGTTTTCTTAGGAAAACACATATCCAAAATCCTAACTCCTACTTGACTTGGACCTAAAAGCGCACCAATTGCAACTGCTTCTTTTACTCCTATCCCTTTGTCTTTTAAAATATCTAAAATATAAATATATATACCAGTCATTAAAAAAGAACCAATCGAAAAATTAATAAGTAATAAATAAAAAACTAATTTTAGATTCGGAACAACTTCTCTTTTTTTATTTGCAGTCTTAAAATCAGTATTTTTAATTTTAGATAAACTTACTTCAGTTTTCTTATATTTTATAAAACTAAAATAATGAATGGGTAATGTAATAATGATTAACAAAAAAGCAAAAAAAATCAAAGTTAGTCTCCATCCTATTTCTTCGTTAATGAATGCCATCAATGGCCAAATAATAGTTGTTGCAAAACCCGAAATTAATGTAATTTGAACAATAGAAACGGATGCATTTTTACCATATTTCTTACCTAACGATGCAAATAATGCATCATATAAACCAAATCCCATTCCCAAGCCAACTACAAGCCAACCTAAAATAAATGTGATTTTATGATATGAGAATGACAAAATGAATAAACCTAAAGCCATCACAATTCCTGACGACAATAAAATATAATTATGATTAAGTTGATTGATTTTTTTGCCAACTTTAGGAGAAATCAAACCAGAAATGAGTATAGAAATAGAAAAACAACCGTAAATAAAATGAGATGACCAACCAGTTTCTTTTACAATAAAACTTCCCAAAATAGGAATCATAAAATAAGAACTTCCCCATAATAAAATTTGAGAAACACCTAGAAATATACTTTCTATTAGTTGATTATTAATAATTCGTCTAACTTTTAACTCCATAATATTTCACAAAGTTGAAGACAATTTCTAAATTTGAAAAACACTTTATTTCGATAATAACCATCGATAAAACCGATTATAAATCATGGAACTACGTCAATTAAAATATTTTTTAAAAGCTTCTGAGTTACTTAATTTCACAGCTGCTGCAGAAGAACTATTTATCAGCCAAAGCACTCTTTCTCAACAAATAAAACAATTGGAAATAGAATTAGGTATATCTTTATTTGATCGCATAGGAAAACGAATAATATTGACAGAAGCTGGAGAAAAATTTTCTTTTCATGCAAGAAAAAGTATCGAATCATCCAAAGAAGGTTTCCTAGCAATGCAAGATTTAATTGGTCTTAAATCTGGAACTCTAAAAATTGGAGTATCTTATGGTTTAAGATTCACTTTATTACCAGCTTTAAAAAAATTCTCATTACGATATCCCTCAATTCATTTACAAATTACATTCGATACAACCAAAAAGTTGCTTAATTTATTAGAAAAATCTCAGTTAGACTTTATATTGAGTTTTCAAGATGAAAATACAAATAACAATCTAAATTACAATCCTCTATTTACTTCACAAATGAGTTTTGTAACTTCTGAACAAAATCAACTAAATCTGAAAGAAATTAAACTAAAAGACATCATCAAGTATCCATTAGTTATGCCTTCTAACGGTTATAGTACAACAAATTTTATATTAGAAGCTTTTAATCAATTAAATTTAGAACCCAAAATAGCTATTGAGATAAATGATATACCATCCTTAATAGAAATTGTAAAACTAGGACAATGGCATACTATTTTAGCACAAACAACTATTTCATCTGAAGAAAACCTGACAGTAATTCCTATCAAAGAAAAAAATATGAATAGAAATGCCGTAATTATAACGCAAAAAGAAGCTTATAAAACACAAGCAATGCAGAAATTCGTATCAATTCTGAAGAATTTAACAACTAAAAATAATTAGTATAAAAAAAGGGAACTCAATAAAGAATTCCCTCTTGGGTGGGTTATGAGCGTCTAACCGAACCATACGAAGATTTATTAATGTGGATTCACAAAGTCTCAAAATCGGCATAATCTGCCAAATCACATACAGCAATACTATTATCTCATGGCCTTACAATTCGTAAGGCCATTCCTTATTAAAAGACCTGGGCGCCTGCTTTTCAATCCTCCCCGAAACCCCTATTATTTTATTAATAGGAAATAAAATGTAATTCTGTAATTTTTAGGGCAAATGTTTGATTATTAGTTATTACAATTTTATTTTTCATTTTGTAATTAATTAAATAGTTACAGAAAAATCTGTAATTAAATAGCCTGTTACAAAATGAGAAATCCTGAAAAATTAAACGTTACAAATTAAAAATATGATGCTAGGTATGATGAATAGTGATAGTTACAGAATTACAAAAAGATTCCTATTACTATCCCTCCTATCCTTTATTTATTGGTTCTAAAAAGCTATAATTGTCGGATAAAATATAATATGGCGGAATTGATTAAGTTAGAACTGGAAGTACCTGTTTATCTGAAGAAAATTTTAGAATTAAAGTATGGTGTTGATTTTGTTGTTACTGAAAGCTCCATGTTGGGAATGCTACTCTTAAATCATCTGAATAAAAAAACAGATAAAAATTATTCTATTCTTCAAAAACATATAATAGCTAATAGATTTGCAAAATCGATATACCCCATTTTTATATCCGAAAATTTGGCCCGCAGAAATGGTTATGTGATTTCTGATGATAAATCTAAAAAAATCATCAAAGCTATTGATCGGGATATTCGAAATAATCTATATGAGCATGCTATTTTAAATCATCGTGATTATGGTATTGAATATCAAACTACTTTTCTTAATTTTCTTGATTTATATGATATTTCAGAAGAGGAACTGACGTATGAAGCTTTGAAGAAAGATTTTAATCGAAAGCGAAAAAACATTGTCAAAAAACTAAAAATTCATGCGTAAAAGTGTGTCAAAAAAATGGAACATTTTAAAAATAAATCGGAATCTTTTTATCGTGAAATTAGAACCATTGAAATTTATCACGCTTCTTCAGTATCTTACTTAGAAAATTTTAATGGAATTTTTCCTAATCCTGAATCTGCTCTTTATGTCTTTGATATAGTTCCTGAGAGTTATAGTCGAAAAATATCTACCAAAACAAGAAATGGTAATTACCTTACTGAAATTGATTTGAGTTTTCCTTTATTGGACTTAAGTGCGGAAAACTTGGCTAAATGTTACTACTATTTCAATAAAAGAGAATTCTTAGTTGTACTCAATTCTAACGTTGAAAAAACAATTTTTGGAAATAGCCGGGAGAAAATGAAAATAGAATTTATTGATAATAAATCAGATGATAATTCGGGAAATGACGAGTACACTATATCTATCTCTGGTCAAACGATTATTAAGCCAAAAATTATAGAACTCTAATCTATTCGTCCTTTAATAAACTAAAAATGAATAACATTTTTGTCCGTGAAATTCTGTTAGAATGCACGGACAAAATAATTTTATCAACACACCTCTCGCGATTGACAAAGGTTTTCTTTTGTCAATAATTCCTAATCTCATATTGGGCTATCAACAAAAAGATTTTTTATCAGTTGAGAAAATTATTGAAAAAGCTCATAAAAATATAGAAAATCAAGCTTCCAGAGCTCAAGACTCTGGAGTAAATGTTTTTCCTGTTGTGTTGGATATCAAAGGTCCTATTATGAAGTATTCTTCATATTACTATTTAGGCACTCAAGACATGATCTCAATTTTGAAGCATCTAGATAATCATCCACAAGTTTCTGGAATAGTTCTAAATATTGATTCTGGCGGTGGTATGGTGTCGGGAACTTCTGAATTGACGTCTACAATCAAATCTCTGAATAAACCTACGATTGCTTATACCAATGGTTATATGTGTTCGGCAGCTATGGATATAGCATCTGGTGCTAATCTTCGAATGGCTTCTCCTCATGCTGATATGATTGGTTCTATCGGAACAATGATGTCTTATCAAGATTATTCAGCAATGTTCGAGAAATGGGGAGCTACAATCTATGAATTATATGCTCCACAATCTACAGAAAAAAATAAAGAATTCCGAGAGTTACAAGCTGGAAATAAAGAAGCATACGAAGAGAGACTTCGTGTATTGACAGAAGACTTTATCACGCGTATGCAAGGAAATATTAGCGGATCAATCAAAGATGATGAACATGTTTTTAAAGGTAAAACTTACGGACCTCAAGAAGCATTAACTGTCGGTCTTATTGATGAATTGGGAACTCTAGAAGATGCATTAAGTAAATTTTAAAATATATGAAAAGAATATTAGCTGTATTAGGTATCCAGGCTTTTGTTTTTCATTCTAATTTCTTTAAGAATGAAAAAAAGCATGTACGCTTAACGGAAGAGGAACTTCAAAAAATTGAAGATGCCTTGGAAAAACAAACAACTGCAGAAGATGCTGAAGCATTAGCATCTCTCCAGGCTAACGAAAATGAAATTCAAGAAGCTTTAACTGCTGCTTTTGAAATGAATAAGATTGAAATGACTGAAGGTCAGAGCATATCAGAATCCATCGCAGCACTTGGCCAGAAATGTAAAGAGTATGGTGATGCCAATCCTAAACATTCAACTGTAAAAAGTGATGGTAAGAACAAGGAAGAAGAAACGGATGACTTGAAAGAAGGATACTTTGATCCTACAGCATCTCATAACATAATCGATTAATTTTTTTTCAATGGGAAAAATAAACGTAGAAGAAATTAAAAATGAAGTGATCCGCTATGGCAATGCAAATCCTGCGGCACTTTCACCAGCTGTTTTATCAAAAGAAATTTTGTTAAATCAATTTGCAAAACCTTTATCAAAGGTAAAAGGAAAATGGTCGTTTCCATCTATTTTGATGACTAATCTCTTACAGGCATTTTCTGATAAGTGGACCGAACATGGGGCTGTGCAATTCGCTAACAAAGTAGCTCAAAACTTTCAATTGAAAGTCAATTTAGGTATCAATCCATACGATGTGTATGGTTCTTGGGTTGAAGAATTATACGAAGAAGAAAAGACACCAGATCAGATGTCGATTGCCAAATACATCACGGCAATGTTGGCTGGGAAAATTACTTCAGAATTAGCTATCGCAACCATTGTGGCGCAGTACGATGCTACTCAAGTTGGTTCTCCAAATCCTGTTTTGGCTAAAATCATGAACGGAATTGATGCTGTGGTTGATGGTATTGTTGCAAACGAAAAGAATCCAGCATTCTTAATCCCATTAGATGCCGCTTTAGCAAATGATCCTGTAGCAAAAGTTAACGCATTTGAAAGAGGTTTGCCCCAAAATGTGAGCATTAAACAGATTCTTGTTCCTTTAGAATTGTTTTTTGATTATGTAGAAGCTCGCGAAACTCCAGCCAATGAGGTTGTAGATTACAATGCGGCTTATCGTAAAAAAACAAAATACGGTCGTGACTTAATTGGTGTTCCTGGGCTTACGAAAATGATTGCATGGGTAGATGGTAATTTATTCAGATTATACGATCGTAAAGATAACCCTGCTCAAATTGACGATGTTCAAGTTCAAGATTATTTGATGAAAATCTTCATCCAATTTCATTTGGGATACGATTTCGCAGTCAATCAATACGTTTATGTCGAAACTTCTGACGCAGACAAAAAACGTGGTTTGAACAACGCAGAACAAAATGGTCTATACTACCCTAACGAATTAACATTAGAAGCGTAATGGGAAAAATCGATGATACCCAAACTGTTCCTCTAACGGAGGAACAGTTAATTGAAAAAGAGGCTGATCTCAAAATTAGAGAACAGGCATTGGTTGATGGTCAAGAAGCGCTTGTTTTAGAAAAAAACAACTTGGAAGAGGAAAAAGCAAGTTTTGAAAAAGAGAAAGAAGCGTTCGAAATTATTAAAAAGGATTTTGATCATAAAACTCAATCAAAAGTTGTGAAAAAAGTAGCTCCTATTGTTTTTGAATTTGAAGGATCAAAATATCAATTTTCAGAAAAAGCACCACAGTCTATTTTGTTGAATGGTAGCGGTGTTTCTCAAAAACAAATTGCAAAAAACGATGAATTGAAACTTCAATTAATTGGTGCTAATACAGGTTTAATCAAAAAAATAAAATAAATGGCAGACGAAACTGTTACAAATGATGCTTGTTCATTTGACGAAATCCATACCGAAAACTTAGGATATTGCCCCAACAACGATACGGTTGGTGGTGTACGGTTGACCGTAAAGTACATTCCAATGGCTCAAGCAGATGTTACTTTGCCTACGGTTACGAATGAATCAAAATATGGTGAAAGAATTACATTGCCTGCTACTGGTATTAAACCCAAAACAGGTAAAGGTTTTAAGAAAATCATCATTTTGGTTGATGAAGGCGAATTGAAGCCGTCTTTGGTCGGAGCTAAAGGAAATAAAAAAATGAAGGTAGATTTCACGTGTTTAATTCCAAATTTTGTAAAAGAAAATGTTGGATTTATGGACGCGCATAGAAATACACCTTTGTTGTTGGTTATTGAAGATAGCACAGGGCAACCTTGGGCGATTCTTGACGCGTTCTTTTCAGAAGCAACGGGAACCACCGCGAAAACGTATGAAGAGAATTCTGGCTGGACCGTGACGTTATCTGCTAATTCTAAGCTTTACGCTTATGATGGTGAAATAGCTGTTTTGCCAGACGCTGAAACTCCTTAACCATGGCTGAAAATGTAGACTATTTTGAGACCACTGTTCCTCCAGGAGCTGTGGTCTATGGTAAGGGATACCGATTCAATGGTTCCGTTATTCCTGAAAATGCTTTAGAACTTTGGAAAAATGGAAGTCAGCATCTTAAATTAAAAAAAGAAGGGGTTGTGCTTTTGGAGTCGCTCGGAAAAGAGGTTGTGAAATTTATTTTAGAAAAAAGAAGACCTCTAGGGTATGCAGATGAAACCAAAATATTGAATAGCTTTCTCCGAACTCCCCCAAATTCTAAAAAATAATAAAAGTAATTATAATCAAAAGCTACTGAACTCAGTAGCTTTTTTATTGCATAAAAATGAAAACACACGAGGAAAATATCAAAATTTATCTCGAGAACGGTGGCGATATAAAAGTAGTCAATAGGTATCTTTTACCAACGGTCCAGAATAGAGCGAAAATCAGTTATCTTCTATCGAAGCTGGATATGAAGGTGGATAGTTCTAAAATTAATCTGGACAGTTCCGTAGTTAATATGGATACTCCAAAGGTAGTTCGATCACGTGCAGAACCATCCAAACCTACATTTCTGGGTTTTATTTCTCAATATCCCCGAGAGCTGCATTCTGTTTATCAAGACTGTTACAATGCTTGGTTGTCGGTTTGTCGATTAAAAATAGAGTTGAATGCTACAGCTCCATTAGATTTGGATGCAGCTTATGAACTTCAAACCAAGCTCATAAAATCAATCAAAAGTTTTGATCGTCATAAGAAAGCTTTAGATTATTGGCTAGAAAACAAACGCATTCTCCCGATTGAGAGTAAAAAAGATTACTCAAAATTTTCTCAACTAGAATTGGACCAGGAACGAAGAAATTTAGCTTCTTTGATCACGCGTAGAAAACAAACCATTCTCAAGAAAGAAAAAGAATTACCAACTCCTGAAGCTTTGGATTATCGTAAGAAAATGGAGGCGATCCAATTAAAAAAAGAGCAACTGGAGGAATTGATCTTGGATCAGAATAAGATTGTAGAACTATTGACTGTTTAATTATTTTGTCAATCAAATTTGATTGATTTTGAGAGACAAATTATTTTGATTACAATAAATGATCATCAAATGTTTGTCCTTTCGGTTTTCCATTACTGTCACTTTTTTTGAATTCAAATTTTACATCTCATTTTTTTACTTAAGGTTTAGAGGCTCCAAAGAAAAATATCTGCGGGGCTTTTTTTATGCCTTGAAATTACGTGTAGAATGATAAGAGAATTAAAGAAACGAAAATCTCAACGTCCATTTATTAACCGTGAGATTATGATTGAAGATTTAAGAATTGAGTATGAAAAATTTAAAAATAGATTGGAAAAAAAAAGATTATCCGCCAAAAAATAACCTGAAGGTATTTGGCACTTTTGTTTGTGGCGGTGGCTCTACTATGGGTTATAAGTTGGCGGGATATCATCATTTTGGTGGTGTGGAGATAGATAAAAGAATGTGTGAAATCTATCACAAGAATCATCAACCAAAATATTTATATAATCAGGATATCAGAGAATTTAATAAACGAAAAGACTTACCGAATGAACTCTATGATTTGGATATATTGGATGGTTCTCCACCTTGTACAACTTTTTCGATGTCTGGTAATCGTGAAAAAGATTGGGGCAAATCAAGAAAATACAAAGAAGGGCAAAAAGTTCAAACCTTAGATGATTTGGTATTTATCTATTGTGAAACTATTCTGAAACTAAAACCCAAAACTGCAATTTTAGAAAATGTTCCTGGTATAATTGCAGGGAAAGCCAAAGCTTATGCAATTGAAATTTATGAACGATTAGAATCTTACGGATACGATGTCCAGATATTTAGTTTGAATTCTGCAACGATGGGAGTTCCGCAGGCACGTGAACGTATTTTTTTTATTGCTCGTCGAAAAGATTTGAATCTTCAGCCTCTTAAACTTGAGTTTAGTTGTAAACCTATTTCTTTCGGAGAAATTGTTGACAAAGGTTGTAAGACTGGACCGTCAAAACCATTGTGGCCATCTATACAAATTCGACTTCCTTATGTAGAATATGGTGATCAGAATTTGAAATTTGCAGACGCTAAGTATAGAGGTCTTGATACGTATAATGCTTTCTTTTCTACGCTTTTACTATATGATCATGAAGTCCCAGGGACAATCGTAAGTCAAGGTGCTACTGTTTATTATAATGAAAAGCGATCCCCGAATACTACAGAATTTAGAAGAATGCAATCTTTTCCTGTTGATTATGATTTTTGTGGATATGATACTCGATATATCACAGGTATGAGTGTACCTCCTTTCATGATTTATTCCATTGCTTCAGAAATGAAAAAACAATGGTTTGATGGATTATAGATAAAATCCTCCGCAAAATTTAAACATCTCACCTTTCAAACTTTAGAGCATAAAGACTCCACGCGGAGGACTATATAAGTCTTCTGTCTGAAGTCTTTATTTAAGTTCAAAAAGTGAGATGCACAAATTTATAGATAATATATGAACAATGACAAATTTTCGGAGAAAGAAAACATCTTATCGCCGTTAGAATGGTATACGGTACAACGAAAAGTATCGGAATTAATTCCGTGCGATTTTAATCCTCGTCAAATTTCAGAGGAGGAATTGGCTAAATTAAAATTGAGTTTAGAAAAATTTAACCTGGTTGAAATCCCAGTTATTGATTTTGATAATGTCCTGATTGCAGGACACCAACGTATCGCGGCTCTTTATATACTGGAGCGAGGAAATGATATCGTTGATGTAAGAATTCCGAATAGAAAATTATCTGAAGAGGAATTCAAAGAATATATGTTGCGATCAAATATTAATAATGGAGAGTTTGATTGGAGCAAAATTGATGAGTTTTTCCAGGATATAGATTTAGAAGGAATTGGAATGGATGTGAACGCATTTGATGAATTTTTACAACAAAATGCTGTCTTACCACCTGAGAACGAAGGGGAATTTGATGCTGATTTACCCACTATACCTACAGCTGTCGAAGGTGATTATTATGAGTTAATTTCCAATGAAAAAGGATTGAAACATATTGTTTATTGCGGTGATTCAACTTCTGTAGATAGTTATGAGAAAGTATTTGGAGATGAAAAGTATAATCTGATGGTTACTGATCCACCATACAACGTCGATTATCAAGGAGGTACAAAAGATAAATTGAAAATCAAAAACGATAAAATGTCGAATGATAATTTCTATCAATTTTTGTTTGATTTCTTTTCTAGTGCGTATTCATTTTCAGCTCCAGGAGGTCCTGCTTATGTTTTTTATGCAGACTCTGAAGCCATTAATTTTAGAAGTGCAATGCTGTCTTCAGGTTTTAAAATTTCCTCGACTTTGATTTGGGTAAAGAATCAGTTTGTTCTTGGTAGATTAGATTATCATATGCAGCACGAGCCGATAATTTGTTGTGAAGATGAGATTCCTGAAGATGATCATCAATGTTTGATTTATTCCTGGAACAAAGAAGCTGCTCATCCTTGGTATAGTGATCGTAAACAATCATCAGTTCTTAACTTTGATAAGCCTTTGAGAAATGCGGATCATCCAACCATGAAACCCATCGATTTGATCGGTTATTTGATTAAAAATTCATCAAAACAAAATCAAATAATTTTTGATGGTTTCCTTGGCTCAGGATCTACTTTAGTCGCTTCGGAAATGAACTGGCGAAATTGTAGAGGATTTGAATTAGATCCACGTTTTATAGACGTCATCATACGTCGTTGGGTTGCTTATATGAAAGAAAATAATTTGGCTTACGATGTGATCCGGAATGGTCAAAAACTATCAGCTGAAGAAATAGAAGAATTTGATTTGAAAAAGAATTCTTAAATTAGAAAATAATATATTTCTATAAATGAAAAAAAAGGATTTTAAATTATCTAAAGAAGATATTAATACAATTTTACAAAATTCAAAAGATTCAATATGTGACGAATTTTATATGTTAAAATTTGATTGTCTTTCTATAAAATACAAATGTTCAATATCAGGATTGATATTACCACATGGTAATGAATATTTTGGTTATGAACATATTAGACTTAGGCATCAAAATGTATCCAGTAAGTATTGGAAAGGTGATAAAAGAAATCCAAATAATATATTTTCTCGAGATATTTTTCCTTACATGTACGGAAATATCGCTTCACAAATTTATTTAAATCATTCATCTGAAATTTTACAAGAGAATGATTTAACTGAATATATTGGAGAATACAATGGAAAGGAATATTTTCTAATTATTGAAAAGGATTCCAAAATAATAATAACAATGTATCCTAAAGACATTAATGAAAAAAATAATTACTATAGAGATAGATTTAAGGAATATAATACTGGAGGTTCTAATTCATCATATTCTTCTTCAGGTTTTATTAACTATGAATTATCAATAATTAACAGTAATCATGATATAGTTTATAAATTAATAATAGAATATAGTTATGCTTCCCCTAAAGTTGAAAATTGGTTTTTGAAGAATATGAAAACTCAAGAAATCAAAAAAATAATAAAAGATGAGGATATAAAATTAAATTATAATTTTCCTATTCTCATTAGTACTTCTACGGAAAATGATCGTAGTAAAATTTTTAAATTAATCAAAAGAAATATTTAATATGAATTCCTCTTAATCAGAGGTTTTTTTTTGTCCTTTAAACAGCATTTTTACCCGCTTAAATTAGCTGTATGGATATTGTTAAATTCACAAAAGATAATTCATTTCAGCGTATAAAAGCTTGGTATATTGATGAGAACTCTGTTGAGCTTTCTGATAAAGATATCAAGTTAAAAGATCGCTTAATTCATATCTGGAGTTTACGTATCAATAATAAATATACACAACATCAGATTATTCAAATTATCGTAAGAGATTATAAAATTTCTCACGCAACAGCATACCGAAATTACCCATTAGCCATGCAATTATTTGGTGACTTAGATCAAGTAAATATTGCTGCGGAACGAATGGTTTTTAAAGAAAAGTTTGAAAATCTTTATCAAATGGCCTTGAAAAAAGGTAATGAAGATGCTGCTGTAAGGGCACTTACGCAAGCTAAATCTCTATACAATTTTAATGATACTGCTCAAAAAGTTGATCCTAAAAAATTGGAAGCTTCTAATTACATTATTCGTTTACCTCGTAATGTAAGTAAGTTACTAACGAAAACATTGCAAACAGGTGGCGTTCTTGACTTTAATTCTCTTGGTGCAGAAGATGTTGATTTTAAAGTAATCGAAAACGAAGAAGAGCAAGAAGATGAGTAGTATTCTGATGCCATATGCTGAGCGAATAGTTGAACTTAATCTTATGCAAGCTTCAGCTGTTTTGGCTAATCAAAAACTTAAAATACCAAACATAACAATTGAAGCAGCTCGTGGTACTGGAAAATCAACAGTAATTGGTTGGTTTATCAAAGAAGCTGTAAAGCAAATGCCACGATCTACAGGTATTGTGGTTGGTGAAACATTTGTACAGATTAAGTCTAGAACATTGCCATCCACTAAAGAAGGAATGGAGATGTGGGGCCTTTATGAAGGTATCGATTATGTCGTTGGTAGATGTGGTAAAGATTTAGGTTTTGAAATGCCTTTTCAGGCACCCGACAGCTGGGCAAATGTTATTCATTTTCGTAATGGTACAATTGCAGTTATGGTTTCCCTTGATAATCCAAATTCAGGTCGTGGATTAAATGCTTATTGGATCATTGGAGATGAAGCTGCTCTTTTAACGTATGAGAGATTGTACAATAACGTAATCACAACCAATCGTGCTAAGAAGTCAATTTTTGCAAAAGCATCAATGGCTCATGCTCAGATATATGTTTCGTCTGTTGCTATGACCGAAAAAGGTCAATGGTTTACTGCACGGGAAAAATTAGCAGAAAAAGAACCTCACAAATATGCATTTATAAAAGCAAATGCATTTGTAAATGCTCATAATCTTAAGGATGGTTGGATTCAAGATATGCAGAAAGAAGCATTGAGTCAAACCTTATTCAATGCAGAGATTCTTAATATTCGACCTAAAGGTGTGCAAGATGGATTCTATGGGCAGTTGAAGTCAAACAAACATTATTATAATTATAAATACAATCATGATTTACTAGGTGGTTTGGCTGAAGATTTTAAGCCGTCTTGTAGGTACGATAATGATTTAGTTCGTGGAGTACCATTGCAGATGAATCTTGATTTTGGTGGTAAGATTAACTGTATGACAATCTCTCAGTATATAAGGAGTATGCATACGGTTAATTTTATCAAGGAATTCTACCGAAAGCATCCTGATATATTAGATGAGTTGATTGATGACTTTATTGAATACTATGAGCCTCATAAAGTTTCTTGTAATGTTATTCATATTTTTCGCGATAAGTCCGGGGCAAAGAAAGAAGCCAATAGTAAGACTACATTAGTCGAGGATGTTATTAATAAATTACGATCTGCAGGTTGGAAAGTTATTGATAAGACACCACCAACCAATAACCCTGCTCATGTCGCTAAATATAGATTAATCAATTCTATTTTAGCAGAGAATGATATTAGATTACCAGTAGTTCGGATAAATGCTGACAATTGCCCTAATCTTATAATTTCAATGGAGAATGCTCCATTAAAAGGAGATGATGCGTTTGAAAAAGACAAGTCTTCAGAGCGAAGCAAGAAGATTCTCCAAGAGCATGCGACACACTTCTCAGATACTCTTGATTACAATTTGTACTGGCAGTTCTGGCACCTTGCAGACACACGGTACCAGCACTCATTCCCTATCACCAACATCGTCCTCGATTAGAAGACGATGTTTTCTTTTATATACAACTTTATTTCGATTATGCAATAGTGATTTGGATTTTACAAGAGAAATTCAAAACATTCTTACATATTTCGATTTTTTCAAAAACTGCAATTGTAGAAATGAATAAGGCGGCTGTGTGGGGCTCGCTTGTATTTTGAGAATGTCGGGTGTTTTTAGTAACGCAAATATTTGATTATTAATATTTATTTTAAAAAAAAGTGAGAATAAGGGGTGTTTTTTTTTACTGTAAAAGTTTAGTCCTTTAATTCATTGCCCGTTCATTACATATTTGCCTTATGCAAAATTCAATTTTTTTGAGTCAAGTTCTCAAAGAGATGGCGAAATTGGATAGTAATAAAAATCCTATTCCGTTTTCAATTGTTATTAGAACTTTTAATCGGCAAAATAAATCGGGAGGTCGTTTGGTATATTATGAAAATGCAACTTTAATGCAGCCTCCAAAAAATACAAGTGCTACAAGATTATCTCAAAAAATTGATTTTAAAAATCCTAATCATTGGGAAAACAGAACGCGAAACGTCAAAACCAATGAAGGAATTAAGAAAATACATATTTTATTCATTATCAAGTTTAATGGGCTTGATGTTGTATTGTAGATGATGAGAATTAATAACGGAATATCTGTAATAGGTGGTTTGGATAATCAGACCGCAATTTTTTTTAACAAACTTGACGGACCAAAACATTCTTTGGTCAAGAAAAAAACTACAGATACTCTTATCGATGGGAAATGGCTTCCTTGGGGTGATGATAATTTATACCCACAAAATTTTGCTGATAAATTAGACAAAACAGGTGTTGCGATTGGTGGTCTTGAAGTTTTAGAAGCTGCACATTTCGGTAGTGGTTTTCAATTATATCAAGGTATCGAAACTGAAGATGCTGTTACTTTTAGAGAACGTTTGATTTCTTCTTTTCCAGATATCAATGATTTTTTCTCAAGAACTAAATATAATATTTTTGTTTCTGAAATTATCAAGGATTATGAAACTTGGAGAATTGCTTTTCCAGAATATTTGCTTTCGCCGAATTATGACAAAATAGTATCTGTAAAACGCTATCAAGCTGCATTTTGTCGTTTCGAAGTTCCAGACAACAATGGTATAATAAATAACATTGGAATTAATACGAATTGGGGCGAATATAAAAAAGAAAATACGACTACATTAAGATGCTTTTCTGCCGATATTCCACTTGATGAAATAAAAGAGTTTTGTAAAAAAAATAAAATAGAAAAATTTACAATTCCTGTTATTGATTCGCTCTTGGTTGAAAAATCTTATCCATCGGTTGGATGGCATTCTTCATTTAAAAATGGATGGGTAGATGTTGTGTTGTCTTTGCCTGAGTTCAAAAAATTAATGTTCAAACAACAATTGAACGTAAAGTATGTTATTCATGTCGCTGATGATTATTTCGCTCATATATATGGCGAAAAATGGAACGATTTTTCAAAAGAAGAACAACAAGAGAAGCGAGAAAAATTAATAGATTCGATTGACACGACATTAAAAGGAAATAAAGGAGCTGGGCGTTCGCTTATTTCTCCATTTTTCAGAGATCGTGACACAGGTAAAGAGATAAAGGGAATTCAAATTGATGAAGTTCCGCAACCACAGGGTAACGGTGATTTCTTGTTAGATGGTTCAGCTGCTAATTATGAGATTTTGACGCCTATGGGGATTGATCCTTGTTTAATCAATGGTGGAGCTTTTGGAGGTAAATCTCTGAGCGGTTCAGGTTCCGATAAACGAGAAGCCTGGACGATTCTTTGTGCTAAGTTTCCGATCAAACAAATTCGTACACTTCAGATATTTGAAAATCTTAAATATTGGAACAATTGGGATGCAACATTGTTTGGTAAATATCCGAATATGAATTTAACAACTTTGGATAAAAATCCCAACGGACAAACAAAAATAGTCAATTAGTGTGTTTAAAAATGAGTCGAAAAAATGGAGTATTTTATATCAAGTGAAAATTTAGAGAATTATATTATTTTACCAAAAACTTTTGATTGGGATTTGGTAGATCAAGAACTTGGTTTTGGAAAATTGTTTGAAACGATCCCGAAAGATATTTATTTAGATTTGAAAAACTCTCATGAAAATATCTTTAGATTATTAACAAAATCAGCTGTTCATTTTTCATTTGTTCTGTCAATTCCAAAACTAAAAGTTCATATCAATAGCACAGGTATTAATCAATTTGAACAAGATAAATTAAAAACTGCACCTTGGTGGGATGTACGAGATTTGGGCTTATCGCTACTTTCTTTTGCAAATAAATTACTATCTGAAGCTTTAAGTCTAATTGCTGAAGAGAAAAACTTAGCAGAGAAGCTTCCGTTTTTTAAATCTATCTCAAAATACATTAAAACTCCTGAAGAATTTGAAAATATTTATTCAATCAAACATTCTCCAGAGGTATTTCAAAAACTTCAAAAATTCATAGACCAAGCGTTGACGCTGAAAGTATCGGAATTAATCGGATTAGATTGTTTGGATCAGATTTTAGAAAATGAAGAGTTGGCTCCAGCTCTCAAAATTGCTTTGGTTTATTATTCGTTGTATTACGCTTCCTTGCTTCCATCTTTTGTTTTTCTACAAAATGCAGTTGTTGTTCAGTATGAAGAATTGCCTTGGCAAAAATCTCAAGTATTAGACGCTCACAGCAAATTACTCTCTGGGCAAAATTTTCTGAAGCTCGCAGAAAATAGCATGAAGATAATCACAACTTTTATCAAGAAAAACAAGGAACAATTTCCCTGTTATAAAGAACCCTTGGCTGATCGTGAAATTCAATCAAGAGAATCGGGATTATATTTGATATAACGTCCTTTTAGACTCCATTTCGGAGTCTTTTTTTTGTTGTAATGAATAGTTTTGACGGTGTTTATATAGATGATATCATCTCATATCCTAGTGATACTTATAATGGTGGTTTAAAAACCCGGTTATATTACTCTCCAGAATTTTTATTAGAAAAAATCGAATTGCCTAAAAAACCTGAAACTTATGAAGATGAAGTTCAATTAAAAGCATCTGATTTAAAATTTAGAATTGGTGGATGGAAATATATAGATGTTCTTATTGATGAAGGGGATTTGAAGGTTTTATTGAATGGTCCTATTGGACGAAAAAGAACAAAAATAGAGTTAAATGTATTTGCTTTAGGTTTTGTTCCTAAAGTGTTAGGTTTTATTGAAAAGCACAAGAATACATGTTTTGTTTTTATAATAACAGATGCTAATAATCAAAATTGGTTGATTGGTACTTCAAAAAACAGAGCATTTATAGAATCTTCTGAAGCGTCAACTCAGAAGAAATATGAAGACAATGTGGGAGCTTCATTTAAAATTGTATGTAACGCACCTATTTATCATTTTGGAAATTCTCAAGACTGGATTGAAACCGGAATATTTACAAGAGAGTTTACAGATGAATACACAAAAGAATTTACTTAATTATGTTTGATAAAGCAAAAAAATGGATTTCAGAGAACATTATATCTGGAAAAAAAGAAGGAACATCTGCAGCTGTTTTTAGAGAAGCATTGGATAAAGTCATGGAAGATGTTGAAGAAAAAACCTTAGATATATCTGTTGGTTTAATGGGCTCAATTACTCCTGATCAAACTACATCTCAATTAAATTCTTTGGCTGATGGAGTGTACAGGACATCTATTGATAATGCTAATTACAACTTATCCAATGCGCTTGTTATAGTTCCCGGGCAATCAGCAAGATTTTTACCTTCTGGTTATGTAGCTCAATTAAAAAAAGAAGGAAATAATTGGTCCGTTGCAAGTGTGGTTAAGATGCCTATGCAGGATTTGACAATGATCGAGCAAAAGGTAAATAATAACGAAAAAAAAGTTGATGATTTTATTCGTGACTTTGCTGTTGAAGTTGATCAACAATTTAACTCTACATCCGAAGATGCTCAGTCTGGTAAGGGGATTTTTACAGAATTCCAAAATAAAGTTCCTATTAATGATCCTATTGAAACTAATTTATTAGGTCAACTTTTGGCAGGGCGAATAAATAGCGTTAACACTGTTGTTACAGATGAAGCAAGAAAATATGTGAGAAATATAACTGTTCCTTTAGGGAATTCTATGATAAGAGTTAATATGTCTACAACTATAGGTGTGGTTCCATCTGATGTCTATGTACCAATATTAGGAATAAGAGAGAATGGATCTATAGTACGATTGCTAGAAGCTTCTTTACCCGATGTCAACAATGTTTATGAAATAAACGTGACAGGGTTTAAATATATATCAGTAAGTGGTAAAAACATTACAGACGTTAGAATAATTAATTATCCAGAAGGTGGTAATTATAGAGAAGGTATTTTTAGTTCTAATATTAAAAACACCACTCAAAGAACCATTGATTCAAATTTACTCTCTAAAAACGAAATTGACGTTTTGAATTCAAAAGATTATTTTTCCAGTTTAAAGGTAGGTAGGGTTAATAACGAAAATGTTGTTCAAACAGATGCGACTAGAAAATATGTAAAGGATATTTTAATAAGTAAGGATTGTAAATTTCAAAAACTAGTTGTACGCATGTCTGTATTTGTTGGAACTGCTAACGTTTACGCTCCAGTATTAGGTATTAAATCTGATGGAACCATTGTAAAGTTATTAAATGAAGATCTAACAAACGATGTTATATTAGATTATGAAATTGATATTTCTTCGTACTCTTCAATTTCTGTTAGCGGTAAAAATATTGAAATTTTAAAAATCAATGAATATGATACTACTGCTGATAGCGATGGAAAAATAGTAGAGAAAATCAAATCATTATCAAATAATTCAAGTTCTAATTTTTCAGATTTATTCACGAAAGCAAGTCCAATAAGTTCTGACAAGCAAACATTAACTTTAAAAACATTAAAGTTAATTCAAGCTAAATTAAAATTTCCTACAATTGCTAGAGGTCGTGATACAGCTATTGGAGCTAATAATGCATTAACAATTAATTTGATTGATGATTCATTTACTCACAGTTCTGTTTTACACATGCCAGGCGGTTGGAATGGTTATGAATATTGGTGTGCTTTAACTCCATATTGGGGTAAAACATACGATTATGATGATGTTTCTCAATTCGAAAACCCGCATATTTTTTGTTCTGAAGATGGGATTAATTGGGAAGAACCAATAGGAATTGTTAATCCTATAGCTCGACCTACGGAAGACACTGTTAAAGGTAAGTATTGGTCGGATACACACCTAACATTAGGTGATGATGGTTATTTGTATTGTTTCTTCAGAGGATATAATTTAGCATTAAGAACAATTAACGAAACAACTGGAACTCACGCTAGAGCAGTTGGTTATATGAGAAGTTTGGACGGAGTTAACTGGGAACCTTTTAAATTGATTTATTCAAGCGATACAGCTACTAGTGCTAATATTAATTTATTAAGCCCTTGTTTTATAAATCAAGATGGTTTTTGGCATGTTTTTGATGTTTTGCAAAATATTAGCAAAACGTCAACTTCTGGCAATAATCAATACAATAATAACTTTATTTCTCACAGAAGATCAAAAACGCTAGATAAAGGAAATGAATTATCTAATTACGATTCTAAATTTTTAGTGAATTTTGTGGAGCCATTAGCAACAACAGCTTTGTACTCATGGCATATTGACGCTTGTAAATTTGGCAACACTTGGTTTATTCTGAATAATTATTCAACCAAAATCGAAAATAGTGGAATTAAAGGCTTATTTATTCAATATTCCACTGATGGGCGGAATTTTAGAAATGTAAAATTACCGATTTTCAATACTGGATGTTATCGATCTAGTTTAGTTCCAAAATCATACACGGACGATTCAATTACTTTTTGGGTTTATAAAAACAACGTTACAACTGGAATTATTGATCTATATGAAGTTGTATTGAATATAGATGAAGATTAAGCTATTTACTTAGCTTAATTTTCATAAACTTTAATTCAATGTATTTGTAAGTGTAATTACTTAATAAAATAGTGAATGTTGAACCGAAAATTATAGTCAGAAAAGCAAATGTTATGTTTTGTTCGATTTTTAATTTTAAAAGCGAAAAAATAACAAGATAAAATACAATCATATGAATGCAATAAATTGAATAAGAGATTTTACCCACCTTCAAAAGATATTTATTTTCAAATAAAATATTAAAGGATTTATATCTCTTTTTTTGAAGCAATAAAAGAATTAAAAACACTAAAGTCATCAAGCTTATCATCCAATCTTTAAAAATGAAAAATCCACTAATTATTGATAAAAAAAGTACTAATAGTATTTGATTATTTCTAAATAAGGGATAAGCAAAGAAACCTATTAAAAAGTATTCTATCATGTAAGGTAAAAACGAATTTTGCGGCATATAAATGTAAGACAGAGGAACTAAAACAGCTAAAACAGTAACGATTAAAAAATTGATTTTTTTGTTTTTTTTAAGATATAATAAACCGTACAAAAATGGTATAAACAAATAAAATTGCCATTCTAAAGTTAATGACCAAGATTGTCCCATAATTGTATAAGTAAAAGGAAAAGAATCATTAGGGAATAGTCCATGTAGTAATCCCAAATGACTCAGAATATTTAATTCAAAATGATTATTAAGTGCTAAATCAATATGTTCTAATCTTACTTTAGAACTAGGATTGTTAAATGTTAGATTTTTTAAAACATAAGTATATATTGGAATTAAGGCCAAGCTCATTATAAAACAAATGAGATAAATTGGAAATAATCTTAAGGCTCTTCTTTTTATGTAAAACAAATAAGTTTCTCTTTTGTCTAATAAAACATGAGTTACAAATCCGCTGAGAATTATAAATCCAACAACAGGCAGGAAGCCATTATAAAAAATCTTTGTTAAAAAATTAGAAGGTAAAACATATAGAAATCCCATTCCGTGCATTATCATAACCCAAAGAGCCATTAAACCTCTGAAGGTTTCCAAGTAATTGTATTTCATTTTACATTTTAGATTGGATGTAAATATATAAATTAAAAGTATTCCTTGTCCTTTATCCTCTCTCCTATTGTAAATAAGTTCGCTTTATCAAATTATTAATAATGATAAAGTTTAATGAATTCATTTATGGTTTAATTTCTTTCTTAGAAAGTCAAGCAGAAAAGCTTGGCATTCCTTTTCTTCTCGGAGGTTTTGTTGGAGCCTTGGTTAACCGTATGCGTAAAAGAATGTCATGGAAAAAATTCTTTGCTTCTGTATTTCTAGCCATGTTCGTTGGTTGGGTTGTTGGTGTCTCGCTACAATCACTATTTAATTTCAAAACACCATTTGTTTACGCTATCTGTAGTATGGCAGGAGCTTTCTCTGAAGATTTATTGGACGAAGTTGAAAAACTGATTGATAATATTTCTGAAATCATAAAAAATATTATCAAAAATAAACTCAATTAATATGGTTAAAAATTATAAAGATTCTGAGTTATTGGCTCAAGTAAAAAAAACAAAAGGTTTTATAAAAATTCCTGAACAATATTGGATTTTGGGTGTGAGAAGTAAAGCAGATTTATTTGACAAATTTGATGATAAATTCTACTTATTCAAAGGTGAAGAATTTGTGATGGTTATGTCTGGCACTACCAATCCAGGAAAAGCTGGTTTGTTGTCTCCAGAGAAATATAATTCTAAAGGTGTTGCTGTTGTGGTTGCTGATAAGTGGTACTACAATGTTTGGACACGTGGGTTTCATAACGGAAAGGTTATCGCATATAGACAGACTGGAGGAATAGATTTGATTCGTGATAATAACAAAAATAAAAAGTCCGGCGATTCAGGTTTTGTTTCTGAAGAGTTTAATCGCGGAATTAATTTCCATCCTTCAGATTATAATATTGATTCAAAAACAAAAAAAGAAAACATTGGATCCTGGTCTGTTGGCTGTCAAGTGGTGAACGACATTCCGAAATATAAGGAGTTGATGAGAATAACTCAAAAACAACAAGTAATGTCTTATTGTTTAATCAATGAATTTTAAATTATGAGAACTTTAATACTAATCTTGCTATTATTTTCTTTCAATTCTTGCCGAATTTTGAGTAAAACAAAAACGGAAAATTTAGAAAAACAAAATACTGAAATAGAAGGTTTTGAAAAAAATAGTGGATCCACAAAAATTATTTCAGAATCAAAAGAAAAAGAGTCGTTGAATTACGACTTGTTAAATGCTAAAAAGTTTGATTTTCTGAATGTAAATTATGAACCAACGTTCGATTCTAATGGAGCTGTTTTGCCCTTGGTTTTCAAACATACGATTAACGGTGTGACTGAAGAAATCTATTTATCTGGCGGTTCTCTAAAAAAAGAAAACACAGCGGATCAAAGTTCTAAATCTGAAAACTCACATAAAAATATAGAATCAAAATCTGTTAAGGATACAACATTCTACATTCATACGACTTACAAAACAAGAATGACCTATAAATCTAGAATAGTTGATAAAAAAAAGGATATGACAAGTTTTGATTTTAATGTTTGGATTTATCTTTTTGTTTTTCTATTGATTGTGACCCGTTTAGGATTTGATGTTTATGGTTTTTATAAGAAGCCACAATCAAAACTTCAGAACTTTATAAATAGAATATTCAATGATAAAGGGTAATATTAGTATTGCTAGTTCCTGGAATCAATTGAATGATTGGCAGGCTCAAGAAATAGCTCATTTATATCTTAATGCTTCTGCTGAAGATTTTACAGAAGCATATGTTAAGATGATCCTAGTTGTGTATCAGAAATCTCCATCAAAAAAAGATCGTAGATTTTTAGATAAACTAACTAAGGAAGTTCCGATATCGGAGCTTGAGAAATATTGTACATATCTTAGAGATTCTACGAATTTCTTTCGTTTTCCAGAGATATCAGGATTAATAAAACCTGCAGATCGTATAGAAAATATCACGATTCGGCAATTTTCAACTATTGACACTTTTTTTTATGCTTGGAACCAGGAGCGTTCAATCATTAATCTTAAGAGATTAGTCACGACTCTTTATCGTTTACATCATGAGTATGACGCTCTAGATTTAAGACCTGTTGCATTAATTACCGATAAAATTCCTGTGAAGCAAATGGAAGCGATTGCTTTAGCTTACCTGTTTACAAGAATTTATATTGAGAATAAGTATCCAATAATTTTTCCGAAAAAAGACGAAACTGAAGATATAAATGTTCCTGTTTTTAAATCGCAGAATAAAAGTTTTGTCCCTTTTGATAAGGTGATTACCGCAATGGCGATGGATGAATTGCAGCCCCTCGGAAAAAAGCAAGATGCAAACAATGTTCGGGTTTACGAATTTCTAGATGTGTATTCTGAATCTATTGTTTATCAAAAGCAAAAAGCCAAGGCTTATGAAAGAAAATAGTTATTTAGAAGTCAAAAGATACTTTGAGTATTTGGTAGAGAAATCAACGTTTTTGAGTGATTTCGTTGGTTATTTTCAGAGAGAATGGGCGAATAGAACAGGTTCTAAAGCAGGATTAAAATCTCCTTATTTGGCTCTTTTTCGTTACGAATTGGGTTTTGATGGTCCTGATCAGAATACAGTAGCTGTGCGAAAGATAGGTTTTTCTATTATGTACAATAATGTGAAAAATGACGACCTAGATGCACAGTATAATGCGATTCATGATGCTGAAGCTTTGGCTTTGAAAGTAATTGCTAGAATTCGATTTGATTCTAATAACCAGGAACATTTCCTATTTAATTCTTTTCTTAAAGATTCAGTAGAGATTAATCCGGTGGAATTATCTGCTGCCGAATTTGGTGTAGAAGTTTTCTTCAATCTTAAAAATAAGCAATTATTAAAAGTTGATCCATCTGATTGGAATGATATAGATACTGTTTGTTTGTGATTTTTTCTTAAAAAAAACTTAATCTTTACTAAAAGAGTTTTGTTTTAAATTTATATGGTATGTAAAATTAGTGCAAACTATTATATCATTACAATCAAAATGCTTTACTATACCATCACTCTCAAGAGTTACCACCCAGCAAGTGTTTTGATGCATACCATAATCTATAATAAATATTGCATGCCCTTTTCCTAATGGAGTGTCAACATAAATTGTTGGATTTAATTGTAAAATCATAGCTTAGAGTTTAATTACTGATAATCAAACTCTAAGCCAAATAAAAACATTCAAAATTAAATTTGTAATCTAAAATATTAGAATTTATATAAAAATAAAACATTACCACTATAAACTGTTTTATCGCAGTTTTTAAGATACAAATCAGCCTTAATATCAACTTTAATAGTTCCTCTTAAGTTTTTAACTGATATTACAGTAGCCTTTAAACGAACTTCACTGTTTACAGTAACTACTTGACCAAATTTAAAATTTTCAATGCCATAATTAATTTCCATTTTTACATTTTTGACATCTGCTATTTTTTTCCATAAGAATGGTATCAGTGATAATGTTAAATAGCCATGTGCAATAGTTGTTTTGAAAGGACTTTCATTTTCACAACGTTTTTCATCAGTATGTATCCATTGATCATCAAGTGTAGCTTGTGAAAATAAATCAATTTGCTTTTGATCGATTTTGAACCAATCAGAGTAACCAAGAACTTTTCCTTCATAAGATTTGTATTGTTCATAGCTGTTAATTACTACCATAATTTTATTTTGATTATTATTGAATCTAAATGATTCTAACATTATAACTATGACCTAAAGGATATATTGTGAGATTGGAAAGAATACCATTTATAATTGATTATTTAATATAAAAATTACGGAAAGCCGTAATTTAAAATCAATTTAATTTAATATATTTATAAACAAACTCCCTGCAATATGATAAAAATTGACCCTATTGAAGCTAAGATTTATATTGAATTAGAAGCGGAAAGAAGATTACTTCCAGATTTAGTACGTAAATTCGATAAGAACGGACGACACAAATCCTTTAATATGCTCGCTAGAATGGTTGTCGATGGAAAAATTAAACACTACCGTGAATTTAGAATTTATTCTGAACCAATTATATTAGACGGCTCTACTCCTCTTCGAATAGAACATGATTTAATAAAGTATGAAATAGTTGCTGAGAATTCACCTATGCTTGATTATTTTGTCATGGTTGATCATGCAGAGCTTGAAATAATATTAGCGAATCTAAAAGCGTCGACTGGTGATGAAAGACGTGATTATTTTATTGACAATTATCTACACCTTTTTGAAGAAGAAATTTTAAAATCAATGGAGGTTCTTAGAAGTTAAAATTATTTCTTTACCTCTGTTTTTAGATGTCTAAAAATTATTTTTCTAATATCTTTATTGTCCTGTTTTGGTTCTATAAACGTTTTTAGTTCATCATAATCTATAATTTCTGTTGAACAAAAACCAAAACCTTTATAGACACCCTTTTCTATCAAAACAATTCCTTTTTCTTCTGGTTTTCTACCGCTTAATTCGAATAGTATATCTTTCTTTGGCAGGTTGATAGATTTTAAATATTCATTGACTCTTTTGTTGTATATTTTAGGATCTTCGAGATTAACACAAGCACCATTACATTCTTTTAATTGATATTGAAAGCAACTCGAAGATGATTTGTAAAGACCATTTATTTTTTGACAAAGATTGTATTTTTCTGTAATAAAAAATAAATAATTTTTCGCTTCATTCAAGGAAGTAAAAGACATGATTTCTTCACCAGAATCATTAATTTTATGAATCAATAAAGATTTATATCCGTTCTTATCCAATTTCTTGTATAAAGCATAGAAGAATTTCACTTTTCGTTGAGCTCGATTAAAAATAGGCAGATTTTGTTTGATTAATTCAGATTCACGAAGTAATGCAATTAATTCATTTCCTGTATTTTCAAATTGAATGAAATGCGTAAAATATTGAAGCTTTATTTCCTTTTTATCGGGAGATTTA
>Ga0160490_100084_pt1 | contig 92765 bp, 81 predicted proteins | sample DIDnMG_7_FD_108210 | JGI IMG/M metagenome (GOLD analysis project Ga0160490, IMG submission 108210) | Enriched soil microbial communities from UW Madison campus, WI, USA - DID2934_E24_Lignin MG | ecosystem: Environmental > Terrestrial > Soil > Unclassified | place: USA: Madison, Wisconsin...
CACTTTGAGTGCCCACACAGATTGTCTGATAAATTGTTAAAGAGCAGTGCAACGCGGCTTTCGCTCACCGTTGCGAGGTGGCGTATATTACGCTTTCCTCTTTCAGAGTCAAGCGATTATTTCGCGCTTTTCCCTGCTGACCCGGCGGCTTGTTTGCCGTTGTTCCGTGTCAGTGGAGGCGCATTATAGGGAGTTCTTCGGCAGTGACAAGAGTAAATTTAAAAAAAATAATCAACCGTACTTTTTTTCACCAAAAGACCCGTCTTTTAGCCAGAAATTGCGCTAATTGTCGTTTTACCAACCACAACTATCCTGCAGATGGCATACTTACTAGCATTAAGAATCAAGGAATATGCGTTATGCCTTTGAGCGCGCAACAGCTGGCGGCACAAAAAAACCTCTCCTATGTGCTGGCAGAAAAACTGGCACAGCGGATCCTGGCGGGTGAATATCTGCCAGGGAGTATCTTGCCGGGCGAACTGGAACTGGGTGAGCAGTTTGGCGTGAGCCGAACTGCCGTGCGTGAAGCCGTGAAAACCTTAACCGCGAAAGGGATGGTACTTCCCCGCCCGCGTATCGGTACGCGCGTGATGCCTCAGAGCAACTGGAACTTTCTCGATCAGGAGCTACTCTCCTGGTGGATGACGGAAGATAACTTCCATCAGGTGATCGACCATTTCCTGGTCATGCGCAGCAGTCTGGAGCCGCAGGCCTGCCTGCTGGCCGCCACGATCGGAACGGCAGAACAAAAAGCGCGGTTAAATACCCTGATGGATGAGATGGTGCATCTGAAAAAGCACTTTAACCGGGAACGCTGGATAGAAGTGGATATGGCCTGGCACGAGCATATCTATGAGATGAGCGGTAATCCCTTCCTGACCTCTTTTGCCTCGCTCTTTCACTCTGTCTATCACACCTACTTTACGTCTATTACTCAGGACGAGGTGGTGAAGCTGGATTTACACCAGGCTATCGTTGATGCCATTCAGGATAGCGATGGGCTGCGCGCCATGACGGCCAGCCAGGCACTGCTTGCCGCACCGGCACGGTAGCAACAAAAAACAGGAATTCGCATGACAGTAAAAAAAGCGCGCAGCATGGCGGGTTTGCCATGGATCGCGGCAATGGCTTTCTTTATGCAGGCGTTGGACGCCACCATCCTCAACACCGCGCTTCCGGCGATTGCCGAAAGCCTTAACCGTTCTCCGCTGGCCATGCAGTCAGCCATCATCAGTTATACCCTGACCGTTGCAATGCTGATCCCGGTGAGCGGCTGGCTGGCCGATCGCTTCGGCACGCGACGTGTCTTTATGCTGGCGGTGACTTTGTTTACGCTGGGTTCACTGGCCTGCGCACTCTCCAGTTCGCTGGGTGAGCTGGTTATATTCCGGGTGATTCAGGGTATTGGCGGCGCGATGATGATGCCGGTCGCACGTCTGGCGCTGCTAAGGGCCTATCCGCGCAGCGAACTGTTGCCGGTGCTTAACTTTGTTACCATGCCGGGCCTGGTCGGGCCGATCCTCGGGCCGGTACTGGGGGGCGTGCTGGTCACCTGGGCCAGCTGGCACTGGATATTCCTCATTAATATTCCGATTGGCATCGCCGGTATTTTCTATGCCCGTAAATTTATGCCGAACTTCACCACCCCGCGGCGCAAATTCGATATGGGGGGGTTCTTCCTGTTTGGTCTGAGTCTGGTGCTGTTCTCCAGCGGCATGGAGCTGTTCGGTGAGAAAGTCGTGGCCACCTGGCTGGCCGTCTCTATCATCTTCAGCGGCATTCTTCTTTTTCTTCTTTATATACGTCATGCGCGTCGCCATCCTACGCCGCTGATTTCGCTCTCGCTGTTTAACACGCGCACCTTCTCGGTGGGCATTGCCGGAAACATCGCTTCGCGGCTGGGCACCGGCTGTGTTCCCTTCCTGATGCCGCTGATGCTGCAGGTCGGGTTTGGTTATCCGGCGCTGATTGCCGGCTGCATGATGGCGCCCACGGCGGTGGGTTCGATTCTGGCTAAATCCGGCGTGACCCAGCTGTTACGCCGGCTGGGATACCGCAGGACGCTGGTCGGGGTGACGGTGTTTATCGGCGTGATGATTGCGCAATTTTCACTGCAGTCGGCAGAGTTGCCGGTGTGGATGCTGATCCTGCCGCTGTTTGTGCTGGGGATGGCGATGTCCATTCAGTTCACCTCGATGAACACCATAACCCTTGCCGATCTCAGCGATGAGAACGCCAGCGGCGGTAACAGCATGCTGGCAGTGACGCAGCAGCTGTCGATCAGTCTGGGGGTTGCGGTCAGTGCGGCAGTGCTGCGTTTTTACGAAGGGTTCGACAGCAACAACACTGTCGAACAGTTTCACTCTACCTTTATCACTATGGGCGTGTTGACGGTGATCTCTGCCCTGGTCTTTATGCTGTTAAAACCGAAAGACGGTCGTAACCTCATTAAAGAACGGCACAAACCTAAACCGACCCGCGTTCCATCAGAACAGGAGTAAGCTGCAGCTTCTGCGGTTGCAGCGCAGGCTGGGCGATACGATGGATCAACACGTCAATCGCCAGCTCGCCCAGTTCATCCTTTGGCTGATGAATGGTGGTGAGCGGCGGCGTCATATACTGCGCCAGTTCGATATCGTCATACCCCACCACGGCGATGTCATCCGGGACACGGAGTCCCGCCTGATAGAGTGCCTGATAAGCTCCCACGGCCATCGCATCGTTACCAATAAAGACCGCCTGCGGGCGATCTTTCTGCGCCAGTAAGGACTGCATCGCCTCAAACCCGCCGCTGAACTCAAAGTCGCCGGTAATTTGATAGCCGTCAGGCACCGGCAGACCGGCGCGATCCATGGCGACCAGGAAGCCCTCCAGCCGCAGGCGGGCAGGGGTTTTATCCAGCGGACCGGTAATGCAGGCGATGCGGGTATGCCCTTTATCAATCAGATGCTGCGTCGCCATGTCCCCGCCCAGCAGCGAATTATCCTGAATCAGATCGCTGGTACCGTCGAACGGTGCCCAGTCCATCATCACCGTGGGAACGGAAGGGTAGCGCTGCATAATCTCGGGGGAGGGTTGATGCGTTTCGGTACAGAGCAGTAATAACCCGTCGACGCGCTTTTGCATCAGCGTCTCCAGATTACGGTTCATGCGCTGCTCGTCACCTTCGGTATTGCAGAGCACCAGGCTGTAGCCGCGCTCGAAACAGCTGCGCTCCACGCCGCGCACCAGCTCAGAGTAAAAGGGGTTGGTACTGGCGGTGATGAGCATGCCAATGGTGCGGGTCTGGTTGAGCTTCAGACTGCGCGCCAGGGCAGAAGGCGCATAGTTGAGGGATTTAACTGCAGCTTCGACCTTCTCCCGGATCGCTTCGCTGACGAAGCGATCGTTATTAATGACATGGGAGACCGTCGACGTAGAGACGCCCGCTACGCGAGCGACATCTTTCATTGTGGCCAAACGCTACCTCTGCTGACTTAAAAATTCATCGATCTCATTGCGCCATGGTACAGAAGGTTGTGCGCCTGGACGCGTTACCGCAATGGCCGCTGCCGCATGGGCAAAACGGATCGCGGTATCCAGCTGCTCACCTTCCAGTAGCGCCGTGACCAGCGCACCATTAAAGGTATCGCCCGCCGCGATGGTATCCACCGCTTTCACCTTAAAGCCGGGAACGCGACGACCTTCTCCCTTGACGCTGGCCCAGACGCCACGACTGCCAAGGGTAATGATGACCGTACTGATGCCTTTCTGGTGCAGGGCTTGCGCCGCGCGCGCCACATCGTCATCGTTTTCGACACGAATGCCCGTCAGCTTTTCGGCTTCGGTTTCGTTAGGGGTGATGATATCCACCAGCGCCAGCAGCTCGTCTGATAATACACGGGCGGGCGCGGGATTAAGTACGACAGTGGTATGATTTTGATGGGCAATTTGCGCAGCCGCCAGCACGCTTTCAACCGGCGATTCCAGCTGCATCAGCAGAGCGTCTGCATCAGCGATACGCGCCTGTTGCGCCGCCACGCGTTCCGTCGTCAGCGCCGCGTTAGCACCCGCATGAATACCGATGACATTCTCACCTTCCGCGTTGACAAAAATCAGCGCCACGCCGGTAGATTCACCTTCCACCACACTGACCGGCGCGATATCGATGTTGTCGCTTGCCAGCTGTTCGCGCACGCGCTCACCGGTATCGTCATCGCCGGTACAAGCGATAAAGGCAATGTTTGCGCCGCTGCGTCCGGCGGCGACCGCCTGGTTTGCGCCCTTGCCGCCAAAGGCGACCTGATAGCGATTGCCCGTTACGGTCTCGCCCGGCGTCGGGAAAGCGTCAAGGTTGAGAATGTGATCGGCATTAATACTGCCAAGGACGACAAGCTTACCTGCGGTTTTCATCATTGAGGTGTCCATCTGAGATCGCCACCGGTATTACCCGGTGGCGTATGCCACGCTTTTCTTTATATGTTGTCCTTCAGGCAGCCGGTAGCTGCCTGAATCGCATATTACTGCTTGATGACCAGTTTCAGGTCAACAGGGTATTTAGCCTGAACTTTCTCGCCCTTCAGCACTTTGTCAGCAGTCTGCACGCCGGTCGCGCCGATCTGCTCCGGCAGCTGAGCAATGGTCGCAGCCAGTTTGCCATCGTTTACCGCTTTTTCACCATCCGGCGTGCCGTCAAATCCGACAACCATCACATCAGATTTGCCTGCGGTCTGCAGGGCGCGCAGCGCGCCCAGCGCCATTTCGTCGTTCTGTGCGAATACCGCTTTAACGTCCGGGTGAGCGGTCAGCAGGTTCTGCATCACGTTCAGACCCTTAGTACGGTCGAAGTCTGCCGGCTGGCTGGCCAGCACGTTGAATTTGTGGGCAGCAACGGCCTGCTGGAAGCCTTCGCCACGCTCACGCGCTGCGGAAGTACCGGCAATGCCCTGCAGTTCGATAACTTTAGCGCCTTCACCCGCTTTCTTCGCAATGTAGTCACCGGCGATTTTACCGCCCAGCACGTTATCAGACGCAATGTGGCTGACCACTTCGCCTTTGGATGCCTGACGGTCCAGGGTGATCACCGGGATGTTGGCCTGGTTAGCCATCTTCACGGCGTTACCTACCGCATCGGAATCGGTCGGGTTGATCAGCAGAATTTTGGTGCCGCGAACGGTTAAGTCCTGAACGTTAGCCAGCTCTTTCGCCGGGTTGTTCTGGGAGTCGAGGATCACCAGGTTGTAGCCCAGTTTGTCGGCTTCTTTCTGCGCACCATCCTTCAGGGAGACGAAGAACGGGTTGTTCAGGGTAGAAACCACCAGCGCGATGGTATCTTTCGCCATGGCGTTTGCACTCACAGTTGCGCTCAGCGCGACAGCAGAAACCAGGGTAGCCAGTTTTTTCATGTTCATATCAAAGATGTCCTGTAGTGTCGTCAGTTACTGTTTTTTGTTGTCTACCAGTACCGCCAGCAAAATCACTACCGCTTTGACGATCATCTGGTAATAGGAAGAAACACCTAACAAATTCAAACCATTGTTCAGGAAGCCGAGGATCAGCGCACCGATCAGCGTCCCCACGATACGACCTTTACCCCCTGCCAGGCTGGTGCCGCCGAGCACCACCGCAGCGATGGCGTCCAGCTCATAACCCGTACCTGCGGTTGGCTGGGCAGAGGAGAGGCGCGCCACTTCGATAATGCCCGCCAGCGAGGCCAGCAGGCCGCACAGGGAATAGACGATAATTTTGACTTTATTGACGCTGATGCCGGACAGACGCGTTGCCGCTTCGTTACCACCCAGAGCATAGATATAGCGACCCAGACGGGTGTGATGCAGCATGTACCACGCCGCGAGGAACACCAGGCCCATGATCCAGACCGGAGTCGGGATACCCAGCGGGCGACCGATACCGAACCAGCCAAACAGATCGGCGTTGTCGGTGAAGCCGGTGTTAACCGGGCTGCCGTTGGTGTAGACCATGGTTACACCGCGCAGCAGCAGCATCATCACCAGGGTGGCAATAAACGCCTGCACGCGGCCTTTCGCCACAATCATTCCGGTGACAGCACCAATTGCGGCACCCAGCGCCAGCGCCGCTGCTACGGCCACCAGCGCGTTGACTTCAATCCCTACAATTGAAGCGGCAACCGCGCCGGTGAGCGCCAGCAGGGAACCGACGGACAGGTCGATACCCGACGTCAAAATCACCAGCGTCATCCCCACCGCCATAATGGCGTTGACGGAAGTCTGCTGAAGAATGTTGAACAGGTTATTAACGGTAAAAAAGTTCGGGCTCATGGTGGAGACAATCGCGATCAGCACCAGCAGAGCAATCAGCGATTTTTGTTCCAGCAGCCATGCCTTCGTGAAATAACGGCGTCCAGAAACAGCCTGGGTAGTCATCTTCTTACTCCTGATCCACGCGATTAAGCTTGCCCACAGCGGCAGCCATCAGAATTTCCTGGGTGGCCTGCTCGCGACTGAATTCACCGCCGAGATGCCCTTCATGCATGACGATAATGCGATCGCTCATGCCTAATACCTCTGGCATCTCGGAAGAGACCAGAATGATGCTCAGCCCGTCAGCCTTGAACTGGTTGATGAGCTGATAAATCTCTTTCTTCGCGCCAACGTCCACGCCGCGGGTTGGCTCATCGAGGATCAGCACCTTCGGACGGGTCATCAGGCCGCGGGCAATCGCCACTTTCTGCTGGTTACCGCCGGAGAGCAGACCGATTGCCTGTTCCATCGACGGGGTTTTGACGTTAAAGAGGCGGATAAAATCGCTGACGGCCTGCTGTTCGTCTTGATGCTTCAGGCCACCGCCGCTGCGGCTGAAGTAGCGCAGCGCGGTCAGGGACATGTTCTCTTTCACCGACATGCCCAGCACCAGGCCATCGCGCTTACGGTCTTCGGAGATGTAGACGATACCGTTCGCCAGGCCATCCTGCGGCGTACGGGTGACAACCTCATGACCATCAAGGGTGACGTATCCGCTGGCGCGTGGATTGGCGCCATACAGCACCTTCATCAGCTCGGTACGTCCGGCCCCCATCAGCCCGGCCACGCCGAGGATCTCCCCCTGACGAAGGGTAAAGCTAACGTCATGCACCCCAGGGCCGCACAGATTATCGACCTTCAGGCGGATATCGCCCGGGGCCTTATCGATACGCGGATACTGGTCTTCCAGCTTACGTCCCACCATCATCTCAATCAGCGTGTCTTCGGTGAGGGTCACCACTTCACGCTCGGCAATAAACTGCCCGTCGCGGAAGACGGTGACGTCATCGCAGATCTCGAAGATCTCTTTCATGCGGTGGGAGATATAGACGATGCCGCGCCCCTGCGCTTTCAGCTCGCGGATCACGCGGAACAGGGAGTCGGTTTCGGTATCGGTGAGGGCATCTGTTGGCTCATCCATCACGATAACCCGCGATTCGAAGCTCAGAACCTTCGCAATCTCCACCATCTGCTGATCGCCGATGGAGAGTTCGCCCACCAGCCGATCGCTTTTGAAGCGCAGGTTCAGCTTCGCCAGCAGCTTATCGGCTTCGGCATACATCTGTTTCCAGTCGATTTTGCCAAAGCGGTTAACGAACTCACGACCGAGGAAGATGTTCTCCGCGATGGAGAGCTGCGGGATCAGGTTCAGCTCCTGGTGAATAATGCCGATCCCGGCCTCCTGGGAGGATTTCGGACCGTTGAAGGTGGTCTCTTTCCCCAGCCACTGCAGCGAACCGGCGTCGCGTTGATAGATGCCGGTCAGCACTTTCATCATTGTGGATTTGCCGGCGCCGTTTTCACCCACCAGCGCCATCACGCGCCCGGCGTAGACATTCAGTGCGGCACCGGAGAGGGCTTTAACGCCCGGGAACGACTTATCGATCCCTTTCAGTTGCAGGAGTGCGTCCATGATGGCCTCAGAAGGTGACGCCAGCACAGAGAATGATATTCGCATACGGGGAACACTCCCCGCTGCGGATAACCGCCTGGCTGTCAGCGGTATTTTTCTTGAACTGCTCGTGCGTTATGTAACTTATTTTTATGGTGTTTCCCTGGTGTTGTTGCAGTTGCTTGATATGGCCAAGCAACGTTTCGTGGAGCTGCGGATTATGTTGTTGGATTTCCGTTGCGAGAATGGCTTCCTCAACCTGCATCTCGGTTGTCACCACGTCCAGCACCTGCATAAACGAGGGCACGCCCTGCGTTAACGCCAGATCAATACGCGTTGTGCTGTGGGGAATGGGTAAACCCGCATCACATACCACCAGCGTATCGGTATGCCCAAGACGGGAGATGACCGATGAGACTTCAGAGTTGAGTACCGTGCCTTTCTTCATTTTCTTGCTCCACTAGCGAAACGTTTCGCTGGCGTCAGTTTAATCTTACCGATGCGCAGAAAACCACCATGGCGTTGCAGATTTGTGATCGTTGTCGAAACGTTTCGCTAAGTGAAATGTAGACCGAAGAATTGCCCGGCGACGCTTCGCTTGCGCGGGCCTACGGGTGGGGTAGGCCGGGTAAGCGAAGCGCCACCCGGCATGTTGCAGAATTAAATCTCGACCTGGGTTCCTAACTCAATCACGCGGTTAGGCGGGATCTCGAACTGGTCGGGCGCACGCAGGGCGTTACGCTGGAGAATAAGGTAGAGCTTGCCGCGCAGGCGCAGATACCACGGGCGTTTGCCGATGATCAGCGACTCGTGCGACATAAAGAATGACGTCTCCATCATCCGGCAGCTCAGCCCTTCCAGGCCGCAGCGGTGGAACACTTCCTCCACGTTCGGGGTTTCGCGCCAGCCGTAGCTGGCCACCACCCGCCAGAAGGTAGGCGACAGCTGCTCTATCTGCACCCGGCGGACGTTATGCACATAGGGCGCATCTTCGGTACGCAGCGTCAGCAGGATCACCCGCTCGTGCAGCACCTTGTTGTGCTTGAGGTTGTGCATCAGGGCAAACGGGATCACGTTCAGCGCCCGCGACATATAGACCGCGGTGCCCGGTACGCGTACCGGCGGGGATTTCTCCAGCGAGGCAATCATCGCCTCCAGAGAATTACCATGTTCGTGCATCCGGCGCAGCAGGCGGAAACGCTCGCTCTTCCAGGTGGTCATCACAATGAACATCACCAGCCCCAGCGTCAACGGCAGCCAGCCGCCGGAGACAATCTTGTCGAGGTTGGCCGAGAACAGCGGCACGTCAATACAGAGGAAGCCGACCAGAATCATCCCCACGAGGAATTTATTCCAGTGCCAGTTCCGGTACGCCACCGTGGTGGAGAGGATCGAAGTCAGCACCATCGTTCCGGTCACGGCAATACCGTAGGCGGCCGCCAGGTTGCTGGAGTGTTCAAAGCTGACGATAACAATCACCACCGCGAAATAGAGCAGCCAGTTAATGAACGGGATGTAGATCTGGCCCGACTCCATCTCTGACGTATGGATGATGCGCATCGGGGAGAGATAACCCAGACGCACCGCCTGACGGGTCAGGGAGAAGACGCCGGAAATGACCGCCTGGGAGGCAATCACGGTCGCCAGGGTCGCGAGGATCAACATCGGCACCAGCGCCCAGTCCGGTGCCAGCAGGAAGAACGGGTTTTTAATCGCTTCCGGGTGTTTGAGCAGCAGCGCGCCCTGGCCGAAGTAGTTCAGCACCAGCGACGGCAGCACCACGATAAACCAGGCCACGCGAATAGGCAGTTTGCCGAAGTGCCCCATATCAGCATACAGCGCCTCTACCCCGGTGATGGACAGCACCACCGCGCCCAGGGCGATAAACGACACGGTTTTGTATTCAAGGAAGAAGTGCACCGCCCACATCGGGTTCAGGGCATGCAGCACGTCCGGGTTAGCAATAATGCTGCGTAATCCCAGCACCGCCAGGATCAGGAACCAGGCCAGCATAATCGGCGCAAAGAGTTTCCCCACCAGCCCGGTGCCGTGTTTCTGAATCACAAACAGCAGGGTCAGCACAATAATGGCCAGCGGAACCACCCACTCATCGAGCTGCGGCGCGATAATCTCCAGCCCTTCGATTGCCGAGAGCACGGAGATCGCCGGCGTGATCACCACTTCGCCATAGAAGAAGCTGCCGCCAATCAGCCCGATAATCACCAGGAAGGAGGTCATTTTGGGCGAGGTGTTGCGCCCGGCCAGCGACATTAAAGTCAGGATCCCACCTTCACCGGCGTTATCCGCCCGCATGACGAAGGAGAGATATTTAACGGAGACTACTAAGATCAGGAGCCAAAAAATGAGAGACAAAAAACCAAAAACAGCGTCGCGTTCCACGCCAAAACCAAACTGCCCGGACAAACATTCACGAAGCGTATAAAGCGGGCTGGTGCCGATATCACCGTAGACAACCCCGATCGCCGCGAGCGTTATAGCGGGTAATGATTGCTTATTATCAGTGCTCATAGACTAGTCTTTTCGTTTATATAACAAATGTGTGCTTAGTCCCTTGGCCCACAAAAAGCGCACAGTATGCACGATTAATCGTAGAATCGTACCCCTAAATGCACCGTCATTAACATAGCGCAAAGAAAATAGCACCGTAGTTCAGTCTATTACCAGCCCCGAACGAAACGTCTATACTCGCTTCAATTAGCCGGGTATACGGCGAAAGGATGCAAAACAATTATGGCTCACACTCATTTATTAGCAGAAAGAATTTCCCGTCTCAGCGGCGCGCTGGAAAAAGGGCTATTTGAACGTAGCCACGCCATCCGCCTCTGTTTACTGGCGGCACTGAGCGGCGAAAGCGTCTTTCTGCTGGGGCCACCCGGCATTGCAAAAAGCCTGATTGCCCGCCGGCTGAAATTCGCGTTTCAGCATGCCAGAGCCTTTGAGTATCTGATGACCCGCTTTTCCACGCCGGAAGAGGTGTTCGGCCCGCTCTCCATTCAGGCGCTTAAAGATGAAGGACGCTATGAACGTTTAACGGCGGGCTATCTGCCGGAAGCGGAGATCGTTTTTCTCGATGAAATCTGGAAAGCCGGCCCGGCGATCCTCAATACCCTGCTCACCGCCATCAACGAACGCCGGTTCCGCAATGGCGCACATGAGGGGAAAATCCCGATGCGCCTGCTGGTGGCGGCCTCCAACGAACTGCCGGAAGCCGACAGCAGTCTCGAAGCCTTATATGACCGCATGCTGATCCGCCTGTGGCTCGACAAAGTACAGGACAAAGCGAACTTCCGCTCGCTGCTGATTAGCCAGCAGGATGAGAACGATAACCCGGTGCCTGCCGCATTGCAGGTGACGGACGAGGAGTACCAGCAGTGGCAGCAGGACATTGGCAAAATCAAACTGCCGGATGCGGTGTTTGACCTGGTCTTTATGCTGCGCCAGCAGCTGGATGCCCTGCCGGGTGCGCCTTACGTCTCCGATCGTCGCTGGAAGAAAGCCATTCGCCTGCTGCAGGCCAGCGCCCTGTTCAGCGGCCGCGATGCGGTTGCCCCTATCGATCTGATCCTGCTGAAAGATTGCCTGTGGCATGACGCCAACGGTATGAACCTGATGCAGCAGCAACTTGAAATATTGATGACCGGGCACGCCTGGGGACAGCAGGAGATGCTGAACCAGCTCGGGGCCATCACCCAGCGCCGTCTTCAGCTTCAGCAGCAGCAAAGCGACAAAACCGCCCTGCGCGTCAACCGTCAGAGCGGCATGTTTGCCCGGCGTCCGCACTACGAACTACCGGCCGAACTGAGCGAGACCACCCTGACGCTGCTCCTCCAGCAGCCGCTTAAGCTCCATGATATGCAGGTGATTCACATCACCATTGAGCGCGAAGCCCTGTCGCTGTGGCTGACCAAAGGCGGCGAGATCCGCGGCAAGCTCAACGGCATCGGTTTTGCCCAGCAGCTCAATATGGAAGTGGACGGCAGTCTGCATCTGGTGATCCGCGACGTCAGCCTGCAGGGATCGCGCCTTGCGCTGCCCGGCACCGCCTCTGACAGCGTCCCGGAAGAGATCAAACAGCAGCTGGAAGCGCTGGATAACCAGTGGCACCTGCAGCACACCCGCTTCAGCGAGCAGCAGAAATGCCTGTTTATCCACAGTGACTGGCTGGGCCGGATTGAATCGAGCCTGCAGGATGTGAGCGCGCAGATCAAACAGGCGCGTCAATGCTGACGCTGGACACGCTTAACATCATGCTTGCCGTCGGTGAGGAGGGCATGATCGAAGAGATCATTCTGACCCTGCTGGCCTCACCGCAGCTGGCAGTTTTTTTCGAAAAATTCCCGCGGCTTAAAACTGCCATTACTGACGATCTCCCGCGCTGGCGGGAAAATTTACGCAAAAGACTGAAAGATACCCGCGTCCCGCCAGAGCTGACCGAAGAGGTGATGTGCTATCAGCAGAGCCAGCTGCTCTCCACGCCCCAGCTGATCGTCCAGTTGCCGCAGATTTTAACCCTGCTGGACAGGGTTCACTCCCCGTACGCCAGCCAGGCCCGGCAGCTGGTGGTGGATAACGCCACCTTTACGCCCGCCCTGCATACCCTGTTTTTACAGCGCTGGCGGTTGAGCCTGGTGGTGCAGGCCACCTCCCTGAATCAGCAGCTGCTGGAAGAGGAGCGCGAACAGCTGCTCAGCGAAGTGCAGGAGCGCATGACCTTAGCCGGGGCGCTGGAACCGGTACTGGTGGAGAATGAAAACGCCGCCGGTCGCCTGTGGGATATGAGCGCCGGTCAGCTCAAACGCGGGGACTATCAGCTTATTGTTCGCTATGGCGACTTTCTGGCGCAGCAGCCGGAGCTGATGCAGCTGGCAGAACAGCTGGGCCGTTCCCGGGAGGCGAAGTCGGTGCCAAAAAAGGATGCCCCGCTGGAAACCTTCCGCACCCTGGTGCGCGAGCCGGCGACGGTGCCGGAGCAGGTAGATGGACTGCAGCAAAGCGACGATATTCTGCGCCTGCTGCCGCCCGAGCTGGCCACCCTGGGTATCACCGAGCTGGAGTATGAGTTTTACCGTCGGCTGGTGGAAAAGCAGCTTCTGACCTACCGGCTGCACGGCGATGCCTGGCGGGAGAAGGTCAGCCAGCGCCCGGCCGTGCATCAGGATTTCGACGAACAGCCCCGCGGGCCGTTTATCGTCTGCGTGGATACCTCCGGTTCGATGGGGGGCTTCAATGAGCAGTGCGCTAAAGCCTTTTGCCTGGCGCTGATGCGCGTGGCGCTCGCCGACAGACGGCGCTGCTTTATCATGCTCTTTTCCAGCGAGGTGGTGGGCTACGAGCTGTCGGGCCAGCACGGCCTCGAGCAGGCGATCCGCTTCTTAAGCCAGCGCTTTCGCGGCGGCACCGATCTCGCCAGCTGTTTTCGCGCCATTATCGAGCGCATGCAGGGCGGAGAGTGGTATGACGCCGACGCGGTGGTGATCTCGGATTTTATTGCCCAGCGGCTGCCGGATGAGGTGGTGAGTAAGGTGAAGGTGTTGCAGCGGGAACATCAGCACCGTTTTCACGCGGTGGCGATGTCCACACATGGAAAACCCGGCATCATGCGCATCTTCGATCATATCTGGCGCTTTGATACCGGGTTGCGTAGCCGCCTGCTGCGGCGCTGGAAACGCTAATTACAGCAGCGCATCCACGCTGTCACGAACCTGCTGTGGCCATACGCCACACTGAACCTGCCCGATGTGGGAGAGCTGCAGCAGTAACATGGTCAGACGAGACTGGCCAATGCCGCCGCCGATGGTTTGCGGCATCTCACCGCGCAGCAGCGCCTGGTGCCACTCCAGCTTGAGACGATCTTCGTCACCGGTGATCGCCAGCTGACGCTGCAGGGCTTCGGCATCGACGCGGATCCCCATGGAAGAGAGTTCAAACGCATCTTCCAGAACCGGGTTCCACACCAGAATATCGCCGTTCAGGCCCGCCAGGCCGCTCTCGCCTTCGCTGCTCCAGTCATCATAATCCGGCGCACGAACGTCGTGGCGCTGACCATGAGACAGTTTGCCGCCGATACCAATCAGGAACACGGCACCCAGCTCTTTAGCGATAGCACGCTCACGGCCTTTGGCATCCAGATCCGGGAAGCGGGTCAGCAGCTCCTGGCTGTGAACAAACTGGATCGTCTCCGGCAGGAACGGGGTCAGACCAAACTCTTTGCTGACCGCCGCTTCGGTTTCTTTGATCCCGGCATAAATGGCTTCTACCGTCGCTTTCAGCGTACGGGTATGACGTTCGCCATCACCCATCACGCGTTCCCAGTCCCACTGGTCAACGTAAACAGAGTGAATGGCGGTAAGCCGGTCTTCATCGGGGCGAAGGGCTTTCATGTGCGTGTAAAGCCCTTCGCCCGCGCTGAAGTCGTGTTGTCCCAGGGTTTGGCGCTTCCACTTCGCGAGGGAATGAACCACTTCGAACTGGGCGTCTGGCAGTGTTTTCACTTTCACCTGTACCGCTTTTTCGCAACCAGACAGGTTGTCCTGCGTCCCGTCACCCACGCGGCTTAAGATCGGCGCCTGGACTTCAATAAGACCGAGCTTCTCTTCCAGCTGGCGGGAAAAATGGGATTTAACGAAACTGATCTGGCGTTGTTGTGCGATGTAAGCGGTTTTCATTATTTATACTCCTGCGTCCTGTTGGCATTGATTAAGCAACAAAAAAGAAGCTCTTTCAATAATCCAACAATAAAACTCCGCTATCACTTTTGATTCGCTAAAATTACCCGCTAAAATAGAGTGATTCATTAATCTTCATAAGAAAAAGCTATGGAAAATTATCAGATCGACAATCTGGACCGAGGGATCCTCGAGGCCCTGATGGCTAACGCCCGTACCGCCTATGCCGAACTGGCCAAACAGTTTGGCGTCAGCCCGGGCACCATTCATGTACGCGTAGAGAAGATGAAGCAGGCGGGGATCATCACCGGGGCGCATATCGACGTCAGCCCGAAACAGCTGGGGTACGACGTCTGCTGCTTTATCGGCATTATCCTTAAGAGTGCGAAAGATTACCCTTCGGCGCTGGCAAAGCTGAATGCGCTGGATGAGGTGACCGAGGCCTACTACACCACCGGCCACTACAGCATCTTTATTAAGGTGATGTGCCGCTCGATCGACGCCCTGCAGCAGGTACTTATCAACAAGATCCAAACAATCGATGAAATTCAGTCCACCGAGACCCTGATCTCCCTGCAGAACCCGATCATGCGTACCATCCGCCCATGATCGGGCAAATTCATACCCACATTTTCCACAGGTAGATCCCAGCTCGCTCACAGCGTACAATGATCCCTCTTTATATGAGCGAGCGATCCATGGCAGATATTACTCTTATCAGCGGCAGTACCCTTGGCGGGGCTGAATATGTAGCGGAACACCTGGCTGAAAAGCTGGAAGACGCAGGTTTTTCCACTGAAACGCTGCACGGACCGTTATTAGAAGATCTGCCGATCGACGGGATCTGGCTGTTGATCACCTCCACCCACGGTGCGGGCGATCTTCCGGATAACCTTCTTCCTTTATATGAAGAGTTAAAAGAGCAGCAGCCCGACCTGGCGAACGTCCGTTTTGGGGCGATCGGCATCGGCAGCCGGGAATATGACACCTTCTGCGGCGCCGTTGAGAAAGTCGAGACCGAACTGAAGTCCTGCGGGGCACAACAGATCGGCGAAACGCTGAAGATCAACATCCTCGATCACGATATTCCGGAAGATCCAGCGGAACTTTGGCTGGCTGAATGGAAAAATTTACTCAAAACCGATTAAAGATCGTGCGATCAGATGTGGATAACTCTGGTTAAAAGCTTGGATCAACCGGTAGTTATCCCAAGAATAACCCTTGATGACTTTTTGTGCTGTGTATAACTACGCGATCTGATCCCAGCTTATACGTTGCAGGATCACCGATCATTCACAGCAAACGATCCTCTCTAAACGCATGATCTTCTTCGGGAGATCCGGCTTATCCACAGAAACCCGCGATCCTAATAAGAGATCACAATAAAACAGATCTCTAAATAAAAAGATCTTCTTTTTAATAGCCAGGATCCCAGTGCTTTCTCGATCGACTAAAGTTGAGTAGAATCCACGGCCCGGGCTTCAATCCATTTTCTTACCGCTTTACGCGAGGCAGACCACCATGTTTTATCAGGATCCTTTTGACGTCATCATCATTGGCGGGGGTCATGCAGGCACCGAGGCCGCAATGGCCGCGGCGCGTATGGGTCAACAGACCCTGCTTTTGACACACAATATCGACACGCTAGGACAGATGTCCTGTAATCCGGCGATTGGCGGCATTGGGAAAGGACACCTGGTAAAAGAAGTGGATGCACTTGGCGGCCTGATGGCCACCGCGATCGATCATGCAGGTATCCAGTTTAGGATACTAAACGCGAGTAAAGGCCCTGCCGTTCGCGCCACCCGTGCACAGGCAGACCGCGTGCTCTATCGCCAGGCGGTGCGTACCGCGCTGGAGAATCAGCCGAACCTGATGATCTTCCAGCAGGCGGTTGAAGATCTGATCGTCGAAAACGATCGTGTCGTTGGCGCCGTGACCCAGATGGGTCTGAAATTCCGTGCCAAAGCCGTTGTGCTGACCGTCGGGACCTTCCTCGATGGCAAAATTCATATCGGACTGGATAACTACAGCGGTGGCCGTGCTGGCGATCCGCCGTCCATTCCGCTGTCGCGCCGTCTGCGCGAGCTGCCGCTGCGCGTCAGCCGCCTGAAAACCGGCACGCCGCCGCGAATTGACGCCCGCACTATCGATTTCAGCGTGCTGGCACAGCAGCATGGCGATAACCCGATGCCGGTCTTCTCGTTCATGGGCAACGTGGATCAACATCCGCGCCAGGTGCCGTGCTATGTCACGCACACTAACGAGAAAACCCATGACGTGATCCGCAGTAACCTCGATCGCAGCCCGATGTATGCCGGGGTGATCGAAGGGATCGGCCCACGCTACTGCCCGTCGATCGAAGACAAGGTGATGCGCTTTGCCGATCGTAACCAGCACCAGATCTTCCTCGAGCCGGAAGGGCTGACCTCCAACGAGATCTACCCGAACGGTATCTCCACCAGCCTGCCTTTCGACGTACAGATGCAGATCGTCCGTTCGATGCAGGGGATGGAGAATGCGAAGATTGTCCGTCCGGGCTACGCCATCGAGTATGACTTCTTCGATCCGCGTGACCTGAAGCCGACGCTGGAGAGCAAATATATCCAGGGGCTGTTCTTTGCGGGCCAGATCAACGGCACCACCGGTTACGAAGAAGCTGCTGCGCAGGGTCTGCTGGCCGGTCTGAACGCCGCGCGCTTCTCGGCCGAGAAAGAGGGCTGGGCGCCGGGTCGTTCTCAGGCTTACCTTGGCGTGCTGGTGGACGACCTCTGCACCCTGGGGACCAAAGAGCCGTACCGCATGTTTACCTCCCGCGCGGAATATCGTCTGATGCTGCGTGAAGACAACGCCGATCTGCGCCTGACCGAAATCGGTCGCGAGCTGGGTCTGGTGGATGATGCTCGCTGGGCGCGTTTCAACGAGAAGCTGGAGAACATCGAGCGCGAACGTCAGCGCCTGAAGTCCACCTGGGTCAACCCAACCACCGAGTCTGTAGACGAAGTGAATGCTCACCTGTCTGCGCCGCTGTCGCGTGAAGCCAGCGGGGAAGATCTGCTCCGTCGTCCGGAGATGACCTACGACCAGCTGATCCAGATGACGCCGTTCGCGCCAGGTCTGGAAGACGTGCAGGCCGCCGAGCAGGTCGAAATCCAGGTGAAATACGAAGGCTATATCGCCCGTCAGCAGGATGAGATCGAGAAACAGCAGCGCAACGAGAGTACCATCCTCCCGGCCACGCTGGATTACCGCCAGGTTAACGGCCTCTCCAACGAGGTGATCGCCAAGCTGAATGACCATAAACCGTCATCCATCGGCCAGGCATCGCGTATCTCTGGCGTCACCCCTGCGGCCATCTCCATTCTGCTGGTATGGCTGAAAAAACAGGGTATGCTGCGCCGCAGCGCGTAATCGTAAGAACTGCCCGGTGATGCGTAGCGATCCGGGCCTACAGAACTCCGTAGGGCGGGTAAGCTCAGCGCCACCCGCCAAAACGCATCTCAACAGGTATTCACCGTGCTCAACAAACTCACTCGTCTGCTGGATCAAGCCGGTATTTCGCTCACCGATCACCAGAAAAATCAGCTGGTGGGGTATGTCGATATGCTGCACAAATGGAACAAGGCCTATAACCTCACCTCAGTTCGCGACCCGAATGAGATGCTGGTGCGTCACATCCTCGACAGCATCGTCGTGGCGCCTCACCTCCAGGGCGAGCGTTTTATCGATGTGGGTACCGGCCCGGGTCTGCCGGGTATCCCGCTCTCAATCGTGCGTCCTGAGTGCCAGTTCACGCTGCTGGACAGCCTGGGTAAGCGCGTGCGCTTCCTGCGCCAGGTTCAACATGAGCTGAAGCTGGAAAATATTCATCCGGTGCAGAGTAGGGTAGAGGAGTTTCCCGCCGAGCCGCCGTTTGATGGCGTGATCAGCCGGGCGTTTGCCTCGCTCAACGACATGATTGACTGGTGTAAGCATCTGCCGGCACAGAACGGGCGCTTTTATGCCCTGAAAGGGATCCTGCCGGAAGACGAAATCGCACAGCTGCCTGCTGGGTTTGAGCTGGAGTCAGCCATTAAATTGCGCGTTCCTCAGCTGGAAGGTGAACGCCATCTGGTGATCGTTAAGCCAAACAATTTTTAAAAAAATAATAAAAAATGTGGAATTTGTGCTGTTCTTAGTATGTTAAAAACCAGGCGCCCGGTTAAGAATTATACAGTGCTTATTTAACCGCTTTTTTACTATGGATTTTCTTTGGGTTAACGTAAGTGTGTAGTTAACCCAAAAAATAATAAACATTGAAAATATCAGCGTGCTAAAAGTAGGGAAGAGTAACCAGATCGTAATGTTAAATATTTATTATAAATGTCAATAAAAGGTTTTTGTTGTATACAGGGCTGTTTTGAAAATAGTTGCTGAAATTACGCTTTAATATCATCGACATGAAATATAACGATTTACTGCTTTAATTTATTCGACCTTATCGTAAATGTGTATTTTGTGATCTCGTGCACGCTTTGTAGCCAACGTTTCCGCGTGGTTTGCAGTTTTGACGCCTCATTCACAGTTTGACGAAAAGTTAAGAAATAGCGCCGGGGAAAAATATTTAAACATTTATTCACCTTTTCGCTACTTATTGTTTGAAATCACGGGGACGCACCGTATAATTTGACCGCTTTTTGCTGCTTGACTCTGAGCCCTAAAGGACGTTTTATACGACACGCGGCATACCTCGAAGGGAGCAGGAGTAAAAACGTGATGTCTGTGTCGCTCTTGAGTCGAAACGTTGCTCGTAAGCTTCTGTTCATTCAGTTTCTGGCGGTGATAGCAAGCGGATTGCTGTTCTGCCTCAAAGACCCCTTCTGGGGCATCTCTGCGGTAAGCGGAGGTTTGGCAGTCGTTGTGCCGAATATGTTGTTTATGATTTTTGCCTGGCGTCATCAGGCGCATACACCTGCCAAAGGCCGCATGGCCTGGTCCTTCGCTCTGGGCGAAGTGTGTAAGGTGTTGCTGACCTTTGCCCTTCTGGTGATGGCGCTGGCGGTTTTTAAAGTGGTATTTTTGCCGCTGATAGTGACGTGGGTTTTGGTGCTGGTGGTACAAGTTCTGGCGCCAGCTGTAATCAATAACAAAGGGTAAAAGGCATCATGGCTTCAGAAAATATGACGCCGCAGGATTACATAGGTCACCATCTGAACAACCTTCAGTTGGACCTGCGTACATTCTCGCTGGTGGATCCGCATAACCCCCCAGCCACCTTCTGGACGATCAATATCGACTCCATGTTCTTCTCGGTGGCACTGGGTCTGTTGTTCCTGGCCATTTTCCGCGGCGTTGCGAAACGTGCAACCAGCGGCGTTCCAGGGAAATTCCAGACCTTCATCGAAATGATCATTGGCTTCGTCCATGGCAGCGTCAAAGACATGTACCACGGCAAGAGCAAGGTGATTGCACCGCTGGCGCTGACCGTCTTTGTGTGGGTCTTCCTGATGAACCTGATGGACCTGCTGCCGATTGACCTGTTGCCGTGGATTGGTGAAAACGTCCTCGGTCTGCCTGCCCTTCGTGTGGTGCCGTCTGCTGACGTGAACATCACCCTGTCTATGGCGCTGGGCGTATTCATCCTGATTCTTTTCTACAGCATCAAAATGAAAGGTGTAGGCGGCTTCGTGAAAGAGCTTACCTTGCAGCCGTTCAACCACTGGGCGTTTATTCCGGTCAACCTGATCTTGGAAGGCGTTAGCCTGCTGTCCAAACCGATTTCTCTCGGTCTGCGACTGTTCGGCAACATGTATGCGGGTGAGCTGATTTTCATTCTGATCGCGGGTCTTCTGCCGTGGTGGTCACAGTGGGTTCTGAATGTGCCATGGGCCATTTTCCACATCCTGATCATTACGCTGCAAGCCTTTATCTTCATGGTTCTGACGATCGTCTATCTGTCGATGGCGTCTGAAGAGCACTGATTCTTTACCAACACTACTACGTTTTAACTGAAACAAACTGGAGACTGTCATGGAAAACCTGAATATGGATCTGCTGTACATGGCTGCCGCTGTGATGATGGGTCTGGCGGCTATCGGTGCTGCGATCGGTATCGGCATCCTCGGGGGCAAATTCCTGGAAGGCGCAGCGCGTCAACCGGATCTGATTCCTCTGCTGCGTACTCAGTTCTTTATCGTTATGGGTCTGGTGGATGCTATCCCGATGATCGCTGTAGGTCTGGGTCTGTACGTGATGTTTGCTGTCGCGTAGTAAGTAGATTTAAACCCTAAGCCACAGTTGTAAATTTAAAGAGGTATTGTGCTGTGAACATGAACGCAACAATCCTCGGCCAGGCCATCGCGTTTGTTATCTTTGTCTGGTTCTGCATGAAGTATGTATGGCCGCCATTAATGGCAGCCATCGAAAAACGTCAGAAAGAAATCTCTGACGGTCTGGCTTCTGCAGAACGCGCTAAGAAAGATTTGGACCTTGCACAGGCCAACGCGACCGACCAGCTGAAAAAAGCGAAAGCGGAAGCCCAGGTAATCATCGAGCAGGCGAACAAACGTCGTTCTCAGATCCTGGACGAAGCGAAAGCTGAAGCAGAACAGGAACGTACTAAAATCGTGACGCAAGCGCAGGCAGAAATTGATGCCGAGCGTAAACGTGCTCGCGAAGAGCTGCGTAAGCAGGTCGCGATTCTGGCTGTTGCTGGCGCCGAGAAGATCATCGAACGTTCCGTGGATGAAGCTGCTAACAGCGACATCGTGGACAAACTTGTCGCTGAACTGTAAGGAGGGAGGGGCTGATGTCTGAATTTGTTACGGTAGCTCGCCCCTACGCCAAAGCAGCTTTTGACTTTGCTATCGAACACCAAAATGTCGATCGCTGGCAGAACATGCTGGCGTTTGCCGCTGAGGTAACGAAAAACGAACACATGGCTGAGATGCTTTCGGGTGCACTGGCACCGGAAACCCTCGCCAGTTCGTTCATCGCCATTTGCGGTGAGCAGCTGGACACCAACGGTCAGAACCTGATTCGGGTAATGGCAGAAAATGGTCGTCTGAAAGCGCTCCCGGATGTTCTTGAGCAGTTCGAGCACCTGCGTGCCCTCAGTGAAGCCACCGTTGAAGTTCACGTAACTTCTGCGACTGAGCTGAGTAACGAACAGCTTGCGAAAATCACCGCCGCGATGGAAAAACGTCTGTCACGCAAAGTGAAGCTGAATTGCAATATCGATAAGTCTGTAATGGCGGGCGTAATCATCCGTGCGGGTGATATGGTCATTGATGGCAGCGTACGCGGCCGTCTTGAGCGCCTTGCAGACGTCTTGCAGTCTTAAGGGGACTGGAGCATGCAACTGAATTCCACCGAAATCAGCGAACTGATCAAGCAGCGCATTGCTCAGTTCAGTGTTGTGAGTGAAGCTCACAACGAAGGTACTATTGTTTCTGTAAGCGACGGTGTTATCCGCATCCACGGCCTGGCCGATTGTATGCAGGGTGAGATGATTTCCCTGCCGGGTAACCGTTACGCTATCGCACTGAACCTGGAGCGCGACTCCGTAGGTGCAGTTGTGATGGGTCCTTACGCTGACCTCGCCGAAGGCATGAAGGTCAAGTGTACTGGCCGTATTCTTGAAGTTCCAGTTGGCCGCGGCCTGCTGGGTCGCGTGGTGAACACCCTGGGTGCACCAATCGACGGTAAAGGTCCGGTTGATAACGATGGCTTCTCGCCAATCGAAGTTATCGCACCGGGCGTAATCGACCGTCAGTCCGTCGACCAGCCGGTGCAGACCGGTTATAAATCCGTTGACGCCATGATCCCAATCGGCCGTGGCCAGCGTGAGCTGATCATCGGTGACCGTCAGACCGGTAAAACCGCGATGGCAATCGATGCGATCATCAACCAGCGTGACTCCGGCATCAAATGTGTGTACGTGGCTATCGGCCAGAAAGCGTCCACCATTTCCAACGTGGTTCGTAAACTGGAAGAGCACGGCGCGCTGGCTAACACCATCGTTGTTGTGGCTACCGCTTCTGAATCTGCTGCACTGCAATACCTGGCACCGTATGCCGGTTGCGCAATGGGCGAATACTTCCGTGACCGCGGTGAAGATGCACTGATCGTTTATGATGACCTGTCCAAACAGGCCGTTGCATACCGTCAGGTTTCCCTGCTGCTCCGTCGTCCACCAGGACGTGAAGCATTCCCGGGCGACGTATTCTATCTGCACTCCCGTCTGCTGGAGCGTGCATCCCGCGTTAACGCGGAATACGTTGAGAACTTCACTAAAGGTGAAGTGAAAGGCCAGACCGGTTCTCTGACCGCACTGCCGATCATCGAAACCCAGGCGGGTGACGTTTCTGCGTTCGTTCCGACCAACGTAATCTCCATTACCGATGGTCAGATCTTCCTGGAAACCAACCTGTTTAACTCCGGTATTCGTCCGGCAGTTAACCCGGGTATCTCCGTATCCCGTGTTGGTGGCGCAGCGCAGACCAAGATCATCAAGAAACTGTCCGGTGGTATCCGTACCGCGCTGGCACAGTATCGTGAACTGGCAGCGTTCTCCCAGTTTGCATCCGACCTTGACGATGCAACCCGTAAACAGCTGGACCACGGTCAGAAAGTGACCGAACTGCTGAAACAGAAACAGTATGCTCCTATGTCAGTTGCACAGCAGGGCCTGGTACTGTTCGCAGCAGAACGTGGTTATCTGGGGGATGTAGAACTGGCGAAAATCGGTAGCTTCGAAGCCGCTCTGTTGGCTTACGCTGACCGTGACCATGCTCCGCTGATGCAAGAGATCAACCAGTCCGGTGGCTATAACGACGAAATCGAAGGCAAGCTGAAGAGCCTGCTCGATTCCTTCAAAGCAACCCAGTCCTGGTAAAGTCTGGCGGTCTGTCTTAGGACAGACCGCAAGGCATTGAGGAGAAGCTCATGGCCGGCGCAAAAGAGATACGTAGTAAGATCGCAAGCGTCCAGAACACGCAAAAGATCACTAAAGCGATGGAGATGGTCGCCGCTTCCAAAATGCGTAAATCGCAGGAGCGTATGGCGGCCAGCCGTCCTTATGCAGATACCATGCGCAAAGTGATTGGTCACCTTGCGAGCGGTAATCTGGAATATAAGCACCCTTACCTGGAAGAACGCGACGTTAAGCGCGTGGGCTACCTGGTGGTGTCGACCGACCGTGGTCTGTGCGGTGGCTTGAACATTAACCTGTTCAAAAAACTGCTGGCGGATATGAAAGCATGGTCCGATAAAGGCGTTCAGAGCGATATCGCGATGATCGGCTCCAAGGGCGTCTCTTTCTTCAATTCCGTCGGTGGCAATATTGTCGCCCAGGTGACCGGTATGGGTGATAACCCGTCCCTGTCCGAACTGATCGGCCCGGTAAAAGTGATGTTGCAGGCCTATGATGAAGGCCGTCTGGACAGGCTGTACGTTGTCAGCAACAAATTTATTAACACCATGTCTCAGGTTCCGACCCTTACTCAGCTGCTGCCATTACCGGCATCAGACGAGCCAGAGTTGAAGCATAAATCCTGGGATTACCTGTATGAACCGGATCCAAAACCGCTGCTGGATACCCTGCTGCGTCGTTATGTTGAATCTCAGGTTTATCAGGGCGTGGTAGAAAACCTGGCCAGCGAGCAGGCCGCACGTATGGTGGCGATGAAAGCCGCGACCGACAATGGCGGCAGCCTGATTAAAGAGCTGCAGTTGGTATACAACAAAGCTCGTCAGGCCAGCATTACTCAGGAACTCACCGAGATCGTCGGTGGTGCATCCGCGGTATAACCAGGTTAATTCGTAGAGGATTCAAGATGGCTACTGGAAAAATTGTCCAGGTAATCGGCGCCGTGGTTGACGTCGAGTTCCCTCAGGATGCCGTACCGCGCGTGTACGATGCTCTTGAGGTTCAGAATGGTAATGAGAGCCTGGTGCTGGAAGTTCAGCAGCAGCTCGGCGGCGGTATCGTGCGTACCATCGCCATGGGTTCTTCCGACGGTCTGCGTCGTGGTCTGGAAGTTAAAGACCTCGAACACCCAATCGAAGTACCAGTAGGTAAAGCAACCCTGGGCCGTATCATGAACGTCCTGGGTCAGCCGATCGACATGAAAGGCGACATCGGCGAAGAAGAGCGTTGGGCTATCCACCGTTCAGCACCTTCCTATGAAGAGCTGTCCAGCTCTCAGGAACTGCTGGAAACCGGCATCAAAGTTATCGACCTGATGTGTCCGTTCGCGAAGGGCGGTAAAGTTGGTCTGTTCGGCGGTGCGGGTGTAGGTAAAACCGTAAACATGATGGAGCTGATCCGTAACATCGCGATCGAGCACTCCGGTTACTCCGTGTTTGCAGGCGTGGGTGAGCGTACTCGTGAGGGTAACGACTTCTACCACGAGATGACCGACTCCAACGTTCTGGACAAAGTATCCCTGGTTTACGGCCAGATGAACGAGCCACCAGGAAACCGTCTGCGCGTTGCGCTGACCGGCCTGACCATGGCTGAGAAGTTCCGTGACGAAGGTCGTGACGTACTGCTGTTCGTTGACAACATCTACCGTTACACCCTGGCCGGTACGGAAGTATCCGCACTGCTGGGTCGTATGCCATCAGCAGTAGGCTACCAGCCGACCCTGGCGGAAGAGATGGGTGTTCTGCAGGAACGTATCACCTCTACCAAAACCGGTTCTATCACCTCCGTTCAGGCGGTATACGTACCTGCGGATGACTTGACTGACCCATCACCAGCCACCACCTTTGCTCACTTAGATGCAACCGTGGTACTGAGCCGTCAGATCGCGTCTCTGGGTATCTACCCGGCCGTTGACCCGCTGGACTCCACCAGCCGTCAGCTGGATCCACTGGTCGTTGGTCAGGAACACTACGACACCGCGCGTGGCGTACAGTCCCTGCTGCAGCGTTATCAGGAACTGAAAGACATCATCGCCATCCTGGGTATGGATGAACTGTCTGAAGAAGACAAACTGGTGGTAGCACGCGCACGTAAGATCCAGCGCTTCCTGTCCCAGCCGTTCTTCGTTGCAGAAGTATTTACCGGTTCTCCGGGCAAATACGTTGCGCTGAAAGACACCATCCGTGGCTTTAAAGGCATCATGGAAGGCGAATACGATCACCTGCCGGAGCAGGCGTTCTACATGGTCGGTTCCATCGACGAAGCCGTGGAAAAAGCCAAAAAACTTTAACGCCTTAATCGGAGGGTGATATGGCAATGACTTACCACCTGGACGTCGTCAGCGCAGAGCAACAAATGTTCTCTGGTCTGGTCGAGAAAATCCAGGTAACGGGTAGTGAAGGTGAACTGGGTATCTTCCCGGGACACGCCCCGCTGCTCACCGCCATTAAGCCTGGTATGATCCGCATCGTTAAACAGTTCGGTCATGAAGAGTTTATCTATCTGTCCGGGGGCATGATTGAAGTGCAACCTGGCAGCGTGACCGTACTGGCTGATACCGCAATTCGTGGCCAGGATCTCGACGAAGCGCGAGCTCTGGAAGCGAAGCGTAAAGCAGAAGAGCACATTAAGAGCTCTCATGGCGACGTGGATTACGCTCAGGCGTCTGCAGAGCTGGCCAAAGCGATCGCGAAACTGCGCGTTATCGAGTTGACCAAAAAAGCGATGTAACACCGGCTTGAAAGTACGAAAGCCAGTCTGGTCTCCAGACTGGCTTTTTTTATGGTTCCGTTTCAGTAAAATTGAAACTAAAACGGAGTTTTATTATTTTTTGATTTAGATCACAAAAAGATTGATCGGCGAAATGGTCAGGAGTAGACTTCGTTTTGTGATGAATGTCACAAAACTGAACTCAAACAATATCAGGATGCCATCATGAAACTCATTAACAAAATCATCGCCCTCTTCAGCAACATGAGCGTTTCTTTCGGTACGTTCAACCACTAAGTGCTGATGTGCCGGGTGGCGCCACGCTTACCGTAGTGTGATAAGCGAAGCGCCGCTCTGGTTATTGGGTCTGCACCTGCGTTTTGTCTAACGCCTTCCCGTCCGCATTCACGCTTTTATCCTTCACAATAAAATAGTTCGTGTTATCAATGGTCCCCACCACTGCATCGTCATACTCACCGGGCTGATTACGGATCGACAGATTGCCGGTAAAGGTCCCCTGGGTTGTTACGTCGCCGTACGGGCTTGGGCGGAAGATATAGTTAAAGCGCTGGTTATCGACCGCGATATTGTTCTCCACCACCAGCTTGCCCGGGTTAAAGTTGTCGGTGAAGCCGTCCAGATGATTTCCGGTCGCTTTGCTGTTGCGGATCTGGTGCGCCACTGGCTGCCCTTCCCCGCCGAGCTTAAAGCCGTTACTGGTATTGTTGCTGGCAATCGAGTTTTCGATCACCACCACGCCGTTTGCGCCATCTTCAATCTTGTTGAACAGGTCAAAACCGTCGTCAATATTGTCATGGGCATAGCAATTCTCCAGCCGGTTGCCTTCACCTACCCGCATCTTCACCGCGAAGCCATCGGCGTTAATCTTGCCGGGATCCTCATTGGCATAAGATTCGGAATCCACCACCCGGTTATAGCTCGCCCATAACGGCCGGCCAATTTTCTCCGGGGAGGAGATCTGGATCCCGGTGTCGTCATTGCGGTACGCGGTGACGCGCTCGATCAGATTATGGCTGCCCTGCACGCGCAGGCTTTTCTCCGTCACGTCGATACCCTGGATATGCCAGTAGCTGGCGTCCAGCAGCAGGCCACGGATCGCTACTTTACCTTCAGCCTGCAACGTTTTGACCTTGTCGCTGCTGCCGCTGGCCGTGAGTGGGATCTCGCTGCGTGGATAATCGCCGCTTTTCAGCACCAGCTTACCGCCGGGGGCCAGCAGCGCGATGGCGGTGGCGAGATCCAGCGGCGCATCGGCTGTGCCTTTCGCCTCCGCTTTACCGTCCGGGGCGGCATACAGCAGCGCCGTGTCCCTGTCCGCGACGCGTTCCACGGTCAGTTGCTGATTCACCAGCTCGCCCTGAGATGGGGTAAAGGCCACCGTAAAGGTGCTGGTCTGCTCAAGACGAGTGGGCAGGGTGTACATCTCTCCCGCTTTTACCGTTTTCTCATTACCGATCACCACTTCGTTTTGCCGGACGCTGAATACCCCGTCTTCATTGGCGCGCGCCTGCAACAGGTAATCCCCTGAAGCGCTGATGTTCCCGGAAGCCAGCTGTACTACCAGCGGCAGCGGCTCTGCCTGCCACGGCGTCGAAGAGAGGGTATGGGCGGGGCTGGTGGTCAGCGAGGCGTTGGTCACCGTGATTCTGGCATTCCGCGATGCGAAGAAGCCGACGTAATAGCTATCCTTGTTTTGCACCGAAACCAGATCCGCGCGCGGCACGCTCTTGCTCACCCAGCTATCGCTGTCTACCGGGGCCCACGCGGTAATAAACCCGTCGTCCGTGCGCTGCAGCTTGAGACGAAATTCCGGGGTCTGGCTCAGGTCCACCTCCTCCTTATAACTCTGTTTTTTAATGGCTGCCCCGGCATTGCCCCATGGCCGGGTGATCCCCTCCCGCGTGATGGCCTGCATTTTCACCCGCTGATGATCTTTTTTATCCTGGGTCATGATGGCGTTCATCACCTGGTTCGACGCCGCGGGGAACTCCTCATAACCGGTTTTTAGCGGCTGCTGACGTGGATTGCCAAGGACATCGCGCACCAGCAGCCCGGCCCCTTCCTGCGCAGCGGGTTTCGCGCCATTCTCCGGTCCAAACTGATCCACCCGGATGTTGGCCTGCAGAACGAAATTCTTGCTCGCCGGTAGCTCGGTATAGAAAAAGGTTAATCCGTCGTGGGAGTTGCCTATTTTGCCGCCGCGGCTCTCCAGCGTGATCGCTTTTGTCAGGTCGGCACTCTCTTGAGGGGTGAGCTTTTTCCCGTCGATGGTGACATCATTAACGCCAATTTTTTCGGGTAATACGTTGGATGAAAAATTCACGTCCGTGGATTGCCCAAACGCAATGGCTTTCCAGACAAGGGGCTGTTCGGTGGCTGTCGCGGAAAAAGCGCTACACATCATCAGGGCCAGAGGTATTGTAGACTTCATCTTATTCTCCTGAGTAATAATTGAGCGCTATTATTATCAGAATAAAACGGCGTTTCTTTTTTGTGGGTCACATATTTCAATAATTAAAACAGTGTTTTGCTTATGGAATGCTTTATTCATGAAGCGAAACAATAGCTAACTTGTTGTGCGGGCTGGAGACTTCTCCAAAGGACGCTATATTCCATAGGCAAAGTCCTTTACTCTGCTGTAAAAAGAACCTTTAAACAGCCCGAAACTGGCGAGGTTGCGCGTTTTACCACCTCTCCATTTTATGGCGCAAAATATGTAGAATTTTCAACGCCAAAGGGTTTTACTTTTCACTCAAATTACAGTCAGGACGTGTATGTTGAATAATGCAATGAGCGTGGTCATTCTTGCCGCAGGCAAAGGCACCCGCATGTATTCCGATCTTCCAAAAGTGCTGCACACCCTGGCAGGGAAAGCGATGGTGCAGCATGTCATTGATGCCGCTAATGAAATGGGCGCAAACCAGGTTCATCTTGTCTACGGTCACGGCGGCGATCTGCTGAAGCAGACGCTGCGTGATGACAAGCTGAACTGGGTGTTACAGGCAGAACAGTTGGGTACCGGTCACGCCATGCAGCAGGCCGCGCCGTTCTTCTCCGACGACGAAGATATTCTGATGCTTTACGGCGACGTGCCGCTGATCTCTGTGGAGACGCTGGTTCGCCTGCGTGCTGCGAAGCCGCAGGGCGGTATTGGCCTGCTGACCGTTAAACTGGACGATCCCTCCGGTTATGGCCGTATCACCCGTGAAAACGGCAAGGTGACGGGCATTGTCGAGCACAAAGACGCCACCGACGCGCAGCGTGAAATCCAGGAAATTAACACCGGTATTCTGATCGCCAATGGCGCAGACATGAAGCGCTGGCTGTCGCAGTTGAATAATAACAACGCGCAGGGCGAATTCTATATCACCGATATCATCGCGATGGCGCATCAGGAAGGGCGTGAGATTGCCGCCGTTCATCCGGCGCGTATCAGCGAAACGGACGGCGTGAATAACCGCCTGCAGCTCTCCCGTCTTGAGCGTATTTATCAGTCTGAGCAGGCAGAAAAACTGCTGCTGGCGGGCGTAATGTTGCGCGATCCGTCGCGTTTCGATCTGCGTGGCGTGCTTAAACACGGGCGCGACGTCGAGATTGATACTAACGTTATTCTGGAAGGCAACGTAACGCTGGGTAACCGCGTCAAAATTGGCACCGGTTGCGTAATCAAAAACAGCGTGATCGGCGACGACTGCGAAATCAGTGCCTACAGCGTGGTGGAAGATGCCCATCTGGAAGCCGCCTGCACCATCGGGCCGTTCGCCCGTCTGCGTCCGGGTGCTGAGCTGCTGGAAGGCGCTCACGTTGGCAACTTCGTTGAAATGAAAAAAGCGCGTCTGGGCAAGGGCTCAAAAGCCGGTCATCTGACCTATCTGGGCGATGCGGAGATTGGCGATAACGTTAACATCGGCGCCGGAACTATCACCTGCAACTACGACGGCGCGAACAAGTTTAAAACCATCATTGGCGACGACGTGTTTGTCGGATCCGATTCGCAGCTGGTGGCGCCCGTGACTATCGGTAAAGGCGTGACCATTGCCGCGGGCACGACCGTGACGCGCGATGTGGCGGAAAATGAGCTGGTCATCAGCCGCGTGCCACAGGTTCACAAGCAGGGCTGGAAACGCCCGGTGAAGAAGTAAAAGCATTTTCGGGATGAGGGGATAATATAATCCCCCTCCCATAAGCAGTACCCATAAATATAACCCCACTCTCTACAAGGCTCGGGGCGCCCGAAAAGGGCACATACAGGTCAGCGACAACGCAGGCGAAAGCCTCTATTCGGAATCTAAAACTATGTGTGGAATTGTTGGCGCAGTCGCGCAGCGTGATATTGCTGAAATCCTTCTCGAAGGGTTACGTCGTCTGGAATACCGTGGTTATGACTCTGCCGGTCTGGCAGTGGTCGATGCAGAAGGGCACATGACCCGCCTGCGCCGCCTCGGTAAAGTAAACATGCTGTCCCAGGCCGCGGAAGAAACCCCGCTGCACGGTGGCACAGGCATTGCCCATACTCGTTGGGCGACCCACGGTGAACCTTCTGAAGGCAACGCCCACCCGCATGTCTCTGAACACATTGTGGTGGTGCATAACGGCATCATCGAAAACCACGAGCCGCTGCGCGAAATACTCACTGAGCGCGGCTATACCTTCGTGTCAGAAACCGACACCGAAGTGATCGCTCACCTGGTTCACTGGGAGCTGGAGCAGGGCGGTACGCTGCGTGAAGCCGTACTGCGTGCAATCCCCCAGCTGCGCGGCGCCTACGGCACCGTGATCATGGACAGCCGTGACCCGTCCACCCTGCTGGCCGCCCGCTCGGGCAGCCCGATGGTGATTGGTCTGGGGATGGGCGAGAACTTTATCGCCTCCGATCAGCTGGCGCTGCTGCCGGTGACCCGCCGCTTTATCTTCATGGAAGAGGGCGACATTGCGGAAGTGACCCGTCGTGACGTGAAGCTGTTTGATAAATCGGGTGCGCCGGTTAAACGTCAGGATATCGAATCCAACCTGCAGTACGACGCGGGTGACAAAGGTGCTTACCGTCACTACATGCAGAAAGAGATCTACGAGCAGCCAAACGCCATCAAAAACACCCTGACCGGGCGCATCAGCCACGGTGAGGTGGACCTGAGCGAGCTGGGTGCTAACGCCAACGAGATGCTGGCAAACGTCGAGCATATTCAGATCGTGGCCTGCGGTACCTCTTACAACTCCGGTATGGTCTCCCGCTACTGGTTTGAAGCCCTGGCTGGCGTGCCGTGCGACGTGGAAATCGCCTCTGAATTCCGCTATCGCAAATCGGCCGTACGCCGTAACAGCCTGATGATCACCCTGTCGCAGTCCGGTGAAACCGCCGACACCCTGGCGGCGCTGCGTCTGTCCAAAGAGCTGGGTTACCTTGGTTCGCTGGCGATCTGTAACGTGCCGGGCTCCTCTCTGGTTCGTGAATCCGATCTGGCGCTGATGACCAAAGCCGGCACTGAAATCGGTGTGGCCTCCACCAAAGCGTTCACCACCCAGCTGACGGTTCTGCTGATGCTGGTGGCGAAACTGGCCCGTCTGAAAGGCCAGGATGCCTCTGTTGAGCGTGACATCGTACACGGCCTGCAGGCGCTGCCGAGCCGTATTGAGCAGATGCTCTCTCAGGACAAACGCATTGAAGCGCTGGCGGAATCCTTCTCCGACAAGCATCACGCCCTGTTCCTCGGTCGTGGCGATCAGTACCCGATCGCGCTGGAAGGTGCCCTGAAGCTGAAAGAGATCTCCTACATCCACGCGGAAGCCTACGCCGCAGGCGAGCTGAAACACGGCCCGCTGGCGCTGATTGACGCGGATATGCCGGTTATCGTGGTGGCACCTAACAACGAACTGCTGGAAAAACTGAAATCCAACATCGAAGAAGTCCGCGCCCGTGGCGGCGTTCTGTTTGTCTTCGCCGATAAAGATGCCGGTTTCGTCAGCAGCGACAACATGCACATCATCGAGATGCCGCATGTGGAAGAGGTGATTGCGCCGATCTTCTATACCGTACCGCTGCAGCTGCTGGCGTATCACGTCGCGCTGATTAAAGGCACCGACGTTGACCAGCCGCGTAACCTGGCGAAGTCCGTTACCGTAGAGTAATCCCTTCAGGCTCCACCTTCGGGTGGAGCTTTTTTATCGGCGTTTTTTAATGACAAACTGTCATCTTCAGCTAACTTTTTCAGTGTCACAGAAAGAAAATTTTTCTGAAATCTTAGCGTCATAATCATATTTAACCTGCTGATATTTAATATCTATTTTAACTTTCCTAAAGCGAAATTCTCGCTGTCATAAAACTGTCATAATTCGTACATTTATCTGTCACTTCTTTGTCCTATTTTGCTCATCGTAGCCACTAAACAACGATTTACGAAAATCTTGCAGGAGACATTATGAAAGTTATGCGTACCACTGTCGCAACTGTTGTCGCCGCGACCTTATCGATGAGCGCGTTCTCTGTATTTGCAGAGGCAAGCCTGACTGGCGCTGGTGCAACCTTCCCTGCGCCGGTGTATGCCAAATGGGCTGATACCTACCAGAAAGAAACTGGTAACAAGGTGAACTACCAGGGTATCGGCTCCTCCGGTGGCGTTAAACAAATTACCGCGAATACCGTTGATTTCGGTGCATCTGACGCTCCGCTGTCGGATGAGAAACTGACGCAGGAAGGCCTGTTCCAGTTCCCGACCGTTATCGGTGGTGTTGTGCTGGCGGTGAATATCCCTGGCCTGAAGTCCGGCGAGCTGGTACTGGACGGAAAAACCCTGGGCGATATCTACCTCGGCAAAATCAAAAAATGGGATGACGAAGCCATCACCAAACTGAACCCGGGCGTTAAGCTGCCTGCGCAGAACATCGCTGTGGTTCGTCGTGCTGACGGTTCCGGTACCTCCTTCGTCTTCACCAGCTACCTGGCGAAAGTGAACGAAGAGTGGAAATCCAAAGTGGGTTCCGGCTCTACCGTGAACTGGCCAACCGGTCTGGGCGGTAAAGGTAACGACGGTATCGCCGCGTTCGTACAGCGTCTGCCTGGCTCAATCGGCTACGTAGAATACGCTTACGCCAAGCAGAACAACCTGGCGTACACCAAGCTGGTTTCTGCTGATGGCAAACCAGTAAGCCCGACCGAAGAGAACTTTGCCAACGCCGCCAAAGGCGCTGACTGGAGCAAATCTTTCGCTCAGGATCTGACTAACCAGAAAGGCGAAGGCGCGTGGCCAATTACCTCCACCACCTTCATCCTGGTGCACAAAGAGCAGAAGAAACCTGAGCAGGGTACTGAAGTGCTGAAGTTCTTCGACTGGGCATACAAAAACGGCAACAAACAGGCTAACGACCTGGATTACGCCAGCCTGCCGGACAGCGTGGTTGAGCAGATTCGTGCTGCATGGAAAACCAACGTGAAAGACAGCAGCGGTAAGGCATTGTATTAATTTAGCATTCTGACGAAAATGGCGGGTGGCGCTGGCGCTTACCCGCCCTACGGTTCCGACTGTAGGCCGGATAAGCGCCAGCGCCATCCGGCGATTTCGTAAACGCGTTCAACAGAAGAGTAATTTATGGCTGCAACCAAGCCTGCATTTAACCCTCCGGGTAAAAAAGGTGACATGATTTTCAGCGCGCTGGTAAAACTGGCTGCGCTGATTGTGCTATTGCTGCTGGGCGGCATCATCGTGTCTCTGATTTTCTCCTCCTGGCCGAGCATCCAGAAATTTGGTTTCTCCTTCCTATGGACCAAAGAGTGGGATGCCCCGAACGATATCTACGGTGCGCTGGTGCCGATCTACGGCACGCTGGTGACCTCGTTTATCGCCCTGCTGATTGCCGTGCCGGTGAGCTTCGGTATCGCCCTGTTCCTGACGGAACTGGCGCCGAACTGGCTGAAGCGTCCGCTGGGTATCGCCATTGAGCTGCTGGCGGCAATTCCCAGTATCGTTTACGGCATGTGGGGCCTGTTTATCTTTGCGCCGCTGTTCGCGACGTACTTCCAGGAGCCGGTAGGCAACGTCCTCTCCGCTATCCCGTTTGTGGGCGCTCTCTTCTCCGGTCCGGCATTCGGTATCGGGATCCTGGCCGCAGGCGTCATCCTCGCCATCATGATTATTCCGTACATCGCAGCGGTAATGCGCGATGTCTTCGAACAGACCCCGGTGATGATGAAAGAGTCGGCCTACGGCATCGGCTGCACCACCTGGGAAGTTATCTGGCGTATCGTCCTGCCGTTCACCAAAAATGGGGTGATTGGCGGCGTCATGCTGGGTCTGGGCCGCGCGCTGGGTGAAACCATGGCCGTGACCTTTATCATCGGTAACACCTACCAGCTCGACAGCGCCTCGCTCTACATGCCGGGCAACAGCATCACCTCGGCACTGGCTAACGAATTCGCCGAAGCGGAATCGGGCCTGCACGTTGCCGCGCTGATGGAGCTGGGCTTAATTCTGTTTGTTATCACCTTCATCGTTCTGGCGATCTCCAAAGTGATGATCATGCGCCTGGCGAAAAATGAGGGGGCACGCTAATGGCAACGCTCGAAATGCAAAACACCGTGGAGCTGGCGGAATCTCGCCGCAAAATGCAGGCAAAGCGCCGCATGAAGAACCGCCTCGCGTTGACGCTCTCAATGGCGACGATGGCATTCGGTTTGTTCTGGCTGGTCTGGATCCTGTTCTCCACGGTAACCCGCGGTATCGACGGCATGTCGCTGGCGCTGTTCACCGAGATGACTCCACCGCCAAATACCGCAGGCGGCGGTCTGGCCAACGCCCTGGCGGGCAGCGGCCTGCTGATCCTGTGGGCGACCGTGTTCGGTACGCCGCTCGGCATCATGGCGGGGATCTATCTGGCGGAGTACGGCCGTAAATCCTGGATTGCGGAAGTGATCCGCTTCATTAACGATATTCTGCTCTCCGCCCCGTCGATTGTGGTCGGTCTGTTCGTCTACACCATCGTGGTGGCGCAGATGGAGCACTTCTCCGGCTGGGCCGGGGTGATTGCGCTGGCGCTGCTGCAGGTGCCTATCGTCATCCGTACCACCGAGAACATGCTGAAACTGGTGCCGGACAGCCTGCGTGAAGCGGCCTACGCGCTGGGCACGCCGAAGTGGAAGATGATCTCTGCCATCACCCTGAAGGCGTCCATCTCCGGGATCCTGACCGGCGTCCTGCTGGCCGTGGCCCGTATTGCCGGTGAAACCGCACCGCTGCTCTTTACCGCGCTCTCCAACCAGTTCTGGAGCACGGACATGATGCAGCCGATCGCTAACCTGCCGGTCACCATCTTTAAATTTGCGATGAGCCCGTTTGCCGAATGGCAGTCACTGGCCTGGGCCGGGGTACTGATTATTACCCTGTGCGTACTGTTACTGAACATTCTGGCGCGCGTTATTTTCGCGAAGAAGAAACACGGTTAATTATTGACGGCGTGGCACACTGCGGCGCCGGATGAGGAAATGAGTCAATGAGTATGGTCGATACTGCCCCGGGTAAACTTGCGGTTCGTGATCTGAACTTCTACTACGGCAAGTTCCATGCCCTGAAAAACATCAACCTGGATATCGCCAAAAACCAGGTCACGGCATTCATCGGTCCGTCTGGCTGCGGGAAATCCACGCTGCTGCGTACCTTTAACAAAATGTATTCGCTCTATCCGGAGCAGCGCGCCGAAGGCGAGATCCTGCTGGACGGCGACAACATTCTGACCAATACCCAGGACATCGCCCTGCTGCGTGCGAAAGTGGGCATGGTGTTCCAGAAACCAACGCCGTTCCCGATGTCTATCTATGACAACATCGCTTTTGGCGTGCGCCTGTTTGAGAAGCTCTCCCGCGCCGATATGGACGAGCGCGTGCAGTGGGCCTTGACCAAGGCCGCATTATGGAACGAAACCAAAGATAAACTTCACCAGAGCGGATACTCTCTCTCCGGTGGTCAGCAGCAGCGTCTGTGCATTGCGCGTGGTATCGCCATTCGCCCGGAAGTGTTATTGCTGGATGAGCCGTGCTCAGCGCTGGATCCGATCTCTACCGGCCGTATCGAAGAGCTGATCACCGAGTTAAAACAGGATTACACCGTGGTGATCGTGACCCACAACATGCAGCAGGCTGCGCGTTGTTCTGACCACACGGCGTTTATGTATCTGGGCGAGTTGATTGAGTTCAGCGATACGGATGCGCTGTTCACCAGGCCCGCGAAGAAGCAAACAGAAGACTACATCACCGGACGCTACGGCTGATTCAGGAGTGCGCAATGGATAATCTCAATCTTAACAAACACATTTCCGGCCAGTTTAACGCCGAGCTGGAAAGCATCCGCACCCAGGTGATGACCATGGGCGGAATGGTCGAACAGCAGCTCTCTGACGCCATCACCGCCATGCACAACCAGGACAGCGAGCTGGCGAAGCGCGTGGTGGAAGGCGACAAACACGTCAACATGATGGAAGTGGCGATCGACGAAGCCTGCGTGCGCATCATCGCCAAGCGTCAGCCGACGGCGAGCGACCTGCGTCTGGTGATGGCGATCATCAAAACCATCGCTGAGCTGGAACGTATTGGCGACGTGGCGGATAAAATCTGCCGCACCGCGCTGGAGAAGTTCTCCCAGCAGCACCAGCCGCTGCTGGTGAGCCTGGAGTCGCTGGGCCGTCACACCGTGCAGATGCTGCACGACGTGCTGGATGCCTTTGCGCGTATGGATCTGGATGAAGCGGTGCGTATCTACCGTGAAGACAAGAAGGTCGATCAGGAGTACGAAGGCATTGTGCGTCAGCTGATGACCTACATGATGGAAGACACGCGCACCATTCCAAGCGTTCTGACCGCCCTGTTCTGCGCCCGCTCCATTGAGCGTATCGGTGACCGTTGCCAGAACATCTGCGAATACATCTTCTACTTCGTGAAGGGTCAGGATTTCCGTCACGTCGGTGGGGATGAGCTGGACAAAATGCTCGCCGGAAAAGATCCGAAAGAGTAATTTCTCCCGTAACGCCAGCTAAGCTGGCGTTATATTTAAATATTAAAATATTTTTCCTGCGAATATCTCTTTTATTTCCGGCGCAATAACATTGCCGTCAGTCACATTTCACTCTTTTCCCGGTTGTTTTCTTTTCTCTTCTCCCCTAAAACATGCCGATATTAACGCGAGCCACACAAATACGTTAATGCGCTAATAACGTTATTAAGCAAAACTGGATTGTTACCGCTATCAGGCGGGCAAAACCTGAAAGTGATTATCTCCTTGCGGAGGTAAGTCGCTTTCAGGTTTTTTTATTTTAAAAGATAAATTAACAGGGACTAATATTATGTTCAGGAGAACCCTTATTACCTCGGCCATTTTAATGATGACTCCCCTCGCTCAGGCCGGGGCGGCGTCGTTAACCGTGGAGCAGCGCCTCGAATTACTGGAAAAGGCATTAAAAGAGACCCAGGCAGAGCTCCAGCAGTATAAAGATAAGGAGCTCGTTAAAACGCAGACCACCAGCCCGGCGCAAAAACCCGCTGCCGTACTGGTCAAAACCGGAGAGACGAATACCGATGCTGCTTATTCTTCCCTCACCATGAAAGACTTCAGTAAATTCGTGAAGGATGAAATTGGCTTTAGCTATAACGGCTATTTCCGCTCCGGCTGGGGCACTGCATCCCACGGTTCGCCAAAATCCTGGGCGATTGGCTCCCTGGGGCGATTCGGCAATGAGTACTCTGGCTGGTTCGATTTGCAGCTCAAGCAGCGGGTTTACAACGAAGGCAATAAACGCGTCGATGCCATTGTGATGCTGGACGGCAACGTGGGCCAGCAGTACTCCACCGGCTGGTTTGGCGATAACGCGGGCGGGGAAAACTATCTGCAGTTCTCCGATATGTACGTGACCACCCAGGGCTTCCTGCCGTTTGCCCCGGAGGCGGATTTCTGGGTCGGGAAGCACGGTGCGCCGAAGATCGAAATCCAGATGCTGGACTGGAAAACCCAACGAACGGATGCCGCTGCGGGCGTCGGGCTGGAGAACTGGAAAGTGGGCCCTGGCAAAGTCGATATTGCGCTGGTGCGTGAAGACGTGGACGACTATGACCGTCAGCTCAAAAACAAGCAGCAGCTGAACACCAATACCATCGACCTGCGTTATAAGGCGCTGCCGCTGTGGGATAAAGCCTCGCTGATGGTCAGCGGGCGCTACGTCGCGGCCAATCAAAGTTCCAGCGAGAAGTATAATCAGGACAATAACGGCTATTACCCGTGGAAAGACACCTGGATGGTCGGCACCACCTTAACGCAAAAACTGGATACCGGCGGTTTCAACGAGTTTTCCGTCCTGCTGGCGAATAACTCCATTGCCAGCAGCTTCTCGCGCTATGCCGGCTCCAGCCCCTACACCACCTTCAACGGCAGATATTATGGCGATCATACCAACGGGACGGCGGTGCGTGTGACTTCGCAGGGGGAGGTGTATCTGCGGGATAACGTGATCATGGCCAATGCGCTGGTCTACTCCTTCGGGAATGACGTTTACAGCTATGAAACCGGCGCCCATTCTGATTTCGAGTCCATTCGCGCCGTGGTACGCCCGGCTTATATCTGGGATCAATATAATCAGACCGGCGTTGAGCTGGGTTATTTCAGACAGCAAAATACCGATCTGACCGGCAATAAATATTATGAGTCAGGCTATAAAACCACGCTGTTCCATACCTTCAAGGTCAATACCAGTATGTTGACCTCCCGCCCGGAATTACGTTTTTATGGAACCTATATTAAAGCGGACGAGACGGAATTAGATAATTTCACTTTCGAAGACCAAAAGAAGGATCAGTTTGCCATTGGCGCGCAGGCTGAAATCTGGTGGTAATTGGATCGCATAAAGGACCTTATTAATGAAACGAATGAAAACAGCTTTATCCGTTATTACGCTCTGTTTATCTCTCGGGCCATCGGCGTTTGCGGCCGATCTCCCCGCCGCCCCGGATCCCGCTCACCCGTTGAGCCAGTATGTCACTCAGGTGAATGCCGACAATACGGTGACATATCGCTACTACGCACCGGCGGCGAAAAGCGTATCGGTGGTGGTGGGTGTTCCGACCCCGGAAAATATCCATCCGATGACCAAAGACGCCTCGGGGCTCTGGAGCTGGCGAGGGCCGGTGATGCAGCCCAATCTGTATGAATACTTCTTCAACGTCGACGGTGTGCGCAGCATTGATACCGGCACGGCGATGACCAAGCCGCAGCGCCAGGTGAATACCAGCATGGTGCTGGTGCCGGGCAGTATTCTGGACGTTAATCCGGTCCCGCACGGCGATCTGATTACCCTGACCTATCATTCGGCGGCGCTGAAGTCGGAGCGTCAGCTGTTCGTCTGGACGCCGCCGGGCTACAACGGGCAGGGAAAACCGCTGCCGGTGCTTTACTTCTATCACGGCTTCGGTGATACGGGCCGTTCGGCTATCGATCAGGGACGTATCGCGCAGATTATGGATAACCTGCTCGCGGCCGGAAAGATCGCCCCGATGCTGGTGGTGGTGCCGGATACCGAAACCGATGCCGCGGGCATAGTTCCTGAAACCTTCGTGCCGAACGAGCGCCGTAAAGCCTTCTACCCGTTGAATGCCCAGGCTGCCGATCGGGAGCTGATGAACGACATCATTCCGCTGATAAGCCAGCGGTTTAACGTGCGAGACGATGCCGAAGGGCGCGCGCTGGCGGGGCTGTCCCAGGGCGGCTATCAGGCGCTGGTCTCCGGGATGAATCATCTCGAACGCTTTGGCTGGCTGGCCACCTTTAGCGGCGTGACCACCACGACGGTGCCGGATGAGGGCGTCAGTGCCCGTCTCAACGACCCGCAGGCCATCAATAAGCAGCTACGCAATTTCACCGTCGTGGTGGGCGAGAAAGATGCGGTGACGGGCAAGGATATCGCCGGGTTGAAGCAGGAGCTTGAGAAACGCCAGATCAAATTCGATTACCACGAATACCCGGGCCTGAACCATGAGATGGATGTCTGGCGACCGGCCTATGCGGAATTCGTCCAGAAACTGTTTAAATAGCAAAAAGCCGTAAAGCGAGTCGCTTTACGGCTTAACTGTTTTAGCGGGTAAGGTGCCAGCCGCGCGCCTTCCACAGTTCCGGCAGCTGGGCCAGATCGGTAAAGGTCGTCACCTTCGGATGGTCAAGCGGCGGGTTGTGCGGATCGGCGCAGAAGTAGAACACCTCCATTCCCGCGGCAATCCCCGCCTGCGCGCCCGCGCTGGAGTCATCCACCAGGACGCAATTCTCCACGTTGACGTTCATCGCTTTCGCCGCGTGGAACATCATGGCCGGATCGGGTTTCCAGCGCTGGATATCGTAGCCGCTGAACAGTTTTTCCGGGAAATGGTGCAGCATCTGCAGCTTGCCAAGAGAGTGCTGCATTTTGCTCACCGGGCCGTTAGAGACCACGCACATCGGCACCGCCATCGCATCCAGCAGGGCGCTGGCACCCGCGATGGCTTCCAGTTCGGAGTCGAAGAGGCGTGCGACCTCGGCGCGGTAAACAGGCTCCAGATCCGCTTTCGCGAGGCTGACGCCGTGTTCGGCGTTAATGATGTCGATGATTTCGTAGAGCTTCACGCCCTTAAAGCGTTTGAACGTCTCTTCGAGATCGAGCGTGATACCAAATTCCTGGAACATGGTGACATACGCCCGGGAACAGATGACCTCACTGTCGACCAGCGTACCGTCGCAGTCGAAAAATACTGCATCAATCTGAGACATGCATTTCCCTTTCTTAACAAGTTTAACGTTTACGTGCCGCATAACGTTGAGACGCAATCGTTGCCGTATAAGCAAATTCAATGAAAAAAAGTGCCTCTCAACCGCCCCTATTGTCGCATTTTGGTATAGGATAGCGACGAATTTTCCCTCCTTGTTCGGAAATAGATGATGAGTCAACAACACACTACCCAGTCGTCTGGCGCGGGTTTGCTTGAGCGCGTGTTTAAACTGCGCGAACACGGCACGACGGCACGCACCGAAGTGATCGCCGGTTTCACCACCTTCCTGACGATGGTCTATATCGTTTTCGTGAACCCACAAATTCTGGGCGTTGCTGGCATGGATACCAGCGCCGTCTTCGTGACGACCTGTCTGATCGCCGCCTTCGGCAGCATCCTGATGGGGCTGTTTGCTAACCTGCCGGTTGCTCTGGCACCCGCGATGGGTCTGAACGCCTTCTTCGCCTTCGTCGTGGTTCAGGCGATGGGCCTGCCGTGGCAGGTGGGGATGGGCGCTATCTTCTGGGGTGCCGTTGGTCTGCTGATCCTGACCATTTTCCGCGTGCGTTATTGGATGATTGCCAATATCCCGGTCAGCCTGCGCGTGGGCATCACCAGCGGTATCGGTCTGTTCATCGGCATGATGGGGCTGAAAAACGCCGGTGTGATCGTGGCGAACCCGGAAACCCTGGTCAGCATCGGTAAGCTGACCTCTCACAGCGTGCTGCTGGGCGTGCTGGGCTTCTTCATCATCGCGATCCTGGCCTCACGCAATATCCACGCGGCGGTGCTGGTCTCCATTATCGTCACCACCCTGCTGGGCTGGATGCTGGGCGATGTGCACTACAACGGTATCGTCTCCGCGCCGCCGAGCGTGACCACCGTGATTGGCCATGTCGATCTGGCGGGCTCGCTAAACCTGGGCCTGGCCGGGGTGATCTTCTCCTTCATGCTGGTGAACCTGTTTGACTCCTCCGGAACGCTGATTGGCGTGACCGATAAAGCCGGTCTGGCGGATGAGAAGGGCAAATTCCCGCGCATGAAGCAGGCGCTGTTCGTGGACAGTATCTCGTCCGTGACCGGCTCCTTTATCGGCACCTCGTCCGTGACCGCCTACATCGAATCCTCTTCCGGGGTCTCCGTCGGTGGCCGTACCGGTCTGACTGCGGTCGTGGTTGGCCTGCTGTTCCTGCTGGTGATCTTCCTTTCACCGCTGGCGGGCATGGTGCCGCCGTACGCCGCCGCTGGCGCGCTGATCTACGTGGGCGTGCTGATGACCTCCAGCCTGTCGCGCGTGAAGTGGGACGACCTGACTGAAGCAGTTCCGGCGTTTATTACCGCCGTGATGATGCCGTTCAGCTTCTCCATCACCGAAGGGATTGCGCTGGGCTTTATCTCTTACTGCGTGATGAAGGCGGGCACCGGACGCTGGCGTGAAATCAGCCCGTGCGTGATGGTTGTTGCCCTGCTGTTCGTGCTGAAGATTGCGTTTATTGATGCCTGATAAAAGCAAAACGGCAACCTCAGGGTTGCCGTTTTTAATGTTTTCTCCCTCTCCCCGTGGGAGAGGGCCGGGGTGAGGGCATCAGGCCGCACCAGGCCGCACCAGCCCGCACCAGCCCTCAACTCCCCCTACGCTTTAACCCGCTGAATATACTTGCCAAACGCGCTCAGCTGACCGGTCAGATGGTCCAGCGTGCTCTGGTCAATCACTTCACCCGCCTGCGGGTCGACCTTGTTCTGAATCACACCGCCCATAAACTCCGGCTTGTTCAATACCATCGCATCCAGGAACACCAGGATCTGGCGCAGATGATACTGGCAGCGTGCGCCGCCGATCGCCCCCATGGAGCTGGTCTGGATCAGCACGGGTTTACCCGCCAGCGGCTGTTCCGGCAGGCGGGAGAGCCAGTCAATGGCGTTCTTCAGGCCACCCGGCACGGAGTAGTTATATTCCGGGGTGACAATCACCACGCCGTCCGCTTCGCGGATCTGCGCTGCCAGCGCTTCTACGGCCGCCGGGAATCCCTCCTCCTGCTGCACATCTGCGTCGTACAGCGGAATATCGCCAATCGACGGCAGGGCGCTAATCTCCATGCCCTCTGGCGCCAGCTTCGGCAGCGTGCGGGCAACCATCCCGTTGAATGAACCCTTGCGCAGGCTTCCCAGTAACGTAACAACCTTTAACGTATCAGACATCACAACTCCTTCTTGAAAGGTCAGGTGAGAATAATCGCTTTTTCTGCCGGTAAACTGGTCAGGCGCATCAGGCGTGCGGCCGGCTCGTTCGCGCGGGCGGGGACATCCGGCAGGCTGTGCCATCCGAGGCGGCTGTCGAACTCCCAAATTTTTAGCCGTTCAATGGCCGGGGTGACGGCGATAGACCAGATCAGGACATCTTCGGCGTCGCTTAAGGCTTCTACCTGTGCGGCTCTCGTGGCCCGCAGGCGGCCGGAACCCGGTAACAGTTGCAGAAGGCTGGCGCAGTCGCTGGCGTCGCCTGAAAGCTTACGGATGCTCTGGCGCAGGGTAATCAGCTGCGCTCTGGCTTCCTGGGGATCGTTCTGGTTACGCACCCACAGGTTCTCGTTGCTGGAGAGCGGGTAGGCGTCGTGGGCGTGAGTACCGTCCAGGCTGCGGGGGGCCCGCTGCAGCTCCATATCCAGACCGCAATCGCCTTCTGTGGTCAGCGCCAGGCCCACGATATTGCCGGCGTAGGCAATAGAAAAACGGGGAAGCTCCGGATCGGCAAACACAGGGCGACCCTCGGGTTCGGTTATCACTTCCGGCAGTTCGCTGGTGCCATAAAGCATAAACAACAGTTCAGCGAGCAGCGCCCGGGAAGCCAGAAATCGTGTACGGCGATGTTCAGGGTGCTTCCACGCTTCGTTATAACAGGATGAAGAGAGTCTGGTTGAATCCAGCTGCCCCTCGGTCAGCGTCCCTCTTGCAAAATGCGTAGCCATTTTTCACTCCATGATAATGGTTAGTCGTCAGGTTAAACGGTTACATGATTATCACTTAACTCGCTTACTGTTTTAATGGCTAAATGGGGGTAAGGGAAGTTTTGCGGCGGAACTTTACATTTTCTTAGGCGAAAACAGGGCGGCTAGCGCAGCGGCGGGCCGTACAACGCCTTGATAGTCTCTCTCAGCCAGAGGATTTTAGGGTTGTGGCTGTTACGCTTATGCCAGATCAGGGTGAAGGGCACGGTGAGCTTCTGCGCCTGCGCCTCATCAATGGGGATCGGCAGGGCGATCAGCTTCCGCTGGTGGAGCCGATTATAGTGATGGCAGTAGTGCGGGGCGGTGGCAATGTAGTTATGGCCCGGCTGCGCCGCCATAAACATCGACTGTTCAAAGCCGGGCAGGCTCATGGCGATATTGCGCGTACGTCCCATCTCTGTGAGCACTTCATCCAGCGCCCAGGTGTCGCTGCGCTCCCAGAAGATACTTATATGCGGATAGCGCAGGAAGGTCTCGAGGTTCCACTCCTCCTGCAGCGCGGGATGATCTTCCCGAAGATAGACGCACGGGCGGTCGCTGAACAGGATTTCGTAGTCAATAAACCACGGCATCAGCTTTAACAGTTCCCGGGAACGGGGATGCGTTTCGCGCCCGGTAAAGCCAAGCTCAACCTCCCCGCGGGTAATGGCGTCCAGCGAATCGTAATCCCAGTGGCGCATCTTCACCGTGGCCTGTGGGTAACGCTGGTTCACCTGCTCCAGCAGGGCGTTGAAGTGGATTAGCATCAGCGGTGTTTCCGCCGCCAGCTCAAACGTCAGGCCACCGGGGGAGTCATGGTGGAATTTATCGAGGATCTGGTTGCCAATCTGCATCCAGTCGGCCAGATCCTGCTCCAGACTCACCGTCAGCGGCGTCGGCAGCAGCCCCAGCGGGGTCTTCACAAACAGCGGATCGTCAAACCAGTCGCGCAGCTTCGCCAGCGATTTACTCACCGCGGACGGGGTGACGTTCATCCGTTTCGCGGCTTTGGTAACGCTGCGTTCCTGCAGCAAAAGCTGCAGGCACAGCAACAGGTTAAGATCGAGACTGCTGAGGGGCTTCTTCATGATGCGCTGCGGGCCGGATAAGCAAAAGGAGGAGAATGCAGAGCATGCTACAACCAATCAGCACCCCGATCAGCATATTCAATGCATTCAGCCCCATTATGGCCGCCAGCCAAATCCACAGCGAAGAGCCGCAAACCTGAGCGATACCCAGCACCGAGCTGGCTACGCCTGCGCGCAGCGCGAACGGGCCGAGTGCCTGGCTCATCGCCACGCCAAAGCCCACCGAGAACCCGGCGCAAATCAGCGTAATGCCCGCCAGCATCAGGGCATGGGAACTGGCGGTCGCCAGAATCACCCCTGCCGCCAGAAACAGCACCTGCGAGGTCAGCATCAAGGTGCGCTGGCGGAAGAGGTTCAGCGCAAACGGCGTCGAGAACGAGACCGCCATACTGACCAGTGCGGTTGAGGCCATCACCATGGAATATTCCCCGCGATCGAAGCCCATCACTTCCATCAGCAACACCGGGGAAACGTTTACATAGGTAAGGATCACCGCCACGCTCAGGGTGGTGACCAGCAAGCGGCTGATGAAGAAGCGGTTGAGCAGCTTCTCGTCCGGCGGGATCGACGCGCTATGGCTCCGGTTTTGCGCCCCGGGGTGAGTCTCTTTCAGAACCGCGATCGACAGGATGAAGACCAGCATCCCCATTGCCGCCATCGTCCAGAACAGGCTCTGCCACGGGAACTGCAGCATGATCAGGTAACCCACCACCGGCGCCAGCACCGGGATAATGCAGGTGATGCCGTTCATCATGGAGAGCACTTTGGCGCGACGCTGGGCGCTTAAGGTATCGCGCAGAATGGCAAAGGCCACCACGTAGCAGCCGCCTGCCCCAACGCCCTGGATAAAGCGTCCGGTAAGGAACAGGGAACTCTCCTCTGCCAGTGAACACAGCACGGAGGCCAGAGCAAAAATCACCGCCCCGGTAATGGCGACCGGCTGTCGCCCGGCTTTGTCGGCAATCTTCCCGGCAAACACCATCGACGACGCCATCCCCGCGAGGTAGGCCGAAAACGCGATATGCAGCTGCGCTTCGCTGGCACCCAGATCGCGGGCGATGTGCGGCAGCCCCACCAGATACATATCAATGCCCGATGGATAAAGCAGCACCAGCGCAAAACTACAAAACAGAAAACGAGCCATAACACCCCCATAAGGTCAGGCAAGAAGCATAGGGGGATAAAGGGGAAGTGGCGAGTTGCCATTTGGACAAAGGTGATTTCCTGCGAGGAAATCACCTTTTGGTGAGCGGATTTAGCCGAAGCGCGGTAAGAAATGGAAGGTATTCCCGAACCAGCAAACGATGACCACGACCCCGAACAGGATCACCAGCGAGGGGACAACCCTACCGCCCCAGACGGTGAAGGTCTTATTCGGGAATTTCTGTCTCGCTTTCAGCGCAAGGATCGCCGGGACAATCACCGCCCAGATGGTTGCGCACAAACCCGCCCCGCCAATGCCGTAGATAAAGCCGTTCGGGAAGAGCAGATAGAGCAGAGTGGGCGGCAGGAAGGTCAGCATAATGGTTTTCAGGCGGCCGGACGGTGAATTGTCGAGTTTAAAGAGGTCGGCAAGATAGTCGAACAGGCCTAATGTGACGCCGAAGAACGAGCTGGCCACCGCTAAGTTTGAGAAAACCAGTAAGCAAAATTCGATCACCCCATGCTGCCGGGTGCCGAGGAAGGATTTCACCAGCGAATCGACATTGCCGCCGGAGGAGATGATCTCGCTGAAGCTGTCACGGGTAATGTTCCCCATCGTGCAGTAGAGCCAGAACAGATAGATAAACAGGGCCAGCAGCGAGCCATAGACAATGCTCTTTATCAGTTTATCTTTGCGCTTTCCGTAGCAGATGATCAGGCTGGGAATGTTGCCATGAAACCCAAACGACGCCAGGCAGACGGGCAGGGCCATAAAGATGTAGGGGAAGTAGGTGGTATTGCTGGCCGATGTAACCTTGATGTCTCTTAAGATTGAATAATCGACCTGGAAGAAGAAGGAGCCAAACACCACGATAAAGGCGATGATTTTAATACCCAAAAACAACGAGGTGATGCGGCTGGCCGCCAGTGAACTAAACCACAATACGCCCGCAACGAAGATCGCCGTACAGACACCCACTATCCGGGGATTAACATGCGTTCCCTGGTTCATGGCGATGGTTTCACTGATGATAGCGCCGTTTGCGGAGATATAGGCATACGTCAGAATATAAAGCACAAAGGCGACCGTGAAGCCGCTGACGATATTCCACTTATTGCCGATCAGATCTTTGGTAATCGTATTAAAGCTTGAACCGACGGGATAATTTAAATTTGCTTCTAACAATAATAGCCCGGAGTGAAGCATTGAGAACCAGGCGATAATTAAAATAAACGCGCCCCAAAAAAACCATGCCCCTGCCAGATCCACGGGTAAAGCAAACATCCCCCCGCCAATAACTGTACCCGCTATAACCATGACACCCCATACCGACGAGTGTTTAGTCTCTAATTCTAATGCGTTATCCATGGTGCCCCCATCAATGTGGCAAGCCTGACGTTGTTGAACTATTTATTTTGCGGGTGGCTAAAATTATTTAGCCACCCGGGGACAGAAGATTAAATTTCTTTCAGTTTGGCGGTGAAGTGACGTAATACTTTAGGTTCGTAGGTGAAGGTTAATCCTTTAATGTTCATCGCATTTTCTTTAACGTGTTTAAAGGCTTCGACGATGAAATCCATATGCGATTGCGTATAGGTGGCACGCGGAATAGTCAAACGCAGCAGCTCTGCCGGGCAGGGTAACTGCTTACCGGTCTTCGGATCGCGGCCCAGTAAGAAAGAACCAATTTCCACAGCCCGAATACCGGCCACTTTATAGAGCTCACAGGCCAGCGCCTGCGCCGGGAACTGTTCGGCAGGAATATGCGGCAAGAGCTTACCGGCATCCACAAAGGCAGCATGGCCGCCGGCCTGCTGGCAAACCACGCCGATGGCTTCCAGGCCGTCGACCAGGTACTGGACCTGATTAATACGGTATGCCAGCCAGTCCTGGCCCATGCCGTCGTGCAGGCCTACCGCCAGACGCTCCATGGCACCCCCTTCCAGGCCGCCGTAGGTCGGGAAGCCTTCCTGGACGACGCACAAGGTTCTGCACTCGGTATAGACGTCGAAATAGTCGTCATTCTTAATGCACAGCAGGCCGCCCATCGGCACCATGGCATCTTTTTTAGCCGACATGGCCAGCATATCTGCGTACTTGTACGTTTCGCGGGTAATTTCCGCGATGGTCCAGTCTTTATATTCCGCTTCACGTTTTTGAATAAAGTACGCATTCTCGGCGAAGCGCGCGGAGTCCATCACCACCGGGATGTCGTATTTTCTGGCAATCGCGTACATCGCCTTCAGGTTCGCCAGCGACACCGGCTGTCCACCGGCGGAGTTGCTGGTAATGGTGGCGACGATATAAGGGACGTTGGCTGGACCCACTTCTTCGATGCCGTTTTCCAGACCCTGCAGGTCAAAGTTGCCTTTAAAATCGTAACGAATGCCGGTATCAAAGGCTTCCTTGATATACACGTTGCGCACGGTACAGCCATTTATCTGGCTGTGACCCTGGGTGGTATCAAAAAAGTAGTTAGAGAAGGCGACCATTTTCGTGCGATCTAAGCCTTTCTCCTGCTCGCGCTTTTTAATGAGCACCGGAATATAGATCTGCTCAGCGCCGCGCCCCTGGTGGGTCGGGATAGTATACTGATAACCGAAAATACTTTTCACGGCGTCGGACAGCGCATAGTAACTGCGGCTTCCGCTATAGGCTTCGTCTCCGCGCAGCATGGCGGCCTGCATATTCTGTGTAACCGCACCGGTGCCGCTGTCGGTCAGTAAATCAATAAATACGTCTTCGCTATCCAGCAGGAAAGGGTTCATACCCGATTTAATAATCGCGTTGTCGCGATGCTCCCTTGTGGTGCGCTTAACCGGCTCAATAACTCTGATGCGAAATGGCTCTGGTAAATGTTTGAAGTTTTCCATTATATAATTCCTGTTTTTATCGCAGCGGTGCTGGTGGCTATTTTTAATAACCATTAATTCAGGCATACCTGATTCAGCGATACCGCTACGCGGTCGGGAGAATATATTCCACCGACAGAGGCGTGCAGCAGCATAATTGCAGCGCTTACGAGCGCAATGATTTCAGGCATACCAAATAAATAGAGTGTTAATCTATTCAGGTTGCATAGAGAAAGAGAGACGAAGGGAGATTACGGATGGTGATTGACAATTTTATTGTCAATATTGAACCACTTAGAAGTGAGATATGTATTTAAGATAATCGTCATTGATTTATCCTCATTAGACACGCTACTACACTATTCGAATGAGAATATTTGTCTATGTGCAGGTATATTAATTGTGATTGTAATCACAGAGAATATAACAGATATATTTGGTATTTATTCAGGTAATATAGAAAAGGAAAAAGCCGCAATAACAGGGGTGTTATGCGGCTTTTAGCGGAGGGCTGAAACGGGTTTATTTCCCGATGCAGAAACTGGAGAAGATGCGCCCCAGCAGGTCATCCGAGGTAAACTCCCCGGTAATCTCGCTTAACGCCTGCTGCGCCAGACGCAGCTCTTCCGCCAGCAGTTCCCCGGCCCAGGCACCCAGCAGCTGCGCTTTGCCCTGATCCAGATGCATCGCCGCCTGTTCCAGCGCCTGCAGATGGCGACGACGGGCGAGGAAACCGCCCTCCATGCTGGTATCAAAGCCCATGCTCTGCTTCAGATGGTTGCGCAGCGCATCCACCCCCTCGCCGGTGCGCGCCGACAGGCGGATCAGTGAGTGACCATTCACATCACTCAGACCCAGGGTTTCGCCGGTGACGTCGGCTTTGTTACGCACCACGGTGATCGGCAGTTTCGCCGGCAGACGGGCGATAAAGTCCGGCCAGATCTCCGCCGGGTCGATCGCTGCAGTGGTCGTGCCATCGACCATAAACAGCACCCGGTCAGCCTGCTCGATCTCCTGCCAGGCGCGCTCGATACCGATGCGCTCCACTTCGTCGCTGGCATCGCGCAGGCCGGCGGTGTCGATGATATGCAGCGGCATACCGTCGATATGAATATGCTCGCGCAGTACGTCGCGGGTGGTGCCGGCAATGTCGGTGACAATCGCCGCTTCACGGCCCGCCAGCGCGTTCAGCAGGCTCGATTTCCCGGCGTTCGGACGCCCGGCAATCACCACCTTCATCCCTTCGCGCAGCAGGCTGCCCTGACGCGCTTCGGCACGCACCGCGTCGAGATCGTTCATCACGTCGTTAAGCTGGGCTTCGATTTTGCCATCGGAGAGGAAGTCGATCTCCTCATCCGGGAAATCAATGGCCGCTTCCACGTAGATCCGCAGGTGAGTAAGTGCTTCCACAAGGTGGTTAACGCGGTTGGAAAAAGCGCCCTGCAGCGAGTTGAGGGCCGAGCGGGCGGCCTGCTCGGAGCTGGCGTCGATCAGGTCGGCAATCGCCTCGGCCTGGGCCAGATCCAGCTTATCGTTGAGGAAGGCGCGTTCGGAGAACTCGCCCGGCTTCGCAATGCGCAGGCCGGGCAGGGTCAGAATGCGTTTCAGCAGCAGGTCGAGGATCACCGGCCCGCCGTGGCCCTGCAGTTCGAGCACGTCTTCACCGGTAAAGGAGTTCGGGCCCGGGAACCACAGCGCGATGCCCTGGTCCAGCGCCGTGCCGTCGTTATCTTTAAACGGCAGATAGTCGGCGTAGCGCGGCTTGGGTAGTTTACCCAGCACCGCTTCTGCCACCTCGCGCGCCTTCATGCCGGAGATACGCAGAATGCCCACACCACCGCGTCCCGGTGGGGTTGCCTGGGCGACGATAGTGTCGTTCTGGCTCATGGTTTGTCTCTTCTTAATACAATAAAAAAGGCGGTCAACAGACCGCCCTTTAATTTATGTTCCATTTGCCGGGTGGCGCTTCGCTTACCCGGCCTACTCAGAATCAGGAATTTTTCTTCTCGCGGCTATGCAGGCCACGTTTTTCCAGACCACGGTAGATCAGCTGCTGCTGAAGGATGGTTACCAGGTTGCTGACGATATAGTACAGCACCAGACCTGACGGGAACCACAGGAAGAACACGGTGAAGATGACCGGCATAAAGGTCATGATCTTCTGCTGCATCGGGTCGGTCACGGTGGTTGGTGACATCTTCTGGATGAAGAACATCGTCACGCCCATCAGGATCGGCAGGATGTAGTACGGGTCCTGTGCGGACAGGTCATGGATCCACAGTGCGAACGGCGCATGGCGCAGCTCAACGGAGCCCATCAGCATGTAGTACAGCGCAAGGAAGATTGGCATCTGGATCAGCAGCGGGAAGCAGCCACCCAGTGGGTTCACTTTCTCGGCTTTATACAGGGCCATCATCTCCTGGCTCTGACGCTGTTTGTCATCGCCCAGACGCTCACGCATCGCCGCAATTTTCGGCTGCAGCATACGCATCTTCGCCATGGAGGTGTACTGCGCTTTGGTCAGCGGGTACATGATGCCACGAACGATGAAGGTGATAACAATGATGGAGAAGCCCCAGTTGCCCAGGAAGCTGTGGATGAACTTCAGCAGTTTGAACAGCGGCTGAGAGATGAACCACAACCAACCGTAGTCTACGGTCAGATCCAGGTGCGGTGCGACGGCAGCCATTTTGTCCTGGATTTCCGGACCGACCCACAGGGTGCTGCCCAGCGTACCGGTTTGACCCGGCTGAACCAGAACCGGCTCAGACTTATAGCCGATAGCGGCAACGCCGTTCAGGTTAGCGGTATAGAAATTATTGGAACCCGCGTTATTCGGCACCCATGCGGTCGCGAAATACTGTTGCAGCATCGCCACCCAACCGCCTTTCGAGCTGACGTTCAGGTTTTCGTTATCGGCGATGGTGTCGAATTTGTATTTCTCGTACTTGGTATCCGGCGTGGAGTACGCTGCGCCACGGAAGGTATGCAACGCGAAGTTGTTGCTTCCGGTGTCACGGTGCGTCGGCAGATTGATGGTTTGCTTCAGCTGACCAAAGGTGGAGAGCTCCAGCGGTTTCTCGCCGGTGTTCTGCACGCTATAGCCCACGTTCACCGCAAATTCACCGCGTTTCAGGGTGAAGGTTTTGGTGAAGGTGTTGCCCGCTGCATCGGTGTAAGTCATCGGGATCGCGATTTCGTTCTGGCCATCAGCCAGCACAAACGCATCTTTATCGACGTTATACAGTGGACGTGCGCCATTAGCCGGGTTATCCGGGCCATCACGACCGGTCAGGCCGCTCTGTGCCTGATAGATAAACTGCGGCGTGGTTTCCAGTAACTGGAACGGCTCGTTAGAACCGAGCTCTTTCGGGTAAGTTACCAGCAGCGCTTGCTCAACATCACCACCACGGGTGTTGATAGTCAGCTCAAGCACATCGGTCTTAACCGTAATCAGTTTACCCTGGCCACTGGCCGGTACGCCCTGGTCGGCGGCGCTACCCGCTGCGGTGGTCGTTGTCTGCGTGACCTGCTGCTGAGGTTGAGGATTTTTATCCTGCTCCCAAGCCTGGAAGATCATGAAAGACACGAACAACAAAGCGATGATAAGAAGATTGCGTTGCGAATCCATCGTTAGTGTTCTCTGGTATCAAAAGGTCCTGGAGGGACGGGATCGTCTCCACCTGGGTGTAAAGGGTGGCATTTTAATACGCGTTTCACCGTCAACCAACTGCCTTTTATCACACCAAACCTGCGCAATGCCTCAATTCCGTAGCTTGAGCATGTCGGTGTGAAACGGCAGTGTGGCCCGAGTAGCGGACTAATCAGGCGTTGATAGACCCGGATAAGGCCGATCAGGACCCGTGAGCCAGGCGACAGTGGCGGCGCCATAATTTTTCCAACGCTTCCGAGAGAGCACGGTTATCGAGGTCGGCAACCCCTTTTTTAGCCACCACCACGAAATCCATTGAAGGCAGTTCATGTTGACGTAAACGGAAGCTTTCACGCGTCAGACGTTTAATCCGATTGCGTTCGTGCGCACGCTTTACGTTTTTCTTGGCGACAGTGAGACCGATACGGGGATGCCCCAGCGAATTTTGGCGGCCGAGGATGGTGATTTGCGGCGTGCCAGCCCGTTGTGGCTGCTGGAAGACGAAAGTGAAATGAGTGGGAGTTAACAAACGTAACTCCCTGGGAAATGCTAGCTTAACCACGCAGGGGTTAGCTTAATTACTTGGAAACGGTCAGACGTGAACGGCCTTTAGCACGACGACGTGCCAGAACCTGACGACCATTTTTAGTAGCCATACGAGCACGGAAGCCGTGAGAACGGTTGCGCTTCAGTACAGACGGTTGAAAAGTGCGTTTCATGGCGATTTCTACCTAAACTTGAATAAATTCAATGACTTTTTATGGTGTCCGAACGAATAACGAACAATGGACGCCGAAGCCATGGGTGATTAAAGAGGCCGGATTGTAATAATTGTACACTCCAGAGTCAATTCTCTTTCCTTATTTCCCGCGTCTTTCCGCACGTTTTTAGCGTGCAAATTGAGCAGCGTCAGACGCAGGTGTTCGAGTCCCACGCGACGGGTGGGGAATTATACGGGCTCCAGGGCAAATCGCAAGGATCGTCCAGGATCTTCGTTAGATCATTTCAGCAAAAAATCGTCTTTACTCATTAATTTTTCCAATATGCGGCCTAAATCGTGGGGGTGCTCCGTCAGGATCGTTTACACTTACCCCGTTTCGATCCTCCTGTGGATAAATCGGGAAGAAACTGTGAGAAACAGAAGATCTCTGGCTCAGTTTAGGCTATGATCCGCGGTCCTGATCGGATCCCAGGATCCTGATCGGACAAAAACCGCAAAGAGCGGTTCGCACGTCCCCCTTAAACGCCGGGTCTTTTCGACGTGTGTCTACAATCATGACTATTCAATAGCTTTCTTTTTATGTTCGAGTGGAGTCCGCCGTGTCACTTTCGCTTTGGCAGCAGTGTCTTGCCCGATTGCAGGATGAGTTACCAGCCACAGAATTCAGTATGTGGATCCGCCCGTTGCAGGCGGAACTGAGCGATAACACGCTGGCTTTGTATGCGCCAAACCGTTTTGTGCTCGATTGGGTCAGGGACAAATACCTCAATAACATCAATGGACTACTAAACGAATTTTGCGGTGCCGATGCTCCACAGCTGCGTTTCGAAGTGGGCACAAAACCGGTCACCCAAACCCTCAAAGAGACCGTTAACGTCGCCGCTGCACCCGCACAAACCGCGCAGGTTCATATGCCGCGCGTGGCCCCTGCGCCGCGGGCTGGCTGGGACAACGTCCCGGCCCCGGCAGAGCCGACATACCGCTCTAACGTTAACGTCAAACACACCTTTGATAACTTCGTCGAAGGTAAATCGAACCAGCTGGCACGCGCGGCGGCCCGTCAGGTAGCAGATAACCCCGGCGGCGCCTATAACCCGCTGTTCCTTTATGGCGGCACCGGTCTGGGTAAAACGCACCTGCTGCACGCGGTCGGCAACGGCATCATGGCGCGTAAGCCGAATGCCAAAGTGGTGTATATGCACTCCGAGCGCTTCGTTCAGGACATGGTTAAAGCCCTGCAAAACAACGCGATCGAAGAGTTTAAACGCTACTACCGCTCCGTTGATGCGCTGCTGATCGATGACATTCAATTCTTTGCCAATAAAGAACGATCTCAGGAAGAGTTTTTCCACACCTTTAACGCCCTGCTGGAAGGCAATCAGCAGATCATTTTGACCTCGGATCGCTATCCCAAAGAGATCAACGGGGTTGAGGATCGTCTGAAATCCCGCTTCGGCTGGGGCCTGACCGTGGCGATCGAACCGCCAGAGCTGGAAACCCGCGTGGCGATCCTGATGAAAAAGGCCGACGAGAACGACATTCGTCTGCCGGGCGAGGTGGCGTTCTTTATTGCCAAACGCCTGCGTTCCAACGTCCGTGAGCTGGAAGGCGCACTGAACCGTGTGATCGCTAACGCCAACTTCACCGGACGGGCGATCACCATCGATTTCGTGCGTGAAGCGCTGCGCGATCTGCTGGCGCTGCAGGAAAAACTGGTCACCATCGACAATATTCAGAAGACGGTGGCGGAGTACTACAAAATTAAAGTGGCGGACCTGCTGTCCAAACGTCGTTCCCGCTCGGTAGCGAGACCGCGTCAGATGGCGATGGCGCTGGCAAAGGAACTGACCAACCACAGCCTGCCGGAAATCGGCGATGCGTTTGGTGGCCGTGACCATACTACCGTGCTGCACGCCTGTCGTAAGATCGAGCAGCTGCGTGAAGAAAGCCACGACATAAAAGAAGACTTCTCCAATTTAATCAGAACATTATCTTCGTGACGCTATGAAATTTACCGTTGAACGTGAACACTTATTAAAACCGCTGCAACAGGTGAGTGGCCCCTTAGGCGGCCGCCCGACGCTGCCTATTCTCGGTAACCTGCTGCTGCAGGTCGCAGACGGCACGCTGTCGTTGACCGGCACCGATCTCGAGATGGAAATGGTCGCACGCGTGACGCTTTCTCAGCCTCACGAAGCGGGCGCAACCACCGTTCCGGCGCGTAAGTTCTTTGATATCTGCCGTGGCCTGCCTGAAGGGGCAGAGATCGCCGTGCAGCTGGAGGGCGACCGCATGCTGGTGCGCTCCGGCCGCAGCCGTTTCTCGCTCTCCACGCTCCCGGCTATCGACTTCCCGAACCTTGATGACTGGCAGAGCGAAGTTGAATTCACCCTGCCGCAGGCGACCATGAAGCGCCTGATTGAAGCCACCCAGTTCTCGATGGCGCATCAGGACGTTCGTTACTATCTGAACGGCATGCTGTTCGAAACCGAAGGTGAAGAGCTGCGTACCGTGGCCACCGACGGCCACCGCCTGGCGGTCTGCTCTATGCCGATTGGCGTGAGCCTGCCGAACCATTCGGTGATCGTACCGCGTAAAGGCGTGATTGAGCTGATGCGTATGCTCGACGGCGGCGAAACCCCGCTGCGCGTGCAGATTGGCAGCAACAACATCCGCGCTCACGTCGGTGACTTTATCTTCACCTCCAAGCTGGTGGATGGTCGCTTCCCGGACTATCGCCGCGTACTGCCGAAGAACCCGGACAAAACGCTGGAAGCGGGCTGCGATATCCTCAAGCAGGCCTTTGCCCGTGCGGCGATCCTCTCCAACGAGAAGTTCCGCGGCGTGCGCCTGTATGTCAGCGAGAATCAGCTGAAGATCACCGCGAACAACCCGGAGCAGGAAGAGGCCGAAGAGATTCTGGATGTCACCTATGCGGCGGGCACCGAAATGGAGATCGGCTTTAACGTCAGCTACGTGCTGGATGTGCTGAACGCGCTGAAGTGCGAGAACGTGCGTATTCTGCTGACGGACTCCGTGTCGAGCGTACAGATTGAAGATGCCGCATCACAGTCGGCAGCCTATGTTGTCATGCCAATGAGACTGTAATGTCGCTCACCCGCCTGTTGATCCGCGACTTTCGCAATATCGAAAGCGCGGATCTTGCTTTATCGCCCGGCTTTAATTTCCTGGTTGGCGCCAACGGCAGTGGCAAAACCAGCGTGCTGGAAGCCATTTATACGCTGGGCCATGGCCGGGCGTTTCGCAGTTTGCAGATTGGCCGCGTCATTCGCCACGAGCAGGAGTCGTTCATCCTGCATGGTCGTTTACAGGGCGAGGATCATGAAACCGCCATCGGGCTGACCAAAGACAAGCATGGCGACAGCAAGGTGCGCATCGACGGCACCGACGGGCACAAAGTCGCCGAGCTGGCGCTGCTGATGCCGATGCAGCTGATCACCCCCGAGGGGTTTACTTTACTCAACGGCGGCCCCAAATACAGAAGAGCCTTCCTCGACTGGGGATGCTTCCATAACGAAGCGGGCTTCTTTACCGCCTGGAGCAACCTTAAGCGGCTGCTCAAGCAGCGCAATGCCGCGCTGCGCCAGGTGACCCGCTACGCCCAACTGCGGGCGTGGGACAAAGAGCTGATCCCGCTGGCGGAGCAGATCAGCCGCTGGCGCGCCGAGTACAGCGCCGGGATCGCGCAGGACATGGCGGATACCTGCCAACAGTTTTTACCCGAGTTCTCTCTGAGTTTCTCCTTCCAGCGCGGCTGGGAGAAAGAGACCGACTATGCCGAGGTGCTGGAGCGAAGCTTCGAGCGCGATCGCATGCTGACCTACACCGCGCACGGCCCGCACAAGGCGGATTTCCGCATTCGTGCCGACGGTGCGCCGGTGGAAGATACTTTGTCACGCGGGCAGCTCAAACTCCTGATGTGCGCGCTGCGCCTGGCGCAGGGCGAGTTCTTGACCCGTGAAAGCGGACGACGCTGCCTGTACCTGATTGATGATTTTGCCTCGGAACTTGACGACGCGCGGCGCGGGCTGCTTGCCAGCCGCTTAAAAGCCACGCAGTCGCAGGTTTTCGTCAGCGCCATCAGCGCTGAACACGTAATGGACATGTCGGACAAAAATTCGAAGATGTTCACCGTGGAAAAGGGTAAAATAACGGATTAACCCAAGAATAAATGAGCGAGAAACGTTGATGTCGAATTCTTATGACTCCTCCAGTATCAAAGTCCTGAAAGGGCTGGATGCGGTGCGTAAGCGCCCGGGTATGTATATCGGCGACACGGATGACGGCACCGGTCTGCACCACATGGTATTTGAGGTTGTGGATAACGCTATCGACGAAGCGCTCGCGGGTCACTGTAAAGACATCGTGGTGACCATCCACGCCGACAACTCCGTCTCCGTAACCGATGATGGCCGTGGCATCCCGACCGGTATCCACCCGGAAGAGGGCGTCTCTGCGGCGGAAGTGATCATGACCGTCCTGCACGCAGGCGGTAAGTTCGATGATAACTCCTATAAAGTCTCCGGTGGTCTGCACGGCGTTGGCGTCTCTGTAGTTAACGCCCTTTCGCAGAAGCTGGAACTGCTGATCCGCCGCGAAGGCAAAGTGCATCAGCAAACCTACGTGCACGGCGTGCCTCAGGCTCCGCTGGCCGTGACCGGTGAAACTGACGTGACCGGGACTCAGGTCCGTTTCTGGCCAAGCCATGAAACCTTCACCAACGTCACCGAGTTTGAATATGAGATCCTCGCCAAACGTCTGCGCGAGCTGTCATTCCTGAACTCCGGCGTCTCTATCCGCCTGCGCGACAAACGCGACGGCAAAGAAGACCACTTCCATTATGAAGGCGGGATCAAGGCGTTCGTTGAGTACCTGAACAAGAACAAAACGCCAATTCACCCGAATATCTTCTATTTCTCCACCGAGAAAGACGGTATCGGCGTGGAAGTGGCGCTGCAGTGGAACGACGGTTTCCAGGAAAACATCTACTGCTTTACCAACAACATCCCGCAGCGCGATGGCGGTACGCACCTGGTCGGCTTCCGTACGGCGATGACCCGTACCCTGAACGCCTACATGGACAAAGAAGGCTACAGCAAAAAAGCGAAAGTCAGCGCCACCGGTGACGATGCCCGTGAAGGCCTGATTGCTGTTGTCTCCGTGAAAGTGCCGGATCCGAAGTTCTCCTCCCAGACCAAAGACAAGCTGGTCTCTTCAGAGGTGAAATCGGCGGTTGAACAGCAGATGAACGAGCTGCTGAGCGAATACCTGCTCGAAAACCCGTCCGACGCCAAAATCGTGGTCGGCAAAATTATCGATGCGGCGCGTGCCCGTGAAGCGGCGCGTAAAGCCCGTGAGATGACCCGTCGTAAAGGCGCGCTGGATCTGGCTGGCCTGCCGGGCAAACTGGCGGACTGCCAGGAACGCGACCCGGCGCTGTCCGAACTGTACCTCGTGGAAGGGGACTCCGCGGGCGGTTCTGCGAAGCAGGGCCGTAACCGTAAGAACCAGGCGATCCTGCCGCTGAAGGGTAAAATCCTCAACGTTGAGAAGGCGCGCTTCGACAAGATGCTCTCCTCTCAGGAAGTGGCGACGCTGATCACCGCCCTGGGCTGCGGCATTGGCCGTGACGAGTACAACCCGGACAAGCTGCGCTATCACAGCATCATCATCATGACCGATGCGGACGTCGACGGCTCGCACATCCGTACGCTGCTGTTGACCTTCTTCTACCGTCAGATGCCGGAAATCGTTGAGCGTGGTCACGTCTACATTGCCCAGCCGCCGCTGTACAAAGTGAAGAAAGGCAAGCAGGAACAGTACATCAAAGACGACGAGGCGATGGATCAGTACCAGATCGCTATCGCCCTTGACGGTGCGACCCTGCACGCCAACTCAAGCGCCCCGGCGCTGGCGGGTGAACCGCTGGAACGTCTGGTCTCTGAGTTCAACGCCACGCAGAAGATGATTGGCCGCATGGAGCGTCGCTTCCCGCGCACGCTGCTGAAAGCGCTGGTCTATCAGCCGACGCTGTCCGAAGCTGACCTCAGCAGCGAGCAGGCCGTGACCCGTTGGGTGAACACCCTGGTGACCGATCTGAACGAGAACGAGCAGCACGGCAGCCAGTGGAAGTTCGACGTCAACGAGAACACCGAGCTGCAGCAGTTCGAGCCGGTGATCCGCGTGCGTACCCACGGTGTGGATACCGACTACCCGCTGGATCAGGAGTTTGTGACCGGTGCGGAGTACCGTCGTATCTGTACTCTGGGCGAGAAGCTGCGCGGTCTGATCGAAGACGATGCCTTTATCGAACGCGGCGAACGCCGTCAGCCGGTTGCCAGCTTCGAGCAGGCGCTGGAGTGGCTGGTGAAAGAGTCCCGTCGTGGCCTCTCCATTCAGCGTTATAAAGGTCTGGGCGAGATGAACCCGGATCAGCTGTGGGAAACCACCATGGATCCGGAAAGCCGCCGCATGCTGCGCGTCACCGTTAAAGACGCGATTGCAGCGGACCAGCTGTTCACCACCCTGATGGGCGATGCGGTTGAACCACGTCGTGCCTTTATCGAAGAGAACGCCCTGAAAGCGGCCAATATCGATATCTAAGCCGTTTGTTCCCCCGGTGGCGCTATGCTTACCGGGGCTACAAAATCTGTAGGCCCGGTAAGCGCTAGCGCCACCGGGCTTTTCTTTGCCCGCAAAAGAGGAATCCCGCTTCCCCTTTCTATCCCCCTTTTCTTTACTGTTTTTTGAGCGGAATCGCGTTAGCATGAACCCAGACTCATTCCAACCGGGGATCCCATGGCTATCAAACTCATTGCAATCGATATGGACGGCACGCTGCTGCTGCCCGATCACACCATCTCTCCCGCCGTAAAAGACGCGATTGCCGCAGCCCGCGCCAAAGGCGTGAACGTGGTGCTGTGCACCGGTCGCCCGTATGCTGGGGTACATAACTACCTGAAAGAGCTGCACATGAGTGAGCCAGGGGATTACTGCATTACCTACAACGGCGCGCTGGTGCAGAAAGCGGCCGACGGCAGCACGGTGGCGCAAACCGCGCTGAGCTATGACGATTACCGCTATCTGGAACAACTCTCCCGCGACGTGGGCTCGCACTTCCACGCCCTCGACCGCAACACGCTCTATACCGCCAACCGCGACATCAGCTACTACACGGTGCATGAATCCTTCGTCGCCACCATCCCGCTGGTGTTCTGCGAAGCGGATAAGATGGATCCGGCCACCCAGTTCCTGAAAGTGATGATGATTGATGAGCCTGCCATTCTGGATCAGGCCATCGCCCGTATCCCGGCGGAAGTGAAAGAGAAGTACACCGTGCTGAAAAGTGCGCCGTACTTCCTCGAAATCCTCGATAAACGCGTCAATAAAGGCACCGGCGTGAAGTCGCTGGCCGACGCGCTGGGGATCAAACCGGAAGAGATCATGACCCTGGGCGATCAGGAAAACGACATTGCGATGCTGGAATATGCTGGCTTAGGCGTGGCCATGGAAAACGCGATCCCGTCGGTGAAAGAGGTGGCTAACTTCGTCACCAAATCTAACCTCGAAGACGGCGTGGCATACGCTATTGAGAAGTTTGTCCTGAATTAAGGCCTGGCAAAATCCACGCTCCACAACCCGCACCCGTTGCGGGTTTTTTTATCCCCGCAGGAACCTTTCTTTAACATTCCTTTCACTGATTGTTCTTTTTGTGATCCAGATTGTAGTACAACATTGCGTGATTGTACTACATTACGACCACGGCAATGACGAATGGCATCACGTTTGTACTGCAAAATTGAGGCGAAATTCAGCTGTCGCGGTAAAGTAGTGATGGACATACAGAGCACAAGGACTCTCCATGACTCTCAATAAAACCGATCGCATCGTCATTACGCTGGGCACCCAGATTGTGGGTGGCAAATACGTTCCCGGCTCGCCGCTGCCCGCAGAGGCGGAGCTGTGTGAGGAGTTTGAAACCTCGCGCAACATCATCCGGGAAGTGTTCCGCTCGCTGATGGCGAAGCGGCTGATTGAAATGAAGCGTTATCGCGGCGCCTTTGTCGCCCCGCGAAACCAGTGGAACTACCTCGATACCGACGTTCTGCAGTGGGTGCTGGAAAACGACTACGACCCACGGCTGATCGGCGCGATGAGCGAGGTGCGAAACCTGGTTGAGCCAGCCATCGCCCGCTGGGCGGCGGAACGCGCAACCTCCGGCGACCTGGCGCAGATTGAGTCGGCCCTGAACGACATGATCGCCAATAACCAGAACCGGGATGCCTTTAACGAGGCGGACATCCGCTACCACGAGGCGGTGCTGCAGTCGGTACATAACCCGGTGTTACAGCAGCTTAGCGTGGCGATCAGCTCGCTACAGCGAGCAGTATTTGAACGAACCTGGATGGGTGATGAGGCCAATATGCCGAAGACGCTCCAGGAACATAAAGCGCTGTTCGATGCGATACGGCATCAGGACAGCGATGCGGCAGAGCAGGCGGCATTAACCATGATCGCCAGCTCAACACGAAGGTTGAAGGAAATCACATGACATCTCGCTACATCGCAATTGACTGGGGATCGACCAATCTGCGCGCCTGGCTCTACCAGGGCGAACAGTGCCTGGAGAGCAGGCAATCCGAAGCAGGCGTCACGCGCCTGAACGGTAAATCCCCCGAGGCGGTGTTAGCAGAGGTGACACAAAACTGGCGCGATGGCGCCACGCCGGTAGTGATGGCGGGAATGGTCGGCAGCAACGTGGGCTGGAAGGTTGCCCCGTACCTGCCGGTTCCTGCCCATTTCTCTGCCATTGGCGAACAGTTAACGTCCGTTGGCGACAATGTCTGGATCATTCCCGGGCTGTGCGTCTCCCGCGACGATAACCACAACGTGATGCGCGGCGAAGAGACTCAGCTGCTCGGCGCACGCACGCTCTCTCCTTCTTCTGTCTACGTGATGCCCGGTACGCACTGTAAATGGGTGCAGGCCGATGCTCAGCAGATCCAGGATTTTCGCACCGTAATGACCGGCGAATTGCACCATCTGTTGCTTAAGCATTCGCTGGTGGGCGCTGGCTTACCTGAGCAGGATGCCTCCCCCGAGGCGTTTGCCGCCGGGCTTGAGCGCGGGATCGCTTCCCCCGCCGTTTTGCCGCAGCTTTTTGAGGTTCGCGCCTCGCACGTGTTGGGAACCCTTCCCCGCGAGCAGGTCAGCGAGTTTTTATCGGGCCTGCTGATTGGCGCAGAAGTCGCCTCCCTGAGCGAGCAGTTCGCCGGGCAGCAGTCCATCACCCTCGTCGCGGGTTCCTCGCTGACCTCACGTTATCGCCAGGCGTTCCACGCCATCGGGCGTGACGTGGCGGCGGTGGAGGGCGACACGGCATTTCAGGCTGGAATAAGGAGCATCGCTCATGCAGTGGCAAACTAATCTTCCTCTTATCGCGATCCTGCGCGGCATCACCCCCGACGAGGCCTTAGCCCACGTTGGCGCGGTAATCGACGCCGGATTCGACGCGGTCGAAATCCCGCTCAACTCTCCCGAGTGGGAGAAAAGCATTCCGGCGGTCGTGGATGCCTTTGGCGACAGAGCGCTGATCGGCGCGGGTACCGTGTTACAGCCGGAGCAGGTGGACAGGCTGGCGAAGATGGGCTGCAGGCTCATTGTGACGCCCAATATCAACCCTGAGGTGATCCGCCGCGCGGTGGGCTACGGCATGACCGTCTGCCCGGGATGCGCCACGGCGACAGAAGCCTTTACCGCTCTCGATGCGGGCGCGCAGTCGCTCAAAATTTTCCCGTCGTCGGCCTTTGGCCCGGATTACATCAAAGCGCTGAAAGCGGTCTTACCCGCCAGCGTACCGGTCTTTGCCGTGGGCGGCGTAACGCCAGAAAACCTGGCCCAGTGGATGAAAGCCGGCTGTGTCGGTGCGGGCCTGGGCAGCGATCTCTATCGCGCCGGGCAGTCCGTAGAACGTACCGCCCAGCAGGCAGCGGCATTTGTTAAAGCGTATCGAGAGGCAGTGAAATGAAAATAACCAAACTCACCACGTACCGTTTACCTCCGCGTTGGATGTTCCTGAAAATCGAAACCGACGAAGGGGTGGTTGGCTGGGGCGAACCGGTCATCGAAGGCCGCGCGCGTACCGTCGAAGCGGCAGTGCATGAGCTGGGCGAATACCTGATTGGCCAGGATCCGGCACGCATTAACGACCTGTGGCAGGTGATGTACCGCGCGGGCTTCTACCGCGGCGGCCCGATCATGATGAGCGCCATCGCCGGTATCGACCAGGCGCTGTGGGATATCAAAGGCAAAGTGCTGAATGCTCCGGTCTGGCAGCTGATGGGCGGCCTGGTGCGCGACAAAATCAAAGCCTACAGCTGGGTAGGCGGCGACCGTCCGGCGGAAGTAATCGACGGCATCAACAAGCTGCGCGGCATCGGTTTTGACACCTTTAAGCTCAACGGCTGCGAAGAGATGGGCATTATCGACAACTCGCGTGCGGTCGATCGCGCCGTGAATACCGTGGCGCAGATCCGCGAGGCCTTCGGCAACGAGATTGAATTTGGTCTGGACTTCCACGGCCGCGTCAGCGCGCCGATGGCGAAAGTGCTGATCAAAGAGCTGGAGCAGTATCGTCCGCTGTTTATCGAAGAGCCGGTGCTGGCCGAGCAGGCCGAGTATTACCCGAAACTGGCGGAGCAGACCCATATTCCCATCGCAGCAGGGGAACGTATGTTCTCGCGCTTCGAGTTCAAACGCGTGCTGGAGGCGGGCGGTATTGCGATCCTGCAGCCGGATCTCTCCCACGCGGGCGGCATCACCGAATGCTACAAAATTGCCGGAATGGCGGAAGCTTACGACGTGGCGCTGGCACCGCACTGCCCGCTGGGGCCGATTGCGCTGGCCGCCTGTCTGCACGTGGACTTTGTCTCCCGCAACGCCGTGTTCCAGGAACAGAGCATGGGCATTCACTACAACAAGGGCGCGGAGCTGCTCGACTTTGTGAAGAACAAAGAAGACTTCAGTATGGAAGGCGGTTTCTTCAAACCGTTAACGAAGCCGGGCCTTGGCGTGGAGATCGACGAAGCCAAAGTCATTGAGCTGAGTAAAAATGCGCCGGACTGGCGTAACCCGTTATGGCGTCATGAAGACGGTTCTGTAGCGGAGTGGTAAATGCGCGTCATACTTCGCGCTGGTGATGCGTTGGCTGCGCTTTCTTACCCCGGTCACATACTTTTGTATGCTCCCGGGGATGCGAAAACTTGCCGCATTACTCGGCTTGTCGCCTCGCCCCTTTGGGGCCAGCGCAAGCGCTGTTCAAAAACGCTAATGCGTTTTTGTCCCCAGCACGAATTATTTAGCGCATTCTGGTTAAGTTTTTAATTAAAAAATCAAATACACCCTCTGTAATTTACAGGGCATGGTGAGCGGCTTCGCTATGCCCAAAATCTGGAGACAGATTGCGATGGATATTCCAGTTACTGCTACAAAAACCGGGCGTCGCCGTTACCTGACGCTGATTATGATCTTTATTACCGTGGTCATCTGTTATGTCGACCGCGCCAACCTCGCCGTGGCCTCGGCCCATATTCAGGAAGAGTTTGGTATCACCAAAGCGGAAATGGGCTACGTCTTCTCGGCCTTTGCCTGGCTCTATACGCTGTGCCAGATCCCGGGCGGCTGGTTCCTCGACCGCGTCGGCTCGCGCCTGACCTACTTTATCGCCATTTTCGGCTGGTCCGTGGCGACGCTGTTCCAGGGCTTTGCCACCGGCTTAATGTCGCTGATTGGCCTGCGTGCCATCACCGGTATTTTCGAAGCCCCGGCGTTCCCCACCAACAACCGTATGGTGACCAGCTGGTTCCCGGAGCATGAACGTGCCTCTGCGGTTGGGTTCTATACTTCCGGCCAGTTTGTCGGCCTGGCGTTCCTGACCCCGCTGCTGATCTGGATCCAGGAGCTGCTGAGCTGGCACTGGGTGTTTATCGTTACCGGTGGGATCGGCATCATCTGGTCGCTAATCTGGATTAAGGTTTATCAGCCGCCGCGTCTGACCAAAAGCATCACCAAAGCCGAACTGGACTACATCCGCGACGGCGGCGGTCTGGTGGATGGCGATGCGCCGGTGAAAAAAGAGGCGCGTCAGCCGCTGACCAAAGCCGACTGGAAGCTGGTGTTCCACCGTAAGCTGGTGGGCGTTTACCTGGGGCAGTTTGCGGTGACCTCGACGCTGTGGTTCTTCCTCACCTGGTTCCCGAACTACCTGACCCAGGAGAAAGGCATTACTGCGCTGAAGGCGGGCTTTATGACCACGGTGCCGTTCCTGGCAGCCTTCTTTGGCGTGCTGCTATCCGGCTGGCTGGCGGATAAGCTGGTGAAAAAAGGCTACTCCCTGGGTATCGCGCGTAAGACGCCGATCATCTGTGGGCTGCTGATCTCCACCTGCATCATGGGCGCGAACTACACCAACGATCCGGTGTGGATTATGACCCTGATGGCGGTGGCGTTCTTCGGGAATGGCTTCGCCTCTATCACCTGGTCGCTGGTATCGTCCCTGGCGCCGATGCGTCTGATCGGCCTGACCGGCGGGGTGTTCAACTTCGTTGGCGGCCTGGGGGGCATCACCGTGCCGCTGGTGATCGGCTACCTGGCGCAGGACTACGGTTTCGGCCCGGCGCTGGTCTATATCTCAGCGGTAGCGCTGATCGGCGCGCTCTCCTACATCCTGCTGGTAGGGGACGTGAAACGGGTAGGCTAATCTCCGGCAATGCTATACCCTGATGCGACATCCGCGCATCAGGGTATCCTCATGAAACAAATCACCTTCGCTCCCCGCAATCACCAGCTCACCAACACCCGCACCTGGACCGCAGACAGCCAGTGGCTGGTCTTTGACGTCCGTCCTTCCGGCGCGTCCTTTACCGGGGAAACCATCGAGCGGGTTAACGTTGAAACGGGCGAGGTGGAGGTGATTTACCGCGCCAGCAACGGTGCGCATGTCGGGGTGGTGACCGTTCACCCTGCGGAAAATAAATATGTCTTTATCCACGGCCCGCAAAATCCCGATGCCCACTGGCAGTATGATTTTCACCACCGCCAGGGGGTGATTGCCAACCAGGGGCTGTTGAGCAATCTCGATGCGATGGATATCACCGCGCCCTTCACCCCCGGCGCGCTGCGCGGCGGCAGCCATGTCCATGTGTATAGCCCGGACGGACAATACGTTAGCTTTACCTATAACGACCACGTGCTTCACGAGTACGATCCAGCGCTCGATTTACGCAACGTGGGCGTGGCCGCGCCATTCGGTCCGGTGAACCCGCAGGGCGATCACCCGCGCAACTATGGCGGCACGCACTGGAGCGTGCTGGTCAGCCGCACCACTCCGACGCCAAAACCGGGCAGCGATGAGATCAACCGCGCCTATGAAGAGGGCTGGGTCGGCAACGACAGGCTGGCCTTTATCGGCGATACCCTTTCCGCTAACGGTGAAAAAGTGCCGGAGCTGTTTATCGTGGATCTGCCGAAAGACGAGCAGGGCTGGAAACAGGCCGGCGATTTACCGCTTCAGGGCACGGCGGATCGTATGCCCGCTCCGCCTGACGGCGTGGTGCAGCGCCGCTTAACCTTTACCCATAACCACCGTTATCCGGGTCTGGTGAACGTGCCGCGCCACTGGGTACGCAGCAACCCGCAGGCAACGCACATCGCGTTCCTGATGCGTGATGATAACGGCGTAGTGCAGCTGTGGCTGATCGCCCCGGAAGGGAGAGAGCCGCGTCAGCTTACCCATAATGAAAGCGACATTCAGTCGGCGTTTAACTGGCATCCTGCAGGCCATTTGCTGGGGTTTGTGCTGGAGGAGCGTATTGCTCAGTGTGATGTCGCCACAGGCGCGGTGACGTTTTTGACGTCCGATCACGGCAACCCGCCGTCGGGGGATGCGGTGGTTTACTCGCCTGACGGGCGCTATCTGGCCTGGATGGAGGAGGTCGGCGGCTTCCGTCAGATTTGGGTGACAGAAACCGGGTGCTAATCAGCGAGAGGGCATGGCAGCGGGCGGGATGACGGCGTTGGTCGCCAGCGTCTTCTCCTCGCTTTGCTCTACGCGGGAGCGAACGGATTTATCCTTGCGGAAGAGATCCCACGGCAGCAGCAGGGTATCGACAACAGCAGTAAACGGCATATCCAGCACCACCAGGGATTTAGTGCCCCAGTTGGTGTCGTCATCCGCCAGCATGTTCGCGCTGGCGCGCGTGCCGGGATAGGTTCCTTCTTTACCGCCGGTGTGAGACATCACGCTCGAACATCCGCAAAGCACAATCACCGCGCTGAACATCGTCAGCTTTATCAGAACATTTTTCATTATCAGTCAGTCATCATCAATGGCCTGCAACAGACCCGCAACCGGGTTTATAACGGGCCATTGTCAAAATGAATAGTTGAAAAGTACCGCTCTGTGGCACCTATCGCATTTTAACCTTACGTGCTGTAGTCCCAGTCTATTCCAGTACCCGCAAAGTGCAAAAAATTCTCGCTGCGTTGCTCTTGAAAAGAACGGAAGCAGACCCATTTTAAGAGTGTATCAATGAACAAACGTGCCTGAGGGGCGTTTGGGATACCCCAGCCTGTCCACCGTGGAAGGCGACAATTCTTGCTGATTTCAGGAGTTTTAACTGTATGCGTAACTTTGATCTTTCTCCGCTTTATCGTTCAGCCATTGGCTTCGATCGTCTGTTCAATCATTTAGAAAACAACCAAAGCCAGAGCAACGGCTACCCTCCATACAATGTTGAATTGGTTGACGAAAACCACTATCGCATCGCGATTGCCGTGGCCGGTTTTGCTGAAAGCGAACTGGAGATCACCGCGCAGGACAACCTGCTGGTGGTGAAAGGCGCTCATGCGGGCGAGCAGAAAGAACGTACTTACCTCTATCAGGGCATCGCGGAACGTAACTTTGAACGCAAGTTCCAGTTAGCTGAGAACATTCACGTTCACGGCGCGAACCTGGTCAACGGCCTGCTGTATATCGATCTGGAACGTGTGATCCCGGAAGCGAAAAAACCGCGCCGTATCGAAATTAATTAATTGATCGGGTCGCTGCGGCGGCCCATACCGGAATGCTTGCCGATATCGGGAGCATATGTGAATCCATCAGGATTTACAGGAATAACCGCGCACAAAATTAACCTGTGCCGAACTCGCTTCTCAGAAGGAGATTTAGTATGCGTAACTACGATTTATCCCCGCTGCTGCGTCAGTGGATCGGTTTTGACAAACTGGCTAACGCGCTGCAAAGCACCACCGAAAGCCAGACCTTCCCGCCGTACAACATCGAAAAGAGCGACGATAACCACTATCGCATTACGCTCGCGGTGGCGGGATTCAGCCAGCAGAACCTGGATATCCAGCTGGAAGGCACGCGCCTGACGGTGAAAGGCACGCCGGAAAAACCGGAGACCGAAACCAAATGGCTGCACCAGGGGCTGGTCACTCAGCCGTTCAGCCTGAGCTTTACCCTCGCTGAACATATGGAAGTGACGGGCGCCACCTTCACCAACGGGCTGCTGCATATCGACATCACCCGCAACGTGCCGGAAGAGATTGCTCCGCAGCGGATCGCCATCAGCGAACGCCCGGCGTTAAATAGCTAATGCGGGTTTGTGCGGCCTGATGCCCTCACCCCGACCCTCTCCCACAGGGAGAGGGCGAAAAGACTAAAAGCGGTCACCTTCGGGTGACCGTTGTTTTGTGCGCCATCGCCCATACAACCCGCCTGCGCTCTGCGAAAATCCCTGCTAATAATAATGTTATTCACAGGGATGCCGTCATGAGTGATATAGCGTTAACGGTCAGTATTCTGGCGTTGGTTGCGGTGGTCGGGCTGTGGATAGGCAATATCAAAATCCGCGGCGTCGGGTTTGGCATTGGCGGCGTGCTGTTTGGCGGGATATTTGTCGGCCACTTTGCCGACCAGCTGGGCATCACGCTCAGCGCCCAAATGCTGCACTTCATTCAGGAATTTGGCCTGATCCTCTTTGTGTACACCATCGGCATTCAGGTTGGGCCCGGCTTTTTCGCCTCGCTGCGGGTCTCGGGTCTGCGTCTCAACCTCTTTGCGATGGGGATTGTGGTGATGGGCGGGCTGGTCACCGCCCTGCTGCATAAGCTCTTCGCCATCCCGCTGCCGGTGGTGCTGGGCATTTTCTCCGGGGCGGTCACCAACACCCCCGCGCTGGGGGCCGGGCAGCAAATTCTGCGCGATCTGGGTATCGAGCCCGGCATCGTGGATCAGATGGGCATGAGCTACGCCATGGCCTACCCGTTCGGCATCTGCGGCATTCTGCTCACCATGTGGCTGATGCGCGTTCTGTTTCGCATCAACGTGGAGCAAGAGGCGCAGCAGCACGAATCCACCCTCACCCAGGGTCAGGCGCTGATTAAAACCATCAACATCCGCGTCGACAACCCCAATCTCAACAACCTGGCGATTCAGGATGTGCCGATCCTCAACAGCGCCAACATTATCTGTTCCCGCCTGAAGCGCGAGCAGACCCTGATGGTGCCGCTGCCCGGGACGGTGATCCAGACCGGCGACCTGCTGCACCTCGTCGGCCAGCCGGCAGATCTGAACAACGCCCGGCTGGTGATTGGCCAGGAGGTTGACACCTCGCTCTCCACCCGCGGCACCGATATGCGCGTCGAGCGGGTGGTGGTCACCAACGAGCAGGTATTAGGCAAGAAAATCCGCGAACTGCAGGCCAAAGAGCGTTATGACGTGGTGATATCGCGCCTGAACCGCGCCGGGATCGAGCTGGTGGCCAGCCCGGATGCCAGCCTGCAGTTTGGCGATATTCTCAACCTTGTCGGGCGTCCGGCCTCCATCGACGCCGTCGCCAATATGGTGGGCAACGCGCAGCAAAAACTGCAGCAGGTGCAGATGCTGCCGGTGTTTATCGGCATTGGTCTTGGCGTCCTTCTCGGCTCCATCCCGCTGTACGTGCCGGGGTTCCCGGTGGCGCTCAAGCTGGGGCTGGCGGGCGGGCCGCTGATTATGGCCCTGATCCTCGGGCGTATCGGCTGCGTGGGTAAGCTCTACTGGTTTATGCCCCCGAGCGCTAACCTCGCCCTGCGCGAGCTGGGGATTGTCCTGTTTCTGGCGGTGGTGGGGCTGAAATCGGGCGGGGATTTCGTCCAGACGCTGGCGCGCGGCGACGGGGTCAGCTGGATTGGCTATGGCATCCTCATTACCGCCGTTCCGCTGATCACCATGGGCATTCTGGCGCGGCTGTTGGCGAAGATGAACTATTTAACCCTGTGCGGCATGCTGGCCGGTTCGATGACCGATCCCCCGGCGCTGGCCTTTGCCAACAACCTGCACGCCACCAGCGGTGCGGCGGCGCTCTCCTACGCCACGGTCTATCCGCTGGTGATGTTCATGCGCATCATCACACCGCAGCTGCTGGCGGTGCTGTTCTGGGGGATGGGTTAAACCTCTAACCCTAATCTGACGAACTGCTCTGCCGGGGCGTCGCTCTCACGTAGCAGACGCACCAGCAGGGCGATCATCCGCGCTTCGATGGCCTTATCCTCAATCGGGTACTGCTGGTGCGGATCGGTATGTAAATCGAACAGCAGATGGCCCACGCGATTCACCCCCGGGTATTTTTCCTGCGCCGGAATACGCAACGTTTTAACCCCTTTGGTAAAGCGGAAGGGCGGTGCCAGGGCGATTGACTCCAGCTCCTCCGGGGTAAAGCGGGTATTCATCTTGATCGGCATCAGGGTGTAGTTGGCGATGTCATTTTCCCGCCCGGGCAGCGCGGCGCGCATATAGACATAGCGCCCGTCCGTGACGTTGACATGGCCGCTGAAGACCCCGAACAGCGCCGCGTCACGCACCGGAGTATCGTCCTCAAGAATGCGGGCTAACGGCCTGCCCTGGACGTCGGGTGGGATAGGCTGGTTGAAGAACTCCAGCAGCGTGGGCGCCCAGTCAATCATCTGCACCAGCGCATCGCGCTGCACCCCCTGATGGGCGCTGCGCGGATCCCAGATAAACAGCGGGTTATTCGCCACCTCGTTGTAATAGGGCATCTGGTTTTTCGCCCACCAGCCATGCTCCCCGAGCAGAAAGCCGTGATCGGTGCCGACAATCAACATCGTATCGCGCCACAGATCGTGGCGGTCCATCAGGTCGAGAATCCGGCCGAGGTTGCGATCGCACATGGAGACCAGGGCGCGATAGCGGCAGCGAATATGCTCTATCGCCTCCGGGCTCTCCTCCACCTTGCCGCGCGGCCAGTCGTAGTGCGGCCCGTCCCAGGGATCCTGATATAACGCGAGATATTCCTCGGTGGTGTAAAACGGCTCGTGCGGGTCGAAGGTCTCTACCTGCAACAGCCAGCTGTCCTGCTGATGGTTCTTGTCGATAAATTCGCACCCGGCGTTAAAGACCCGGGTTTGCGGGAAGTCCGCCTCCTGCTGAATGTAGCCGCGGTTAACCCAGTCGTGCCGCCAGAGCCCCGAGACCCCACCGCCGGTTTGCTTCTGCGGCACCCGCAGCACCTCCGGAATTGCGGGGTCGGCGACGCTGGCCTTCCAGTGATCCCCCTCCTGACCGCGGATTATTTCCCATGAGCTGTAGCGATTGTGGTAGTTGCCGCCGCCGTCCTCCCAGTAGTGCAGATGGTCGCTGATCAGGTGGGTATAAACGCCCGCTTTTTTCAGCAGCTCCGGCATGGAGTCGTCGAACGGCTCCAGCGGCCCCCACTCCCGGTGCAAAAAATTGTACCGGCCGGTGTGCAGCTCCCGGCGGGCGGGCATGCAGGGCATGCTGCCGACATAGCTGTTGTTGAAGGTGGCGCAGCGGGTCGCCAGGCGCTGGAAGTTGGGCGCCTGAGTGATCATATCCCCGTAAGGGGGCAGATAGTGTTTATTCAGGCTGTCGAAGAGCAGAATGATGGCTTTCATCGTCGCTCCTTAACGGGCCTGAATCAGGTGCGGGAAATGCTCTTCAATCACCGCGTAGATCTGTTTCCCGATGGTCTCTCCGTCCATAATATTTTCGATGGGGATCAGATACTGCCCGTGGCGCGGATCGAGGCTTACCACATCAATCAGCTTTTTCGAAATGGCGTAGATATCCGCCCATTCGGTAAATCCGCCGACCTCGCCCGCGGCGGTATGCTCCATGTCGAAATCAATGTCATATTTCGCTAAGGCTTTTTTCACCACCGTCTGCAACATCACGCTACTGCCGACACCGTAGCCGCAAACAAACAGAATATTAATTTTGTCTTTCATGACGATATCCTTTTCACAATGAGATGATTTAGCCCGCGTAAGGCCCGAGATGGAACGTTGAGGCAATAAACTTAAGCACTTCACAAATGGCAGGCCATAAAGTCGCCCAGTCGAAAATACCGGTCCAGCCCACCCCTTCGGCTGCCAGCCCGGTTAAGGGAATAGCCCATACGGTGCCGAAGGTTTGAATAATCCCCAGCAGGAAAGTACAAATAATCACGGCGCGATAACCGCCCAGCCTGTTGGCTAATACTCCAATCGGGCCGCCGGAGAAAAATAATGGCACAAAACCGGGGAGCACCATAATAGGGCTGTGGGTAATAAGCAGAATGCCCATCGAGAAAATAGTGCCGAAGGTACAGAAGATAAAACCAAGAGTGGCGGCATTTGGGGAGAAAGGTAATAAGGCTGCGACATCGACGGCGGGAATCGCGTTCGGGATTAAACGATCCTGCCAGCCTTTAAAGGAGGCGTTAATTTCCCCGACCATCATGCGCACTCCCTGTAACAGGATCACCATATACATGGAGAACTGCAGGCCGAGGTTAATAATATAAATATACCAGGGCTTCCCTTTTGCCATGGCCTGAACGTTATCAATGCCGGTGGTCAGTAAGAACCCGCCGACGAACAGGGTCATCACGATGGCAATAGAGGTGACGTTATGGTTAAAAATCGCCAGCCAGCCGGGCAGCTTCATGTTCTCGGCATCCTGCTTCTCGGCGTCGCCAAACAGGTGGGCGAATTTCGAGAAAAACCAGATCCCCAGCATCTGGTTATGGGCGATGGTAAAGCCCGCGTTATTGGTGATTTTAGCGACCGGTTTGGCAATAAGGGTGGTGGCAAACGCCCAGAACAGACCGGTTAAGATCCCGGCGATAATAATTGACGGCACCCAGCCAAAGCCCAGCCAGAAGACAATCAGCCACAGCACCGCCTGGGAGTGTGACACCCCGGTATTGCCGGTGAGGAAAATGCCTTTCACCTTTGTATAGCGGCCAAACAGGACCAGCAGCAGGTTGGTGAAAAAGGCCAGGACAAACACATAGCCTACAAAACCGAAGTTATCCCCGAGCGCGATCTGGGTTGCCGCTTTCATGGCATAGGAATCCATTAAATAACCATGGATGCCATAAGACTTGCTCACCGCATCAGCGACGGGTTTAAAGGTGGCCGAAAACTGAAACCCGCCGAAGAGCACCATCATTAATCCCACCATGGCGCTCACCATACCGGTAATAATTTTAATCGGTGATTTTTTATCGAGGGCATAACCCAGCCCCACCAGTAATCCAATTAAAATAGCGGGTTCGGTTAGAAAAGATTGTATTACTGAAATAAAGTCAGAAAACATAATGCAGTCAACCTCCGTGATAATCGCTTGCGGATAAATAAAATCCAGCTGAGTGTGGCTTCTTATTTATTAACGGAACGGCTAATACTTTATTTGGTAAGATATTTTGAAAGCGAAATCACTTTAATAATCAAATTTGGTCATTAGAAGATTGATTGTGATTTTTTGTGATTCTATTTGCAAAATTAATAAAGTATTAGCTTCGATGATTCAAAGCCTTATTTGATAAATTTAATATATATAAAATGGTCTGGTGAATGAAGGTTTCTGTCATTATTAGTAAGTTAAATATATCAGCGCTCGATATTCTGCTTTTAATTATTGATATAAGGCTTATTAAAGTAAGGCGTTAAATAAGTTAATGGCAACGATTTTATTTTGTGGCGTTAGCCACATATTTAATTCAGGTCGAGGTATAAGTTTGGTTTTGCACCACTCAGTAAGTCTCTCTCTACATTAAGCAAAGGACTGAAAAATGAACGCAACCTATACTGTAAAACTTAACCCCTACGATAAAAATAAACTCAGCGCATTAATTACCATTGAGAGTCCGGAGGCGGTAAGGTTTGACTACACCGTCCAGGGTAAAACTGCGAACACCAGCTTTCATTACGGCACCGAGCAATACAGCGTTAATCCAGAAATTACCGTGGTAGGTTTGTATGCCAATTATTCCAATACCGTTACCCTGAATCTTTACACCGGGAACAATGCCGCCGAAACCTTTCTGATAACGATCTCAACGCAGGGGCAGGACTATGGTGATGTTCCCCTGGCGCTGACGATCAATATTGCTGACGGCGCGATGGCAGAGAGTACCTTAGGGCAGGGTTGGTTTGTCACCAGCGCATGGAATGGCTATGACATCAATGGCGATCTGCGCATTACCGGCCTGTTTCCCTGGATGTACGGCAACCTGAAAATTATCGAAAACGCCCTCTGGTCAGCCGAAGCCAGCGAAACCTGGGATCCGGACAAGCATGCCTTCGCGCCAACGTTATACCGCTTTAACCTCGCCGGTAAGATCGCACAAACCTACACCGCGCCTGCCGGGTATGGTTTTCATCACGACATCACTACCGACGGGAAAGGCACTCTCTGGGTGTTAGGCTCCCTGCTGGATGGCTGGAGTGACGAGCAAAAGCTGGAGTGCATCCTCTATAAATACGACATCGCTAGTGGGGCGTTGCTCTGGCAGCGTGATTACTCCCGGGAATTTATGGGTGCCACGGTGCTGGACAATACCGACACCAACGACGTGCATTTTAACAGCCTGGAGTATGTCGCCGAGACCGGACAGCTGATGGTCAATTCCCGCTCCAGCTGCACCGTGCTGGGGCTCAATAGCGAGTCCGGGGATCCGGAGTGGATTATCGATAACCCGGCCTTTCCCGTGCTGAATAGCGCCCTGAATCTGCAGGTGGTGGATGCAGATAATTTCAGCTATCCCAACGGTGAGCATGCCGTGTTTGTGACGCATAACAGCCGGTACCAGGCGTGGCGGGGTAACAACAGGTTCGTTGTCTCCCTGTTCAATAACAACTCGTGCGCAGATGAACAGGGTAATGAGCTGGTCCGTACGATTGAATCGGATCCGGTAACTTATACCGCCGCCGCACTGGATTCTTTACCCACCATTCTTGCCATCGATTTAACCGCCGCGACGGTTCAGCGTCTGGATCAGTTTCATTTCCCCGACCAGCGCAGCGAGCTCACGTCATCGGTATTTGATGTCGGGAATGAGTATTACAATGTCTATTTCGGTGCCGAACAATCCTTCTTCGTTTTTGATACCGATAATAATATCGGGGTATCGATTTACGATATTGATACCGGCTTAGGCTATCGCGGCAGAATATTCACTTACGATGAGCTGCGTTCGTTAATTTAAAAATATCCTCAGCGGCAAGTTACGGCCTCGTGTTACTTGCCGCTTTTACACTGCCTGTAAATTGTTCCCCTGGCTGGATTTATACCGCAGCCACCGCCGGATCCGGCGGGTGGGAATTACTCCCCCGGATACGCTACTATTGCCGCAGTTTTGTACACCGGACAGTCAGACAGGAGACGTCATGAAAATTTCCCGCCTCGGCGAAGCGCCGGATTATCGCTTCTCGCTGGCCAACGAGCGTACCTTTCTGGCGTGGATCCGCACCGCGCTGGGCTTTATGGCGGCCGGTGTCGGCCTGGATCAGCTGGCCCCCGATTTTGCCACGCCGGCGATCCGCCAGCTGCTGGCGCTGCTGCTGTGCCTCTTTTCCGGCGGGCTGGCGATCTACGGCTACCTGCGCTGGCTGCGCAATGAAAAGGCGATGCGCCTGAAAGAAGATCTGCCCTACACCCGCAGCCTGCTGATGGTCAGCCTGATCCTGATGATAGTGGCGGTGATTGTGATGGGGCTGGTGCTGTATGGCGGATAACCGCAAGGCGCGCCGTCTGGCCGATCCCGGGCTGCAGCCGGAGCGCACCTCGCTTGCATGGCTGCGCACCCTGTTTGGCTACGGCGCGTTGATGGTGCTGGCGGTCAGGCACAACTGGCAGCAGGCGGGCCCGCTGTTCTGGGTGGCGCTGGGAGTGCTGGCGATGGTGGCGCTGATCCTCTGGCACTACACCCGCAACCGCGCCCGGATGGACGTTTCGCTGTACGACTTTTCAGCATCCCGACCGGTGCGTATTAAATTTTTGATCTCCCTCGCAGTGTTCTCTCTCGCATTACTGTTTGCTGCTAGTCACGTTCACCATCTCATTATTTTTATCAGGGATTTTGCATGACAGGATGTCAGGTCATGGCCAAGCCGGCCAGTTCACGTTGCAATCTCAACTGCCACTACTGTTTTTATATCGATAAACCCCAGCAGCCGATCATGGATGACGCCACGCTGGAGACCTTCATTCAGCAGCATATCGCCGCCCAGCCCGGGCCGGAGGTGCAGTTTGCCTGGCAGGGTGGAGAGCCGACGCTCTGCGGGCTGGATTTCTTCCGCCGCGTCGCGGCGCTGCAGCACCGCTATGGCGGGGGAAAGCGCATCACCAATGCCTTTCAGACCAACGGGATCCTGCTCAACGACGCCTGGTGTCGGTTCTTTCGCGAGCAGGGCTGGCTGGTGGGGATCTCTCTGGATGGCCCGGCGGCGCTGCATGATGCGTACCGCGTCAGTCGCAGCGGCAATCCCACCCATCACAAGGTGCTGGCGGCAATTGAAAAGCTGCGCGCCCATCAGGTGTCGTTTAACCTGCTGACGGTTATCAATCGGCAGAACAGCCGCCAGCCGGAGCGTATGTATCGCTACCTGCGCGCGCTGGGCACCCCGTATCTGCAGTTTCTTCCCCTGCAGGAGCACGATAACCCGGAATCGGTCAGCGATGAGCAGTGGGGGGCGTTTCTGTCGACGGTGTTTGACGTCTGGGTGCGGGAGGATATTGGTCGCGTCTATGTGCAGCTCTTTGACTCAACGCTGGGGGTGTGGTGCGGCTATCCGTCGCAGATGTGCTCCCTTGCCGCCACCTGCGGTCACGCCTTTGCGCTGGAGGCCAATGGCGATCTCTTCCAGTGCGATCACTACGTCTGGCCCGATTACCGGCTGGGCAACATCCATCAGACGCCGCTGGCAGAGCTGAATCAGAGCGAGACGGCCATCGCCTTTGGCCTGCGCAAGCAAACAGACTTATCCGGCGAGTGCCAGGCCTGCCCGATGCGTCACCTGTGCAACGGCGACTGCCCGAAACACCGCATTGAGGGCAAAAGCGCGCTCTGTGCGGGGTATCAGGCCTTTTTCCGCCACTCCGCCCCGCATATGCGGGTGATGCGCGATTTAATCCGCCATCACCGCTCGCCTGTCGAGCTGATGGCCCTGCTGCAGCAGAGCCATCGGGCAAGTTAACGCCCTTTCGCCAGGTACTTCGCCATCTCCTCGTCCGGCACCATACCGCCGCCGGTGGCCCACACCAGGTGGGTGGCGTTCTCCAGCGGATAGTGACCGGAGGCGGCGAGGCGCACCGGGCCGGCCATGCCCGCCAGCGCAGACGGCTCAAGGCGGATGTTCTCCTCCTGCGCCAGCCAGCCCAGCATGTCGTACATGCTCTGATCGGAGAGGGTGTAGAACCCGTCGAGCAGGCGCTCCATCGCGCGGCCGACAAAGCCGGAGGCGCGGCCTACCGCCAGACCGTCCGCCGCGGTAAGGTTATCGATCCCCAGATCCTGCACCGCAATCTCATCGTGCAGACCGGTATAGACCCCCAGCAGCATGCACGGGGAGTGGGTCGGCTCGGCAAAGATACAGTGAACGTGGTCGCCAAAGGCCAGCTTCAGCCCGAACGCCACTCCGCCAGGGCCGCCGCCCACGCCGCACGGCAGATAGACAAACAGGGGATGATCCGCATCCACCACCCGGCCCTGTTCGGCAAACTGCGCTTTCAGGCGCTCGCCTGCTACGGCATAGCCCAGGAACAGGGTGCGGGAGTTTTCATCGTCGATAAAGAAGCAGTTCGGATCGTTTTCCGCCGCTTTGCGTCCTTGCTCCACCGCCACGCCGTAATCCTGTTCGTACTCCACCACCGTCACGCCGTGGCTGCGCAGTTTTGCCTTTTTCCACTCGCGGGCGTCGGCGGACATGTGCACCGTCACCTTAAAGCCGATGCGCGCGCTCATGATGCCAATGGACATCCCGAGGTTGCCGGTCGACCCCACGGCGATGCTGTACTGGCTGAAGAAGTCCTTGAAGCGCGGTTCCAACAGGATGCTGTAATCGTCGTCGAGGCTGAGCAGCCCGGCGGCCAGCGCCAGTTTTTCGGCGTGGGCCAGCACTTCATAGATCCCGCCGCGGGCTTTAATCGAGCCGGAGATCGGCAGATGGCTGTCTTTTTTCAGCAGCAGGGTGCCCGGAATGGTCGCGCCAGACTCTTTCTCCAGCCGTTTCCGCATCAATGGAATGGCCACCAGCTCAGATTCGATAATCCCGTGAGAGGCCGCCGTTTCCGGAAAGGCTCTGGCGAGGTAAGGCGCAAAGCGGTTCAGGCGCGCCCGGGCATCCTCCACGTCGGCGTCGGTCAGCCCGACATACGGCAGGCCAGCGGCCAGGGTGGTGGCTTTCGGGTTAAGCCAGGTCGTTTCTTTCAGGGCGATCAGATCCTCCACCAGAGGATACTGTGCGATTAAGGTGGTGATGTTTGCGTTTTCCATAAGAGATCTCTTCGCGCTAGATAATGAAAGAAAGCAGGAAGGTGCCGCCGAGTGCAAGCACCGAGGCGATAAATGTCGCCGTTGTATAGTATTTGAAGGTCTCATTCAGGCTGGCACCGCAGTACTGCTTCACCAGCCAGAAGAGGGAATCGGTAACGATCGTGCAGCCAATGGCGCCGGAACCGATGGCAATGGTGATGATCTCCGGGCTGACGTTGGGGTAGAGCGGCAGCATCGGGGCGACAATCGCCGTCGCGCCCATCATCGCCACGGTGGCAGACCCGACAGCCGCGTGCAGGATCAGCGCCACCAGCCAGGCGAGCAGGATCGGATGCATATGCAGGTTCGAGAGAATGTGTGCCAGCGTATCGGCCAGACCGCTGGTCTTAAGGATGGCATTAAAGGCCCCACCCGCGCCGATAATCAGCAGAATATTGGCGATCGAGCCAAACCCGTGCTCGGTATGGGTCAGCAGCGTCGCCATGCCCATCTTCTGACGTAACCCCAGCAGGTAATAGGCCACAAATACCGCAATAAACATCGCCGTGATCGGGTTGCCGATAAACTCCAGCAGCGTATACAGGGTGCCGGTTTTCACCATGTTCAGTTCGGCCACGGTTTTCACCAGCATCAGGCCGATAGGCAGCAGGACGGTAAACAGCGTGGCGCCCAGCGACGGCAGGGTATGTTCTTCCCGCACCCTGAGGTCGGAAAACTCCGCCGGTACCGCCTTGAACGGCAGACGGTTCCCCAGCAGCTTCAGGAACAGCGGGCCGCCAATCAGGGAGGCCATCAGCCCCACCAGCAGGCCATATACAATCACCGTTCCGACGTCGGCTCCCAGCTTGTTGGTGACAAACAGCGCCGCCGGGTGCGGTGGCACCACGCAGTGCACCGCCATCAGGGCGGTACAGAGCGGGATTGCCAGCTTCAGCAGCGAAGTGTGGGTCTTTTTGGCGATGGAGAAGGCCAGCGGGATCAGCAGCACCACGCCCACCTCGACAAACAGGGTAATGCCGCAAATCATCCCCACCAGCACCATAATCACGTCGGCTGAGAGCCAGCGGCAGCGCTGCAGCGTGATGCCGATGCGTTCAGCCGCGCCGGACACCTCCATCATTTTTCCCAGAATGGTGCCGAGGCCAATCACCGCCGCCAGGAAGCCCAGCGTGCCGCCGATGCCGCTCTCAATGGCATTCACCATATCCAGCGGGCTCATCCCCATCAGGGTGCCGACGAAAAAGCTCGCCAGCAGCAACGCCAGGAACGGATGAAACTTCAGTTTTACGATGGTAAACACAATCAGCACGATGCTTGCCAGCAGCGTGGCTACAACCCAGACCGGAGATCCCATATCTCACCTCACCCTCAAATTAGCTGCGGGTATTGGACGAAAAAACCGCGCCGGCTGACAAACGATATAAATTGCCGTTCACATGAGCCAGATTGGATCAACAGAGTGACAGCCCTCTAAAAAAAGCACTATTCCCGCCATTGGTTCACATTTCTTCATCTTTAACCGCTATTCTGGGCGCAGAACAGAGGCGAATAAGGGCAGGGCAATGAACGAGGGGAGTGAGGCGAGAAATCGCTTACTGAACGGCTGGCAGCTGTCGAAGATGCACACCTTTGAGGTGGCGGCGCGTCACGAGTCGTTTGCGCTGGCTGCGGAGGAGCTGTCGCTCAGCCCGAGCGCGGTGAGCCACAGAATCAACCTGCTGGAAGAGGAGCTGGGGATCGCGCTTTTCGTCCGTTCGCACCGTAAAGTGGAGCTGACCCCGGAGGGCAAACGCGTTTACTGGACCCTGAAATCGTCGCTGGATACGCTGAATCAGGAGATCCTCGACATCAAAAACCAGGCCTTGTCCGGCACCCTGACCGTCTACTCGCGTCCGTCGATTGCGCAGTGCTGGCTGGTGCCGATGCTGGGGGACTTCACCCGCCGCTATCCGTCGATTTCTCTCACCGTTTTGACCGGCAATGATTACGTCAATATGCAGCGAACCGGCGTCGATCTGGCGCTCTATTTCGACGATATGCCGCCGACTCAGCTTTCTCACCATTTTTTGATGGACGAGGCGATCCTGCCGGTCTGCTCCCCCGGGTACGCCCGGGAGCATCAGCTGCTCGCCAGCCCGGATAACCTGCGCCACTGCACCCTGCTGCACGATCGGCAGGCCTGGAGCAACGACTCCGGTACCGACGAGTGGTTTAGCTGGGCGCAGCATTTTGCGGTGGATTTGCCGCCATCCTCGGGAATAGGGTTCGATCGTTCCGATTTAGCGGTGATTGCGGCGATAAATCATGTTGGGGTGGCGATGGGGCGCAAACGGCTGGTGCAGAAGCGGCTCGATCGCGGGGAGCTGATTGCGCCCTTTGGCGAGAAGACGCTGAAATGCCACCAGCACTACTACGTTTCGACCCTTTCAGGGCGCCAGTGGCCAAAGATTGATGCCTTTATCCACTGGCTCAGGGAAAGAGTAACCTGATCAGACCGCCTGCTCGTGGTGCGAGGCGCGGGAGGCCAGCGGCAGCCAGCAGAGCACAATCAGCAGACCCATTAAGGTCATCAGCAGCCCGAGGCTCGCCTGGCCGTTTTGCGGCATCATCGCCGAGAGCCAGGCCAGCGCGCCGGAGCCAATATTCTGCAGGCCTCCCACCAGCGCTCCGGCGGTGCCGGCGAGGAACGGGAAGGGCTCCATCGCGCCGCTGGTCGCCAGCGGGAACAGCATCCCCGCGCCAAAGAAGAACAGCGCGGCCGGGATCAGCAGGGTCCAGACGTTCATCACCCCGAACAGCCCCGGGATCCACATCATCAGCCCTGCCAGCAGGCAGCTCACCACCGACTGCCACATCAGGGTGGTAAAGCGTTTATTGGCGCGTCCGGCAAACCAGGCGCCGAAAAACGCCGCCGGGATGGGCAGGATAAACAGAATACTCACCACCATGCTGCTGAGGCCCAGCCCGGCGCCCAACAGCACGCCAGAGCTGGCTTCGAACACCGCGATGCCCGCCAGGCCACCCACCAGCATCAGCACGTAGCAGTTAAAGGCTCCGTTGCCGAAGAGGATTTTGTAGCTGGTGAGCAGTCTGGTGCGCGGCGCGTCCTGGGGGCGGGTTTCCGGCATCCAGCGCGCCATGCTGAAGGTGACGATAACGCACAGCACCAGCAGGAAGCCGTAGCAGGCCCGCCATGACCACATGGTGTCCAGCAGGCCGCCGATCAGCGGGGCCAGCAGCGGGCTGACCAGAATGCCCATGTTCAGCAGGCTGTTAGCATGGCGCAGCTGGGTGCCCTGATACATATCGCGCGGCAACGTGCGGGCCATCACCCCACCGACGCCGGTGCCGACGCCCTGCAACGCGCTGGCGGCGATCAGCACGCTCAGGCTGTGGGTGGTCATGGCAATCACCGTGGCGATCATAAAAATCGTCATCCCGACCAGGATCACCGGACGGCGGCCAACGCGATCCGAGAGCGGGCCGTAGAACAGCTGCGAGACGCCGTAGGTCAACAGGTAGGCGCCCATCACGCTCTGCACCGCGCCTTCACGGACGTTGAGTTCCTTCGCCATATCCGCAATGGCCGGGATATAGATGGTTTGCGCCATCTGACCGACGGCGACCAGCAATACCAACATCAAGAGTAAATTAACGTTCCGCTGTCTTTTCATGTCGCTGAATAATTTTGCCAAAAGTGATAAATGAAGAGTAAGTGACTACGCATTCCCATAAATGCGCGAGGAATCTACCACAGGAAAATGACAAATTGAGCATTGCCGCGATGAATGGAGAAGCGGAAAAAGGCAGGATTTGTAAACAAGATCGGCAACTAATATTGCCAGTAATTCAGGCCAGGCGCAGTAGAATGGCGCCGCCTGCAATACCCAGCGCCGCAGCGATACGCAGACCTATAACCTTCTCTTTTAAAAGTACAAATGCGATCAGCGCCCCAAAGAGAATGGAGGTTTCACGCAGCGCAGCGACCACCGCCAGCGGCGCCTGGGTCATCGCCCATAGCGCGAGGCCATAAGAGCCCATGGTCCCCACGCCGCCGAGCAGCCCCTTTTTCCAGTGCAGACGCAGGTAGCTGGACGCGGCGCGCCGACGTGCCACCATCGCCCAGCCCAGCAGGCAGAAGCCGTTCATAAAGAAGGTCCACAGCGTATAGCCCAGCGCGGTGTCCGAGAGCCGCACGCCGGTGCCGTCCACCAGGGTATAACCCGCGATAAAACAGGCATTCAGCAGCGCCAGCCAGACCCCTTTTCGGGACTGCATGCGTCCGTTCATCGCCATGACCAGTATCGACAGGCAGATCACCCCAATGCCAGACCAGGCGAACCACGAGAGGCGATCGCCGAGCGCCAGCACGCTGATAAGCGCCACCAGCAGCGGTGCGGTGCCGCGCATCAGCGGATAGGTCTGACTCATATCGGAAACCTGATAGGTCTTTGCGACCAGAACGGTATACACCACCTGTAGGGCGCAGGAGACAATCAAAAACGGCCAGCTGGCCGCAGATGGCTGGGGAGAGAAGGGGAGCAACACCAGGGCAATCAGCGTGGCGGAGCCGCTGACGCCGATCGCCGAATAGAGCTTATCCGTTCCGGCTTTCACGATGGCATTCCAGCTGGCATGCAGCAGTGCGGCAAAGAGTAAGATGCAGAAAACGGAGAGAGCCATGGCGTATCGGGTGGTGAATTGTCACTCAACTGTAACATTCACAATCCGATGCTGCCAGCCGCTCAGATTGCGCAAAAAAGGCGATGGGTGACGCGCGGTTCATCCGCAACCTGCGTAAAGCCAGCGCGCTGGTAGAAGGACCAGGCGGTGTGCGGCGCATTGGTATTGAGAAAATCGAACCAGACGCTGGCATCGGCCATCACCACGGCGAGCAGCTGCCTGCCGATACCCAGCCCACGACAGCTTTCGCTGATATACAGATGGCGAATGCGACCGGCCCGCGGCTGCTGGCTGAACGGATCGCGGTTCAACCCGCAAATCCCCACCAGTTTGCCGTTCAGAAAGGCACCCAACAGCTTTTCACCCGGGGCGTTAAAGCGGTTTTCACCCCGCTCCCAGTTCTCTTCCAGCCGGCGCAACATATTGAAATGGCGCGCGGTGCTCTCGGTTTTAAGCGCGATATACCCCGGTTCGTCCGGCGTGACAGGCTCAATTAATAAACGCAACATAGCATTCCCTCGTTATTAAAGAGGGGCGGTTTCCCGCCCCTCTTTGGTGCGGCTTGAACCTGGATTACTTAACGTATTTCAGGACAGCATCAAGCAGTTGCAGTGCTGCAACAATGAGTTTGAGGATAAGTACAACCATATCCACTACGCTCATACGCGTCTCCTCTGGTTAAGGAGCACGATGCTGGCGTACCTTTCCGCCGCCTGTAACCAGCACCTTTGTTGATGTAACACAGTGTGCTCAGGTGGGGAGTGGAGGCGCTGACGGCACCACCCGTTTCAGCCAGGACTTCGTTGCGCCGGTGTACTACGAGCGGCTCCCCTCACACCCTGTGAACACACCCAGCATAGATTAATACTGTATAGATGAACAGTAATTTATGGACAAAACGTGAAGCGGGAGCCATACTCAAAGGCATCAAAATCCGTGCCGTAAATTGCGCGTTCCCGTGCGATCGCGTATACTTCGTGCGTTGATGTAACACAGTGTGCTCTGCGGTCACCAGCCGCAAACGCTGTAAAAAAAACCTCGCTCCGGCGGGGTTTTTTGTTTTCATCACCCGACAAGCGAAACGTGATCCCTGACGCATTTTCAGGCAGATGAAAATAATTCCGTTGTCACGCCTGTAAACCTGTGCTTGTATAAATCCACTCAATGATTCCAGAGACAGGTTCCTAATGAACGCTTCCATGCTGACCTCGACCCTACTAAAAACTGCGCAACCAGCCGCAGTGGTCGTCGTGCGTGTGGTGGTGGTCGTCGGCAATGCGCCGTAGGGACTGGATCAACACACGATTCCAAACCCCGCCGGCGCAAACCGGCGGGGTTTTTCGTTAAAAGCCCCCCGGAAAGTCGGCCCATAAGAAGGACTGGAGCATGGCAAGTTCGGGCACAACATCACACAAGACGCGTTTCACTGGCGCGCAGTTAATCGTTCATCTGCTGGAACGTCAGGGCATTACCACGGTTGCAGGTATTCCTGGCGGGACGGTACTCCCGCTGTATGACGCCTTAAGCCAGAGCACGCAGATCCGCCACGTGCTGGCGCGTCACGAGCAGGGCGCTGGCTTTATCGCGCAGGGCATGGCGCGTACCCAGGGCAAACCGGCGGTCTGTATGGCCTGTAGCGGGCCGGGCGCCACCAACCTGGTGACCGCTATCGCCGACGCGCGTCTCGACTCTATCCCGTTAGTCTGCATTACCGGCCAGGTGCCTGCCTCGATGATCGGCACCGATGCGTTTCAGGAAGTGGACACCTACGGCATCTCTATCCCCATCACCAAGCACAACTATTTAGTGCGCGATATCAGCGAATTACCGCAGGTTATCAGCGATGCGTTCCGTATCGCCCAGTCCGGCCGTCCGGGCCCGGTGTGGATAGACATTCCTAAGGATGTGCAGACCGCCGAAATTGAGATCGACGTGCTGCCGGAGCCGGGCACCCGCGCGCCATCGCCGGAATTCAACGTTGAGAGCGTGCGCGAGGCGGCGACGATGATCAACGCTGCACAGCGCCCGGTGCTCTACCTGGGCGGCGGGGTGATCGACGCGCCTGACGCGGTGCGCGCCCTGGCAGAAAAAGCCAGCCTGCCGACCACCATGACCCTGATGGCGCTGGGCATGCTGCCAAAAGCACACCCGCTGTCGCTGGGGATGCTCGGGATGCACGGCGCGCGCAGCACCAACTTTATTTTGCAGGAAGCTGATTTATTGATTGTTCTCGGGGCGCGTTTTGATGACCGGGCGATTGGCAAAACCGAGCAGTTCTGCCCGAATGCCAAAATCATTCACGTGGATATCGACCGCGCGGAGCTGGGTAAAATCAAGCAGCCACACGTGGCGATCCAGGGCGACGTCAACGAGGTGCTGGCGCAGCTGCTGCCGTACATCGACGCCACCCCGCGCAGCGCGTGGCATCAGCAGGTATCCGGTTTGCAGCAGGAGTTCCCGGGCGCCATCCCGACCGAAGGCGATCCGCTCAGCCATTACGGGCTGATTAACGCCGTGGCCGCCTGCGTGGACGACAGCGCGATTATCACCACCGACGTGGGGCAGCATCAGATGTGGACCGCCCAGGCCTATCCGCTGAACCGTCCGCGCCAGTGGCTGACCTCCGGCGGCCTGGGGACCATGGGCTTTGGCCTGCCTGCGGCAGTGGGCGCGGCACTGGCGAATCCGGACCGCAAGGTGATCTGCTTCTCCGGCGACGGCAGCCTGATGATGAATATTCAGGAGATGGCCACCGCGGCGGAAAACCAGCTGGATGTGAAAATCATCCTGATGAACAACGAAGCGCTGGGCCTGGTGCATCAGCAGCAGAGCCTGTTCTACAAGCAGGGCGTTTTTGCCGCCACCTATCCGGGAATGATTAACTTTATGCAGATTGCCGCCGGTTTCGGCCTGCATACCTGCGATCTGAATGCCGAAGAGGATGCCCATGCCGCGCTGCAGGCGGCGATCTCACGTCCGGGCCCGGCGCTGATCCACGTCCGTATCGATCCACAGCAAAAAGTCTATCCAATGGTCCCACCCGGTGCGGCCAATACTGAAATGGTGGGGGAATAAGCCATGCAAAAACAAAATGATAACGTCATCCTGGAGCTTACCGTCCGCAACCATCCCGGGGTCATGACCCACGTCTGCGGGCTGTTTGCCCGCCGCGCGTTCAACGTGGAGGGCATTCTCTGTCTGCCGATTCAGGGCAGCGAGCACAGCCGCATCTGGCTGCTGGTGAATGACGATCAGCGCCTGGAGCAGATGATGGCGCAGATCGACAAGCTGGAGGACGTGGTGAAAGTGGTGCGTAACCAGTCCGATCCCACCATGTTTAACAAAATTGCGGTGTTCTTCGAATAAATCACTTAAGGTAAGCGGCTTTTGCTCTTGTAGGCCGGATAAGCGCAGCGCCATCCGGCGTTTTCAGGCTCAAGGAATCGATCATGACCACCATTGCCCTTATCGACGACCACCTTATCGTCCGCTCCGGATTTGCCCAGCTGCTGAGCCTCGAGCCCGACTTTCAGGTAGTGGCCGAGTTCGGCTCCGGTCGCGAGGCGCTGGCCGGCCTGCCGGGGCGGGGGGTGCAGGTCTGTATCTGCGATATCTCGATGCCGGACCTCTCCGGGCTGGAGCTGCTGAGCCAGCTGCCGAAGGGGATGGCGACCATCATGCTCTCGGTGCACGACAGTCCGGCGCTGGTGGAGCAGGCCCTGAACGCGGGGGCGCGCGGGTTCCTCTCCAAACGCTGTAGCCCGGACGAGCTGATCGCCGCCGTGCGCACCGTCGCCACCGGCGGCTGCTACCTGACGCCGGACATCGCCATCAAGCTGGCAGCCGGACGCCAGGATCCGCTCACCCGACGTGAACGCCAGGTGGCGGAGAAGCTGGCCCAGGGGATGGCGGTGAAGGAGATCGCCGTCGAGCTTGGCCTGTCGCCAAAAACCGTCCATGTTCACCGCGCCAACCTGATGGAAAAACTGGGCGTCAGCAACGACGTGGAGCTGGCGCGCCGCATGTTTGACGGCTGGTAATGCACACCTTTTTCTCCCGGCTGGTGGCGGTGGTTGCCAGCTTCTTCATCTTCTCCGCCGCGTGGTTCTGCCTGTGGAGCATCAGCCTGCACCTGGTGGAACGCCCGGAGCTGGCGGTGCTGCTGTTCCCCTTTGGCCTGCGGCTGGGGCTGATGCTGCAGTGCCCGCGCGGCTACTGGCCGGTGCTGCTCGGTGCCGAATGGCTGATGCTGGTCTGGCTGGCACAGCAGGTGGCGCTGGCGCATCTGCCCTTATTGATGACCGGAAGCGTGCTGACGCTCATTCCCGTGGCGCTGATCTCCCGCTATCGTCACCAGCGCGACTGGCGCACGTTGTTGGGGCAGGGAGCGGCGCTGATCGCCGCCGCGCTGCTACAGTCCCTGCCGTGGATTGGCGAGAAGGAGATGCTCAACGCCCTGCTGCTGACCCTGACCGGCGGCCTGACGCTGGCTCCGACCTGCCTCGTTATCTGGCACTATCTCACCAGCACCGTCTGGCAACCGCTGGGTCCGGCGCTGGTCTCTCAACCGGTGAACTGGCGCGCCCGGCATCTTATCTGGTATCTGCTGCTGTTTGTGGTGAGCCTGTGGCTGCAGCTTGGCCTGCCCGCCGAGCTGTCGCGTTTTACCCCCTTCTGTCTGGCGCTGCCGATTATCGCCCTCGCCTGGCATTACGGCTGGCAGGGGGCGCTGATCGCTGCCCTGATGAACGCCATCGCGCTGATCGCCAGCCAGACCTGGCACGATCATCCGGTGGATCTGCTGCTCTCGCTGCTGGCCCAGAGCCTGACCGGGCTGCTGCTCGGGGCGGGCATCCAGCGCCTGCGCGAGCTGAATCAGTCCCTGCAAACCGAGCTGGCGCGCAACCGTCGCCTTGCCGAGCGTCTGCTGGAGACCGAAGAGCACGTCCGCCGTGAAGTGGCCCGCGAGCTGCACGACGACATCGGCCAGACCATCACCGCCATCCGCACCCAGGCGGGTATCGTTCAGCGCCTGGCCCCGGACAACGCCGGGGTGAAGCAGGGCGGGGCGCATATCGAACAGCTCTCGCTGGGCGTGTACGATTCGGTGCGGCGTCTGCTGGGGCGGCTGCGCCCACGCCAGCTGGACGACCTGACCCTGGAGCAGGCGGTGCGCTCCCTGATGCGCGAGATGGAGCTGGAGAGCCGCGGCATCGTCAGCCATCTCGACTGGCATATCGACGAAACGGCGCTGAGCGAAGGCCAGCGTGTCACCCTGTTCCGCGTCTGTCAGGAGGGGCTGAATAACGTTGTTAAGCACGCCAACGCCAGCGCGGTGACGCTACAGGGCTGGCAGCAGGATGAGCGCCTGCGGCTGATGATTGAAGACGACGGCTGCGGCCTGCCGCCGGGCTCCGGCCAGCAGGGCTTTGGCCTGGCGGGGATGCGCGAGCGCGTGAAGGCCCTGGGCGGCACGCTCAACATCTCCTGCACCCACGGGACGCGCGTCAGCGTCAGCCTGCCGCTAAGGAGCCATCATGTTTAAAACCCCTGCCAACGCCGCGCCGATCGGCGACAAAGCCGAGATCGACGCCCGCTATCGTTACTGGCGACGCCATATTCTGATCACCATCTGGCTCGGCTACGCGCTGTTCTACTTCACCCGCAAAAGTTTCAACGCCGCCGCGCCGGAGATCCTTGCCAGCGGAGTGATGACCCGTACCGATATCGGTCTGCTGGCGACGCTGTTTTACATCACCTACGGCCTGTCGAAGTTCTTCTCCGGCATCGTCAGCGACCGCTCCAACGCCCGCTATTTTATGGGCTTTGGCCTGATCGCCACCGGGGTGGTGAATATCCTGTTCGGTTTCTCCACCTCGCTGTGGGCCTTTGCACTGCTGTGGGCGCTGAACGCCTTTTTCCAGGGCTGGGGATCGCCGGTCTGCGCCCGCCTGCTGACCAGCTGGTATTCGCGTACCGAGCGCGGCGGCTGGTGGGCGATCTGGAACACCGCCCATAACGTCGGCGGGGCGCTGATCCCTATCGTGGTGGGCGCGGCGGCGCTGCATTACGGCTGGCGTGCGGGAATGATGATCGCCGGCGGGCTGGCGATTGTTGCCGGGCTGTTTTTGTGCTGGCGGCTGCGCGACCGACCGCAAACCGTGGGCCTGCCTGCGGTGGGCGACTGGCGGCACGACGCGCTTGAGATCGCCCAGCAGCAGGAGGGGGCAGGGCTGACCCGCCGGGAGATCCTCACCCGCTACGTGCTGCTGAACCCCTGGATCTGGCTGCTGTCGCTCTGCTACGTGCTGGTCTACGTGGTGCGGGCGGCGATCAACGACTGGGGCAATCTCTACATGTCCGAGACGCTCGGCGTGGATCTGGTGACCGCCAACTCGGCGGTATCGATGTTTGAGCTGGGCGGGTTTATCGGCGCGCTGGTGGCGGGCTGGGGCTCGGACAAGCTGTTCAACGGCAACCGCGGGCCGATGAACCTGATCTTCGCCGCCGGGATCCTGCTCTCGGTCGGCTCGCTGTGGCTGATGCCCTTTGCCAGCTACGTGATGCAGGCGGCGTGCTTCTTTACCACTGGCTTCTTTGTCTTTGGCCCGCAGATGCTGATCGGCATGGCGGCGGCGGAGTGTTCCCACAAAGATGCCGCGGGCGCGGCGACGGGCTTCGTCGGGCTGTTTGCCTACCTTGGCGCGTCGCTCTCCGGCTGGCCGCTGGCACGGGTGATCGACATCTGGCACTGGAGCGGATTCTTCGCGGTGATCGCCATCGCGGCGGGGATTTCGGCCCTGCTGCTGCTGCCGTTCCTCAACGCGCAGGCCCCGCGTGAGGTGAGCGAAGCGTGATGCGCCTCACCTTTTCGCCGCGAGTAGGGCAAAACTAAGAAATTTTCCCGGTTCCGCCTGGACGCTGTCTCAGGCGTCGCTTCCGACTGATTTTTACAATGCCTGCCATTCGCAGGTATAAAAATCAGCTCAGGAGCAAACCATGCTGGCCTTCCTCAACCAGGTGCGTAAACCGACCCTGGATCTGCCGCTCGATGTGCGGCGCAAAATGTGGTTCAAACCCTTCATGCAGTCCTATCTGGTGGTCTTTATCGGCTACCTGACCATGTACCTGATCCGCAAAAACTTTAACATCGCCCAGAATGACATGATCTCCACCTACGGGCTGAGCATGACCCAGCTGGGGATGATTGGCCTCGGCTTCTCCATCACCTACGGGGTGGGGAAAACCCTGGTCTCCTATTACGCCGACGGCAAAAACACCAAGCAGTTCCTGCCGTTTATGCTGATCCTCTCCGCCATCTGTATGCTCGGCTTTAGCGCCAGCATGGGCGCGGGCTCGGTCAGCCTGTTTATGATGATCGCCTTCTACGCCCTGAGCGGTTTCTTCCAGAGTACCGGCGGGTCGTGCAGCTACTCCACCATCACCAAATGGACCCCGCGTCGCAAGCGTGGTTCGTACCTCGGGATGTGGAACATCTCCCACAACCTCGGCGGAGCGGGTGCGGCAGGGGTGGCGCTGTTCGGGGCCAACGTGCTGTTCGACGGCCATGTGATCGGCATGTTTATCTTCCCGTCGATTATCGCCCTGATCGTCGGCTTTATCGGCCTGCGCTATGGCAGCGACTCCCCGGAATCTTACGGTCTCGGTAAAGCCGAAGAGCTGTTTGACGAGGAGATCAGCGAGGAGGACAAAGAGACCGAAGAGAACGAGATGACCAAATGGCAGATCTTCGTTGAGTACGTGCTGAAAAACAAAGTCATCTGGCTGCTCTGCTTCTCCAACATCTTCCTGTACGTGGTGCGTATCGGTATCGACCAGTGGTCGACCGTCTATGCCTTCCAGGAGCTGAAGCTCTCCAAAGAAGTGGCGATCCAGGGCTTCACCCTGTTTGAAGTGGGTGCCCTGGTCGGCACCCTGCTGTGGGGCTGGCTCTCGGATCTCGCCAACGGCCGTCGGGCGCTGGTGGCCTGCGTGGCGCTGGCGCTGATTATCGCTACCCTCGGCATTTATCAGCACGCCAGCAACCAGTATGTCTATCTCGCGTCGCTATTTGCCCTCGGCTTCCTGGTGTTTGGTCCCCAGCTGCTGATCGGCGTGGCGGCAGTCGGCTTCGTGCCGAAAAAAGCGATCGGCGCTGCCGATGGGATCAAAGGCACCTTCGCCTACCTGATCGGCGACAGCTTCGCCAAGCTGGGTCTGGGGATGATTGCCGACGGTACGCCGATTTTCGGCCTCACCGGCTGGGCGGGCACCTTCGCCGCGCTGGATGCCGCCGCCATCGGCTGTATCGTTCTGATGGCGATGGTCGCAGTGCTGGAAGAGCGCAAAATTCGCCGCGAAAAACGCGTGCAACGTTTGAAAGCAGCCTGAGTGTGCAGGTAACTTTTTGCCCGGCGTGATGCTCACCGCCGGGGAGGTAACTCCCCGGCGTAAATTTTCAGAATTTAACTGCTGTTTCAGCCATTTACTCCGACTCCTCTCCGTGCAACCATCCCTCATTAACCCTACGTTAAATGAGGCTTTGTTATGGATAACTGGCTGGCCCTTTTCGACGGACAGACGCGTTACACCCTCCGGATTACCGGCTCCACCGTCACCCCCGACGTGCTGCGCTTCAGCGGCCGGGAAGCCCTCAGCGAGCCCTTCCAGTGGACCATCGACTTCACCACCCCGCAGGTCAATATTCGCCCGGAAGAGGTGCTGCTGAAACATGCCACCCTGCGCATGCGCAGCGGCAAGGCGGTGCACGGCATCATCACCCGTCTGGAGTGGATTGCCACCACCGCCGACCAGGCGCACTG